>Ga0302314_10018383_pt1 | contig 11661 bp, 13 predicted proteins | sample III_Palsa_N2_3_FD_200533 | JGI IMG/M metagenome (GOLD analysis project Ga0302314, IMG submission 200533) | Peat permafrost microbial communities from Stordalen Mire near Abisko, Sweden - III_Palsa_N2_3 | ecosystem: Environmental > Terrestrial > Soil > Palsa > Peat permafrost | place: Sweden... | reverse complement strand
TGCTGTTGGCCGCGCCGGCGCGGCCACGACTGCTTGCGCGGTGATCGCTGCGCTCGGGGCGCGCAAGGCGCCCACCCCTGGCCTCGTGTTCATGGGTCCCCGGGACTTACGCCCGAGGATGACGGAGAGTTTCGGGGCGCGAATTTGGGGAACGCACACGTGTACATCCCCTGGACGCACTCGATGTGATGCCTTCCAATGTCGGCAGTCATTCGTTCCGACTGCCTGGATCATGCCCGCACCCTCTCCTCAGCCCGCGTTTCGGCCACACCCGAAAAACACCGGCTTCGAGTGGGTCCCGGCCACGCCGCACACGCCACGCCGTCTGACCCACGCCCAGATCGAGGCCTTCAACGCCGACGGCTTCGTCAAGGTCGACCGTGTGTTCGCGCCGGAAGAACTCGCGGCCGTCATCGCGGCCATCGATCCGCTGGAGGAGGCGCATGAACGGTTCGTGCGCGATGAGCGGGGTGGCCAGTATCGCCTGACCTCGGCGGGGACGATCACCTTCACGGCCCATATCGCGCGGCGCTCACCGGTGCTGAAGGCGTTTGCCGCGCATCCGGCGATCAAGGACATCTGTCACGACCTGATCGGCGATGAGGTCCGGCTCTATTGGGATCAGTCGGTCTACAAGAAGACCGGGAAGGTTCAGGAATTCCCCTGGCACCAGGACAACGGCTACACTTTCGTCGAGCCGCAGCAGTATCTGACGATCTGGATCCCGCTGGTCGACGTCGACGGCGACAACGGTTGCCCGTGGATCGCTCCCGGGCTGCACCGCCTGGGTACGCTCGCCCACTGGCTCACGCCGATCGGTCTTAAATGCCTGGAAGAAGCGCCGGACGCCGTGGAGGTGTCGGCCAGAGCCGGCGACGCTATCGTGTTCTCCTCGCTCGCGCCGCATCGGACGGGCCCGAACCTGAAGCAGGGAAGCGTGCGCAAGGCCTATATCCTGCAGTACGCACCCGACGGCGCCATCGCCTATCCCGCCAACGGCGAGGCGGTGCGCCAGGACGATCCCGAGCGGCAGTTCAAGATCCTCGACCATGGCCGCTGATCACGCGACGCCCGAGTGCAATCACCTCCGCCATCGACAGGCGCCAACGTCTATTCGATAGCGGCGAACGCGTCGGTGGCGCGGATCAGGCGGTCGAGAATGCCGGGTTCGTCGAAGGCGTGGCCGGCGTCGGGCACGATCTCCAGCCTGGCCCGCGGCCAGGCCTTGGCCAGGCGCCAGGCCGATCGCGCCGGCGTGGCCACGTCGTAACGCCCCTGGACGATGACGCCGTCGACGTCGGCCAGCCGGCCGGCGTCGCGCACCAGCTGGTCTTCCTCCAGCCAGCCGCCGTGAGTGAAGTAGTGGTTCTCGATGCGGGCGAAGGCGAGGGCGTAGTGTTCCTCGCCGTAGTGGGCGGCGAACGGGTTTGGCAGCAGGGTGATGGTGGCGCCCTCCCACAGGCTCCAGGCCTTCGCCGCCTCCAGGCGCGCGGCCTGGTTCTCGCCGGTGAGCCGGGCGTGGTAGGCGCCGATCAGGTCGCCTTGTTCGCCGACGGGGATCGGTTCGAGGAATCGCTCCCACAGGTCCGGGAACAGCCAGGCCGCGCCCCCCTGGTAGTACCAGTCGAGCTCGGCGCGGGTGAGGGTGAAGACGCCGCGCACGATCAAGCCGCTGGTCCGATCCGGATGGGTCTGCGCATACGCCAGCCCCAGGGTCGACCCCCAGGAGCCGCCGAACACCAGCCATCGCTCCACTCCGGCCAATGCCCGCAGGCGCTCGATGTCGGCGACCAGATGCCAGGTGGTATTGGCCTCCAGGCTGGCGTGCGGGGTCGAGCGCCCGCAGCCGCGCTGGTCGAACAGGGTCACGCAATAGCGCCGGGGATCGAACAGGCGCCGGTGAGCGGCCGTGCAGCCCGCGCCCGGCCCGCCGTGCAGGAAGACGGCCGGCTTGCCTTCAGGATTGCCGCAGCGCTCCCAGTAGACCTTGTGCCCGTCGCCCACCGCCAGATGCCCGGTCGCGAACGGCTCGATCGGCGGATAAAGCGCGCGGCGGTCCGTGGGCTGGGTCATCGGGGATCCATCATCCTGCTCATCTCACCTACGGCGCCTACAGCTTCCGCGCACCTGCGTCCCACTTCGGATCGCGACGCTTCTTCCTCCCTCCCCTTCATGGGGCGGGTCGAGACGAAGTCCGGGGTGGGGCCGAGGCCGTGCTCAATCTCGCAGAGCCCCACCCTGACGGTTCCGCCGTCTGTCCCTCCCCATGAAGGGGAGGGAGCCAGGTCGAGCCAGCCGTGGCGGAGGTCGAGGCGCAGGTGGAATCGGGACCAGACAGCCAGGCCGATGGCGCCGTCCAGGCCCGGCGGCGGATCTGGCATCAGGCCGGCGGAAGTGTGCTCGAACAGGGATCCTCCGATCGACAGCGCGCGCAACTGCGCCGGCGCTTGGAAGCGGGACTCTGGATCGACACCCTGCGGCGGCGCGCGGGTCAAGGCGGCGCGCGCGATGCGGGCGCCTTGCGAGCCGGTGTCGATGGCGAACCAGCCGCGCCGGCTTTCCGCCCCGTCGGACACGCCGGCGGGCGCCGCCGGCGCGCCGGCCATGCGGCGGATGCGTAGCCGCACCGCGCCGGCCAGCGCCGCGGGCGCGCTTCGGTAGAGCGTCACCCGGCACGGCGCGAACCTGATGTCGATCACGAACGGCGCCAGTGCGTCGGCCCCGATCACCCCCGAGATGCCGGTGACGAACGGTAGCGAGCGGGCGTCGAGGTCCGCGACGTCCAGGGCGAGCGCGCCGATTCGCTCATCCGCCACCCTGAGCGGCCTGCGGACGCTGTCACTGAGGATGCCGGCCTCCTGCGCCACCGTATCGTGCAGCTGGCTGCGCGGGGCCGAGAGGTCGAGGATGAAGTCCCCCGCGACGCCGCCGAACGCCGCCGGAACGACGAGGGCGCCGTTCTCCACCCAGCAGCGTGTCGCGCCGGCCCATGCCGGACCGGCGGCCAGGGCGAGGATGATCCACAGGGCCGCGATCCGCATCATGGCGACGATAGGCAAACTCGGGCGGCTCGGCCATAAGGCGCGCGCACGCGAAGGAAGGGTGAATGACGGCCTGGGTTTTGGGCATCATCGGCGGATCGGGCCTGTACGACCTGGAGGGTCTGGTCGATCCGCGCTGGGTCGAGATCAGCGGGCCGTTCGGCGCGCCTTCGGATGCGCTGCTCACCGGCCGGCTGGGCGAGGTCGACCTGGTGTTCCTGCCGCGGCACGGGCGGGGCCATACGCTGCCGCCCACGGCGGTGAACGCCCGAGCCAACATCGACGCGCTCAAGCGCGCCGGCTGCACCGACGTCCTGTCCCTGTCGGCGGTCGGCTCCCTGCGCGAGGCGCTGGCGCCGGGCGACTTCGTGGTCGTCGACCAGTTCATCGACCGCACTTTCGCCCGGGAGAAGAGCTTCTTCGGACCGGGTCTGGCGGCGCACGTGTCCATGGCCCATCCGGTCTGCCCGCGCCTGTCCGCCTTGGCGGCGGCCGCCGCGCGCGCCGCCGGCGCGCGGGTGGTGGAAGGCGGGTGCTACCTGGCCATGGAGGGCCCGCAGTTCTCCACCCGTGCGGAGAGCGCGCTCTATCGGTCCTGGGGCTGCGACGTGATCGGCATGACCGGCATGCCGGAAGCCAAGCTCGCGCGCGAGGCCGAGCTGCCCTACGCCTCGGTGGCCATGGTCACCGACTACGACTGCTGGCGTGAGGACATCGCCCACGTGGAAGTGGCGCAGATCCAGCAGGTGCTGGCCGCCAATGCCGGCAAGGCGCGCGAGACCGTGCGCCGCCTGGCGGCCGGCTTGCCGGCCGCGCGCGCGCCATCGCCCATCGACACCTGCCTCGACGGCGCGCTGATCACCGCCCCCGCCGCCCGAGATCCGGCCATGGTGGGCAGGCTCGCGGCCGTGGCCGGCCGCGCCCTCCGACGAAAGCCCGCATGAACCTCGCCGCCGCCATCCGCACCATCCCGGACTATCCCAAGCCCGGGATCATGTTCCGCGACATCACCACGCTGCTGGCGGATGCGCGCGCCTTCCGCTACGCCGTGGACGCGCTGGTGGCCCCCGCCTCGGATCTGAAGGTGGCCAAGGTGGCCGGGATCGAGGCGCGCGGATTCATCCTGGGCGGCGCGGTCGCCTATCAACTGAGCGCCGGCTTCGTGCCCCTGCGCAAGAAGGGCAAGCTGCCGCACCGCACGCGGTCGGTTGAGTACGCGCTCGAATACGGGACGGACGCTATCGAGATGCACCTGGACGGCGTGCTCGCCGGCGAGCGGGTGCTGCTTATCGACGACCTGATCGCCACCGGCGGCACGGCGCTGGCGGCCATCGAGCTCCTGAGCCAGGCCGGCGCCGACATCGTCGCCGCGGCGTTCGTTGTCGACCTGCCTGAACTGGGCGGCGCCGATCGCCTGCGCGCCGCCGGCATCGCCGTCTCCACGCTGGTGACGTTCGAGGGGCACTGAAAGGCCGGTTCGACCCTTCCTTTCGCGGCCGCGCAGGCCAATCTCAGCGGGATGGCCCTCAACGCGTCCTGGCGCCTGTTCAAGCGCATGCAAAGCACGATCCTGGCGGTGGCCGCGCTGGTCTATGTCGCCGCGGCCGCCGAGGCGTGGCGGGTGCCGCTGGCCGGCAGCGCGCTCAAGCTGGCGCGCACGGCGATCTTCCCGGGACTTTTCTTCACGCTGTCGTTCTGTGGCGTGCTGCTTGTGCCGGTGCTCAGGGCGGCGCTGGTTCGCCATCTGTGGACCAGCTACCGCACCGGCTACGGGCAGAGCGTCATCTCGGTGCTGGGCGGCGTGGGCGTGCTGATTGCGGTCTCGGGCCTGATCTTCTGGCAGATCCACCAGGCCATGCGTGGCGGCGGTTATCCGGGCGGCGCCTTCTCCGGCTATGGCGCCGGCATCGGCCTGCTCCTGGCCCAGACCGTGCTGGTCCGCCGCATCGAAGACGACCCCACGCTGCGCCGCCAGATCGAGGAGGGGTAGGGGCGCGCCGCCGCTCAGAACTCCCCGCGGCCGCTGCCGCGGGCAAAGAGTTGCAGGGTGCGCAGGCGGGCGAGGCGGGCGGCGTCGGCGTTGTAGTCGGCGCGGCGGTCGGAGGCGAAGCCGTGACCGGCGTCGTAGAGGTGGATGGGGATGTCCGGGTGGGCTTGCGCGATCGCCTCGACCACGTCCGGCGGAATGCTCGCATCGCGCCGGCCGAAGTGGAGGATGATCGGGCAGCGCGGCGTCTCGCCCACCAGTTCGGGGATGCGGCGGCCGTAGTAGCTGGAGACGGCCGCGACGCCGTCGACCCGGCAGGCGGCGAGCCAGGCGGCGGTCCCGCCCCAGCAGTAGCCGACCACGAACACCGGCGGCTCGAGCGCGCGCACGGCGGCGGTGAGATCGGCCGCCACCTCCTCCCACGGCGTCGCCTCGGAGAGCGCGCGGCCTTGCTCGACGCCGTCACGGTCGTAGCCGCCCTGGAACCCTGGGGCCCGTCGATCGAACAGCGACGGGGCCAGGGTCTCATAGCCGTCGGCGGCGTAGCCGGCGGCCACCTCGCGAATGTGGTCGGTGACCCCGAAGATCTCCTGGATCACTACCAGGCCGCCGCGGCGCGCATCCGGCGGCGCCTCGCGCCAGGCCTCGAACACGAAGCCGTCGAGGGGGCTGGTCAGGCGCTCGGCGTGCGCCACGGCGACCTACGCGCCGAAGAGTTCCAGGGTGCGGGCGCGGGCCAGCTCGGCGCTCGCCTTGTCGAAGCGCTCCGGGTCCTCGTTGTTGAAGCCGTGGCCAGCGTTCTCGTAGATGTGCACCGGCACGTCCGGGTGCGCGGCCTGGACCGCGGCCTTCACGTCGTCGGCCGGGATGTGGGTGTCCAGCCGGCCGAGGTGGACGATGATCGGGCAGTTCAGCGCCAGGCCGGCGTTGGCCTGCACCATGCTGCCGTAATAGCTGGATGACCCCGACAGGCCCTCGAGCCTGGCCGCCGCCAGCCAGGCCATGGAGCCGCCGTAGCAATAGCCGACGATGAACACCTTGCCGCGCGGCCGGAGGAAGTCGCGGCAGGCGGCGATGTCGGCGAGGGCCTGGTCGATGGGGGTCGCCATGGCGTGGCCGATCCCGGCCTTCATGCCGGCGTCATCGTGCCCGGTCACGAACCCCGGCTCGCGCCGGTCGTAGAGCGAGGGGGCCACCGCCTCGAAACCGAGCGAGGCCCAGCGGTCGACGTCGCGGTGGACATGCTCGTCGAGGCCGAAAATCTCCTGCACCACGATCACCCCGCCCTTGCGCGCGCCGCTCGGCGCGGCGTGGTAGGCGCTGAAGGCGAAGCCGTCGTCCGCCGTGCTCTTGATCGAAATCATCTCACCCATGGTCGCGTCTCCCTGGTCGGTGTGGTTTCACACATTGAAACGGAAGTGCATGACATCGCCGTCACGCACCAGATACTCCTTGCCTTCCGAGCGCATCTTCCCGGCGTCGCGCGCGCCGGCCTCGCCGCCCAGGCGCACATAGTCGTCGAAGGCGATGGTCTCGGCGCGGATGAAGCCCTTCTCGAAGTCGGTGTGGATCACGCCGGCCGCCTGCGGGGCGGTTACGCCCACGGGGATGGTCCAGGCGCGCGTCTCCTTGGGTCCGGCGGTGAAGTACGTCTGCAGGCCGAGCAGCTTATAGGCCTCGTGGATCAGGCGATCGAGGCCGGGTTCGGTGAGGTCGAGCGTCTCCAGGAACTCGGCCCGCTCGGCCGGCTCCAGCAGCGCGATCTCGCTCTCGATGCGGGCCGAAATCACCACCGCCTTGGCCCCGTCGGCGGCCGCGCGCGCGCTGACCGCGGCGGAGAGGGCGTTGCCGGTCCCGGCCGAGGTTTCATCGACATTGCACACGTACAGGGCCGGCTTGGTGGTCAGCAGCTGCAGCATCCGCCAGGCCTTGGCGTCGTCCGCCGCAACCTTGGCCATCCGCGCCGGGCGGCCGGCGCTGAGCTCGGCCAGGGCGAGGTTCGCCAGGCGCAAGGTCGCCACGATCTCCTTGTCGCCGCTCTTGGCCCGCTTCTCCAGATTGACCACGCGCTTTTCCAGGCTCTCCAGGTCGGCCAGCATCAGCTCGGTGTCGATGATGTCGAGGTCGGACAGCGGATCGACCCGACCCTCCACATGGGCCACGTCGCCGTCCTCGAAGCAGCGCGCCACCAGGGCGATGGCGTCGCAGTCGCGGATGTTGGCCAGGAACTGGTTGCCCAGGCCCTCGCCCTTGGCGGCGCCGCGCACCAGGCCGGCCACGTCCACGAAGGTGATCCGCGCCGGGATGATCTCCTTGGAGCCGGCGATCCTGGCCAGCGCCTCCAGGCGCGGATCGGGTATCGCCACCTCGCCCACGTTCGGCTCGATGGTGCAGAACGGATAATTGGCCGCCTGCGCCGCCGCCGTCTGGGTGACGGCGTTGAACAGGGTCGACTTGCCCACATTGGGCAGGCCGACGATCGCGACTTTCAGGGCCATGCAAACTCGAAGCGGAAACGGAGGTCGCGCGACCTAGCACGCCGCGCGCGAGCGGCGAAGGGCGACTTCCGGAGAGGCGGTAACCCTCACCCTCCCATGGCGGAGCCATGGGAGGGTGAGGGGTTACGTCACCTCGAGCGCCGCGCTCTTACCGCAGCACCGTCTTGCCGTTCTTGATCACCGTCACGTTGCGCGCTTTCACCCGGGCTTCGAAGGAGATCACCTTGCCGTCTCGCCAGAGGTCGACGGTGATCGTGTCGCCGGGGAACACCGGGGCGGAGAAGCGCACCTGGTGGCTGAGGATCGGCGCGGGATCGAAATCGGTGATCCCGGTAAGGACGGCGCGGCAGGTGATGCCGTAGGTGCACAGGCCATGCAGGATCGGCCGGTCGAAGCCGGCGCGCCGGGCGAACTCCGGATCGGAGTGCAGCGGATTGCGGTCGCCGTTGAGGCGATAGAGCAGCGCCTGGTCGGGCCGGGTGGTGAAATCGAGCGAACTGTCCGCCGCGCGCGTAGGTACCGCGTGGGGTTCGGGCGCGCCTTCGGAGGGGCCGCCGAAGCCGCCGTCGCCACGCGCGAAGGTCGAGCCGGTGAGGGTGGCGACCTTCTCGCCGGCCTCGTCGGTCCACACCGTCTCGTTGACCACCACGGCGCCCTTGTCCTTGCCCTTGTCGAAGGCGCCGATGGTGCGGCTGGTCTGGGTAAACGTGCCCGAGAGGGCCAGCGGCTTGTGCAGTTCGACCTTCTGCTCGCCATGCACCACCATCACGAAGTTGAGCTGGCTGACCCGATGGCCGGGTGGATTCTCAGCGGGCGCCGACCGCGCCGCGGCCCGCGCCCCGGCGGCGAGCACGGTGGCCGCGGTCGGAACCACCTTGAGGCCACGCTCGTAGACGAACGCCAGCTCCCGCTCGTCCATCGGATCGGCGCCCAGGCCGATGCCGAGGGCGTAGAGCATCACATCCTTGTCGCCGTAGCTGAAGGTCCTGGCCTCGGTCTTCTGCTCGAGGATGTCGGGATAGAAAATGGGCATGCGCGGCGTCTCCTCCGTTTGCACGCCATTAAGCCCGCGAGCGCGCCACCCGCGCAAGGCCCCGCGGCCGCGACCAGGCAAGATTGCCGGGCGTGCGGTGATCGGCTAGAAGCCCGCCCCTGTCCTGGCCCCGTCGCGACGGCGAACGCCGCCGGCGCCATCCCACCCACAAGCTGAGCGCCCTCAATGGTTGAAGTTGTTCCGACCCCCGCCGCCCCGATCACCGGCAATGTCCTCTTCTACACCAGGCCCGAACCGCTCAACCGCGAGACCCACGCCCGGCTGGGCCTGCGCCGCATCGCCCGACCGTACAGCTTCGCCCAGTCGGCGCATGTCATCCCGCTGACGGTCACCGAGTTCGCCGCGGCGGGCCTCTCCTACCCGGTCATCTTCGCCGGCGAGCGGCGCCAGCCGCTGGGGGTCATGGGCATCAACCCGACCCAGAACATGTTCATCCGCGACGACGGCGCCTTCGAGGTCGGCGTCTACATTCCGGCCTATATCCGCCGTTACCCATTTGTCCTGGCGGCCGACGCCAGCCGCGAGCAGCTGGTGGTGTGCATCGACCGCGCCGCGCCGATGATCGGCGACCTGCCGGACTTCGCCCTGTTCGATGCAGCCGGCGAGCCTTCCGACTACACCAAGAACTGCATCCAGTTCTGCAACGACTTCGAGGTCGAGGTGCGCCGCACCGAGTCGTTCGTGAGCCTGATGCAGGACCTGGATCTGTTCGAAACCAAGACCGCCACCTTCACGCCCGGCAATCCCGACGGCTCTCCGGCCGGACCGCCGCAGACGATCGCCGAATATTTCGCCGTGTCCGAGACCAAGCTGAAGGCGCTCCCCGACGACAAGGTGCGCGCGCTGCTCGACAACGGGGCCCTGCCTCAGATCTACGCTCACCTGCATTCCCTGCTCGGCTGGGACCGGCTGATCGCCTTGGCTGTCGCACGCGCCGGCGCGGCGCCCGGACCTGCCAACCTCAACTAACCGCCAGCCTCAACCCTCAGGTGCGCGTCGACCCCGCTGGCCAAACCCGCGCGCGGCTGTTTAGACTCATCCCCAAACGACGGAGGATCTGACCATGGTGAAGCCTGACTTGGTGGGCATGTCGCGCGCGCGGCTGGCGCGGCTGGATGAGGTGATGACGCGTCGCTATGTCGACGGCGGCGACCTGCCCGGCCTGATCACCCAGGTGTGGCGGCGCGGCGAACTCGTCCACAGCGGCCTGTCGGGCCACATGGATCTCGAGCGCGGCAAGCCCATGCGCGAGGACGCGATCTTCCGCATCTACTCGATGACCAAGCCGATCACGTCGGTGGCGCTGATGATTCTCATGGAAGAGGGTCTGATCGGTCTCGACGACAATGTCGCCACCCACATTCCCGCGTGGAAGGACCTCGGCGTCTACGCCAGCGGCGTGCCGACCCTGCTGGCGGGCGCGCCCGCCAGCTTCATCACCACCCCGGTGGCTCGGCCGATGAAGGTGGTCGATCTGGTGACGCACACGTCTGGGCTCACCTATGGCTTCATGATGCGCACCAGCGTCGACGCCGCCTATCGCCGGCTCAAAGTCAACGACTTCCAGACTCCGGGCGGCCTGGACGAGTTCGTCGAGCAGCTCGCCACCGTGCCGCTGGAGTTCTCGCCGGGGACGGCCTGGAACTACTCCGTATCCATCGATGTGATGGGCTATCTGGTCCAGAAGCTGTCGGGCCTGAGCTTCGGCGAGTTCCTGCGCACACGGCTGTTCGAACCGCTGGGCATGACGGACACGGCCTTCTGGTGTCCGCCGGAGAAGCTCGACCGCTTCACCTCCTGCTATCAGCCCAAGGAGGGCGGCGGCCTCAAACTGCAGGACGACGCCGGCAAGAGCACCTACGACCATCCGCCGACCCTGGAATCCGGCGGCGGCGGCCTGGTTTCGACCGCGCACGACTACATGCGTTTCTGCCGGATGATGCTGGGCGGCGGCGCCCTGGACGGCGTGCAGATCCTCAGCCCCAAGACGGTGGCGCTGTTCAGCCTCAATCATCTGCCGGAAGGCCAGGAGCTCGCCGACATGGCCCCCCCAGGCCTGTTCAGTGAGGCGGGTTACTCCGGGATCGGGTTTTCCATCGGCTGCGGGGTCAACGTCAACGTGGCCAAGACCCGGCTGCCGGGCACCCTGGGCGAATACTTCTGGGGCGGGGCGGCGTCGACGGCCTTCTGGATCGATCCGAAGGAAGATCTGGCGGTGGTGTTCATGACCCAGGTCATGGGTACGGACGCCCGCCTGACCCTGCGCCGCGACCTGCGCACCCTGGCCTATTCGGCGATAACCGACTCCTACGCCTGAGGATCAGCGCGCGTAGACGCTGCGGGTAAGGCAGGAGAACACCAGGCGGCCGGCCTCGTCGAGGAGGTCGTGCTGGGCGATGACGATCCCCTTGCCGTCCCCCACCGGGTCCTTGCCCATCACCGTCATCCGGCCACGCAAAAGCTCGCCGGCCGGTGGGTTGCGCGCCCAGCGCAGGGCGTCGACGCCCACGCGCTTGGTCTGCGGCCAGCTGGCGGCCGCCTCGGCGTCCAGCTTCGACCAGATGGCGAACACCATGGTGTCCGGCGCCCCGCGATCGGCCGTCCAGCCCGGCGCGAAGTCGGCGATGAAGCGGTTGAGCGCCGCCTCATCCACCATCGCCACCCCCAAAGAGGCCACCATGCCGATGTGAATGTCGTCGAACGAGGCTGGCATGAACGCTCCGGCGGTGAAGTCCGCCCCACCATGGGCCGGCGGTGATCACCGGCGCTGATGGGTGGCGCTCCGCTGGAGTCCCCTACCCGGCCTCCGGCCGTACTCCCCCCACGCCGACGGGGAGAGAGGGATCGTTGTTGCCGCTTACACCACGCCTCATCTTCCCCCCTGGGGGAAGTACCGGCGAAAGCCGGGGTAGGGGGCTCCAGCGGAGAGCGGCGCTCGCATCCGACCACCGGAGAGGTTTTAGTGGACGCGCCGAGGGCTTAGATAGGCGCCATGACGTCTCTGCTCCGCCTCCTGCTGCCCGTGGCCTTGGGCCTTGCCGCCGGGGGCGCGGGCGCTCAGGCGGTCACTACGCCGCACGT
>Ga0302314_10018382_pt1 | contig 11661 bp, 9 predicted proteins | sample III_Palsa_N2_3_FD_200533 | JGI IMG/M metagenome (GOLD analysis project Ga0302314, IMG submission 200533) | Peat permafrost microbial communities from Stordalen Mire near Abisko, Sweden - III_Palsa_N2_3 | ecosystem: Environmental > Terrestrial > Soil > Palsa > Peat permafrost | place: Sweden... | reverse complement strand
GTTGGCGGAGCCTGGATTGCTGACGGTGCTGCCGGGAGAGGCGCAGATCGGCACGCTCAACAGTGCCAATTCCGACGACCTGCCGGTGACCTTTGCGGTCGCCACCCCGCCCACCCAAGGCACCGTGACCATTCTTGACGCCAGTATCGGCATCATCCTGTATACGCCGAACGCCGGCGCCGCCGGCAGTGACAGCTTCACCTTCACGGTGGCGAACGGCTCAGCCGTCTCTCCCCCCGCTCTGGAAACCATCAGCATCGCCCAGGCCGGGTATCCGATCGCAGCCATCGACCTGGGACCCTCGCAGACCGATGCCACCAGCATCACTGGGACCGTCATCTTCTCGGAACCAGTCACTGGCCTTACCGCCGCCAAGTTCGCGGTTGCCAATGGCCAGATCTCGAACGTCGTGGCCACGAATGGCACACCGAGCAACACCTACGGCTTCGTGCTCATCCCCGACGCGGCTGGTCTGGTCACGGTCATGCTGACGGAAGGTGCGGTTGCCGATGCCCATGGCACTCCCAATCTCGCGACCGTGGCCAGTGTGCTCGTGGACTGGACCTCGCCGCAGGTGACGCTCGTGCCGGCGACGTCATCGCCGGTGGCAGGCGTTCCCATGACCGTCACGGTCGAGTTCTCCGAACCAACCACGGCTCTCTCCGTCGCCAGCATCGGCATCGTCGACGGGACCGTGACGGGAGTCATCGACGACGGACAGCTGGCGCAGATTGATCTCACTCCAACGGCATCGGGATCGATGACCATCACGGTGCCCGCGGGAGTGGTCACTGATCTATCCGGAAATCCCAACAGCGCGGCAAGCATCACCCTGACCGTTATGCCTGCCGCGACAGGGACCACCGGTGGGACCTCCGGGACCACCAGCGGCACGAGCACCGGGACGACCACCACCACTGGGACCGGGACCAGCACCGGAACGGGGACAGGCACTGGGACGACCACCGCCACAGGGACCACGACGGGGACCGGGACGACCGCCGGCACGACAACTGGGACGGGGACCACCACCAGCACTGGGACGGGGACGACCACCGGTACGAGCACCGCGACGGGAACGACCTCCGGCACCAGCACCGGGACGGGGACCACCACCAGTACCGGCACCGGGAATGCTACCGGCACCGATTCCGGCACCGATTCCGGCACCGCTACCAGCACAACCGGTACAACGTCCACCGGAAGCTCGGCGACAAACAGCACTCCATCGTCCGGTTCCACCAGCAGTCCTGCGGCAACCACAAACTCGAGTGGCAATTGCGGTTTGGGTGGAGCCCTATCGATCATTCTCCTGGGATTCCTCAAGACGAGATCGCTACGTTCTCGCGACAGGCAGCCAGGACAGAACAAATCAGCAGCAGTCAAGCAGGCGCGTTAGCGCTCGCCCAATCTCGCCACCTGCGATAGCGACTCGATGCGCACGGATGCATCCGTGCGCGCTGTGCCACCTAAAGCCCAGATCCCGCGGACTCGAACAGGGCATGATTCACGATCAGACCTCTGACCGGAATCAAAAAAACCGTAGTCCCGGCGGCAAACCACCTACCCAGCGCAGAGCTGGCGATTGATCATTCGATCTCGCCTTCAAGCTGGCTCCCGCCGACCATCTTCGCCGCCAGATTGTAATTGTAGATGAAGGCTCCGATGATTCCGCCAAGGAACCCGGCGATGGCATAGAAGACTGGGAAAACGAAGGCGAAACCGACGCCGAAGATCCCGGATGGCCCACCAGACTGGTGGTTGCCGAGCAATGCCGCGATGATCATGAAGGGCGCTATCAGAAGGGCCAGGCCGCCATAGACGATGGCGCTCACCTTGCCGACCTGCAGCAGGTCGAAGCGCCTGATCCTGCGAACGGATGATGAGGGGGTGGGAGTGTCTTGCATGATAGCCCCTTCACGAAGCCGGATGCGGCGATGACGATCGATACCATCGCTGCAGCAAGTAGCCTCCTGCCGGGCATTTGTCTACTCATGTTTGCGTAATGACGAGTGTTCGGACCTGCATCGGTCACTGGTCTAAGGCGGGGGATCACCGCTTTGATGGTCCCACTTAGAAACCCCGGTCTTTCCCGGAGGTGTGCAATGATGGCGACGAGCCCGCCGCCAGGGCTGCCAGGATCCGTGGCCGCAGAGCGTCGAGATCACGGATGCTCGCATGATCATCCTCACATCCACCCAATGCGAGGGCCTCCCGCTGATATTCAGTCCAGCTCGACGCGGTGGTCAGATCGAGCTCACTACGCAATCCTGCGCGCAGCTGGGCCAGGACTCCGGGGTCGGTCTCCACCTCGAGACGCGCCAGGACCGTAGCGAGGATCTCCCGACGTACTGGTCGCAAATCAGCCAGCATGTGGATGGACAGCCAGGAGGCTGCGGATGCGCGCACCCGCGGATCACCTGCCTGAGCGAGCCAGCGCAGCTCGAGACGGGCTTCACGGTCGACCACCGCCTCGGGCAGCAGGTGGGCGCCCGGTATCGCATCCACGCTCTGCGGCAGACGCGGTTCGATATCATCCTGCGGCAGGGCCTCCAGGCTGTCCAGCAGCCGGCTGGCGTCAGCGAGTCCAAGACCATCGATGCCCTCCGCCAGGACCATCATGGCGGCTGCCCGGACGGGCTTGGACGGTGATGAAAGCTGCGCCTCGACCGCCAGGCGCAGCATGCGATGGCTGGCCAGGGCATGCCCATGCAGGCTGGTCAGAACCTGTTCGGGATCGCGCTCCAGGCAGTCGAGGTAGCGCTGCAGCACCGCGGGCTGGGTGCTCCACTGCATGGTGTACAGGAGATGAGCGTCGAGTCCGCTGTCGGCCGGATGGCGTGCGAGGAACTCCGCCAGCAGCTCGGGAGCCCCCGCCTGGATCAGCCCGAGCACGAGCGACGCATTGCGCACCGCCAGCAGGCCGGGTTGCCAGGGGGCGAGGTCGGCGCTGGCTTCGGACGGAGGCAGAGCGGTGCAGAGCTGGAGCAGTTGGAAGAGGTCTGCGTCATGGCTGAGATCATGGATCGAGCCAGAGAGCAGCGCTTGCGCCACTGCATCGCCGCTGCCAGCGCGCCATTCCAGCTTCAGCTGGCGCTGCGCGGGACTGTCGGTGGCGACGTCCAGCAACGCCGCCTGCAGCAGCCCGGATGGCAGGTTTCCCAGGGAGTCCGCGCCGATCGACAGGGCCAGGCGGCTGCGGTCGCCCTGCTGCAGGATGCATCTGAGCACCAGCACGCTGGGCTGGTCCTGGTATCCGCAGCGCAGCCACCCCTCCGGGACGGGGAGATCCGATGACCCAGGCGGCAACGGGTGGCGTGGCGGCAGCAGGGCCGGAAGCTGCTCCGGTGCGATCCCGCACATGGCGCTGTACTGACCACCCTGCAGATAGACATCCTGACCGGGATCGAAGCTGATGACCGCTGCGCAGGCGGCGTGATCGCCGAGAGCCCCGATGGCATCCAGACACGGCACCGCCGCCAGCCCGCCAGGTGCCTGGAGCTGTTCCAGGATGGCTGGCAGGGCGGCATGGTCATGCAGCCTGCCCAGGGACCAGATGGCGAAGCGGCGGAGATTGTCCAAGGCCAGGGCCTGGAGCGGCCCTTGGGGATCGAGATCACGAGCCACATCCTGGGGTTGCGCGACCAGGCGGCGAAGCTGCGGCGCCAGATCTCCCAGGCCGAGGATGCCCGGCAAGGCGCACAGCATGGGGGTCATCGCCGCCGTGCCGGCCATGGCCCGGGCCCAGGCAGAACGCACGCCAGCGACGCATGAGGGGTCTGCCGCCAGCAGCGCCAATGGCAGCCTTTCTCCCATGGTGCGCATCAGCACCGGGGGGTTGGCCGCCAGGGCGCCGAGCAGCGCCCGCTGGACTCCGGCAGCTCCCACGGCACCGGGCGCGTCGAGATGCGGGTCGGCGAGCGCCCGCAGCACCACGGCCGAAGCCTCCAGGTCCATGGAGGCCGTCAGCGCCTGCGCGGCGGCCGCGGTGGCCGGTGCGTCGAGCTGGGCGATGGCACGGGAGCATTCCTGATCCAACCGCCTGAGGCGATCTACCGCCAGCGGGCGGTCGAGGAGGATGCGACCGCCCAGTTCACGCCAACGCCAGCCGCCCTGGGCGCAGATGCGGTCCAGCAGCACCCGAACCGTCTCATGGTCGGCCAGGACATCGAGCTGCCGATCAGTATCAGCCGGGTACTCCCCGGGCATCATCATGATCGACTCATCCGCCGGCAGATCCAGGCACCCGCGCAGCACCTCGACCACCTGATCAGCGTCCAGGCCGCGCGCCGAGTGGCTGAGGCGGTGCGTGAGCACCGCAGCGAGCGCCGGCGCCGGTGGGCTCGGGTTGGAGTTCAACCACGGACCGGCCGGGTGTGCCGGCACCGGTGCGGCGGCTGCGGCCCCGTGCTGGGACAGGGCCACGCACAGCAGCGCGGCGAGCACCAGCAGTGAGGTCGTCGCCAGCAGGGCATACGGTGCGCCCGCTGGCAGCGGCAGCGGCGGATTGATGGCCAGACGACGCAACCGCGTGAGCGTCGCCAGCGGCGCACGTGTGGACACCGGCATCAGCAGCAGCAGCATGGATTCGCCGGTTCCAAGCCGCTTTCGTAAGCTCGCCACCGCACGATCGAGGCGGCGCGAGACCGTTGCCTGGTTGAGGCCCAGCCGTGCGGCGATGGCGTTCTGGTCCTGGCCTTCGAGAAAGCGCATCACCACCACCTCGCGCAGCGGCTGCGGCAGATGGCTGATGGCGTGATCGAGCTGCTGGCTCAGCAGAACCTGGTTGCGTTCGAGTTCAATGCGCTCCTCAGGCTCGTGCGAGAGCACGGCGGCCGGCTTCCAGCGCTGGTGCTGGCGCCAGGCGCAGCGCGTCGCCACCCGGTGCAGCCAGGCCGGCAGGGAGACCCGGATGCGGCCGGCCTGACGCGCGAGCTCGGCGAAGGCCTCTTGCGCAGCATCATCAGCATCTGCCGAGTCGCCGCAGACGCGTCGACAGGCGGCATGGACGAGGCCGGCATAGCGCTCGATCAGCTGGGTGAAGGCTTCGGCATCGCGGGTCTGGGCATAGGCCGAGAGCAGTTGGACATCCGTATTCATCGATTTCCTCACTCAGGAGTGGGGCATGGCGTCACTTATATGCGCACCAATCAGGGAGCGAGACCGGGGTCACCGCCCTAGCGTCTACTAATCCAATAACTTAAGGTACGAATGGTCTTAATCCGCAGGAATCACCTGCACATGCGGCAGAACCACCGCAGGCCTGCCCACGTGCAGTGCACGGATCGGTAACGGTCATGTCGGCGACCCTGACCGCTTGCGCACGCCTGGAGACCTGGCGCTGGTCGTGCACAGGCGATCTACCGGTGCGTATGACGAGCTCGTGCGCAGGCAGAACCTCGCTGCCGTCATCTCACTTTTGCGCCTCGTCCAGGTCCCGGACAGCGCGCCCAGCTGACGATCCGTGTGGCGCGGGAGCCCTGACGCTCGCAGAGCTTGCGCAAGGTGCGGATCACTCCACTCACCTGGGTGCCGTTTCTCGTCTTGCCGAGGAGATGCTCGCAGACGCTCTGCTGGGAGATCCCAACCAGGCTTGCCACCACCGCCTGGCCCATGCCGCGCAAGTAGTACAGTTCCAGGACATCGCGCTGGTTCACCGTCAGGTGGTGGTCGAGGTGGGTTCGCACATGCGCCAGCGCCCGTGCGCGGCATCTGCCGTCCTGGCGTCAGGCGCCGGCAGCAGGCGCCAGGCATCGCTGGTGAGGTGAGACACGCCAGCAACGCCGCAGGGCGTTGGTGCGGTGCGCTGGATGGAGGACGTGTCGAGGACCACGGGATGCTCCGGACAGCGAACACCCTGAGCCTTGTGAACAGCATGCTCCTGGCCCTCTCACGGGAGAAGGGAAGTACGCCGATCGCTAGGCTCGGGGGCATTCGAGCGGCAGGATCCGATCACTGGCCTTGAGCTGAGGAGGGAGAATTCAATTGTATGACGCTTCGACTATATATGCTAACTCAAGTTGTCAATACGAGTCTCGTGAGGTCGTGCCGCCGGAATCGCTGGGGCGGACCTGGATAAGTACCTGTGTGGTCCCTAGGGGCACGGGTGTCACGATGAGAACCCTGCGGCTTCATCCGGCCTGATCCAGGCGTTTTTCAGAAGCGGGCCTCACCACCGCGTGCGGCTGAGGCCAGACCCTCCGTGGCGCGTGGAGAATCCGCAGCGCTGCATCTTTCCCATCCTGCCCCCGCGCAGGCGGTGGGCGGGCACTGCCCTGTGCAGCCCGCCCACCGCCTGCGCGGGGGAACCACCGGTCTCTCCCGTACGACGATGTTCGCATCGTCCCCTTCCGGAACATCCCATGTCACCACTCACCACCACCGATGTCGATCTCTTCCTGCGCGATGGGATCCTGCACGTGCCGACCGCCATCCCCCATGAGCACCTGGAGCCGATGCGCGACGCGATCTGGCGCCGTCTTGAGCTCGGCGCGGTCCGCCGTGACGATCCATCGACCTGGGGTGGCGCCACCGGCATCCACATGAATCGCATCGCCCATCTGCCGGTGTTCTCGTCTATCGGCAGCCCGCGGCTGTGCGCGGCCATCGATGACCTGGTCGGAGCCGGACGCTGGAAGCAGCCCGCGTCGTGGGGCCAGTTCGCCATCACCATGCCCCAGCCAGGCCCTGCCTGGGAGCCCAGTGCCACGGGTTGGCATTCCGACAGTGGACCGGTCCATAGCGCGTCCGACGCCTTGTTCGTGCTGGTCCTGCTCGCCGATCTGGCACCGGCGGGCGGCGGCACGCTGCTGGTCGGGGGATCGCACCGCGCCCTGGCGGACTACATCGCGCTGCTCACACCGCAGGACTTCACCCGCTCGGCGCGCGCCCATCGCGGGTGTTTCGCCCGGTCCCGCCCGTGGCTGGCCCAGCTCAATGGCCTGGAGCCGGTTGCGGGCCCGCGCAGCGACTACTTCTCACAGCCAGCGCCGCCCACGCCGGGAGGGCCGGCCCTGCGCTTGATCGAGGTGCAGGGCAAGGCCGGAGACGCCTTCCTCTGCCACCCCTACACCTACCACGCGGTGTCCTGCAATCGTGCCAGCACTCCGCGCATGATGCGGATCAAGATGCTGCGCCTGTGGGCCGGCGAACAGCGCGATGACCCGTCCAGCACAACACCCTTGGCGCGCAGCACCCGGCCGCTCGCGCCACCGGCATCAACCGGCCGGAAGGGCCCGGAGGCGGCCGTAGCGCCGCCTCGGGATGGCCTGGGCACGACGCTCCTTCCCGGGACGCCGGGACCACTGGTCGCCCCGTGTGCGCTGCCTGCCCTTCAAGGATGAGCACCCCCTCATGATCATCACGCCACAGCACCGCAGCTTCTTCACAACGTTCGGTTACCTGTCCCTGCCGGGACTGCTGTCGGAGGAGATCTCCTGGATCACCGCCGCATTCATGCAGGCGATGCAGGAGGAGCGCACGCATCACGATCTCGTGAAGCGCTCCAGTGCACGCGCGTGCCTGGAACGTTCGGACGTCCTCTGCCGCATCCTCGACCTGCCGCAGATCGATGCGGTCATCTCGAGCCTGCTCGGACCGGACTGGAACTATTATTCCAGTGACGGCAATCTCTACAGCGGTGACACCAGCTGGCATTCCGACAGCGACTGGTGTTTTGGCACCTGCATCAAGGTGCCGCTGTACTTCGATGAGATCGATGCCGGAAGCGGCGCCCTGCGGGTCATTCCCGGCAGCCACCGGCGCGGACCGGGTGTCTGGACGGCGGTGGAGGCGGGCAACAGCCAGCAGCTGTTTGGGATTCCCGGAGCGGAGGTGCCCTGTGTCGTGCCGCCATGCCGGCCGGGCGACTTCGTGGCCATCGATACCAACATCATGCACGCCTCCTTCGGAGGCGGACCATCACGTCGGATGCTGGCCCTGCAATTCTGGTCGCCCTTCGTCAGCGACGACCAGTATGCCGAGCTTGACCGTCATATGAACAATTGGGTGCACTCCGGGGCTCCCATCCACAGCGAGCTCCTGCATCGCACGGCGCCGCCCAGCCGCCGCCGGCACCTGCTGCAGGTCGGGGCCCGGCATGCCGCGCATCCGCGCTACGTGAAGCTCGGCTGGATGGATGAGCTCATCCCCGCAGCGGCCTTCAGCGACCAGCCGCGTTCGCGCATCGAGCCACAGCAGGCCTGAAGAACCTCGGCCAACCTTCAGGAACGCATCACTGCTGGGACGAGCGGGGGCGCCGGTCGGAAGCGAGGTCCCATGCGCCGCTTATTTCGATGCGTCCGGGGCGGACGCGATCATCGCATCGAGGGCTGCCGCGGCCCGGGTGGCGCTGTCGGTTTGGTCTGCTTTTCAATACTTTTCGCAGTGGTGAGCCTGGTGCCTGTCGAGAGGGACGATCAGCAGATGATCTGGTTCGCTCGAGAGGCCTTCCCGTTCTCATCATCGTGTGCGCCTACCATCTGCGCCTACGATTGAAGAGTCCCCCGACGCATCGCACCCCTGCCGCCATCCGGACGATCTCTGCGCATTCTGCCAGGGTCCGCTCGTCCAACGGCACGGGACCATGTACTGCGACCACTGCCATCTGGTCCGACTCGACTCCTTATCGGCACCAATTCGCCCGCAGGGACACTATCCAGGACTGAGCCCCGAGGGCAGCCCTCCGCACATCCGGTCGCTCCCATCATCTCCGGACCGATCCGGATGGGGGTCCCGGTCGATCAGGACATCCGTCGAGCCTCGCCAGCACCCTGATGGGGGTGCGGTGTGGCGTCTCAGCCGAGCCGCATCTCGCGCTGATACACGGCGAACAGCTCATGGTTCAGGTCGACGACCCCGATCGTGTCCCAGCCTGCGATATGCGGGATCCGGGGCAGGATCGGATGCTCGGTCTGGCACTGCGGCTTGATGCCGGCACTGAAGCTGAGCATGGCGACCGGTCGTCGGTGGATGCGCACGGACGGCTTCCCCGAGCGGGGAGCATGGATGATGGGGACGACGTCGTAGACCGGGGACTGTGACATATGCGCCTCCAGGACCCCCGCATTTAAACGGGGCGGGGGTTCTCGGGGCAAGCAGAGGCGGACGGAGCTTGAACGCCGTGCGATGGCCGTGACAGCATCATCGGAGCGGTTCACAGCGCCGAATGCTAGGCGCTACGTGGTAGAAACCCTCCCTCCGGTCCTCCCCGACGATCCTGCGTTCAGTGTGGCACCGGCCTCCTGGCGGCGGAGGGTGGTCATCCTCGTGGACCCGACGCTAGGTTGGGGCCGCGGAACCAGCCGGGACCGGCTCCGGGCGATCCGTTCCCGCGCTCACTGCATCGGCGAAGACGCTCAGCGACAGCGGCTGATAGACCTCGACATCCAGCCAGTTGGCCAACAGCACATGCGCCGCCGCGCGCCAGTTGGGCGCCGGTGCGTCCACGGCCGGATCGCGTCCCAGCGCGGCAGCCTGCTTGCGGATCTCGCGACGGAACATCCCGGCGGAGGTCTCGATGTGGTCGAAGATGTAGAGCCGGCGGTGGGCCGGATCCTGCAGGAGATGGACGCCGAACTGCTCGGAGGCGACCAGCGTCACCAGCTCGTCATGGCCATTGAGCAGGGACAGGTCGTAGCGTGTGGCCCGTGCCACCGGCAGCTGGATATTCCGGTCCAGGCCGCCGAGCAGGGGATGGCCCGCCTGCAGGCTGCGGCCAACCACCGCCGCAACCTGCCGCTCAGGCAGGAACCAGGGCAGGAGGTCATGGAAGTGCGAGACCGCGGCGCGCGCGGCCCAGCCGATGTACAATGACGAGCGGACATGGGCCTGGGTCCAGTTCAGGACTTCCGCGAAGTGGTCCCAGGTCGGCTGTCCGACCCAGCCGCCGATCTCGGAATCGTGACCGACGATGATGGCACCGTCATACTGGCCGTGTCGGACCTCATCGAATGAGCGGTAGTGGTCGAGCAGCTGCTGCTCGCCGCCATGGGCCGGGATGCTGCTCAGGCTGCGCACCAGCGTCACTTGGACCTGCAAGGGCGTATTGGCCAGGAGACGCAGCACCTGCAGCTCGGTCTCCAGCACATGCGGCATCAGGTTCAGGAACAGGATGCGCACCGCCCGCACGTCCTGGCGCTTGGCCAGGCGCTGATGCAGGAAGCGGATCTGGGCTGAGGTCAGCGGATCCTGGGGACGATCATCGGAGATGACGAGGGGCATTGCGATCCTTTCTCAGGTCCCAGCCGTTCAGGCGGCGGGACGGCCGTCACGTTCCTGGAGGAACTGCGACACGGGCTGGTAGACGTAGTAGTTGATCCAGTTGCGCAGCAAAAGCGCGCGATGCGACATCCAGGTGCCGCGCTCCGCGATCTCGTACGGCAACGCCTCTTCGCTAGGAAAGTGCAGCGCGAAGACCCGGCTGCGGTCGTAGTTGCGCACCAGGTACGGCTCGCCGTTCTTGGATTCGGCGAGCAGCTCGAGACCCTGGACGTCGAGGATGTCCTCGCGGTCGATGCCGTGCGCCTTCTGGACCAGGACCTGGAACTCCTCGTTGAAACCGCGCAGCAGGAAGGAGTTGGCGCGCACCGCGCGATGGACGACCCCCTGCACCGGCTGCACGCGCAATGAGACCGAACGGGGGACGTTGTAGAAGTGCCGCAGTCCGGCCTGCGCGGACAGCCCCAGGTAGAGGTGCGCCTGCACGCGGTCCACCGCCCAGTCGAGGATGTCGCGCAGCTCATCCCAGTCCGGACCCTGCGCGGAATCCTCCGGCCGGTCAGCGACGATGATGCCGTCGAAGGACTGCGTGCCGAGCTGGTCCGGATGCAGGAACCGGCCCGGGACGTCGGCGCCGGGGCGGACGGAGATGAAGGTCAGCTCGATCTGCAGGGACGACTGCGAGAGGATCCGTCCGAGTTCCTGGTACTGCCGGTGGCTGGCGTCGACGATCGCGATCTGCAGAGGGCGGATGTCCTGCCGCAGGGCGGAGGACTGGTCGATCACGAAGATGCCTTCGGAGTCGAGCATCCAGCGGCTCGGAAGGCTTTCAGGTATGAGGATGGGCATGCATCACCTTGGTGGATGGGAAGGTTCGTAGTGCGCTTCGCGCCGGTGTTGGTGGCGCTCGCGGCCGCAGCCGAGGCCGAGGTCGAAGCCGCGGCCGAGGGGTCCTCAGCCGGCGCGGCGGACCAGCTCCGGGTCGCCGACCACCAGCTGCGGCGCGGGCCGCAGCCAGGCCAGCGGCACCCAGCCGCGCCGCTGGCGCTGCTCGCCCTCGGCTATCTCGATCAGCGCCGCGCGGCCGGTGGTCGAGATGATCTGCATGCGGTCCCAGGGCGAGGCGGTGAACACCGCCCCGTCCTCGATCAGCGGCACCAGCGTGCGGATGCCGCCGGAGCGCGACACCCGCTCGATGGCCAGCAGGTGGTGGCTCATGGCCGCGATCGGCGCGGGCGAGAAGGTGATGTGGGAAAGGTAGAAGAAGTCGTCGGATGCCGGAATCTCAGCCATGATCATCTCCTGCGAATGGATGCGTGGAACATCAAGCGGGCGTCAGGGTCGCTGCGGTCACATCATGGACCGGACTCTAGAAACACGCCGTGGGAGAGCAAGTCTTATTCCTAGTACTTTGATAGGAGTTATTAGACTCTGTGCAGGGCT
>Ga0302314_10018381_pt1 | contig 11661 bp, 10 predicted proteins | sample III_Palsa_N2_3_FD_200533 | JGI IMG/M metagenome (GOLD analysis project Ga0302314, IMG submission 200533) | Peat permafrost microbial communities from Stordalen Mire near Abisko, Sweden - III_Palsa_N2_3 | ecosystem: Environmental > Terrestrial > Soil > Palsa > Peat permafrost | place: Sweden... | reverse complement strand
GCCGGAGGGGCAACAGTATGTCGCGAAGATGACGGGAGGCATGGTTGAACAGGAAGGTAAGGGGGTAAGCCCTGGCGACGCTCGGGAGTCCGCGGTCGATCACGATACTGGTTTGCCCGCCGGTGCGCTGCTAAAGCTTACGCCCGCAGAAAAAGAGCGAGTTAAGGTTCTGCTTACTGGCGATGCGATGGATTGCATGAATAGTGGCTATAAGAAAGCCAGCATCGACATCACTGACGCACGCACTAAGGCTGTGAAAGCTGTGGTTGCTGAACACCGTGATGAACTTATTGATGCGAAGACGAAATATGAGGCCGCACACCCGGCATCAAGCAAGTGAGAGTTATAAATGCGTAAGAACGGACCGGTCATTCTGACCATTCTTGACGGCTGGGGTCACCGGGCCGAGACCGCCGGCAATGCGATTGCGCTGGCGCGGAAGCCGAACTATGACAAACTGTTGCGCGAGTATCCGAATACGCTGATCCGCGCGAGCGAGCACTTCGTCGGCCTACCCGATGGGCAGATGGGCAACTCCGAAGTCGGCCATTTGAATCTGGGTGCTGGTCGCGTGGTGCGCATGGATATCTCGCGCATCGACGAAGCCATTGCCAGCGGCGCATTCTTTGAAGACCCGACGCTGGTTGCAGCGATGAAACACGCCGCCGTGGATGGTCGTGCGCTTCATCTGGTCGGCCTCGTGAGCGACGGTGGTGTGCACTCGCAGCAGCGACACCTGTGGGCGCTGCTGAAGATGGCGGCTCAGTTCAAGTTGGAAAGAGTGTTTGTCCATGCGTTCATGGATGGCCGCGACACGATGCCGACTTCAGGACTTGGCTATCTCGAAGAGCTGCAACAGAAGTTTGTGGAGTACGGTGTGGGTAAGCTCGCCAGCGTGAGCGGCCGTTATTTTGCGATGGACCGCGACCTACGCTGGGAGAAGGAACTGAAGGCGTTTCGTGCCATGGTGACCGGCGACGCTGAGGGTGGAAAGTATGTTGATGCGCTGGCTCGGGTGCGTGAGAGCTACAGCAATGGCATCACCGATGAGTTCATCGAACCATTCGTCTGCGTGGATGAGAGTGGCGCGGCGATTGGTGGAATCAGGGATCGCGATGCGGTGATCTGCTTCAACTATCGCGCGGACCGTGTGCGGCAGATTACGCGTGTGCTGGCACGAAACAGCGGGTTGGCGAAAGATGGCGGAACCTCGCTGCCCAAGGCTGCGGAGTTGGATGAAGAGATTCCTCGCAACACCGTGCCGAGTGATCTGCACTACGTGACGATGACGCAGTACGACCCGAAGTTTGCACTGCCGATGGTAATTCCGCCGGAGAGCATGGATAACCTGCTGGCGAACGTGATGGGCGTGCACGAGCTGCGCAACCTGCGCGTGGCCGAGACGGAGAAATACGCGCATGTGACCTACTTCTTCAACGGCGGTATCGAGAAGCCCTTCATTGGCGAAGAGCGTGAACTGGTGCAATCGCAAAAGGTGAAGACCTATGACCTTGCGCCGGAGATGAGCGCGAATGGGATTGCCGATGTGGTGTGCAAGGCGATCACGGATACGGCGTTCGATGTGATTATTGTGAACTTTGCGAACGCGGATATGGTGGGCCACTCCGGGATGCTCGAACCAACGGTGAAGGCCGTTGAAGTCGTGGATTCCTGTTTAGGTAGGATCTATGCGGCTGTGAAGCAGCATGGGGCTTCGTGGATCATCACGGCAGACCACGGCAACGCGGAGATGCTGATCGACCCGATAAGTGGTGGCCCACACACCGCGCATACGACCAATCCAGTGCCGTTTGTGCTGGTGACGGATCAGGGGCGCAAGATCGGCGTCAGGGATGGTGGATCGCTGCGGGATATCTCGCCGACGATACTTAGCCTGATGGAACTGGAGTTGCCGAAGCAGATGACGGGCGGGGATTTGCGGGTAGTTCCTAGCTAACCTCGAATATTCATGCTTTCAGACTAGTCGTTGATGCGAGCACGATTTGGTCCTGGTGTATAGGCTATAGATCGCGTCGTCCCTCAAGCGCTCGCGTCATAGTTACTTCATCGGCATACTCAATATCCGAGCCGGCCGGGACCCCCGTAGCAATACGGCTGATCCGCAGCGCCGGATGCGTCTTACGAATGTCATCCAGCAGGAAGCGTGCCGTTGCTTCGCCTTCAACGGTCGGAGATGTCGCAAGGATGAGTTCTTCGCAATCGTTCAGCCGCGGCCATAAATTATGCAGCCGCAGTTGGTCTGGCCCAATACCGTTTACCGGTGAGAGCGTGCCGTGAAGCACGTGATAGACACCGTTGTAGGTGCGCGTCTTTTCGACGGCGTTGATGTTGGTCGGTTCTTCCACAATGCAGATCAGCCGCTGATTCCGCGAGGTGCTGCTGCAGTAGGCGCAGGGATCAACGTCAGTAATGTTGTTGCAGATGCTGCAGAGTCTGAGGTGCTGCTTGAGCGAGAGGATGGCTTGCGAGAGCGCAGTGGCGTCCATATCCGAGGCGCGGAGGATATGAAAGGCATAGCGTTGCGCGGATTTCGTGCCGACTCCGGGAAGCTTGCGGAGCTCGTCGATCAGACGGGCCATGGGTTCGGCGAAGCGGGTAGTCATAGGACTTAGAGACCGGGAAGGGTCAAGCCGCCAAGCATACTGGCGGCTGAGGATTGCGCCGCGTCGTCGGCCTTGCGGCTGGCTTCGTTCACGGCGGCGAGGATAAGGTCTTCGAGCATGGTGATGTCGCCCGCCGCGGTAGAAGCGGCAGAGGGGGCGATGGTGACCTTGAGCAGCAGCTTTTTGCCGCTCATACGGACGGTGACAGCGCCGCCGCCGGAGCTGGCTTCTACGGTGGTGTCGGCCAGTCGGGCGTCCATCTGATCTTTCATCGCCTGTGCCTGGGAGAGCATCTCGCCCATCTTGCTGAAGTCCATTGGTGGCCTTTCGTGGTGCGTATTGGCTAGTTTTTGCCGCGGAGGTCGTCTACACGGATCACTTCGGCGGAGAAGAGCTGTCGAGCCTGTTGGACGATGGGATGTTTGGCCGCGAGCTCTTCCGCGCTGCCCGCTGCTGCCGGTCTATTCGCTCTTTCTTTCGGAGCAACTGGCGCGGTGCCGGGCAGGAATTTTAGTTTGAGCGTACCGAGGTTCTGTGTGCGAAGCACCGTCTTCATCACACGGTCCGCCTCCGCATTGATCATGATGGGAATCATCTTCGCAGAGACGGTCGTCTGCACCTCAAGCGTATCGCCGTTCATCGCAAAGGTAGACTCTTCGATCTGGTGTGAAGCCGTATCCTGCCCCTTTGTGGAAGCCAACGCATCGACAAACGCTTGCTGTAGCGCGCGTGGGTCGATGCTGGAGATGGCGTCGGTGGCAATATCAGGCGTAGCGATGGGTTCAGACTGAATCGCAATCGGCGCAGGCGCAACTGGCGTGGGCGCGACCAGGTGCGGTCGTGGATTTTGTGCAGCGACCGGCTCAGGCTTAGGAAGGTCCGCGAGCGCAAGTGCGCCTTCCGTGGGTGCGACGCTCACGGAAGGCGCAGATGATGAAGCGGTAGGTGTCTTGCGGTTGCGGTCCGTGTCGAAGGGGGAAGGCTTAGCAGGAGCACTACTGCCCCATATGTCAGCAACGGGTTCTGAAGGCCTTGCAACGGGCGGTGGTGGCGTGGGCTTGGAGGTGGCAGCCGGAATCGCAGGCAGTCTACCAGGAGCGTCCGAGGTCTTTGGCGCGGGTGCACCAAGCTGGCTGAGTAAGTCTTCGACAGGGATAAGCCGCTGCACATGCACCAGCTTCAGCAGGCCGAGTTCGAGATGGAAGCGCTGCTCCTGCCTGTAGCCGAGGTCGTCGAAGGTGCGGAGCATGATCGAAAGAAAGCGCGAGAGCTCCTCTTCGGTGAACAGCGCGGCTGAACGTGCAGTGCGGTGGCGCTCTTCGGGAGAGATCTGTAGTAGGTCGGCAGCAATGCCGGTGGCTTCAGTATCAGGTGCAAGGTTCGTAATCTTCGCGACAATCGCATTGCGCAGATAACGGACGAACTGCCGCGCAAGCTGCGGGGCTCCATTCCCGGCGTCAAGCAGGCGGTTCACAATGGCGAGCACGTCGGCAGAGGAGTTGTTGTGGACCGCCTCAAGTATCTGCTCATAAATAACGTTCGATACCGTACCCATGAGCTCGCGGACCTGTGTTGCTTCAAGGACAGGGCGTCCATCAACAAGCGGGGCCGATGCGATGGCCTGATCCATGATGGATAGGGCATCGCGCATGGAGCCGTCACCGGCCTCGGCGAGGACTGAGAGGGCGGCGTCGTCGATGGTGATATTTTCCTTGACGGAGATCATGCGGAGTTGCGCGATGATGTCATCAAGCTTCACGGCGTGAAAGCTGAAGTGTTGGCAGCGCGAGCGGATGGTCTGCGGGATATCCTCCGGCTGCGTGGTGGCGAACATGAAGACAGCCCACTCTGGCGGTTCTTCGAGTGTTTTGAGGAGGGCATTCCAAGCGGCGTCGGTGATCTGGTGCGCCTCGTCGAGGATGATGATCTTGTACTTCGACTTGTTTGTGGGCCGTGTCTGAATCTTCGTGGTGAGGAGGCGAGCGTCGTCGATGCCGCGGTTGGTGGCGGCGTCAATCTCTTCGACGTCGAAGGAGTGCGATTCCTCGAAAATAGAGGACTCCTGCCGTGATGCCGAGGATATCTCGCGGCAGTTGACGCAAATCTGGCAAGGTTCTTCGGTGGGTCGCTCGGGCGAACCGACGACCGAGGTGCAGTTTAGGGCTGCGGCAAGAATGCGCGCGATGGTGGTCTTGCCGATGCCTCGATGGCCACTGAAGATGTAGCCGTGGGCGATGCGGTTTTGGCTCAGCGCATTCAGCAACGTGCGGGTGACGTGATCCTGTCCAACGACATCGGAGAAGCGCTGGGGACGGTATTTGCGGGCTAGAACTTGATAGGCCATCTGCGAGCTTGATTGTATCGGTTGCGGGCATGAGGAAAGCAGGGATCAAGGGAAAGCGCCAAAGACTGCCTGGCCCCAGCGTATAGCTACTTCACTATCGCGTTGTAACCATCGGACAGCAACTGCTGCCGCATGGAATCGGCTTCTTTGTGAGTGCTGAACGGCCCAACCTGGATGTGTATGAGATTGTCGGCTCCGGGATGTGCGCTAACCGAGTAGCCCTTGGTATGCAACGCATTCACCAGCAGGGTGGCGTCTTCTTGATGCGATACTGCGGCCACCTGGACGACAAAGGTACCGGTGGACGCTGTTACGGGATTTGGAGACGGCTCCCCAGCCGTTGCCGGGTGCAGCGAGATCGGTGCAGGTTTTTCAGCGGTGGCTGTGGGATCAGCTGGAGTATTGGTATGTGCCGGCGAACCGGGAGGCACGTTATACACAGGGGCCGAGCCGACGTCCGCTGGCCCTGAATCGATGGGATGCGGTGTTGTGGCAGGCTGTCCAGCGGGAGAGCCTGCTGCAGGTTTGAAGGAGTTGAAGTTCGTGCCTGAAGCCGCAGTAGCGTCGGTGTTGTCGGCTGCCGGCGGGATTGCGGCCTGCCGGGCTTTGTTCCCCATGTTGTAGCCGAAGCCGAAGAACAGCGCCAAGAGGAGCGCAAGACCGAGAAATATGCCGAGTATCGTACCGTTGCTCAGCGTTAATTCGCGGTGATGCGCACGGCCCTGCAGATCGTCGACATCATCGTCATCAAGAAGGTGACTCATGGCAGATTGCGAAGCCCCTTTGCAGGCAATTAGAAGCGGAGATAGAAGCCGATTGTGGGCTCGTAGGCACTGGTGTGCTGCTTGATGGTCAGGTAGTTCTGGCCAAAGTCCGGCGCGAGATAGAACGTCTGCCGGTAGGCGGCTCGGAGGCCAAAATGGGGCGAGATATCCTGCTGCACTCCGATCGAGTAGTAGTAGGTCATGCGCGCCTGCTTGGTGAGCCCTTCACCACCATGCGGGGTCGGCTTGAACTCTGTCGTTCCGGCGCCAACCGAAGCGAACGGATGCAGTCCTAGCAGTGTGACCTGTGGCGTAACCAGGTAGCCAAGGGTTATTTCATCCGCCTGTGTCTGCACGCCGAAGTTTGGCGCCGGATAGGAGAAGTTCTCGGTGTAGCGGGAGTACAAGTAATTGAACTCGAATCCTGCCAGTGGTTTGACGATATAACGCAGGTTGACCAGCACTCCGGCGGTGTTCGAGGTACTATCGCTCACAGTCGTCCCGCTATTGGGAGCGATTCCCTTGGGATCGATTGGGCCGGAGACCGTAGGGTTGAACAACGCCGCGCCGCTGATGCCAAGATCCATGCGGTCAAGTTGCTTATCGAGAAAGGTTGGGGGCGTCGTTTGTTGAGCACCAGCGCTGTAGAACGTTCCGAGAAGAGCAGTGGCGAGGAAAAGCGAGACTTTACGAATCAAGACTTGAAGGCTCCGGGGCGCGATATGCGCGCTCTCTCTAAGTCTAAACCCTTGTTGAGCCGGGCGCGGCGTGCGATGCGGGTGAGGATTGAGGTTCCCGCTCCCAGAACCAGTCCGCAGGGCACGGCGATAGCGGCGTGAACGCGGACGCTACCGGCTCCCTGAACGAGATAAAGCAGCCCAAATACAAGGAAAATTGTAGCGATGACAGGCGTTATCGCGGTGGTCGGACGCCGCAACGCGCACGCCAGCAGCAGCACGCCTCCCATGATTGCGAGGATTGCCGCCACATTCAGGCGCTGATGAAAAAGTGGAGCGACGGCAAGCAAAGCAAGCAGCAACCCAACCGCTCCCGGAAGAATTGAACTCGGCCGGTTGAGTTCTATGTAGATGAGAAATACGCCGAGCGTGAAGAGCAGCACACAGTTATCGGGCGTTAGCTGCATCAGGGCAGTAGTCGTTGGCGCGTTCATGGGACAGCTTGGCCACGCTGTTGGAGGTTTACTCGCAGCGCCAGAGCAGCGGAGTTTGTGGGCTCAACGTGCAGCGCCTGGCTTACATCGCTCGCTGCGGTTGGCAGGTTGTTTGCCGCAAGATCCAGCCGCGCCAGCACCAGGAAGGCTGCTGCATTTGGCTTCAGATGGAGCGAAGTCTGGGCCTCGCTCCGGGCCTCGGCGGTGCTGTTGCTGGCCTCACGGATCTGGGCCAGGCCGGCATGAGCCGAGGCGTTACCGGAATCGGCCGCCAGCGCCGATTGGAATTCCTGCTCGGCCTCAGGCAAGAGCCCCTGGTTGAAGTACCCTATGCCGAGATCGGTGTATTCCGCAGCTTGTTTCGCCGGGGGCAGAGTAGCCATACGCGCTGCTCGCATCTGATCTAGCTGGAATGCTGCCTGCCGGAACCCGGCCTCGGAGTAGTTGCGCCGTATGCGCTCTACCGGGCTGAAGCCTGTGACGGAACCTTCAACCAATTTTGTCCCTGGCGTGGCCTGCGCGAGCCGCGCCCGCAAGATTCCGGCTTCGTTATCATTGGGCTTCAGCTTCAGGGCTTCGTCTGCTTCTTTGAGCGCGCTAGCCGTATCTCCACGGCGGAAGAGCGCAATTGCCAGGTTGTAGTGGTAGTCCTCGTCCGAAGGATCCGCGGCGGATGCGCGCTGAAAGAACGCAGTTCCATCCTTGCCCTGGCGGCTTAGCGCGACGGCTTGATCGTTCACCACCTCAGGTAGTGGGAGCCGTTGCGCGACAAAGCTGAACGCCGTCGCTGCGCCTGCATAATTGGCAGAGTTGAACCGCGCCAACCCGAGATAAAAGTTAGCCTCAAGCGCCAGCCGATCAGTTTGTGGCACTTTCGAGAGCGTGGCATCGGCAGCGGCATAATCCCGTGCGGTGTATTGCTCCTTGCCCAGCGCCAGCAGCGCAGCAGCATAGTTCGGCACCAGTGCGACGGCAGCCTGTAATCGCTTCACGCGTTCATCGGCGGTAGGCGCATTGGTGCCGCGAATGTAGTCCTCAAACGCCGGCAGTGGAACACCGCCGGGAGCGAACAGGAATGTAGCCTCCGCTACGCTGAAGTGCGAATCGATGCCGCGCGCGAGCTTCCATGCAACGGCATTTTCGGCGTCATACAGCCGTGCAAGCTCGGCGCCATCCTGGATCGGCGACGAAAGGGTGAGCGCATCAACCGAGAGCACTTGCGCCTGAATCGTGATTTTGTCGTTGCTGGCGCCGCCTCCCGGCACACTCTTCACGGTATAGCTGCCGACGATTACATAGTTAGCGTCAAGCTGTTGCGCAATGCGGATGGTTGTAGCTCGTGAAGGCTTAAAATCAACTGGTAAGCCAAGGTGATCCAGCGCAAATGCACGGTCGTCGTGCGAGATTGTGAGGAAGCCTGCCGAGTCGAGTCGCTTATTGAGTGTGTCGGGAAAAGAATCGCCGATCCAATTCAATGAAGGGTTTCCGGAGCGGTTGTCGAAGGGCAAAACCAGCACAACACGCCCGCCGGATTCCTGCGCGACAGTGGGTTTGCAGGCGAAGACGCCCGGAAGAGCGAGAGACAGGGCGAGGAACTTCGACAAGGACCGCATTGGGTCGATTATAGGCGTTGGGCGAGGGGTTGTGAGAGGGTGACTAAGACTGCGTTGACGCGCGTAGAATTTGGGCACGGAGGCACGCGATGAAGGATTCTTTCCGGAAGACTCTACTGCTGTTGATGGCCGGCGCTATGACAGTCTGCACAATGAGCGCGCAGCAATCCGAGGCTGCTACAGCAGCCAAACAGCAATACGAGGAGATGAAAGCGCAGGTTAGCGGAGGCGACCTCAAGCTGGACTGGCGCACATTCCGGGTGGCAGCTGCTACAAGCGGCTTGCGAGCCGGGTTTGCGACACGTACTGACTATAACGAGGCTGTTGGCGAGACCGAAGCTGGCAAGCTTGATGCCGCTTTAGCGGCATCTGAGGCCGCGATTGACCGGAATATGGCCGACCCTGAGGCGCACTTGCTGGCGGCGCGAGTGCTGGAGAAGATGGGCCGATGGAGCGAAGCGGAGACAGAGCACACGATCGAAGGCGCGTTAGTCAAATCAATTTTTGATTCGGGCGATGGAAAATCCGCGACGACCGCTTGGTTTGTTGTAACCCCGGCTGAAGAAAACTTTTTTATCAAGACGTCTCTCGGGGAACAGCCGACGTCTCATGTGCCGACAAGCCAGAATGGACAGACGTTGGACAAGGTGACAGCTGTGGATTGGGCAAAAGTGAGCCATGACACATGGTTTGTTATGCCAGCTGGTGCCGCGCCGGGCTCGGGCGATAAAAAAGAAGAGTAACGAGCGGCGTTATTTTTTCCCGAAGACCTCGCCCATGCGGCGGATCTGGGCCCCGACACCACGGAGCTTTTCTTCCATGCGCTCGTAGCCGCGGTCCATGTGGTAGACGCGGTCGAGGATGGACTCGCCATCGGCAACCAAAGCTGCCAGGACGAGTGCTGCGGAGGCGCGGAGGTCTGAGCACATGACGGCGGCGGACTGGAGAGCGGTTCCACCACGAACAGTGGCCGTGCGTCCTTGAACAGTGATATTTGCGCCCATGCGGTTGAGTTCACCGACGTGCATGAAGCGGTTTTCGAAGATATTTTCCGTGACGTTCGAGGTTCCTTCACATTGCGTGAGCAGGGCCATGAACTGGGCCTGCATATCCGTGGGGAAGCCGGGGTACTCTTCGGTGGTGATGTCGGCGGCTTTTAAGCTTGCAGCGCCTTCGGAGCGGACGCGGATGTTGTCATTGCCGACTTCCAGCTTCACGCCGCACTCCTGGAGCTTGCTGAGGAGGGAGCCAAGGTGTTCGGGATTGAGGCAGTCTACATTGAGATCGCCGCCGGTGATGGCCCCGGCGATGAGGAAGGTTCCGGCCTCGATGCGATCAGGATTGATGCGGTGGCGGGCTCCGTGGAGCTTGGAAACGCCCTTGATCTTGATGGTGCTGGTGCCGGCGCCTTCGATTTTGGCGCCCATGGCGTTTAGCAGGGCAGCGAGGTCGGTGACCTCGGGTTCGCGGGCACAGTTCTCGAAGAGGGATTCACCGTCGGCGAGGGCGGCGGCCATGAGGAGGTCTTCGGTGCCGGTGACGGTGATTTTGTCGAAGACGATGTGTGCGGCTTTGAGTTGCGACTTGCCGTCGTTGGGGCTGCGGGCTTCGAGGTAGCCGTGATCGTAGGTAATGGTGGCGCCCATGGATTCGAGACCTTTGATGTGGAGGTCGATGGGGCGGCCGCCGATGTTGCAGCCGCCGGGCATGGCAACGCGGGCCATTCCAGTACGGGCGATAAGTGGGCCGAGCACGAGCGAACTGGCGCGCATTGTCTTGACGATCTCGTACTTGGCGACGGGGTCTGAGAGCACGGCGCATTTGATGCTGGTGCGGTGCTGGGCGCGGCCGTAGCCGAGTTCGACCTGTGCACCCATGCTTTCGAGGAGCTTGCGCTCGGTTTCGATGTCGCGGACCTGGGGGATGTTTTCGAGGATGACCTCGTCTTCGGTGAGGATGGCGGCGGCCATGCAGGGGAGTGCGGAGTTTTTGGCTCCGGAAATTTTAATCGTGCCGAGAAGAGGGTTGCCGCCGCGAATTACAAACTTGTCCATCTCACCAGTTTACGGAGATAGGTGAGGAAAAACGAAGTGTCAGGATTGGTGCGCTTCCTGACATTGCTGCGTCAAAAAAAGAATAAAGGAGAGCCAAGTGACCCTGGAGCGAAAAGAAGCAACCAATCTAGAAAGGGGGTGTGATTGGCAACTTCCGGGCTAGTTTCAGGTGTTGGACCAGAGAGGGAAAAGAGAGGAAACACTGTGGGATCGGGTGGTCCACGTAGAGCAAGAACCACCCCAAAGTTGGCAGATAAGAATATATGGTTCAAAGCCCAGGCTCTGCTGTTAAGTTGGTTGATCCGGGTGGCGGGTTTGCTGGATAGTAAGCCTTTTTTATGTGTTGCAATCATAACTACTTGTCTGTTGCCGCTGGGAATATTGGAGGCGCGCAGTAATCCGCTCAGCAGCGATGAAATCTACACCGTGCACATTGCAAAAGCACCCAGTCTGCCTGCCATGCTGGCGCTGGCGCGTGAGATTGATCTGCATCCGCCGTTGCATTATCTTGCGCAAAGAATTGCACTGCGTAGCCCATTACCGAGATGGCTAGCGTCCAGGATGCCCAGCTTGATAGCGGCGTTTGTTTGCTGTTTGGTGCTTTATCGGTGGACGGCGGCTCGGCTTGGCAATCTATTGGGACTAGTTTCCATATGTATATTGTGGCTCAGTCCGGCACTGGACTATGCCTGGAGCAATCGTCCCTATATGCTCTGGATGGCTTTTCTGTGCTTGCTGCTGCTGGCGCGGGATGTCGCGACGCGGTGGAGGAGACCGCGATGGGCAGTTCCTCTGGTTTTTTTGCTGACATTGTCGATGGTGATGACTCATCTGCTGGGCATAGCATGTATCGGCCCATTTTTGATCGCAGAAGGACTACGAGCCCGGCGCCTCAGACGAATTGATTGGCCTCTGGTGTTCGCGTTTCTGCTGCCTGGACTATGTGGATTAAGGTTTTTCTATCAGATTCACCATCTAAGTGACAATGCGTTCCCAGCGGTAAACCTGCCCTCAATGGAGATGGCGGTGGGACTTTTCGAGATCATCATTGGTAATACGGCAGTCGTCTTATCGGGGTGCTTGATTGCGGC
>Ga0302314_10018380_pt1 | contig 11661 bp, 11 predicted proteins | sample III_Palsa_N2_3_FD_200533 | JGI IMG/M metagenome (GOLD analysis project Ga0302314, IMG submission 200533) | Peat permafrost microbial communities from Stordalen Mire near Abisko, Sweden - III_Palsa_N2_3 | ecosystem: Environmental > Terrestrial > Soil > Palsa > Peat permafrost | place: Sweden... | reverse complement strand
ATCATCGGCGACATCACCGGGAAGACGCGCTCGACGCCTTCGCCGAAGCTGATCTTGCGCACGGTGAAGTTCTCGTGGTGGCCTTCGCCGGCGCGGGCGATGCAGACGCCCTCATAGGCCTGGACGCGCTCGCGCTCGCCTTCCTTGATGCGGACGTTGACGCGCAGGGTGTCGCCGGGTTGGAATTCGGGGATGGCGCGCTTGGCGAGAAGGCGGTCGGCCTCTTCCTTCTCGAGGGTCTGGATCATGTTCATGGCTTAACTCTCCGTCGGGCTGGTCCTTCACTCCGAAGGGGGGCCCTTTAGCTGTTGATTGGCGAGATGCGCCGCCCAGAGATCCGGTCGCCGCTCCCGCGTGGTTAGTTCCCGTTGCTCCGCCCGCCAGGCCGCCACGTTTTGGTGGTGGCCTGAGAGCAGGACCTCCGGTATCTCGCGCCCCTCGAACTCCCGCGGTCTTGTGAACTGCGGATGCTCCAGGAGCCCGTCCTCGAAACTCTCCTCCGTGGTGCTGACCTGATTGCCGAGCACGCCCGGAACCAGCCTCACGCAGGCCTCGATCGCCAGCATCGCCGCGGCCTCGCCGCCGGCGAGCACCGCGTCGCCCACGGCGACCTCCTCGAACCCCCGGGCGTCGAGCACCCGCTGGTCCACCCCCTCGAACCGGCCGCAGAGGATCACGATCCCCGGCGCCGCGGCCCATTGTTTCACCCGCGCCTGGGTCAGGGGCCGACCCCGCGCGCTCATGCACAAAAGCGGCCGCCCCGCGAGATCGACGCTGTCCAGCGCCGCCGCGATCACGTCCGCTCTCATCACCTGTCCCGGACCGCCCCCCGCAGGGGTGTCGTCCAGGAAGCCGCGCTTATCCTTGGAAAAGCCCCGGATGTCCAGCGTTTCGAGGGCCCAGAGGTTCTGTTCCCGCCACGCCGAGCCGATCAGGCTCACCCCGAGGGCGCCCGGAAACGCCTCCGGGAACATGGTCAGGACTGTGGCGAGATACGGCATGGCCCGATATAACCTTTCGCATGAGCGAAACGAACCCCGACCGAGACCCCATGGATCTGATCGCCTCCCTCGCCCTGGAGCGGATCGAGGTGAACCTGTTCCGGGGCATCGGCCCGAAGGACAACGGCGACCATTTCTTCGGCGGCCACGTGATCGCCCAGGCGCTGCTGGCCGCCTACGAGACGGTGCCGGACCGCATCTGCCACTCCCTGCACGCCTATTTCATCCGGCCGGGCAACGTGCATATCCCCGTGTTGTTCGAGGTCGACCGGGCGCGGGACGGGGGCAGCTTCACCACTCGCCGGGTGATCGCCATCCAGAACGGCGAGCAGATCTTCAACCTCGCCGCCTCCTTCCAGATTCCCCGCGAGGGGCTGGAGCACCAGTTCCCCATGCCCGAGGTCGCCGGTCCCGAGACCCTGGAGGACGAGGCGGCCATCGCGGCGAAGCTGGAGGGCAAGATCTCCGAGCGCCAGCTCGAGCACATGCGCCGCCCTCGCCCCATCGACGTGCGCTGGGTGCAGGGCGGCCCGTTCAGCAAGCGGCGCACCACCGAGCCCCGCAAGCAGGTGTGGATGCAGGCCAAGACCCCCATCGGCCCGGACGTGCACCTGCAGCAGGCCATGCTGGCCTACGCCTCGGACATGGCCTTCATGGAGACGGCGCTGCGCCCGCACGGCATCAACTGGCAGACGCCGGGCCTGCAGTCGGCCAGCCTTGACCACGCCATGTGGTTCCACCAGCCGTTCGACTTCAACGAATGGATGCTGTTCGACCAGGACAGCCCGGCCACCTCGCAGGGGCGCGGGCTCGTGCGCGGCGAGATGTACACCCATGGCGGCAAGCTGGTGGCCTCGGTGGTGCAGGAATGCCTGATGCACATCAAGCCGCCGAAGGCTTAGCGCCCTCCTCCCTCCGGGAAGAAGGGGGCGCGCAACGTCGGATGAGGAGCGTTGCGGCGCGCCGCCTTAGCGCACCGGCTCCCCTCACCCTCCCACGCTTCGCGCGGGTCACTCCCTCTCCCCGGAGGGGCGAGGGGTTTAGTCCGCGTCGCCGTCGATCTCGGTGGGGCGAACAGCCACGATGAACCCCTCGGCCACCCGCACCTCGGGCACGGCGTCGCGGGTGAAAGGCAGGTAGAAGGCGGGCGCGCCTTCAGGCTCGATCTCCAGGATGTCGCCGGCGCCGAAATTCTGCACCGACTTCACCACACCGAGGATCTCGCCCTCGGGCGTCTCGGCGCGAAGGCCGATCAGGTCTGTGAGATAGAATTCGTCCTCGTCCGGCGGCGGCAGCTGGCTCCGCTCCACAAAGAGCTCGAGCCCGCGCTGGGCGTCGATCGCCTCCTTGACCAGGAGAGGTCTGGTCTGGGCGATCAGCTCGCCCCTGGCCGCGCGGCCCGACAGCAGGGTGAAGGCGGTCGAGCCGTCCTTCCGCTTCAGATCGCGATAGGCGAGGAGCGCCAGGGGATCGTCCCCGAAGGCGGCGATGCGCACCTCGCCCTTCACGCCGAACGCGCCCGCGACCCGGCCGATCAGGATCAATTTCTCAACCATTCCCAAATCCCGCTCATCCCCGCGAAGGCGGGGACCCCGTTCTGTCCAGCATGGTACGACGGTTCAAACCTGGGGCCCCGCTTCCACGGGGATGAGCGGAGGATGAGGTCAGCCTTCGCTGGGGGCCGGTTCGGATTCGGCCGGCGCCGGCTCGGACTCGGCGGGGGCCGGGGTCTCTTCGGCCGGCGCAGGCTCGGATTCGGCGGGTGTGGAGACGGGCGCCTCCACCGGGGCTTCCACCGGCACTTCGACCGAAGCTTCGGCGGGCGCTTCGTCCGCGACGGGCTCGGGCGCCGCTTCGGGCTCAGGGGCCGGGGGCGGGTTGGCGGCGGCTTCGGCCTCGGCGGCCTTGCGGTCCTCGTCCTTCTGGGCCCGTTCGGCGGCGCGTTCCTCGGCCTTCTTGCCGGGCTTGCCCTTGTTGGGATTGTTGCCGTGCTCCCACTGGGCCAGGCCTTCCTTGGCCAGGAAGCGGGCCACGCGGTCGGTGGGCTGGGCGCCCTTGGCGATCCATTCCTGGATGCGCTCGACCTTCAGCACCACCCGGCCCGGATGATCCTTGGCCAGCTGCGGGTCGTAGGCGCCGACCTTCTCGATGAAGCGGCCGTCGCGGGGGGAGTGGCTGTCGGCCACGACGATGGAATAGTAGGGGCGCTTCTTGGCGCCGCCGCGGGCGAGGCGGATCTTGAGCATGTCAGTCTGTCCTTAGGAATTTGAAAGAGTTGATTATTTCTTCTTGAGAAGGTCGTTGAGCGCGCCGAGATTGGGCAGTCCGCCCGGCGTCCCGCCGCCTGTGTCTCCAAGGCCCGGCAGCTTGCCGCCGCCGAGCGCCTTGAGCTGGTCGAGGCTGGGCATGCCGCCCATCCGCCCCATGCCGCCGCCGGGCGGGGTCATGCCGGGGGGCGCTCCGCCGCCGCCGCCCATTCCGCCGCCGAGCGCCGCCATCATGCCGGCCATGCCCTTGTTGCCGCCGCGGCTCATGGACTTGACCATGTCGGCCATCTGGCGGTGCTGCTTCAGCACGCGGTTCACCTCCTGCACCTCGACGCCGGCGCCGGCCGCGATGCGGCGCTTGCGCGAGCCGTTGAGCAGGTCGGGCTTCTTGCGCTCGACCTTGGTCATGGAGGAGATGATCGCCACCTGGCGGTCGAACACCTTGTCGTCGATGCCGGCCTCGGCGATCTGCTTCTTCACCTTGCCGACGCCGGGCAGCATGCCGAGGATGCCCTGCATCCCGCCCATCTTCTTCATCTGCTTCAGCTGGCCTGCGAGGTCGTCGAGGTCGAACTGCCCCTTGGCCAGCTTCTTGGCGGACTTCTCCGCCTCGGCGTGGTCGATCTCCTGCGCGGCCTTCTCGACCAGCGCCACCACGTCGCCCTGGCCGAGGATGCGGCCCGCCACCCGCTGGGCGTCGAACACCTCGAGCGCGTCGATCTTCTCCCCGGCGCCGAGGAACTTGATCGGCAGGCCGGTGACGTGCCGCATGGAGAGGGCCGCGCCGCCCCGCCCGTCGCCGTCCGTCCGGGTCAGCACGAGGCCGGTGAGGGGCAGGCGCTCGTGGAAGGCCTTGGCGGTCTTCACCGCGTCCTGGCCGGTCAGGCTGTCGGCCACCAGCAGGGTCTCGTGAGGCGTGGCGATGCGGGCGATCTCCGCCGCCTCGTTCATCATCTGCTCGTCGAGGGTGGTGCGGCCCGCGGTGTCGAGGATCAGGACGTCGAAGCCGCCGAGCCGGGCGGCGTTCAGGGCGCGCCTCGCGATGTCGGGGGCCGACTGGCCGGCCATGATCGGCAGGGTCTCGACCGCGGCCTGCTTGCCGAGGGTGGCCAGCTGCTCCATCGCCGCCGGGCGGCGGGTGTCGAGCGAGGCCATCAGGACCTTCTTGCGCTCGGTCTTGACGATGCGGAGGGCGAGCTTCGCCGCCGTGGTGGTCTTGCCCGAGCCCTGCAGGCCGGCCATCATGATCACGGTGGGCGGGTTGGTGGCGGTGTTGAGCCCGACCACGTCCCCGCCGCCCAGCATGTCGACGAGGCCGTCGTGAACAATCTTCACCACCTGATCGGCGGGGCGGACCGAGCGGATCACCGCCTCGCCGGTGGCGCTCTCGCGGGCCTTGTCGATGAAGGCCTTGACCACGGGCAGGGCCACGTCGGCGTCGAGCAGGGCCAGGCGCACCTCGCGCAGGGCCTCGTCCACGTCGCCGGCCGACAGCACGCCGCGACCGGTCAGCCGGTCGAACACCCCTGTCAGACGATCGCCTAAGCTCTCAAACATGCTCACCTCGTTGGCCCAACGCAGATCGACCTCCGTGGACATGCGATGTCGACGGAGGGCCTCGCCGCCCTCATCTGTTCATATAAGAACAGGATCGTGGCGGTGGAGGGCGCGATTTGCATGGCGCCGGAAGACGGGCCGTTTACGCGCCTGGGGCTGATAGGTCAATGTCGCCGCCGATCAGCATCCGGACAGACGCCCCATGACCGCCTTCTACACCGACCGCCTGAGCGTCGCCCCCGGCGAGCGTTTCGCCCTGCACGCCTCGTCCGCCGCCTCGCCGTGCACGCTGGAGGTGGCGCGGGTGGGCGCGGGGCGGGCGGTGGTGCTGACGCGCGACGGGATCGTGGTCGGCGATCACGCGACGCCGCCGGAAGCCGACATGCACGGCTGCGGCTGGCCGGTGTGCGCCGAGGTCGAGGTCGGGGCGGACTGGCGCTCCGGCTATTACGACCTGGTCCTGACCGACGCCGCCGGCGCGGTCTGGCGCCACTTCGTCTGCGTCACCGCCGCGCCGGATCGTCGCCAGCGGGCGGCGCTGGTGCTGACCACCAACACCCTGCACGCCTACAACTACTGGGGCGGGCGCAGCGCCTATTGCGACGTCGGCGCCCTGATGAGTCGCAGGAAGACCCTGCCCAAGGCCATGGCCGGCGCCATCGGCGTGCTCTCCGCCGAGCGCCCGTTTCCGCAGATGCTGCTGGCCCCGCCGGAGGACATGCCGCGCCTGGTCAACCTCAGGAAGCGGGGGTTCGAGGAGAAGAGCTGGGCGGGCGCCGATCCGCAGTGGTCGCGGGACCACGGCCAGTCGCCCTACGACGGCTCGGCCGGCTTCCTGCACAAGTGGGAGCATCGGTTCGTGGCCTGGGCGGAAGGGGAGGAGGGGCTCGGCTTCGACTACCTCACCGACCGGGATCTCGAGACCGATCCCGCGGCGCTGGACGGCTACGCCTGCGTCTTCCTGGTGGGCCACAGCGAATACTGGTCGGGGCCGCAGCGGGACGCGATCGAGGCGTTCGTGGACGGCGGCGGCAACCTCGCCATCCTGTCCGGCAACACCGCCTTCTGGAAGGTGCGGTGGGAGAATGACGGCAGGACCCTGATCTGCCACAAGTGGGCGGGCTTCGACGCCGACCCCGCCGCGACCGCCGATCCGGCCTCCGGCACGCAGCTCTGGTCCCACCCGGCGTTCGCGCGGCCCGAGGCGTCGATCACAGGCCTGAGCTTCGTGTTCGGCGGCTATCACCGGCTGGGGCTCTGCGCCGCGCGGGGGATCGGCGGCTACACCGTCTACCGCGACCGGCACTGGGCGCTGGAGGGGTGCGATCTCTACTACGGCGACGTGTTCGGGGACGAGGTCCCCATCCTCGGCTACGAGAACGACGGCTGCCGCTTCACCTTCGGGGAGGACGGCCTGCCCGCCGCCATCCCCTCCCTCGGCGTGCCGGACACCCTGGAGATCATCGCCTTCGCCCCCGCCGCCTTCGCCGAGACGCCGAGCCCCTACCGGCCCCTGATCCCGCCCGAGCAGCTCGATGTGATCGCCCGGATCGCCTACGGCTCGGACTCGGCCGAAAGCCAGGCGCGGGTGCTGCGCGGCCATGCGGTGATGGCGTCGTTCCGGCGGGGCCGGGGCGAGGTCTTCAACACCGGCACGACGGAGTGGGCGCATGGCCTGGCCGCGGGCGATCCCTTCGTCACCCGCATCACCCGCAACGTGATCCGGCGTTTTTTGGCCTGAGACCGCCGGTTAAGCGCGTCAGCCGCCCTTGGAGGCGGAGGCCTGGGCGTCGGACTGCTGCACCGAAGTCCAGGTGCGGGCCGGGGCCTGCAGCTTCACCGGCTGGGCGGCGGGCGCCGCCGGAGCCGCGCCGATCTGCCGATCCGGTCCCTTGAAGTAGGCGAGGTTGGCGTCGGCGGCCTCGGGCGGCAGGTCCTGGCGCATCAGGCGCTCGGCCTCGGCGCTCTTGCCCTCCAGCCCCAGCACGAGGGCGAGGTTCTGACGCTCCTGCGGGGTGGCGGCGGGCTGGGCGACAGCCTCGCGCAGCAGCGCCTCGGCCTGGGCCGTGTCGCCGTGGGTGGCGTAGAAGAGGGCGAGATTGGAGAGCACCGCCGGATTGTGCGGCGAGAGCTTGAGCGCCTGGTTGTAGGCGGCCACCGCATCGTCGGGGCGTTCGTCCTGCTCCAGCGCCACGCCCATCAGGGAGACGGGGCGCCAATCCTTCGGCGCCAGCGCCTGGGCCTGCTTCAGGGGCGCGATGGCGTAGAAGCCGTGCCCGGCGCCGATGTGGGTGCGGGCGGACTCCAGCTGCGCCTCCTCGTTCTTGGGGGCGATCATGGCCATGCGGTCCGCCGTGTCCGCCGCCTCGTCGAACTTGCCGAGGCCGCGCAGGGCGGCGGAGAGGCCGACGCCCGCCTCCACGTCGCCGGGATCGAGCCCGATCTCGTGCTGCCAGAAGGCGGCGCGGCTCAGCGGGTCGAGCTTCTGCGCCGCCGCCCGCTGGTCGGGGGACGCCTTCTTCGGCGCGTTGGGATCGGTCTTCGCGGCGGCCTTGGCGTCGCCGCCGCCGCCGAAGGGCCACGCGGCGACCGGCCCGGCGGCGGCGAAGGCCAGGAGGAGCGCGGCGCCGGACGCGGCGAGCCTTGCGGGCGGACGGGGATTGCGGGACATGGCGCTGCGCCTCTAGGAATGACGGCCGGGCCCACTCTGGCGCACCGGCGTCAACGAAGCGTTAAGCATAATTGGCCGCAAGGCCGCAGGAGCCGCCGCCGTGATCGAACCCTCGTCCGAAGTGCTGATCGCCGCCGCCGACGCCTCGTCCCCGATCCCCGTGCATCTGGTGGCCGAGGCGGAGCTCGACGGGGCCCTGGACAGCGCTGGTCCGCAGGCGAAGGCGCTGGCCGAGGCCGGCCAGTTCAAGGCCCGGAGCGGCCAGGTGCTGACGATCGCGGGCGCCGACGGGCGGACCGAGCGGGTGCTGTTCGGCATCGGCAAGGCGCAGACCTTCGTCTTCACGGCCCTGCGCGCCCTATCGTCCAAACTCGCCCCAGGCGACTATTCCCTGCCCGCCTCCAGCGTGCCGATGGATCAGGCGGCGCTCGGCTTCGCCCTCGGCAGCTACCGCTTCGACCGCTACAAGCAGGAGCGCGGCAAGCCCCGCGCGCGCCTGGTGATCGACGATCCCGCCGTGCTGCGGGAGGCCCGCCGCATCGCCCACGCCGCCGCCCTGGCCCGCGACATGGTCAACACCCCGGCCAACGACATGGGCGCGCTGCAGATCGAGACCATCGCCCGCGAGATCGCCGAGGCCAACGGCGCGCGCATCACCGTGATCGAGGGCGACGTCCTGCTGGAGGAGAACTATCCCGCCATCCATGCCGTGGGCCGCGCCGCCGCTCCGCACCGCGCGCCCCGCATGATCGAGATCGCGTGGCGGGGCTCGACGGCGACCGACGCCTCGCCCCTGATCGCCCTGATCGGCAAGGGGGTGGTGTTCGACACCGGCGGGCTCGACATCAAGCCCTCCTCCGGCATGCGCTGGATGAAGAAGGACATGGGGGGCGCCGCCCACGCCCTGGCGCTCGGGCGCCTCGTGATGGAGGCCGACCTGGCGGTGCGCCTCGCCGTGCTGCTGCCCGTGGCGGAGAACGCCATCGCCGGCGACGCCATGCGGCCGGGGGACGTGCTGGCGAGCCGCGCGGGCCTGACCATCGAGGTCGGCAACACCGATGCGGAGGGCCGGCTGATCCTGGCCGACGCCCTGACGCGGGCCGGGGAGCTGGAGCCCGCGCTCACTATCGACATGGCCACTCTCACAGGCGCGGCGCGGGTGGCGCTGGGGCCCGAGGTGATCCCCTTCTTCACCGCCGACGACGCCCTGGCCGCCGAGGTGGAGACGGCGGCGACCGAGCAGGCCGATCCCCTGTGGCGCATGCCGCTCTGGGCCGGGTACGAGGCGTCGCTGGACAGCGACATCGCCGACCTGAAGAACGACCCGGACGCCTGGGCGCAGGCGGGGGCGGTGACGGCGGCGCTTTTCCTTAAGAGGTTCGCTCCTAAGTCCGGCGCATGGATGCATCTCGATATCTTCGCCTGGAACTCCCGCAACCGGCCCGGCTGGCCGTCCGGCGCCGAGGCGCAGGCGATCCGCGCCCTCTACGCCATGCTGAAGGCGCGCTATAGCTGATGGACGGCTCCGACCCCCGCCTGACCCTCGCCAAGACCGACGTGGCGTCCTCCGCCCTCGAAGGGATCGTGCCCGCGCTGCGCTATGCTGCGACGACGGCGATGCAGGCCACCGCCGCCCGCGCCGCCATCCAGACGGCGCCGGATCCCGACGCCGAACAGATGGACGAACTTCTCTTTGGCGAGGCGTTCGAGGTTCTGGAACGCAAGGATGGCTTCGTGCTCGGACAGGCGCCCCGCGACGGCTATGTCGGCTGGATCGACGAGGAGATGCTCGGCGAGCCCGGCCCGCCGCCGACGCACCGCGTCTGCGCCCTCGCAACGCTGGCCTTCCTGGAGCCCTCCATCAAGACGCCGGTGGTGCATCGCCTGTCCCTGAACGCCCTCGCTTCCGTCGAGGCGCGGGAGGGCCGGTTCGCCAAGCTGCACGGCTCGGGCTGGGTGGTCGAGCATCACCTCGCTCCCGTCGGCGTCTTCGCGGACGATCCCGCCGCCGTGGCGCTGCAGTTCCTGGGCGTCCCTTACCTCTGGGGCGGGCGTAGCGCCGATGGGCTGGACTGCTCGGGCCTGGTGCAGCAGGCGCTCTACGCCGGCGGCCGCGCCTGCCCGCGCGACAGCGACCAGCAACAGGCCCTGGGGACGGTGCTCGACATCGGCGCGGACCTCGAGGGCCTGCAGCGCAACGATCTGGTGTTCTGGCCCGGCCACGTGGGGATGATGCTGGACGAGGCGCGGCTGCTGCACGCCAACGCCAGCGCCATGTGCGTCTCGATCGAGAACCTGTCCGCCGCGGTGAAGCGGATCGAGGCGGCGGGCTCAGGCCTGCCGAGCGCCTTCCGCCGCCCCTGAGGGACGGCGGCTTCGTCACCCTATTTGGGCGTGTCGCTGCCCGAGGCGCCCGTGGTGGAGGCGGGAGCGGTCGCCGCGCCGGCGCCGGTCTGGCTGCTGGTTGCAGTCGAGGCGCCCGAGGCGCCGGCGGCGGGGCCTGCGCCGGTGGCGACCGGCTTGGCCGAGGTGGGGTTGCCGTTCTCGGGGATGGGACCGGGGGCCGAGGTCTTGCCGGCGCCCGCCGCGGTGGCGGCCGCCGCGGCCTTGGGGTTCGGGGCCGGGATGGCGGCGGGGCTGGAGCTCTGCTGGCGCAGCCACGCGATCAGGTTGATCCGGTCCTGCGGCTGCTTCAGCCCGACGAAGGTCATCTTGGTGCCCGAGATGTAGGACTGCGGGTTGGCCAGGAACATGTAGAGGTGGTCGTAGTCCCACGCCGGGGTCTTCTTGCCGAAGTCGGTCATGGCCGAGGAGTAGGCGAAGCCGGCCTTGGTGCCGGGCTGGCGGCCGATCACGCCCCAGTTGTTGGGGCCGGTGCCGTTGGGGCCGCCGTTGGTGAAGGTGTGGCAGGAGGCGCACTTGGCCGATTGCGCCATGCCGGCGGCCACGTCGGCCTTGGGCAGCACCGTACCCCAGTCGGGGGGCGTGTCGGCCACCGCGGCGGCGTCGCCGGTGGCGATCTGGACGGCGATGGCGTCGCCGGGCTTTACGGGGGGCTTGGTGGCGAACGCCATCTCCGCGCCCTGCTTCAGCACGAATATCGTCAACGCCGTCGCCAGTACGGCGCCGAAGATCTTGTTCCAACGGAGATCGTCGTTCATGTCCGCCCAGCGCCCTCGTGCGGTAGTCAATCCAAACACAAACAGGGACCCTGCGGCGCACGCCGGATTCGCCTGAACTTGCGTGGGCGTCTCTGACACGCTACCGCCGCTCGCGCAACCGGCGCCGGCCTGAAACCGCGCCGCGCCGTTTATGGATAAGGAAGATCGCCGAAGGCATGAGCGCCATTGTCCTGATCCCGGCGCGGATGGCCGCCACCCGCCTGCCGGACAAGCCCCTGGCCGACATCGGCGGCCTACCCATGATCGTCCGTGTTCTGCGTCAGGCCGAGCGCGCCGGCGTCGGTCCCGTGGCCGTGGCGGCGGGCGACCAGGTCATCGTCGACGTGGTGGAGGCGGCGGGCGGGCGGGCCGTGCTGACCGACCCCGACCTGCCGTCGGGCACGGACCGGATGCTGGCGGCGCTGCGGGCGCTGGGCGCCGGGTCGGAGGCCGACATCGTGCTGAACGTGCAGGGCGACATGCCGTTTGTCGATCCCGCCGCCATCGTCGCCTGCGCCGCCCTCCTGGCCGAGGAGCCCGGCTGCGATATCGCCACGACGGTGGGCCGGGCCGCCACCGAGGCCGAGCGGACCGACCCGGACGTGGTGAAGGCCATCCTCTCCATGCGGGGCGAGGCGCGCGGCCGGGCGCTCTACTTCACCCGCGCCGCCCCTTACGGCCCCGGCCCGGTCTGGCACCATTTCGGCATCTACGGCTATCGCCGCGCGGCGCTGGAGCGGTTCTGCGCCGCCCCGCCATCACCGCTGGAGACGCGCGAGAAGCTGGAGCAGCTCCGGGCGCTGGAGATGGGCATGTCGATCTGGGCCACGGTGCTCGATGCGGCGCCCATCTCGGTCGACAATCCCGAAGACCTCGCCGCCGCCCGCCTCCATGCCGAAAGGCGCCCCTGATGACCAAGTTGAAGATCGCCTTCCAGGGCGAGACCGGCGCCAATTCCGACGAGGCCTGCCGCACCTACTTCCCCGACTACGAGCCGCTGCCCT
>Ga0302314_10018379_pt1 | contig 11661 bp, 7 predicted proteins | sample III_Palsa_N2_3_FD_200533 | JGI IMG/M metagenome (GOLD analysis project Ga0302314, IMG submission 200533) | Peat permafrost microbial communities from Stordalen Mire near Abisko, Sweden - III_Palsa_N2_3 | ecosystem: Environmental > Terrestrial > Soil > Palsa > Peat permafrost | place: Sweden... | reverse complement strand
GTGGGACAACGACCCCGGCATGAAGCAGTTCTACGATTTCCTCGCCAAGGATTATCCGGAAGGCAACAAGCTCGACGCCTCGACCGTGGTCGGCTACGGCGTCTCCCAGACGCTCATCGAGGTGCTCAAGAAGTGCGGTGACGACCTCACCCGCGAAAACATCATGAAGCAGGCGGCAAGCTTGAAGGATTTCCGCACCGGAGTCCTGCTGCCCGGCATCACGATCAACACCAGCCCGACCAATTTCGGTCCTATCAACCAGCTTCAACTGATGCGGTTCAAGGGCGAGAGATGGGTGCTGTTCGGCGACATCATCAGCGCGGATGTCGGCGGCTGACGTTAAGGGAGCGATCCCGGGTCAAGAGGTCCCGGACACCGATCCATCGCAAAACCCCCGCGGCACGCCGCGGGGGTTTTGTGATACCGGGAAACGACACACCGGTTGGGCAGCTCACGGTCACGCGGCGGAGAACATGTCGACAAAGGCCCTGATCGTGCCAGCCACCTTTTCTTCGGACACATGCCAGGCAGCGCCATCGTCGGCGGCATAATAATTGCTGGCATTTGAACCGGCCCATCTGAAAACTTCAAACGACGGCCAGTACAGAATATTCGAGAGTTTCGAATTATTCACCACCTCATGCGCAACCAGCCGCATCGTGCTTTTTGACAGGCAGTCGGCCTGAACGGCGGACTCATATTCGAAAGATGCCAGCAACGGCACCGGGGAAACGGTGACAACGACCTTCATGTCAGGCGAGATTTTCCTGATAAACTCGATCAAATAGAGGACGTTGTCGACGTTTTCCTGGACGCTCGTCGTGCGAAACAGATATTTCTCCGCCAACACCCTGGAATTCAGGGCGCTTGGCCGCGGCAGGACGAAATCGCCGGTTGCCCGATCGAAAAACGCGGGCGCGACACCGAGCGTCAAAATGAAGACATCGCTGTTTCTGATGACGTGAAGCGCATTTTCCTTGCTCCAGTTCGGCGGCAACAGCTCGACGATCCTGTCACGGATGGCGCCATCGATCGCGGCGTCACTGAGCCAATCGACGAACACCTTGTTGGCAAACGTCGTATTGATGTATTCGGAGATTTCCATGTGATGGCTGGGATAGCCGCTCTCGATCAGGCTTTTGGCCAGATTCCTGGCGAAGCAGGAACCCATGGTGAAAAATCTGGTATTCTTGCTGATGAACTTGGACTCGCTGTTCAGATTGACGGCGATATGATCCCTGATCAGCTTCTGAAAATCGCCCAGAAATTCCGCCGTTTCCGGATAGCGACCGATCTTCTTCCTGCCACTCGCCGTCCTGGAAGTTGTCTGGCTCAACTGCGATCTTGCGATTTCCAGAGTCTCTCTGGTCGCCTTGGTATCGAAAGTCGCGGGGTCAAGCGCGATTGCCTTTTCAAGACTGGCAATCGATTCTTCAAAAAAATTGCCCTGAGTCAGGATTTCACTGAGCTGATGATAGTCGCTGGCCTTGCCTGACGCGTGGGCCAGCTTGCGAAAAAGTTCAATGCCCTTGGAGAAGGGGCCGACGTCGCGGCATTTCTCCGCCGCGCCTCTTATCAGCTTCAGATTGGTTTCGGCCGGCTCGTCAAATATCGAGGGATGGTCGTCCAGAATGGCCAACAGCATATCGCGTGACTCGGCCTGCTTCTTGTGCGAGCCGTCGTCGATCAGATGGGCGTAGATGAATCGCGCGTTGATGTCCTTGTTGTCCAGCTCGAGGATTTTTTTGAAAGCGAACTGAGCGCTGGCATAGTCCTGGTCCTGGATATATTTGAACCCGAGGTCCTTGAGTTGACCGATAAGGGGCTCAATCGGGGGGGAAGCGGCAGGTTCAGTGGTCATGGTCAGGACGCGCCTTGTTTTGTCGCTTGATGCAGGTGCTCCTCGTTCGAGGTTGAGTTCACCTGGTAAGCATACGCTGGCAAAGCCGGGGGCTTTTTGGATGTGAGCCGCGCAACGAGGCTTCGGGCCGTTGACCTGATCCCCAATCACGCTTGCTCTCGCGTGCGTTGCAGCTCACGAATCGAGGCTTCATCGACGGGGCTCCGTGGATGCCGACCCCATACCGCCATTTCGGCAGGTGAGTGCACGCGCCGGGAAACCAGCAGCCCTCGCTGATTCGATCTGGGCCAAACGCTAGCTTAGATTGCCGGCAGGTGCTAGTCGCGACACTACGGGCCCGCCGCCGGCGCCGCTTGGCGCTTGGTGTTCCGGAACCGGCGTTGTTGTGGGATCGAGCCCCTCGGTGCCGCGCCGCGGGGGTTTTCTTTTGCGCCAATCGGATGGATAACCGGCGTCCGATATCCCGATCGCCAATCCCGTGATGCCTGATCCCGTGAGCCCATGACCGACAGACGCTCTCTGCTGCGCTCGATCTTCGATGCCGCCGTCGCCGCCGCACACCCCGACATCGTGCTGTCGGCGCATCTGCGCCCGATACCGAAGGGACGCGTAATCTGTCTGGCCGCCGGCAAGGCCGCGGCGGCGATGGCCGCGGCGGCGGAACGACATTATCTCGACCAATTGGGGCTGGACCCCGGGCGGCTATCGGGCATCGCCACCACCCGTCACGGCCATGGCGTGCCGACGCGCCGGATCACGGTGATCGAAGCCGGCCATCCCGTGCCCGACGAGGCCGGGCTGAAGGGCGCGGAACAAAGCCTGCAGATGGCGCAGGGCGCCGGTGCGGACGATCTCCTGCTGGTGCTGCTGTCGGGCGGCGGATCGGCGAACTGGATCGCGCCGGTCGAAGGCGTGTCGTTTGCGCAGAAACAGCAGCTGACGCGCGCGCTGCTGCGTTCCGGCGCGCCGATCGGCGAGGTCAACACCGTTCGCAAGCACCTGTCGCGGATCAAGGGCGGCCGGCTGGCGCGTGCCGGCCAACGAGCCGACATCGTGACGCTGGCGATCTCCGACGTGCCGCATGACGATCCCTCCGCGATCGCATCGGGACCGACGGTACCCGATCCCACGACGCTGGCGGACGCCCGCGCCATCGTCGCGAAATACGGCCTGGAGGTCGACGAGGCCATTCGCCGCGCGCTCGACAATGCCGGCAATGAAAGCTGCAAGCCCGGCGATCCCACCTTTGCGCGCACGCAGTTCGAATTGATCGCGCGGCCGAAGGCCTCGCTCGACGCCGCGATCAAGGTGGCGTCAGACGCCGGATACGCGATCATCGATCTCGGCGCCGACCTCGAAGGCGAGGCCCGCGATGTCGCCGCCGATCACGCCCGGCTCGCGCTAAAAGCGCAAGCCGAGGGCAGGCGCGTCGCGATCGTCTCCGGCGGCGAACTCACCGTGACCGTGCGCGGCAACGGACGCGGCGGCCCCAATCAGGAATATGCGCTGGCGCTGGCCGGTCTTCTCAAGAACACCCAAGGCATCGCGGCCCTGGCGGCAGATACCGACGGCGCCGATGGCGGCGCCGGCAGCGCCGCCGATCCGGCCGGCGCCATCATCGATCCCGGCACGTTCGCCAGGATGGCGTCGCTCGGCCTCGACCCGAAAGCCTATCTCGACAACAATGATGCCACCGCCTTCTTCGCCGCGACCGGCGATCTGTTGCTGACGGGGCCGACGCTCACCAATGTCAACGATGTCAGGGTGATCCTGGTGGACGGGGCATAGCCCCGATCCGGGATGGCAAAATCTTAACGCTTTGTTCAGCGAACTCTAGGGAACCCGCCGAAACCCCCGCGTTTCAAGGACGTCATTTACCAGCTTGGTCCTCCAATATCCGGCTATTCGTCGCAGGAGCGCTGCGGGTCGCAGCAGGGGATCGCCATATGACGGATGCCGTGAAGCGTGCCATCGATCCGGAGCCAACTGTCCCGAGCTGGCTGCTTGAGAAGGCCATCAATAATCTTTCGATGGGGCTCGTTATCTTCGACCAGCAGCGCAAGGTGGTGTTCTGCAACAAGCGGTATATGGAAATCTATGGACTTTCGGCCGAGCAGGTAAAACCCGGAACTCCGCTCAACGAACTGATCCAGCGCCGGCTGGCCATGGGGCCGAAGGCGCCTTCCAATTCCGACGCCTACATCCAGGAACGCTTTCGCGACGGCGCCGCTCCGACCGCGACCGTCCAGGAATTCAGCGATGGCCGGACCATCATCTTTACCGTCTATCCGATGCCGGACGGCGGCGGGATGGCGACCCATGAGGACATCACGGAGCGGGAGGACGTCAACGCGCGTCTGGCGCAGCAGCACGAGCTTCTCAGGCAGCAGGAAGAGAACCTGCGGATCCGGCACTTCCAGTTCGATACCGCCATCAACAACATGTCGCAGGGATTGTGCTTCTTCGACGCCGCCCATCAGCTGATCGTGTGCAACGACCGCTACGTCGACATGTATGATCTTCCGCGCGGCCGCGTCGGCCCCGGGACCCCTTTGACCGAAATCGTCGACATGCGCTTCAATGCCGGCAGCTTTCCCGCGATGTCCCGGGATGAATACCTGAACTGGCGCACCAACGTTGCGGTATCCAATGAACCCACCGACAGCATCGTCGAATTGAAAAACGGACGCACCTTCAAGATTCGTCACCGGCCGATGCCCGACGGCGGCTGGGTGGCCACCCACGAAGACATCACCGAACAGCGGCGCTCCGAGGTCAAGATCGAATATATGGCGCACCACGACGCGCTGACCGATCTCGCCAATCGGGTGTTGCTGAACGAACGGCTCGAACATGCGCTGGGCAGCCGGATTCATCGCGAGCAAATGGTCGCGGTGCATCATCTCGATCTCGATCAGTTCAAGGCGGTGAACGACACCTTTGGCCATCCCGCCGGCGACAAGCTCCTGAAGATGGTGGCGGACCGGCTGCGCGGGCTGGTCCGCGCGACCGACACGATCGCGCGGATGGGAGGCGATGAATTCGCCATCGTGCAGGCTCCGATCAGGGATCCCGCCGAGGCCACCTCGCTCGCGCAGCATATCATCAGGCTGCTGAGCGAGCCGTTCGAGATTGACGGTCATCAGGCCGTGATCGGCGTCAGCATCGGCATTGCGGTCGGTCCGGGCGACGGACTACGGCCCGACAGGCTGCTGCGCAACGCGGACCTCGCGCTATACCGGGCCAAGGGCGATGGACGCGGCACCTTCTGCTTCTTTCAGCCCGCGATGGACCTGCAGATGCAGACCCGCCGCCTGATGGAGCAGGACCTGCGCAAGGCGCTGCCGGCCGGCGAGTTCGAGCTCTACTACCAGCCGGTGGTGAATCTGGCGAGCAATGAAATCAGCGGATTCGAGGCCCTGATACGCTGGAATCATCCGCAGCGGGGGCTGGTCTCCCCGGGGACCTTCATTCCGCTGGCGGAGGAAATCGGCTTCATCGTCCCGATGGGAGAATGGGTCATCCGCGAAGCCTGCGCGACCGCGGCGCGATGGCCGGGAGATGCCAGCGTCGCCATCAATATTTCAGCCGTTCAGTTCCGCAATCCCGGCCTGATGCAAATCATCGTCGGCGCACTCGCGACCTCGGGCCTGAATCCGACCCGGCTCGAAATTGAAATTACCGAGACCGTTCTGCTGCAGAACAAGGAAACGACGCTGGCCGTGCTGCATCAGTTGCGCGCGCTTGGCGTCCGCATCGCACTGGACGATTTCGGCACCGGATATTCCTCGCTCACCTACCTGCAGTGTTTTCCGTTCGACAAGATCAAGATCGACCGTTCGTTCGTCAAGGACATCACGGAAAATACCGGCTCGCTGAATATCGTGCGCGCGGTCGCCGCACTTGCGACGGGAATGGGCATGACGGCCACGGCCGAGGGCGTGGAAACGCGGGAACAGCTCGACAGCATTACATCCGAAGGCTGCACCGAGATGCAGGGATTCCTGTTCAGCCGGCCGCTGCCGGCGCGGGAAATCGAGCGGCTTTTCCTTTCAGGACGCCGGACCGGGCTCGCTCCCAACCGCATCGTCGCGGCCTGATCGCACGCTCGATTTCCATTGGGGTGTCATTCCGGGGCGGCGCGAAGCGAAGAACCTCAAATGTGCAATTGCACATCGGGGAATCTCGAGATTCCGGGTTCGCTTCGCGCCCCGGAATGACAAAATCCTTAGAACTCGCTGGCGATCCTGGCCAGCATGCCCAGCAGCGCGGCGCGGTTGGCGGGGCCCAGCAATTCGTTGAGCCGTGCTTCGTGCTTGGCGGCGACGAGCTTCTTCGCCCGGGCCAGCACCGCGCGGCCCTTGTCGGTCAGGACCAGGATGTGCGAGCGGCGGTCGTTGGTCGAGCGCATCCGCGTGCACAGATCGCGGCTTTCCAGGCCATCGAGCATCGCCACGAAATTCGGCCGCAGGATTCCGAGCGTGTTGGCGATTTCGGTCTGGTTGCGTCCGGGATTCTTGTCGAGCAGCAGCAGGACCGAGAATTGCGCCGGGGTCAGCTGCAATGGCGCGACGCAACGCAAAAAGTCCTCGAACACTTTCAACTGCGCGCGCTTGAGCGAATAGCCCAGCAACTCGGATAATTCACCCAGTTGTAACGCGATGCCCTCGGTCGCGTCGACGGCCGGCTCCTTGCGGGCGAGGCGGGATGCCTTGGCGACATCGACGGCGGTCTTGAAAGCGGCGGTCTTGAAAGCGGCGGTCTTGGAAACAGTCATCGCTCGAGGCTCGCAATCCCGGTAGGCTGGAAACATCCAGAGTCTGGAAACCCCCAAATTCTGGAAACACCCGGCCGAAAGCGCGCCGGGCCTTGAGATTATAATTGATAATTGTTATCCACCATATCAAATATCGGCAGACCTTTTCAACTGCTGTTATCAGACCGGCGGGGGGGCACCTCAAGCCGCACGCGGCCGACGCCTAGAGAGCGTTTTCGAGCGAAGTAGATATCGGTTGGCGTGAGAACACGCATCGGAACGAAGATTAGGGCCGCGGTGCTGATCCCATCAGAACCGACCAGGCTCTAAGGGGGGAGCGCCCGGTCTTGAACACGACGATCATGCTGTTCCTGCTGCAGGACGGCATTACCAATGGCGCGATCTATGCGTTGCTCGGGCTGGCGCTGGTGCTGGTGTTCGCGGTCACGCGCGTGATCCTGATTCCGCAGGGCGAGTTCGTCACCTACGGCGCCCTGACCTATGCCACGCTGTCGTCAGGCCAGGTGCCGGGCACGGCGCGGCTGGCGGTGGCGATGGGTGTCGTGGCCTTCGGCCTCGATTTGTTCGCGGGCCGCCGGTCGCTGCATCCCTGGCTGGTCGGGCGGGCCTTCGCGATCAATCTCGTCCTGCCCGCGGCGATCCTGGCCCTGACCATCTGGCTCGCCGGCCGCCACAGCCCGGTCGCGGTCAACATCGCGCTGTCGCTGTCGATCGTCGCGGCCATCGGACTGTTTCTCTATCGGATCGCGTTTCAGCCGATCGCCCATGCCTCGGTGCTGGTGCTGCTGATCGCCTCGGTCGGCTGTCACCTCGCGCTGCAGGGTTTCGGCCTGGTGTTCTTCGGCGCCGAAGGCCAGCGCGGCCCGGCCCTTTCGGATAGCGCCTTCACGGTCGGTCCGCTGCGCTTCACCGGCCAGAGCATCGCCGTCTACGCCATCACGCTCGCGCTGATCACGGGCCTCTGGCTGTTTTTCGGCTTTACCCTCACCGGCAAGGCGCTGCGCGCCACCGCCGTCAATCGCCTCGGCGCGCGGCTGGTCGGAATCCGGACCGCGCTGTCGGGACAGATCGCATTCCTGCTGGCATCGGTGATCGGCGCCATTTCGGGAATCCTGATCGTGCCGATCACGACGCTGTATTACGACACCGGATTCCTGATCGGCCTGAAGGGCTTCGTCGCCGCGATCATCGGCGGTCTCGTGAGCTATCCCCTGACCGCGATCGCCGCACTCTTGGTCGGGTCGGTGGAAGCCTTCTCCTCGTTCTATGCCAGCAATTTCAAGGAAGTTATCGTCTTCACGCTGATCCTTCCGGTGCTTGTGCTGCGGTCGCTGGCGGCGCCCGCGGTCGAGGAAGAGAAGGATTGATCGCGATGATGCAGCGACTACCCATGATCGCGTTCGCGGCTGCGATGGCGGCGATCCCGTTCATCCCGGGCATGCCGCCGTTCTGGATCGTGCTGTTGGACAATATCGGCCTTTCCGCGTTGGTGGCGATGGGGCTGGTGCTGCTGACCGGTGTCGGCGGCCTGACCTCGTTCGGCCAGGCGGCGTTTTGCGGCTTCGGCGCCTATACCACGGCGGTGCTGACCACGGCCTACGGCGTCTCGCCGTGGCTGACGCTGCCGCTCTCGCTTGTGGTGAGCGGTGCCGCCGCGGTCCTGCTCGGCCTCGTTACAGTGCGGCTGTCGGGCCACTATCTGCCGCTCGGCACCCTCGCCTGGGGCCTTGGGCTATTTTATCTGTTCAGCAAACTTGAATTCCTCGGCCGCAACGATGGCATCTCCGGCATCCCGCCGCTTCAAATCGGTTCGCTGCGGATGATCGATCCCGGCACGATCTATTTTGCGATCTGGACCGCGGTGCTGCTCTGCGCGCTGCTCACCACCAACTTACTGGACTCGCGCACCGGCCGCGCGATCCGCGCGCTGCGGCGCGGTCACATCGCTGCCGAGGCGTTCGGCGTGCAGACGCCGCGCGCCAAGCTTCTGGTGTTCATCTATGCGGCGGTGCTGGCCGGCCTGTCGGGCTGGCTGTATGCGCATCTGCAGCGCGCCGCCAATCCCACGCCGTTCGGCGCGCAGGCCGGCATCGAATATCTGTTCATCGCGGTGGTCGGCGGCGCCGGCTATGTGTGGGGCGGCGTGCTTGGCGCCGCCATCGTCGTCATCCTCAAGGAAATTCTGCAGAGCTATTTGCCATTAGTGTTTCATGGCGAAGGCCAGCTCGAGACCATCGTGTTCGGCATCCTGCTGGTGGCCCTGCTGCAACTGGCGCCAACCGGGGTGTGGCCCTGGCTGACGGCGCGGCTGCCGTTCAAGCCGAAACGGCCGCGGCCCGATACATCGCTGGTGCTGCCGCCGCGCGTGCGGCCTGCCGTGACGCCGGACGTGCTGCTGCAGGTCGACCATGCGCGCAAGCAGTTCGGCGGCGTGGTCGCGGTCAACGACGTCTCCTTCGACGTCCAGGCCCGCGAAATCGTAGCCCTGATCGGCCCCAACGGCGCCGGCAAGAGCACCACCTTCAACCTGATCACCGGTGTGCTGACCGCGACCGGCGGCAGCATTTCCGTGCTCGGCAGGAAAATCGACAGGGCGCTGCCGCAACAGGTGGCGAGACTCGGCATCGCCAGAACGTTTCAGCATGTCAAACTGGTGCCTGATATGAGCGTGCTGGAAAACGTCGCGATCGGCGCGCATCTGCGCGGCCATGCCGGCGCCATCGCCAGCATGTTTCGCCTCGACCGGTCGGATGAGGCCAAATTGCTGGCGGAAGCGACCCGGCAGATCGAGCGGGTCGGGCTCGGCGACCAGATCGATGCGCTGGCCGGCAGCCTGTCGCTCGGCCAGCAGCGCATCGTCGAGATCGCCCGCGCGCTCTGCGTCGATCCGATGCTGCTGCTGCTCGACGAGCCGGCGGCCGGGCTGCGGCACATGGAAAAGCAGCAGCTCGCCGCCTTGCTGCGCCAGTTGCGCGACGGCGGCATGTCGGTGCTTTTGGTGGAACACGACATGGGATTCGTGATGGATCTGGCCGACCGCATCGTGGTGCTCGACTTCGGCACCAAGATCGCCGAGGGCACGCCGCAGGCGATCAAGACCAACCCCGACGTGATCAAGGCCTATCTCGGAGCGGTCGCATGAATCCAGGGGCCAGCGCGCTATTGTCGGTATCGTCGGTCCATATCGCCTATGGCAAGGTCGAGGCCGTCCGCGCGGTCTCGCTCGATGTCGCCGGCAACGAGATCGTCACCATCATCGGCGCCAATGGCGCCGGCAAGACCACGCTGTTGAACGCGATCATGGGAATCCTGCCGCTGAAGGGCCGCGTGACCTTTGCCGGCCAGGACCTGTTGCGGCTCGAGATCGAGGACCGGGTCGCGGCCGGCCTCAGCCTGGTGCCGGAGCATCGCGAACTATTCGCCACCATGAATGTCGAGGACAATCTGCAGCTCGGCGCGTTCCGGATCGCCAGGGCCGTGGCGGCGCAGTCGTTCGAGCGGGTCTACACGCTGTTTCCGCGGCTGAAGGAACGGCGCAAGCAATTGGCGGGCACGTTGTCCGGCGGCGAGCAGCAGATGCTGGCGATGGGCCGCGCCTTGATGGGCGCGCCAAAACTGCTGATGCTGGATGAACCCAGTCTTGGGCTGGCGCCGATCATCGTCGCCGATATCTTCCGCATTGTCGGCGAATTGCGCGCAAGCGGCGTGTCGGTGCTGCTGGTCGAGCAGAACGCGAAGGCCGCGCTTAAAATCGCCGACCGCGCCTATGTGATGGAGCTCGGCGAATTCGTCCTCGATGGCCCGGCCAAAGACATCGCCGCCAACGCCCGCGTCGCCGCAAGCTATCTGGGGTTTGCGCATGACGGCGCGGGTGGGGTTTAGGTCCGCCCAGACCGTCATGCCCCGCGAAGGCGGGGCATCCAGTATTCCGCGAAAGTGACACTTGATCTCGACGCTGCGGCGTACTGGATCACCCGCCTTCGCGGGTGATGACGGTCGTGCGTGGCCCCCTTCACATCGCCGGCACGTACTTGCCGTCCTTTACCGTCAGGATGATGCGCGAGCGGTCGTCGAGGCCGTTGCGGTTCGTTTCGGTCCAGTTGTAGACGCCCTGGCTTGCGGCGATTTCATGCTCGCTGATCATGGCCTGCCGGATCGCCTCGCGGAATTCCGGCGTACCGGGCTTGGCGGTCTTCAAAGCCACCGGGATGATGCGCTTGAGGGATTCAAATGCATCGTAGGAATGTCCGGCGAACTGGCTGCGGCTGTTGGGGCCGTATTTGGCCTCATAGGCGGTGTCGAGCGCGAGACCCGGCTTCTTGGTCAGCGCGCTGTCCGGCTGCGTCTCCGGCGACATCACCGGTCCCGCCGCCATGATCACGCCTTCGGCGGCGGGACCGGCGATGCGGATGAAGTCCATGCTGGCGGCGCCGTGGGTCTGATAGATCAGGCCCTTGTAACCGCGCTCGCGCAGCGCCGACTGCGGCAAGGCTGCCGCGGTGCCGGAGGCGCCGACCAGGATCGCATCGGGATTGGCCGCGACCAGCTTCAGCACCTGACCCGCGACCGAGGTATCCGGCCGCGCAAACCGCTCTTCGTCGACCAGCGCGATGCCCATCGGAACGGCCTGATTCTTGAAATCGTTGAACCAGAGATCGCCGTAGGAATCGGAGTAGCCGATATAGCCCACGGTCTTGATGTTGTGCGCCTTCATGTGCGCATACAGCACCTTGCCCATGATCGAAACCGGCTGCGGCATCACCACCGACCATTTTACCCGCTGCGGCGTCACCGGAAACGGCGCGAGGCCGAAATGCGGAATGCCGGCCTCGTTGGCGACATTGGACACCGCGATGGTCGCCGGCGTGGTCGCCGATCCCATGATAATGTCGGCCCTGGATTCGGTGACGAAGCGCCGCGCATTGGTGGTGGCATTGGTCGGATCGCCGCCATCGTCGAGCACGATGATCTTGAGCGGCACGCCGCCGATTTCCTTCGGCACGAATTCAAGCGCGTTGCGCTC
>Ga0302314_10018378_pt1 | contig 11662 bp, 10 predicted proteins | sample III_Palsa_N2_3_FD_200533 | JGI IMG/M metagenome (GOLD analysis project Ga0302314, IMG submission 200533) | Peat permafrost microbial communities from Stordalen Mire near Abisko, Sweden - III_Palsa_N2_3 | ecosystem: Environmental > Terrestrial > Soil > Palsa > Peat permafrost | place: Sweden... | reverse complement strand
ACCCGCGCGGGTTTTCACATCTGGCTCCGGCCTACGCACTCCCCCAAACCAAAGTCGTGGGGGTCCAGGGGCCCCTTGGCTCCTGGCGGGGTCGAGGGGCAGAGCCCTCGCCTTGCTTACTTTACAGCCAACGACCAAACCAGTGCCGCCAGCAGGGCGCAGGCGATCAGTTGCCAGGCGAGCAGGGGGTTGCGTTGGTAGAAGGAGGTTTTGCCTGGGGTTGGGGGGGTGTAGACGTCGCCGCGTTCGAGGGTGAGGAGGAGCTCGACGGTGTCGTCGAAGCGCTCGTCGGGATCGGGGGCAACCGCCTTGGTCAGGGCGGCGTCGAGCCAGGCGGGGAGGTCGGGGCGGCGGCGGACCAGCGGCGTCAGCGGGCTGCGTGGGGCTGAGAAGGACTTGTTTTCGCCGTATGGGAATTCGCCGCCGGTGAACATGCGGTAGAGCGTGACGCCGATGGCGTAGATGTCGGAGGCGATGTCGCCTTTGGCGGCGGCGAACAGCTCGGGCGCCATGTAGCTCGGGGTGCCGGGGACGCGCGCTTCGGGTTTGGCGTCGGCTTCCTCGATCGCGAGCACGCGGGCGAGGCCGAGGTCGATCAGGCGCAGGCCGCTGCCGCCGGGGCCGGATTCGAGGATGATGTTGAGCGGCTTGATGTCGCGGTGGATGATGCCGGCGCGGTGGAGCGAGGCGACGCCGCGGACCAGCTTTTCGGCGATTGCGATGCCTTCGGCGAGACCGACTTTGGGCGGGCGTTGCAGCCGCGCCTCCAGCGTCTCACCGGGATGATAGGTCATCACGGTGTAGAGCCGGGACTGGCGTTGCGGGTCGGGATCGTGGGTTTCGCCCAGGTAGCGGCTTTGCACTCGGCTGCTGAGCCAGGCCTCGCGCAGATAAGCGTGGCGGAGCGCTGTGCCGCTGGCGAATTCGGGGTTGGGGAATTTCAGGATCTGCTGCTTGCCGTTGGTGAGATCGGTGGCGCGAAAGATGCGGTTGAACTGGGTGTCGGCGATCACGTCGTCGAGCAGATACTGGTCGATCTGCTCGCCTTGCACCGGGAGCGGCAGGATCGGCAGGCGCTCCAGCTCGGCCGCGAGATCGGCCCGATCGGCGGGCGGGACGGAGACGATGTCGATCAGCAGCGCGGTGGCGTTGTCGGTGCCGCCGGCTTCGAGTGCGCTTGCGACCAGCAGGCGGGCGGTTTCCTCCGGGGCGGCGCGGAGCGCCAAGATTTCGCCGATGCGCCGTTGCGACAGCGGGTTGGACACGCCGTCGCTGGTGAGCAGAAAGCGATCGAACGGGCGGGCCCGGGTTTCGATGAAGTCGGCGCGCTCGCTTTCGGAGATGCCGATCGCGCGCGTGAGCGTGTTCTTCATCGCCGGTTCATCGGGGTTGTGGTCGGTGGTGAGCTGCACCAGCCCCTCCTCGGAGAAGCGGTAGAGCCGGCTATCGCCGATGTGGACGCCGTAAGCGCGGCGGCCGCGCAGGATCAGGGCGGTGAGGGTGCTGGCCATGCCGGATTTATCGCGGCGGCCCTGGCGCGCGATCCACTCGGCGATCGAGGAGAATGAGATTGCCGCACTTTTGTGCACCGGCAGAGTTTCTTTCTGCGCGAGGAAGCCGTCGATGAAGCCGCGAGCGGCGAGTTCGGCGGCGACGCGGCCGTTTTTCATGCTGCTGACGCCGTCGGCCACCACCGCGATCACGCCGTGGCTGGCGCGCATTTCGGGGGTGCCGAGCAGGACGACGCCGAAATCCTGGTTTTCGTCCCTAGGCCCGGGTTCCGAACAATAGCCTACGCGCACGTCAAGTCGGGAGGTTGCGGGCTTGGGATCGCTCGCCATAAGTGTCCTTCGCGGTCGTGTTAGGGATTGAGGGAATGCGGGGCGCGGGCTAGCTTGCCTGGCAAGGATAATCGGTTTGGAGCCGCGCGCGAAGAGCTTGGGGCGAGCCGGTTTTCGGGAGAGGCGAGGAATGAGACGAGCTTTGTCGGCCGCCGCGGTGGTGATCGGGTTTCTTGGAGCATCGGCAGTCGCGGCACCCACGCGCCTGGCGTGCACCAATACGTTCAGCGGTAAGCAATGGAGCTACACGGTGGACTGGGCGAAGAGTACGGTCAACCGGCGGCCGGCGGTAATCACCGATAGTCAGATTACCTGGCAGGATACCGACGTCGGGCCGAATTACAATTTCAACCGGTCGAGCGGGGTGATGATGAAGGTGGTGGCGTCCTCGACCGGCGGCGGCATTCTTTACGATCGGTGCGTGTTGCAGTAGGGGATTTTATTGTTGTGCCGCCTGTTCGAGGGCGGCGAGATCGAGCTTTATCATCGCCATCATGGCGCGCATCGCGGCGGGATGGCTTACCAGTTGTTTGATATTCTCGGGGGCAACCTGCCAGGAGAGGCCGAACTTGTCGGTGAGCCAGCCGCAGGCGATCTCCTTGCCGCCGTCCGTGAGCAGGGACCAGTAGTGGTCGATCTCGGCCTGAGTTTGGCAGTGAATCACGAAGGAAAAAGCGTCGGTGAGCGGGTGGCCGGGACCGCCGTTCAGGAAGGTGACCTCCTGGCCGTCGAGCTCGAGGTCGATCGTGAGGATTGTGCCGGCTGGGCCCGGGCCGGCTTCGGTGGTGCGGAGTTCGGAGAGTTTGCGGGAATTGGGAAAGATCGAGAGGTAGTAATCGGCGGCGGCCTCGGCGTTGGCGTCGAACCAGAGGAAGGGAGTGATTTTGGGCATGATCGCCTCCGGGGGAAAAGATAAGGCATTGGCCGCAGACTACGCAGATTAACGCAGATTGGGTAGCGAAGAACGAGAGTCATTCGGCGACAAAACGATGCGCCTGGCGTCCAAGCTGGAGAGACCAAAATTCAATAGCAGCGCTCTGATATGTCCGGAGGCTTTGAGATAATGAATAATTTGGGCTTCCTCCCTGCCGGAGGGATTAACTAACGCTTTCAACTCGACGATCACCGAATCAAAACAAAGAAAATCGGCTCGATAAGATGAGCCGAGCATGTTGCCTTTGCAGCTAATCGGCAAAGGTGCTTCGCGAAGGAAGGGAATATTTCGAATTTTTAGTTCCAGTGCCATCGCCTCGTGATAAACAGCTTCAAGAAATCCACCTCCCAACTCTCGATGTACTTCCATTGCTGCGCCGATGATTGCGTAGGTTTGAGGATCTCGCTGATCCATTGGCATATTAAAATTATTTATTAATGACAAAAATATCATTTTGTTGATATTACAAGCACATCATTTATACAATTCATTTCTTACTTTAACAATCCATTTTCTTCGCGTTGAAGAAGGCTGGATTGCTTCGCAAGGGCTCGCAAGGACGATTTGCCAGCAGGCGGTTTTTCTACGGGTACTTACTAATCTGCGTGAATCTGCAAAATCTGCGGCAAGATTCTTTCTGTTCTACGTCGGAATTATCTCGTCTTTCCATAGCGAATCTAAATCCTGACGGGGACGGATCAAATACGTCTTCCCTCCGTCTATCATTACCTCCGCAGCGCGGGGGCGGGCGTTGTAATTGGAACTCATAGCGGCGCCGTAGGCACCGGTGTCGGTCAGAACCACTCGATCACCGGGATGGAACAAGGGAAGTTCCCGGTCGCGGGCAAAGATGTCGCCGCTTTCGCAGATCGGGCCGACCACGTCGGTGGATGACACTGGAGCGTGCAGACTCTGCGGCGACACCGGCAGAATGCCGTGCCAGGCATCATAAAGCGCGGGCCGCAGCAGGTCGTTCATGGCGGCATCCAGAATTACGAAACGGCGCACGCCGGTGTGTTTTTCCAGGATCACCGACGACAGCAGCAGGCCGGCGGGGCCGACCAGGAAGCGGCCGGGCTCGATCATCAGTTTGACGCCGAGGTTGTGGAGGTGGGCGCGCATCGCGGCGGCGAAGGCGACCGGCGAGGCGGCGGTCTGGCCGCGGTAGTCGATGCCGAGGCCGCCGCCGCAATCAACCACTTCAACGGTCTGGCGGAGGTCACGGAGCTGGTGCACCAATTGGGCGGCGGCGGCGAAGGCGGCGCGGTAGGGGGCCATTTCGAGGATCTGGCTGCCGATGTGCAGCGCGATGCCGACCGGGCGGATGCCGGGGAGGTTGCGGGCGTGGACGTAGAGGCTGGCGACGTCGGCGAAGGGGATGCCGAATTTGTCTTGGGCGCGTCCGGTACTGATTTTGTGGTGGCCGCCGGCGTCGACGTCGGGGTTGATGCGGAGCGCGACGCGGGCGGTTTTGCCCAAGGCGCGGGCACGGGCGGAGATGCAGGAAAGTTCCTCGGCGCTTTCGACGTTGATCTGGCCGATTTGTTCGGCGAGCGCGCGATCGATTTCGGGGATGGTTTTGCCGACGCCGGAAAAGACGATGTGGGAAGGTTCGATGCCGGCGCGGCGGGCGCGCGCGAGTTCGCCGCCGGAGACCACGTCGGCGCCGGCGCCTTCGGTGCGGAGCAGGTTGAGGATGGCAAGGTGGTCGTTGGCTTTGACCGCGTAGTGGATTGCAACATCGAGGCCGGCGTCGGTGAGCGCGGAGTTGAGGCTCTTGTATTGCGCCCGGATCGTATCAGCGCCGTAGACGTAGGTAGGGGTGCCGAACTGGTCTGCGATGAGATTGAGCGGCACGTGTTCGAATGCCAGCCCATCCATCGCGTTCGACGCGAGTTGCGGCCGCGCCGCCAGAAGTTCGCTGAGCGAAGGTTCCGTGATGGGTGTTGCCGTATCGGCCATCTTATGTCCAAAAGTTTTTTGCTTCTTTTTTTCAAAAAAGAAGACGTTCTCTCTTAATGCGACGGGTAGCTATGTGGCCAGATGATCGCGCTTGGCGGTCCCGGTGGACTTGGTTCCCCGACCTTGCCGCAGGCGGCGAGCAGCAGCACAAGTAATAATGTACCAGCACGTATCATGACAGGGTCAGGATCCAGGCTTTTGCCGCGGCGCGTACGTTATCGGGTGCGGTGCCGCCCTCGCTGGTGCGCGAAGCGATCGAGGCGTCCACGGTGAGGAACTGGAAGACATCCGCGGTGATGGCGGGGTGTTCGGCTCGCATTTCGGCGAGGGTGAGGTCGGCGAGCCCCACGCCTTTGGCCTCTGCTTTGGCGACCAGACGGCCGGTGATGTGGTGGGCGGTGCGAAATGGCAGGCCGAGCACGCGGACCAGCCAGTCGGCGAGGTCGGTCGCGGTGGAGAAGCCGGCGCCGGCGAGTTCGCGCATGCGGGCGAGATTGGGGACGAGGTCGCGGACCATTCCTTCCATTGCGGCGAGCGACAGGGTCAAGGCCTCGGCGGCATCGAACACTGGTTCCTTATCTTCCTGGGTGTCCTTGGCGTAGGCGAGCGGCAGGCCTTTCATTACGGTAAGCAGGCCGATGAAGCCGCCGGCGATGCGGCCGATCTTGGCGCGAACCAGCTCGGCGGCGTCGGGGTTGCGCTTTTGCGGCATGATCGAACTGCCGGTGGTGAAACGGTCGCTGAGGGCGATGAAGCGATAAGGGGCGCTGCACCAGAGCACCAGTTCTTCGGCGAAGCGCGAGAGGTGCATGGCGCAGAGGCTGCTGGCTGCGAGGAATTCCAGCGCGAAGTCGCGGTCGGAGACAGCGTCGAGCGAATTCGCGGTCGGGCGGTCGAAGCCGAGGGCGGCGGCAGTGTAGTTGCGGTCGATCGGGAACGACGTGCCGGCGAGGGCGCCGGATCCGAGCGGGCACTCATTCAGGCGCGTGCGCGCGTCGGCAAAGCGGCCGCGGTCGCGGGCGAGCATCTCGACGTAGGCGAGCAGATGATGGCCGAAGGTGACCGGTTGCGCGGTTTGCAGATGGGTGAAGCCGGGCATCGGGTCGGCGGCATGGGTTTCGGCGAGTTCGGCCAGCGCGCGCATCAGGCCAGCGATCTGGAGGTCGATGCCGAGGGTCGCGTCGCGGACGTAGAGCCGGAAATCGGTCGCGACCTGATCGTTGCGGCTGCGCGCGGTGTGCAGGCGCTTGCCGGCCTCGCCGATGCGCAGGGTCAGCCGGGCCTCGATATTCATGTGGATGTCTTCGAGCGCCGGGTCAAACACGAAGCTGCCGGCGGCGATCTCCGCATGGATCTGGGCGAGGCCGGTTCTGATCGCGGCTTCGTCCTCGGCCGAAATGATGCCCTGTGCGGCCAACATCGCGGCATGGGCGAGCGAACCCGCGATGTCCTGGCGCCAGAGCTTGCGGTCGAAGCCGATCGAGGCGTTAATCTCCTGCATGATCGCGCTTGGGCCGGCGGCGAAACGGCCGCCCCAAGCTTGATTGGGGTCGGTTTGGTCGTTCAAGGGAAGTCCACCATGGTCGGGATCGGAAGGCGCCTTCTGTTTGCGGGTGGCGGGACCCTAATCGCGAGCGGGCTGTTAGGCAAATGGGTTGGCACCGCGCGGGCGGACGCGCTGCTGAGCCTGGCGCAGACCGAGGTGACGCAACCCGTCAAACCCGCGCCGGATGTCGGGTTTTTGCGCGCGGATGGCAGCGAGGTGAAGCTGAGTGCGTACCTTGGTAAGCCGATCGTGCTGAATTTCTGGGCGACCTGGTGCGCGCCCTGTGTCGCGGAGCTGCCGTCGCTCGACCAACTGGCGGTAACGCTGGCAAACGATCACATCCAGGTGCTGGCGGTGTCGGAAGACCTGGGGGCGAAGGCGGCAGATGTGGTCCAGAACTATTACTCGAAACACGGGATCACCCGGCTGCCGGTCCTGATCGACCATTACGGCAAGGCATCGGACGGGTTCGACAACCAGGGAGTGCCGACAACGCTGCTAATTGATAAAACAGGAGAGATCAGAGCGCGATTTGAGGGGGGGACGAATTGGAGTGAACCAACCGCCATAGATAAGATCCGACAAATCATTGGGTAGAAGAAGGCAAGTCTTCTTTTTTGAAAAAAAGCAGCAAAAAACTTTTATCCCATTGACAAAGTTTTTTTGCTTCTTTTTGTTCACCAAAAGAAGACTCTTCCTTTGGCTTAACCTATTGACACTGGCGCGTTATTTGCAGGTCGAAGTGGCGTCGAAGGCTAGCCAACGCTTGCCGTTGGGATAGGCGCCGCCATCGTTGTGGGAGACGAAAACGCCGGAGGCGCGATCGAAGGTGACGAAATAATGCTGACCCGCCTTGGCGCCCCACAACTGACCGAGAAAGTAGTTGAAACTGATCGTTTTGGGGCCGATCGCGGCCGGTATCGCGGTGAAACGACCCACCGTCACCACACCCGCAGCATAGTCAACGGTGAACCGAAAAGCGCCGGAGCCGTCCTCGCGATTACATTGCAAAGTCGCCGTGGCCGCCGACGCCGCACCCGCAGCCACGCACAAACCCGAAGCGATCATCGTCAAAAGCCGCATATCTAACCCCACATCGCCGATCCGGCCGACCTGATATCACGGCCGGGACCGGATCGACGATAGGGGAAAGTGGAATTTCTCCGAAACCTCAGCTCGGCGGCAGCGGCGGCCTGCCCTCGTGAGCGACCAGAAGATCATGCATGTCATTGGCATGCTCTTCCTCATTCACCAGAATTCGCTCCAGCATCACCTTGGTGGCGGGGTCATTGTCGCCGAAATAGCGGATCAACTCGCGGTAATGGTCGACTGCAATGCGCTCGGCGACGTAGTTTTCGCGGATCATGCCGACCAGATTCTCGCCCTCGGCATATTGCGACACCGAACGCGTGAGCAAACCGTCGGGATCGAAATTCGGCGTGCCGCCGAGCTGGTTGATGCGCTCGGCGACCGCGATCATGTGGCCCTGCTCTTCCTTGGCGTGCTCGGCGAACTCATCCTTCACCGCCTCGCTCGAAATGCCGGTCGCGGCGATCGAATGCATCGTATAGCGCAGCACGCAGACGATTTCGGTCGCGAGCACCGATTGCAGGATCTCGATCGCCTGCTTCACGTCGCCTCTATAGGAGGCGGTGACGTTGCCGGTCTCGAGATGGGCCCGGGCGCGCTCGCGCAGGGTCTTGACGTCGGTCAGGAACGGCGTGCGTGCGGCTGCGGTGTGCTCGGTTTTAGCCATGGAATGCCTCTTTTGCTGCTCTGGAATTAGCGCGGCGGGGGTGGATGAGTTCGCGCGCCCGCCTGAGCCTGAAGTGCGATCATGCAGAGCGCAGTGCGAGGTGACTAGCGTCGGAAAATACCTAACGGACGCCCTGATTGACACCAATCCGCGGTGCCATTACCGCTAATCGTGGCCAAAGCGTTGCTTATTGTCTGGCGCCGATCCTTGAGCTCCCCAAACGAGACCTGAGCGCGTCAAGCTCGCGAGGCACGAAGCTATGTACCTACCCTTGGCGGAGCCCCGGTCCTCCGTTTTTTATCAATACCGGATCCATCCTTATCGGCGCGCACCGGAAATGGACGGTGGGCGCAGCAATGCTCCAGTGGTGATCGCCGGCGCCGGCCCGATCGGCATGGCGACCGCGATCGACCTCGCCCGTTTCGGAGTGCCAACGATCGTGCTGGAACAGGAACTCCAGGTTTCGCACGGCAGCCGCGCCACCGCACTCACCCGCCGCTCGGTCGAAATCCTGCAACAGATCGGAGTCGCCGAGCGCTTCATCGCCAAGGGTCTGCCGTGGCAGCTTGGGCGTTCGTATTTCCGTGGTCAGGAAGTCTATCAGATGGTTTTGCCGCACGACGAGAACGACCGGTTTCTGCCGTGCCTGAACCTCGAACAACAATATATGGAAGAATATCTGGTCGAGGCGTGCGAGGCCAATCCGTTGATCGACCTGCGCTGGGGCCAGAAGGTGATCGGGGCGTCTCAAGACAACGCCGGGGTCACCTTGCGTCTCGATACCCCGGACGGGGAATATGACCTGATCGTGGACTGGGTGGTCGCGGCGGACGGCGGGCGTTCAGTGCTGCGCAAGATCTTCGATCTGCAGATGGAAGGACGTTCCTACGCCGGCAGCTTCGTGATCGCCGACATCAAGGCAAATATCGATCTGCCCACCGAGCGGCTGTGTTTTTTCGAACCGGATTGGAATCCCGGCAGCAACGTGCTGATCCATCGCCAACCTGACGGGATCTGGCGGGTGGATTTCCGCCTGCCCGACAATGAGACCGTGGCGCAGGCGCTGGAGCCGCAGCAGCTCGCGCCAAGGATCAACGCGGTGCTGGAAATGCTGCATCAGAAGACCGAGTGGCAGCTCGATTGGACCGCGGTCTATAGCGCGAGCACGCTGACGCTGCCGAATTACGTGCATGGCAGAGTGCTGTTCACCGGCGACGCGGCGCATCTGTTGCCGATCTTCGGCGTGCGTGGCGCCAATACCGGTTTGCAGGACGCCAATAATCTGGCCTGGAAACTGGCGTTCGTGGTGCAGGGCTGGTCGGATCGCGCGCTGCTGGAGAGTTATTCCGATGAGCGGGTCGAGGCCGCGCGCGAGATCTGCGCCGAGGGCGGGCGAAGCACCCGATTTATGACGCCGCCCAGCAAGGGCTTCCGGCTGATGCGCGACGCGGCACTGTCATTCGCGCTGTCGGAGGATTTTCTGAAAGATCTGCTGCATTGGCGCACGTCACGGCCGCATAATTATTTGACCTCGCATCTGAACAGTTTTCCTGAAGCGGACCGGGCGTTCTCGGGCGGAATTGCCTGCGGTGGGCCGGTGCGCAACGTGAAGTTGGGCGAAGGTGATTTTTTGCTCGATCGCGTGGACGCCGGGGTGGGATTCCATTTGATCGCATTCGCAGGCGACCGCCGTGCGGACGAGGATCTTGTCCGCATTCTCGATCAGGCCGGCCGGATGGAATTTCCGGTGGTGCGAGTAGCGGTGGGCGCGCGGGCGGCGGAGATCGCGGCAGACCAGGCCGAGTTGGCGATCACGGATTCCTGGGAGCGAGTGGCCGCGATCTACGACGCGGCGCCCGGCACGATCTATCTGTTGCGGCCGGATCTGCACGTCTGCGCCCGCTGGCGCGCGACCAACGCGGATGAGGTGACGCAGGCGCTGCGGAATGCCGCGATGACACAGCAAAGACTTCAGCCGTGATCGAGAAAAAACTCACGACGCAGGAGATCGAGCTGGTATCCGATCTGATCGCGGAGGGTGTCGACCGCGCCGGCGAGGAAAAGGCGGCGCTGTTCCTGGCCAAATTATCCCTGGCCCTGGCCAATCTGGTCGGGGATTCCGCCCAGATTGGCCCTGCCGTGGAGGCGGCGCTGCGGGACCTGTGAACGTTCTTCTCGATGAACGACGAACGGTTGGAGCGAAATCACGTTAGGCAGATGTTTAAGACGCGGCCTTCGGTTCGAATACCAACTCTGAATCGAGAAGTGACATTCACAAACATAATTTTGTAAGGAAATGATTCTTAAACCAACTTCATTTCGCAAACTCCTTCCATTTCTCTGCCTTCTCAAATTTGGCGGTATTTCTGCCGATCTATTCAGAGCTAAATCCGATCCATCCGTTTTGTTCTGTGCTCTCAACGTTCTCTAGAATGTTCGAAAAATAATCCAGGTGCCATATCCCGTCGACGTCCCGCATTATCCGACTTCGTTCAGCTGTAGGAATATGAGCATAAATTCTGGAGGAAACTGCGATCCGCGGGTATATTGCCACTCTGCTCTCCAGACGATAGGCGTCAACCATGGCTTCGCCAAACGCGACACCATCCGAGTGGTATAATTTGCCGATCGTCAAGCCGCCGCGTACAAGTAATCCGATCTTCAACGCCTCTGCGGCTATCTTTCCAACGATCTCTTGTGAAACGATCTCTTGTGAAACGATCTCTTGTGAACGGTGCAGATATATATCCATCACCAGTTCGGCTGGCATTCCATTCAAATTTTCAGGTATAGGAAAGCTTGCGACGATGTGATCTGAAAAGGTTGAAATTTCTGGAGCGGTTCTGATGCTGTAACCACCGTCAGGCAGTGAGTTGCCATCTATCGAAAACGGCCCTCTCGATGCCGCTATGCGTCTCAGTACGTCGAGCAGACGAGCGACGCGCTTCTCGTCCAACGCGGTGGCTGCGTAGGAAACCCCCCAGAAATCAACATAAAGTATAAAACTTGTTACAAGCGTGGAATCTTCTCCACGGGAATTCAGCTCTTATGTATCTGGGGTTATCGGCGGGAGCGGTACTATCTTTTCCAGATCCCCTGCGATCCGCCGCCGTTGTTCAGTCAAATCCCAATCCACCTTTAGCCCCAGCCAAAACCCCTCCGACACGCCAAAGTAGCGCGCGAGACGCAAATCCATTTCGGCCGTGATCCCCCGCTTGCCCAGAACGATCTCGTTGATACGCCGCGGCGGCACGGCGATGGCGCGAGCCAGCCCGTTCTGGCTTAGCCCCATTGGCTCGATGAATTCATCCAGCAGAATCTCGCCCGGTGAGGGAGACGGGATCGGGTCAGTGGCAGCCATCCTCCGCTACTCCTTCCGCTCCAATAATAGCAACATGTCACATCTGATGCGTTAAGCGCTCCCCCACAACCACGCTGCCCCCCTCACCCCCGAACTATCGCCATGCCGCGCCCGCCGGATTTCCGGCGCGCACAGATCGCTGAACACGAACGGCTTGACCAGTTCCGGCAACACCCCGGGCAGATGCGGCAGATTGGATAACCCGCCGCCCAGCACGATCACGTCGGGATCGAGAAAATTCACCACTTGCGCCAGGCTGCGC
>Ga0302314_10018377_pt1 | contig 11663 bp, 5 predicted proteins | sample III_Palsa_N2_3_FD_200533 | JGI IMG/M metagenome (GOLD analysis project Ga0302314, IMG submission 200533) | Peat permafrost microbial communities from Stordalen Mire near Abisko, Sweden - III_Palsa_N2_3 | ecosystem: Environmental > Terrestrial > Soil > Palsa > Peat permafrost | place: Sweden... | reverse complement strand
TGCGATGTCCGGCGAGATGGGCCGGGTGCCTATTTTTGAGGTTTTCATTTTTTACTATTTAAAAGACATGCCGGACGAGCCAGAGGCCGGCGAAATAGATCGCCAAAGGCACCCCGAAGACGAGGATACCGATGGCGATTTTTTTAATTAATAAGAGGATGTCTTGCAGCATAGATTTATTGTTTGGGTGCTGAGGCGGCGGGCGTATTGCCTGCGGGCGCCATCGTGGCGGCGGCGGGCTGGGACCCGGAATTCGTGGCCGTTACAGCTGTTCCGTGATTATGGATGCGCCGGTGAAACACGTCGTCCCAGTCGATGAAGGGATAGATATGATAACGCACTGCATCTGCATCGAACTGGGCTTTGAGGGCTGCCAGCTTCTCCGGGTATTTCTTTGCCAGATCGATCCGCTCGTTAAAGTCGGTATTGAGATCATACAGTTCCCATACATCCTTGTCGAAACCAAACTGTGCCGTATCCTTGGTGGGGATATTGATGGTGAGGTCGAGAATATCCGGGTGATGAAAGGTCTCTGCCTTCCAGCCATCTTTGTAGACGCTGCGGGCGCCGAAGATGTAGTAGTACTGCTCCCGATGATGTGAAACAGCCTTTGCATCGTGAAAGGAATAGGCCAGTGACACTCCCTGGATGCTATCCTGCTGTACGCCCCTGATGACCGGCGGTGCGGTGATGCCTACCAATTCGAGGGTAGTGGGCAGGAGGTCGATGACATGACCATATTGTGTCCGCACTTCGCCATCATGCGGCAGGGCGCGGGGGTAGAAGACAATCAGCGGGTTGCGGGTGCCGCCTTCGGAGTTGGCATCCTGTTTCCAATACTTGAATGGGGTATTGGCGGCCTGTGCCCAGCCGAGTGGATAATTCGTCTGGTGCCCTTCTGACGTGCCGATCTCGCCGATGCTGTCCAGGTTGGTCTTGACAGCCTCGACATCCTTTTGCGCCTGGGTGAAGAGGCCCTTGTTGATGACGCCGTGGAGGGTGCCTTCTTTGCTGGCGCCGTTGTCACCGATGACGACGAAGATGAGGGTATTGTCCAACTGGTGGATCTCTTTGAGGAAGTTGACCAGCCGGCCGACTTCAAAATCCGTATAGGTGAGGTAGCCGGCGTAGACCTCCATGAAGCGGGCATAGACCTTTTTCTCGTCGGCGCTGAGGCTGTTCCAGGCGGGGATGTTCGGGTTACGTTGAGGCAACTGAGCATCGGCGGGGATGATGCCCTTGCGTTTCTGACTGGTGAAGACTTTCTCACGGAAGGCGTCCCAGCCGTCGTCGAATGCATTCTTATACTGATCGCTCCAGTATTTGTCGACCTGGTGAGGGGCGTGGGTGGCACCGGGAGCGAAGTACAGGAAGAAGGGTTTGCCGGGGGCGGCCTTCTGCTGGCGGCCGATGTAATGGATCGCCTTGTCAGTGATCTGGTCGCTGAGGTGGCGGCCGTCGGGGGTCACATGGGCGTTGTCCTCGATGAGATCGGGCTCGTATTGGTCTGTCTGGCTACCCAGGAATCCGAACCAATGCTCGAAGCCTTTGCCGCTCGGCCAGCGGTCGAAGGGGCCGGCGTCGGTAGCATCCTCGTCAGGTGTCAGGCCGAATTTACCCACACCGAAAGTATTATAGCCGTTGTCGCGCAGGATCTCGGCGATTGTTCCCGCTGATGATGGAATGCGGCCGTCATACCCGGGGAAGCCTGCCGACAGTGCGATATGAGAGAATCCGCCTTCGTGTACGAAGTGGTGGTTGCGGCCTGTCAGCAGGGCGCTGCGCGTCGGTGCACAGATGCCCGCGGTGTGGAAATTCGTATAGCGAAGTCCGTTATCAGCCAGGGAGTCGAAGGTGGGGGTGCGGATGATGCCTCCAAAGGCGCTCGAGGCGCCGAAGCCTACGTCGTCCAGCAGGATCCAGATGACATTGGGTGCGCCTTGAGGGGCATGGGGGGGCGTTGCCCACCATTCTTTGGAGTCTTTGAGCGTCTTACCGACGACGCCCTGGTAGGCGGGTGGGTCGGATTGGGCCGCGGCGGGATTTGCACGGACGGCTGGGGGGGCTGATTGGGCCATGGCGGAGGCCGTCCAGAGGGCTGATGCCAGCAGCAAGGATGTAAGTCGGGAGGCGTGCGGCGCAGTTGTGGCGGCCATTGAGATGAAAAGTTTTTGGGTGTGCATATGATCGAATTTATTCAGGATGTGATGATGTTGATGTTTACCAGCCCGGATTCTGCGTCAGCAGCGGGTCCAGCTGTATTTCGGTAATGGGTATGGGGTACAGGGTATCTTGTGCGGAGGCCGCGGCATGGGCGGCGATCTTGTGCTCCGCCGCGAGGTATACATTGACGCCCTGTCGGACGAGGTCGAACCAGCGTTGCCCCTCCTGGATGAATTCCTTGCGTCGTTCGAGAAAGACCGAGTCCCGGAAATCCGACTGGTCGAGGCCCGTCGTCAGGTTGGGTACATTGGCACGGGTGCGGACGAGATTGATAGCTGTATAAGCGTCGGGGGTAGGACCACCGTTGAGTTCATTTAAGACCTCGGCGTAGAGTAACAGCGCCTCGGCATAGCGGATGACCGGGTAGTTGATGCCGCTGATGGCCTGGTCATTGAGCGGATTGATCGAATAGTCTACGAACTTATTAAAATATGGGGTATAAGGGTTATTAAATACGACTGTCTGACCTGTCGCCGCATCATATTGGGACGTATAGAAGGTCACGGCCTTGCGGGTGTCCGTGGAGGCGAAGAGCTGGGAGACGCTGCTATCCGAGGGAATATCTATCGGGTAGGTGCCGGTGTTGAAAGATTCGAAGCTTTCGCTGAGGAATTGGGTCGTATTCGCCTCGCCTCCGTTGGTAGCGTACTGCACGCTGAAGATGTGTTCGATCCCATTTTTGTTTGACTTTTGGAAGGCCTGGATGTAGTTAGGGAAAAGCCCATAGCCATAATTCCCTGTGGCCCCGGCGAAGGTTCCGGCTGTCAGTACCTGTAGCAGTTGTGTTTGCGCATCTGTCCAGTCCTTGCGGGTGACATAGACCTTTGCGAGCAAGGTGCGGGCGGCCCCGCTGGTGGCGCGGCCGATGTCGGAACCGGTATAGGAGGCCGGGAGGTTGGTAGCATCGGTGAGGTCAGCGATGATCTGAGCGTAGACGCTGTCCGTCGAGGTGCGTGAGACCTGCAGACTTGTGATGTCTACACTGGACGGGTTGTGCAGGACCAGCGGTACTGCGCCGAAGAGCCGCACGAGGTTGAAGTATAACAACGCCCGGATGAACTTAGCCTCGTTGACCAGCCGGGCCTGCAAGCCGGAAGTGGTGAACTGCGAGGCGGCAATCAACGGAATCTCGTCGATGGCGATGTCGGCGCGATTGATGCCAAAATAGTGCTGTTGCCAGTTCTTGAGGATGCGGCCATTGGAGGATACATACGTGACCGTGCTGAGGGCGCGGACGTCCGGGTTGGTATTGCTGGGGCTGAAGTTTTGGTTATCGCTGGCATTGTCCGTCATGAGGTTAAGCTGGCGGCCATACATGGGAAAGTCGGCGGCGGGGTCACTGTTCAGTGTGTTGTAGATGGCATTGACCGCCGCCACAGCGTCGGAGGAGGTTTTATAGAACTGCCCGGTGGTGATGATAGAGCCGGGGTTTTCCTGGAGCTTGTTGCAACTCAGGAAGAGGAGCGCCGGTAGAATGAGCAACGCCGCCGGCAAAACGAGATGGTGCGTCTTCAAAAGAAAATATCGTGTTTTCATGATCAAATGAATTAGAAGGTGATGTTTAAGCCGCCCAGGAAAGTCCGGAAGGCCGGGTAGATGCCGTAATCGATGCCTGTTTTGGTGTTATCCGTGTCGAAATAATTTGCCTCGGGATCATAGCCATGGTAGTGGGTGATCGTGACCCAGTTCTGTGCCGCTACATAGATCCGTAGTTGTTTTGCGTGGATGCCTGCGACGGTACGCCGGGAAAAGGTGTAGCCCAGCGAGAGGTTCTTGAGCCGCGCGTAGGAGGCGTTCTCCACATACCGGTCGATGATTTGCGGTACGGGGGAGTTGGTTGCACGGGGTATGGTGCCGTCGGGGTTGGTGGTGCTCCAGCGGTTGAGGAGGGTGGCAGAGGCGTTGAGGGCAAGAGTGGGCTTTTCTAATTGTTGCTGTAATTGATTGAACAGTTTGTTGCCGTACGAGCCCTGGATGAGGAAAGACAGGTCGAAGTCCCGGTACGTGAATGTATTGGTAAACCCGAAGGTAAACGTGGGCTGAGAGCTGCCCAGGTTGTGTTTGTCCGCTGTGGTGACGCTGGTATGGCCGTCGAGGGCGACATAGCGCTGGTCGCCAACTTTCTGGGGTACGCCGGTGAGGAGGGGTACACCCTTTGCCAGGTCGGCGGCTGTCAGCAGCCCATCGGTGGAATAACCCCAGAAGGTGCCCACGGGCCGGCCTACCTGTACGATGACCGGTGATTGCTGGCCGGTGGGTGCTACGGGATAGTAGTAGCTGATGCCGGGGCCCAGATTGAGGATCTTGTTGCGGTTGGCGGCCCAGGTGAGGTTTGACTTCCAGGTGAAGTAACGGCCGCGGATATTGTCCGTATTGAGGGCCCACTCGATGCCTTTGTTCTGGACGCTGCCTACATTTTCGAGGGCGGTGGTGTAGCCGGAATATTCAGGCAGGGGTACGTTCAAGAGGAGATCGGTGGTCTTCTTATAATACGCATCGAAGACAAGATTAATACGGTTGCTGAGGAATCCCAGGTCAAAGCCGGCGTCGTATTGAGTGGTCGTCTCCCATTTGAGGTTCGGGTTGGCGAGTTGGGAGGGGGCGAGCCCGGTAACCAGGGTGGAAGAACTGCCGAAGTAGTAATTCGTAGCCGACAGGGACGCGAGCGAACTATAGGGTGGTACGCCTGAGTTACCCGTCTGGCCAATGGAAGCCCGGAGTTTGAGGTTGCTGACGGCGGTGGTCAGGTCGTGGAAGAAACCTTCCTGGCTGGCATTCCATGAGATGCCGAGGCTTGGGAAATAGCCCCATTTGTGATCGGCCCCCAGTACCGACGATCCGTCTGCCCGGATAGAGGCGGTGACGTTATATTTATGCAGGTAGGAGTAGGTGATGCGGCCCAGATAGGAGTTGATGACGCTGTGGTGTGCGCTGCTGGAAGGCAGCAGGGCCGTGGCGCCGGAGCTCAGGTCATTATAGGTAGTAAGGTTATTGGGAAAGTTTTCTGCCGTGGCTACTGCCTCCTGATCGTTCCCGACCTGGGTCGTGTAGCCAGCCAGTACGTTGATGAAGTGGGCATTATTGAATGTCGGCGTCCAGGTCAGTGTGTTCTCGTTGAGCCAGGTTGTGGCGGCGACTGTGCCGACGCTGGCGTAGCCATTCACAGCATAGCCGTTGGCGGTAGTCGATGGTTCGTACAGGTTCTGTTTGGTACCGATCTGGTCGACACCTGCGCTGACTTTGAGGGTAAGATCGCGGATCAGTTTGTATTCCGCCGAGAAGTTGCCCAGGAGCCGGTTGAGGTTGCTTTGGTTAGTGGTCTGGATGATATCCTGCAGCGGATTGGTGGGAGTGGTCAGGTAGGGGTTATCGATATTAAAGCTGCCGTTGGCATTTTTAATCGGCACGACGGGTACCGTCTGCAGCAGGGTAGACCAGGCGTTGCCGATGGCCACGGCGCCGTAGCCCGTGCCGGTGAGCTGGGTTTGCTGTGAATGGCTGTCGAAGACGTTGAGGTTGATACGGAAGGCGTCGTTGAGGTTCCGTTCGTAGTTCACCCGGCCGGAATAGCGTTGGAAGCCTGTGTTATAGAGGATGCCGTCCTGGTCGAAATAGTTGCCGGAGACCAGGTATTTGCTTTTGTCGTCCCCGCCGGAGATTGATAGTTCGTGGTTTTGTACGGGGGCTTTGCGGATGCCGGCGCTTTGCCAGTCCGAACCTTTGCCCAGGGCGGTGAGGGCCGAGTCGCTGTAGGTATTGGCTACGCCGTCGCTGAGATTGATGTCGTTAACCAGCGCGCCCCATTGAGAGGCGTCGAGCAGGGGAAGTTTTTTGGTCACCGATTGTGAGCCATAGTAACCCGAGTAGTTGACTTCATCCGTGCCTTTCTTACCCCTGCGGGTAGTGATGATGACCACGCCGTTGGCGCCGTGGGAGCCATAGATGGCGGTGGCGGATGCGTCCTTGAGGATTTCGATCGACTCGATATCGCTGGGGTTGATGGTGGTGAGGGCGTTGAGGCTGGCGCCGGTGGTGGCGCCCGAGTTGGTGAAGTTGTTATTATTAGAGACAATGAAGCCGTCGATGACGTACAGGGGATCGTTGCTGAAAGAGATCGAGTTGCCACCGCGGATGCGGATGCTGGCGGTGCTGCCGGGCTGGCTGCTGCTCTGGGTGACCGCTACGCCCGACACGGAACCCTGCAGGAGGTTGTCGAAGCTGACTTCGGGCTGGCCCAGGGCTGTTTTGTTGACTGCTGCTACCGCGCCTGTCACGTCGCTACGGCGCTGGGTGCCATAGCCGACGACGACGACATCATTCAATTGGGCGTTGACGCCTTGTAATTTAAGTTCTGCATGGTCATAGTTGTCGACCTCTATTTCTTTGGCCTTGTAACCCACATAGGTAACGATATAGGTCACGGGTACACGTTGTCCGGTGATGAATTTGAATTCACCGTTGTTGTCCGACAGTACTTCGTGGGTAGTGCCTTTGATGTGGATGACGGCGCCGGGTAGCGGGTCCCCCGTCTTTTCGTCGGTGACGCGGCCGACGAGCTCGACATTTTTTGTCTGGGCATAAGCCACGTTGAGCAATAGTAATGGTAAAATGATGGCGATCGCCAGGGGCAAAAGCCTTTGGTGTTGGGACATGATGATTGAGATTAATTGTGTATTACAAGGAAGCCCGAAGGTGGTTGATACGGGCGGTGGGAGAGTTTAACAGAAGCGACAACAACAACAGCAAATCTTTGGATGCATAAGTTATAGTTTATGGTATAATGCGGGACAAAGATGTTAAAATTTTATTAGTCTACCAAATTAGTAGGGAATATTTTTTTGACAGGTGATCTATTCCAGTAGCCTGAAGAGTATCCGCAGGCTATTCTGCGATGGGTCTGTGAGGGTAAGTTGCAGGACATTTTCTATTTGGTTGTTGGCGTTGAGGCGTCCTGCGGTGAAGAGGAGTTGGTCCAGGGCGTGGCCGGCGATGGCTGCCATGTTTTTGAGGTTTATGCGGAGGGAGAGGGGGGCATCGGTGGTGGATGGATCGGTTGAGCGGGGGGCATCTGCGCGCGGGTCGGGGGGCCACCAGTTGAGGGCGTGTTGGCGGTCGGGTGCGATGATCAGGCAGTTGTCTTTTACCAGCCAGGCCGGGATGTGGCGGCCGACGATGGTGTGGATGTTGCCGTAGCCGGAGTCTTGTGCGTCGGGGGAGGCGGTTAGCCATTTCAGCCGGCCCATCCATTGCCAGAAGGCCGTCAGGTCTTGCAGGGGGATGGCGGCATAGAGGGAGGGGCGGTCAGGGGTAGTGTGGGGAGGGGAGGCGGTGAGGATGTTGTGCGGTGTGTGGTCGGGGAGGACAGAAATGGAATCCGGGGTGGTGACGGCGAGGGTGAGGTCTCCCTGGAAGGCGTGAACGAAGTTTTCGAGGGACAGGCCTTTGTCGAAGAGGCGGGCTTCTGTTTGGCCGCGGGCGTGGAGGCTGTCGAGGAGGTCGCCGATGGCGCGGGGGTTGATGTGGAGGTGGAGGAGGGCGAGGGAGGCGGGTGAGGATGAGTCAGGGGCGACGGGAACGGTGCTGCGATCTGATGCGGAGGCCTGGGGCGATCCGGCGTGAGGATGGGCGATCAGCCGGGCCCAGGTATCGGGGACGCCGGGAGGCAAAGGGGTAATGCTTTTGACCGTGACCTGGCCTTTCTCGAAGCGAAGGGTGGTGAGCACATGGATCTTTTCGCCGTCTGCCAAGGCTAGCCGGGGGTAGTCGGGGTTTTTGTCCAGCCTGAACAGGAATTGCAGCAGCAAGGAGGATATTTTGCCGGGTACTGTCCAGGCGTCGATGTCGGCGTCGTCGGTAAAGCCTTGCAGGAACAAGGGATCGAGGATGCGGACCGTGTCGGGATAGCCTTTGAGCATGGTCAGGCTCTGGCGGATGGCCAGGGTAGTATGATGCGAGTGGGATTGGGCGGGGTTCACGGGAGTAATAAACGAAAGGATAAGGATAGATTTATTCCAGGCGGCGCCCATGCCGTTACGGCCGGCACTGGACATGCTGTCGAGGCTGCTGATGTGGATGCCGGGTTCGAGATCGCGGAGGAAGGCGGTGAAGCGGTTGGAGTCGACGAGGTGGAGGAGCAGGCTGCTCGTGTGGAGGATATCGGGTGACGGGCTGGGGGTGCGAGTCGGGTCGATGCTAAGGCCGGGGGTCGTGAAGCGGGTGGCGGGGGCGGTTATATCTGTCCAGAAAATGTCCCGGCCGGGGTCGACGCCGGCACGAAAAGGTTCCTTCAGGATGGCTGCCAGTTCACGGGCGCTGGTATTCTGTTGGGGGAAGGGAATGCGGTCTGCCAGTTCCTGCCAGCCGAGCTTGCCGGTGATGACGGGCAGATTGAACCGGTAGATGGCGTCCGCGTCCGGCGGTAGGTGCCGGAGGGCCAGGGTATCCTGGTGTTGAGCATACAAGCGACAGGTAGCGAGGGTCAGACAGAAGAAAATGGTTTTCATGTCAGACGCTTGTAGCCAACAATATAAGAAATTCCTGCGAAACCAGGAAACCTGCTTCAGGTCAGTGCACTAACTCCACCAGGGATTGAAGGCTATTTTTAGACTTATCGTTGAAGTCTATCTCACAGTCGGTTTTTAACCAATTTCCATCGACCGCGCCACCGGTAGTGATCATCCGGTCAAATTTGTCGAGGATGGTAAAAAGCTTTTGTGTCTTTGCCGATGTATCGGTTATGGTTGCCTGCAGGAAGCTCTTCACCACTTTTATGTCGATCACCAGGTTGAAAGGATTGTTTTGCATGTCGGGGCTAAATAGTTGGTTGTTGCCCTGAGCAGTCATTTTGAAATAGCCATCTGTCAGTTTTTTGTTACGGCCGACTACCAAAATATTATCCTGAAAGCTGAAGGCGGTACTGGTCTTGGCAAACATTCCGCGGCGGGGGATGAGGTTGGTGGTATCCATGCTCTGATCGCCGGCAGTGGAATCGTCAGGAGACGGCGGCGGTTTGAGGCTTTTCAATTTAAGGGCCACTTTTAGCAGGGCGGCGGGATCGTTGAGCGTGGTGACAAAATAGAAATCCGGTTTTTTGGCGATGGTGTCTGCCGTCCCCTTGTCTGGAGCAATGGCAGCCAACATAAAATCACCTTTGAATATGCCCAGCACATCGCCCAGTGTAAGGCCAGTTTTTGCCAGCATGGAATCTAACTTAGCGCGGCTCTTGTATTTTGCGGGCATATCATTGATGGCGGAGGGGTCGAAGTGAAGGGCTGCCAATCCGAGCAGGCGATTGGGAGGGAAGCGGGCGACCAGGTCTGTGTTGAGCGGGCGGCTGTCGAATTTTGCTACTTCTGCGGCTTCGTCCGGCTTGAGAAAAGTTTTACTGGATATAATGATCTTGCCGGGTTCAAACTGCAAACTGGTGATGTTGTATTTGCCGGATTTTTTCGATTGATCCATCAGGCTATTGAGATTGACAGTCCTATACATTAGCGATCTGATCATGGCGGGCATTTGCATGCCGCCTAAGCTGATGGCCAGAAAATCCGCCTGTTCGGATAACCCGGTCTGGAAAATAGTGTCGCTCAAAAAGAAAGAATGGTCAAATCCATGCAAAGCGGCTATACTGCGTTTGGCGGCCAGTACTTCATAATGAATGACAGCAGCGGGGTGATGGGCTTTTGGGGATAAGGCCACAGAAATCGGCGGTTTCACGATGGTGATCACGGCCAACTGGTCGTTCCAGGCGATGCCTGTCTTTTCTTTTCCGGCTGTTCTGCCTTTGCCCGCCAGATGGATGATCCGGATACCTGGATAAAGTTTATTCAATCCGGCTACGAAATTGGCCGAGTCGGCGAGCGGGATAAAGATGGATGTATAAGTTGGGCTGTCCAGACCCGACGGGCTGGTCGTTGCGATGAAAATGGCGTGATGGATATCGACGCCGCCGGCGGATGGGTTTTTTACGATGTCAATAAATGGTTGACTGTTGGCGGGTTTTTTAGGCAGACTATTTAAAAAGTCGGGCAAGTTGCCTTTGGATAGAAGGGAGGCGAGGTTGATGCGATAGACCTTGCCGGCATCCGGCGGCAGGTGACGGAGGATGGGATCGGTCTGTGCCATTAGGGCAGAGTAGAGGAAGCAAAGGGGTAATAAATATAAAAAAGACAGGTGTTTTTTCATGTAGGAAGATTATCCCTAAAAATCCGCTTTTCCCAGCAATTGGTCAAAAGAAACTGTGGTTTGGGACCGATCCTGCAGGTCCCGGAGGTTGCATTGGCCGGCGGCGAGTTCTTCGGCGCCGATGATGACAGCGTAGCGGATGCCTTTTTTCTCGGCGTATTTGAATTGTTTGTCGAATTTGGCCTCTTCGTGATAGAGTTCGGCTGCGACGCCGCGATTGCGAAGTTGTTGAAGGAGGCCGAAGGCGGCCTTCGATTCTTTCTCTCCGAGGTTGAAAAAGAGCACTTTTGTGCCGGTGTGGACGTCGGTGGGAAAGAGGTTGAGCTCTTCCATGACATCGTAGATCCGGTCTACGCCAAAAGAGATGCCGACGCCGGGGATGCCGGGGACACCGAAGGTACCGGTCAGGTCGTCATAACGTCCGCCGCCGCCGATGCTGCCCATTTGGACGCCGATGGCTTTTATTTCGAAGATGGCGCCGGTATAATAATTAAGACCGCGGGCCAGGGTGAGGTCGATGGTGAGCGTTGTGGGGGCGCCGGGGTACGCGAGGATGGATTCCAGGTCTTTTATGCCTTCGAGGCCGGTCAGGTTGGCGGCAAAGAGGGTTCGCAGGGTAGACAGCTTTTGGGTGTTGGGGCTGGAGATGGCAAGGTATTGCTCAATCGTAGCGACCTGGGTGTCATTGAGGCCGCGGTCGACAAGCTCGGCCCTCACTTTTTCGATGCCGATCTTGTCCAGTTTGTCGATGGCGACGGTGATGTCGGTCATCTTGTCCGCTCCACCGCACAATTGGGCCAGGGCGGCGAGGATTTTGCGATTGTTGACCTTGATCTCCACGGGGATGCCGAGTTTCCGGAAGGCGGTATCATAGATGGCTGCCAGTTCCACTTCATTGATCAGGGACTTGCTGCCGACGACATCGGCGTCGCATTGATAGAATTCGCGGTAACGGCCTTTCTGGGGGCGGTCGGCCCGCCAGACGGGTTGCACCTGGTATCTTTTGAACGGAAACGTGAGCTGACCGTGGTTCATGGCGACATAGCGGGCAAAGGGAATGGTCAGGTCATAGCGCAGGGCCCGTTCGGTGAGGTTCTTATCGTTTTTTCCATTTAAGACATTCTCGAAGGCAGTCCGGGCCTTGTCGATGTTTTTGGGGTCGCCGAGGCCATTGTTGAGGATTTTGAAGATGAGCTTGTCCCCTTCTTCGCCATATTTGCCCATGAGGGTGTCCAGTTGTTCCATGGCGGGGGTTT
>Ga0302314_10018376_pt1 | contig 11663 bp, 12 predicted proteins | sample III_Palsa_N2_3_FD_200533 | JGI IMG/M metagenome (GOLD analysis project Ga0302314, IMG submission 200533) | Peat permafrost microbial communities from Stordalen Mire near Abisko, Sweden - III_Palsa_N2_3 | ecosystem: Environmental > Terrestrial > Soil > Palsa > Peat permafrost | place: Sweden... | reverse complement strand
CGGCCCGATCTCCCTCGCCAGCATCGTCGCCGCACCCGCCATGGTTCATCGTCACCTCGCCAACGCTCCGCGAAAACGACAACCTCACATCAGATACCCCGTTCGTGACCTATTTTAGCGCCTATGCCCCCAACCCCCCTCCCACAAGGGGAGCGGGAAGCAAGGCGCTGATCCGGAACGCTTGCTTCCCCCCTGCCCTTGTGGGAGGGGCCGGGGGAGGGGTGGCCGCGCGAAGGTCGTCGGTGTGGGCGGTTGGTCGTGTCGGGAGCCTGCGGGTTTCGCGGAGCACTCCACGCGCGGGCATGGCGGCGGGTGCTCCATGATACCGGAACGTTCCGACTCTCGGCCCCACCCCTCCCCCAACCCCCTCCCGCACGGGGAGGGCGAAGCAAGACGCTGATCCGGACCGCTGGCTTCCGCCCTGCCCTTGCGGGCTGCCGGATTCACCTATCGTGAGCTTGCCGGTTGCGTCCCCTCTCCGCCCGCGCTTGCGGGGGGAGAGGGACAGGGTGAGGTGGGTCTTTCGACCCGAACGTCGTTGGACGCGAGCCGACCTGCCTCGGCGCGGGCGGCACGACCCCACCTCCAACCCTCTCCGCCCCAAGGGGCGGAGAGGGAGAAGAAAGGCCGCGGCCCGACGAGATGTGCATCCATCGCCGTGTGAGAGGGGCCGAGGGGTGCCCGCGCACAGCACGCCGGTGTGCGCCCCGTGACGAAGTGTGAACGGCCGGAATAGCCCGCGCCGCGCCGCCGTCTTTGCCCTGTCCGCCGCTGAGCCGGCGCGCGAGCCGGTGGGCTGGCGCGCCGTTTTCGCCACGCGGCCGGCACAGTTACAGGAGGGACGTGACGTGGTCGCCATCACACGCCTTGCTGCCGCGGCGGCGCTCGCCGGCGCTGTTGCCGCAGGCCCGACTCCGGGCCATGCGCAGACGACGACGATCGTGCAGAACAGCCTGGTCTCCAATCTCGCGGGCCGCGCCAAGACGCTCGACAAGAACCTGCAAAACGCCTGGGGCATCGCGAACGCGCCCGGCGGCGCGCTCTGGATTTCCGACAACAATTCCGGCCTCTCGACGCTGTACACCGGCGCGGGCGACATCGTGCCGCTGGTCGTGGCGGTCGCACCCGCACCCGGGCAGACGGTCGGCACGCCGACCGGCATCGTCTGGAACCCGGTTGCCGGCGGCTTCGAGTTCTCCGAATCCAGCACCACGGTCTCGGCCGCCTTCATCTTCGACAGCGAGGACGGCACGATCTCGGCCTGGGCGCCGGTGCCGGGCGGGGCGACGCCAAAAACCACGACGACGGTGGTCGACAACTCGAAAACCGGCGCCGTCTACAAGGGGCTGGCGTTCGGCACCAACGAAGCGGGCACCTTCATCTTCGCCACCAACTTCCACGCCGGCACGGTCGAGGCCTACGACAGCAGCTTCAAGCCGGCAACGCTCACCGGCAGGTTCGCCGACGGGCAGATCCCCAAGGGCTACGCGCCGTTCGGCATCCAGAATATCGACGGCGACCTATTCGTGACCTACGCCAAGCAGAATGCCGCCAAGCACGACGAGGTGTTCGGCGAAGGCTTTGGCTACGTCGACGTGTTCAGCACGGAAGGTGTGCTGCTCAGCAGGTTCGCGGCGCGCGGGCCGCTGAACGCGCCCTGGGGCGTGGTGCGCGCACCGTTCGGGTTCGGCCAGTTCGCCGGCCAGATCCTGGTCGGCAATTTCGGCAACGGCTGGATCAACGCCTACCCCGCCGCCGGCGGCAGCTCCAGCGGGCCGCTGATGGACGCCGCGTTCAAGCCCATCGCGATCCCGGGGCTGTGGGGCCTCGTGATCGGCACCGGCAGCGCCACCGACCCGGACAAACTGTACTTCACCGCCGGCCCGAACAACGAGACGAACGGGCTGTACGGCGTGCTGACCGCCAAGGTCACGAAGGCCTCCGCCGGCGGCTGGTAGCGGCGCATCCGGGCGCGGGGCCGCCGCGCCCGGGCATCCCGGCCGAACGGCGGGCCACGCCGCGCTTGCACCGGGCGCGCGGCCGCCTCACACAGGCAGCATGTCGCTCCCGAAGCTGCCGCCCTCCGCCGCCGCGCCGGCCCGCCACCGCACCCCCCGCGGCACCATGACCGTGCGGGTCGGCGCCTACGAGCTGAGCAAGAAAGGCGGCTCCCGCTACGACTGGCGCGACCCGTACCACATCGCCGTGTCGCTGAGCTGGCCCGGCTTCATGCTGCTGTTCGTGGCGCTGGAACTGACGCTGAACCTGATCTTCGCCACGCTGTATCTGTTGCAGGCTGGCAGCGTCAGCAACGCCCGGCCCGGCGCGATCTCGGACGCGTTCTTCTTCAGCCTGGAGACGCTGGCGACGGTCGGCTACGGCGTGATGGCGCCGGCGACGCTGTACGGCCACATCGTCTCCGCCATCGAGATCATCGTCGGCATGGCCTTCGTCGCCATCATGACGGGGCTGACGTTCGTCCGCTTCTCCCGCCCGCGCGGCAAGTTCATGTGGGCGGAGAAGGCGGTGGTGACCACCTATAACGGCCGGCCGACGCTGATGGTGCGGCTGGCCAACGGCCGCGCCAGCCTGCTGACCGACGCCAATGCGCGGCTCGCGGCGCTGGTCTCCGAGCGCACGCACGAGGGCACGTTCTTCCGCCGCATCCACGAGTTGCCGCTGTCGCGCGCGCGGCTGCCGGTGTTCGCGCTGACCTGGACGCTGATGCACGAGATCGACGAGAAGAGCCCGCTGCACGGCCACGACGCCGAGAGTTATGCAAAAGCCGACATCCGCCTGTTCGCCGCAGTGGAGGCGCACGACCGCAACCTCGCCGCCGATGTCAGCGACATGAAGGACTACGGCGCGCCGCACATCGCCTTCGGCATGCGCTACGCCGACGCCGTGACGGTGGACGACGAGGGCCGCACGCTGGCCGACCTCGACCTACTGAGCGAGCTGGAGGAAGACCACGGGCCGCACGCGAACTCCATCGAGGCGGGGAGCTGGGCGCCGCCGCCGCAGGAGCCCGCGAAGGCGGGGCGGTAGGAGTTAGCCCGCTCTGCCCGCCGCGCCGAACGGCAGCCCGGCGGCGGCCCCCAGTTGGTGGCAACTGACACCATGCCACGTGGCGCAGGCGAGGTGCGGCGATGACAGCCCGTGCGCCAGAACCAGGGAGCATGTCATGGCCACGATGGAAAGTCCGATCGCCGCCGTGGCCGCGCGCGATGTTGCCGTTGTCAACATGACCGTCATCCTGCATCAAGCGATGCGGCGGATGTGGGTTCGCCGCCCGGAACGTCCAACGCATTCTGTCGGTCGGGCCGATCGAGCAAACCGATCATTCGCGGGAGGAACGGAGACCACGCCGCCCGCTCGCTTCCGCGCCGGTTCGCCCTCGTCCATGCTGACGCGAAGACGGCCGCCGCCGATGTGCAGGCGCAGGCGGCGGTATTTTGCCAAATAGTGGAGCATCACGATCGCCGCGGCGAAGCCCGCGGCGGCGCCGACGCCGAGGGCCCAGCGGGGGCCGAACCGGTCGGCGACCCAGCCGACGATCGGCGCGCCAATGGGGGTGCCGCCGAGGGCGATGGCGAGGCGGATCGCCATCACGCGCCCGCGCATCGCCGGCTCGGTCGAAAGTTGCACGAGGCTGTTGGTCGAGTTGGTGACGGTCAGCGCCGAGATGCCGATGATGACCAGGGCGAGGCCGAACAGCCAGTAATTCGGCATGATCGCGGCCAGCGTGCAGCCGGCCCCGAAGGTTGCAGCACCGACCACCAGAAAGCCGATGCGGGGTTTCTCCCGCCCGGCGGCGAGCAGCGCGCCGGCGATGGTTCCGACCGCCATGAACGACGTCAGCAGCCCGTACTGGCCGGCGCCGCCATGGAAGACGGTGACAGACATGGTCGAGATGAAAATCGGGAAGTTCAGCCCGAACGTGCCGATCAGGAACAGCATCAGCAGCACGGCTTTCAGGTCGGGCCGCCGCCAGACATAGCGGAAGCCTTCGGCGAAGCTGCCGCGGGTGCGGACGGCTCTGGTGTTTGGATGCAGCTCGCCGACGCGCAGCAGGCAGAGCGAGCACAGCACGGCGACGAACGAGGCGGCGTTGATCAGGAACACCCAGCCGGACCCGACCGAGGCGATCAGCAGGCCGGCGATGGCGGGGCCGACCATCCGCGCCGCGTTGAACGAGGTGGAATTCAGCGCCACCGCGTTCGAGAGATTGTCCTCCCCGACCAACTCCGCGACAAAGGTCTGGCGCGCCGGCGCGTCGAAGGCGGTGACGCAGCCTTGCAGCAGCGCGAGCACGTAGACTTGCCACAGTTGCACGAGCCCGGTGACGGTGAGCACGCCCAGCACCAGCGCCAGCGCCCCCATCGCCGCCTGGGTGCCGAGCAGCAGTTTGCGGCGGTCCAGATGATCGGCGGCGAAGCCGGTGAACGGCAGCAGCAGCAGGTGCGGCCCGAACTGCAGCGCCATGACCACGCCGACGGCGGTCGCGTTGCGGTGCGTCAACTGGGTCAGCACGAGCCAATCCAGGGCGATGCGCTGCATCCATGTCCCGACATTGGACACGATCGCGCCGCCGGCCCAGATCCGGTAGTTGAAGGTTTCCAGCGAGCGGAAGGTGGCTTTCACCGACACGCTCATGCGCCGCCGTGAAGTTTTCCGAACGTGCGTGCCAGCATCAGGCCGGTGAGGAGACTGCCGAGCCCCGCGACGACAACCTGATCCGTGGCGCGCAGATCGAAATCGCCAACGCGGCACAGCAGGACATACGCGACGGCGAAGTTGAGGAAGCCCCACAGCACGTTGACGGTCGAGGAGGAAAGCCCCTTGCCGGGCGGCGTCGCGAACGGGCTCTGGAACGGCCGCCCCAGCACGCCGCTGACGAAATGCGGTAGCGCGTTCACGAAAAACGCGGCGCCGAAGAGGTAGGCGATGTCATGCGCCCATTGCATCGTCAGCCGCTCCTTGCGTTGAGAAGGTCAATGATCTGCTGCGTCGTGCCGGTTTCGCCGAGACGTGGGAAAACGCGGGCGATGCTGTGGGCGTGGGCTTCGGCGCTGATGTCGGTCATCGCGTCGATGGCGAGGGTGACGCTGAAGCCGAGTTCGTAGGCGTGGCGCGCGGTGGATTCGACGCCGCCGCTGGTGGCGATGCCGACAACGACGACCTGGGTGACCCCGCGCGCCGCCAGATGCGCCTGGAGGTCGGTGTTGGTGAACGCGCCCCGCGTCCATTTCGTCACCACGTGGTCATCCGGCTGCCGGTCCAACTCCGGCAGGAAATCGGTCCATCCTGGGGCGCGCCCGACCGCGCGGCCCGGCTGTTCGGTGCGGCCGGGCGCGCTGCCGGCGGCGGTGACGAGCACGACTGGCAGGCCGTGGCGGCGGAATGCGGCGGCCAGGGCGTTGGCCTGCCGCACCACGTCGGCGACCGGCTGCGTGGTGGCGTAGGCGAGGATGCCCTGCTGCAGATCGATGACGATCAAGGCGGTGTTGGGGTCGAGCGCCGTCAATGGCATGGGATTGTCCTGCGGCTGGTGGTCAATCGAGGAGGCGCTTGAGCAGTTCGACGGCGCGGGCGAGGTCTTCGTGCTCGGCCGGCGCGTAGTTCTTCTGGATGGTGCGGAACAGCCAGTCCTCCCGCGCCGCGCGGCCGGCGATGATCTTCTCCCGGCAGGCGTCGGTGAGGGAGAGCACGGTCTGCCGCCCGTCGTTGGGGTCCGGCGCGCCGCTGACGAGGCCCGCCGCCTTGAGCACGGCGACGGTCTCCCCCATGGATTGCGGGCGCACGCCCTGGGCGCGCGCGAGCGCCGCCACCGTCGCCGGCCCCTCGCGCTCCAGCCAGGTCAGGACCTGGGTCTGCGGCCAGGTGAAATCGCCGAAATGCCCCGCTCCGCGCAGCCGCCGGCGCAGCCTGCCCAGCAGCACCCGCATTTCCCCGGCGAGCACCGCCGCGCGCGCAGTTTCGGGGTCGCCCTGGTGATCGTCCATGGCCGAGGGTCTAGCGGATAGGAAGGTTACCTGCAAAGGTTTCCTTCTTATCTGCCGAGAGCGTGATGCCTTGGCGGCGGTGGTGGTGCCGGTGGGCAGACGGTCGGAGGGTTGGCCGTCGGGGGAATCTAGCCGGCGAGGTCCGCCCAAACCTGCGGCAGCGTCGGCAGCGCGGACTGCGCGCCATAGCCGAGAGTCGACATGGCGGCGGCACGGTTGGCAAACCGCAACGCCGCCTGCCAGCCGAGCCGCTGCACGAGGCGCGCGTGCAGGCATGCGGCGGCGAAGCAGTCCCCCGCCCCGGTCGTGTCCTTGGCGTCGACCGCCAATCCGGGCGCGTCGATCGTCTGGCCCGCGGTCTCGACCCGCGCGCCGGCGGCCCCCAGCGTCGTCACGACCTCCGGCACCAGACGCGGCAGCGGCATCGGCAGGCTTGTGTCGATCGCCTGCCGCGATTCCGTGTTGCAGAAGACGAGGTCGAAGCCCTGCACCGCAGCGGCGAGGTCGGGCGGGCAATCGGCACGCTCGATATCGAGCGAAGCGGTCGCGCCGACGCTGCGGGCCGCCTCGACGGTGCGCCGGCACAAGGCGGGATCGCCGGCGGAGGCCAGATGGATGTGCGTGACGCCCACGCAGGCCGCTGCGCTCAGGTCCTCGGCGGCGGGCCGGTAGGCCGGGGTCATCAGTTTGACCAGCGACTTCTCGCCATCGGGCGTCAGCAGCGCGATGCACGTGAACGTCGTCACGCCGTCGAGCCGCGCGACGAAGGTGGTGTCGACGCCCGCGGCACCAAGCCCGGCGAGCGCAAACGCGGCCTCGGCGTCATCGCCGACCCGGCCCAGGATGCGGACGCGGGCGCCCAGCCGCGACAGGGCGACCGAGACATTGCCCGCCATGCCGCCCGGGACGCGCTGGAGCAGGCTGCCATTGACCTTGCCGTCGCGCGTCGGCAGGCGTTCCACCCCGATCAGGATGTCGACGTCGATGTCGCCGACGCACAGGAACAGCGGCGCCACCGCCGGGCCGTGGGCCGGCCCGCCGTTCACCGGGAGCGGCCCGCCAGCCAGCCAACGAGGTTGTTCCACAATTTGCCGTAGCCGGCCCAGCCGACGAACGCCGGCGGCCCCCAGTGCGGGCCGCAATCCGACGCGAAGATGGCACTCCGCCCCCGCCCGACGGCACGCACCGCGATGAACGGATCGTCGCCGAACCGGGCAATCACCTCGGCGCCGTCACGCGGCGTGGAGCGGTTGTAGCCAAGGAATTGCGGCCAATCCGACAATCCGGCGAGCACCGGATGGTCCGCCTGGGCGATCGTGGGCGAGATGCCCTGTGGCTGCTCGTTGCGGTCGTCGGACGCGAACAGATGGATCGGCAGCACGTCCTCGACGGGGCTGCCCTTGTAGTTGCCCTTCGCCTGGATGCCCTGGAACGTCAGGTAGCCGCCAACCATGAGCAGGCCGCCGCCGCCATGCACGAAGTCGCGGATCAGTTGCAGCCGGTTCGGCGTGGGCTCCGAGCGCACGGCGGTGCGGTCGGGCAGCAGCAGCGTGTTGGCGCCGATGTCGCTGAGGATCACCACATCGAACCGGTCGATGGCGTCGCGGGTGAACGGGAAGTCGTTCATCGCGATGTGGCTCGGCTGGTACGTGACCTCGACGCCGGCGTCGCGGAGCGACGCGATCATCTCGGTGCCGCCCTCGTGGTACGAGGACATGTCGAAGGAGTCGAAACCCTTCGTGTGGACGCTGTGCGTCATCCATGATTCGCCGGCAAACAGCACGCGGATCGGATCGGGCATGGTTCGATGCACTCTGTTCGATGGGGCGCGGCCGGAGCCGGCCCAAGTGACGGGGCAAGCCTCAATCTATCAACCGCGGCGGCGTGTGGCTAATCGATTTGGCGGGACCGGCGCGCGTGCCGCATTCGTCGCGTCGATCCCACCGGCCGCGGCCGCCGGCGCCGCGCAGGAATTGCGGATGATCAGTTCGGTCGGCAGGACGATCTTCTCGAATGCCGCAGGCCTCGGGTCGCGCATGCGGGCGTGCAGAATGCGCACCGCGTGTTCGGCCAGGGCGGCGATCGGCTGCCGCTGCGTCGTCAGCTTCGGGGCGAATGTGCCGGCCCAGGGAAAATCGTCGATCCCCGCGAGCGAGACGTCGTCCGGGCAGCCGAGCCCGAGCTCCGTCATGGCCTGCATCGCACCGATCAGCATCTGGTTGTTGGAGACGAACAGCGCCGTCGGCCGGTTCGGGCCAGCCAACAGCACCCGGCTCAGCTCGCGGGCGCGGTCCTCTCGGAAATCGGCGTAGACGACATGCGCCGGATCGACGGCCAACCCGTGCGTCGCCAGCGCGTCGCGGAACCCGGCGAGCCGGTCAATGGTGTTGGACAGGTGGCGGGCGCCGGCGACGATCGCGACGCGGGTGTGGCCGAGCGACAGGATGTGGCGGGTCACCTCGAACGCGGCGCGGTGGTTGTCGATGGAAATCGCGTCGAACGGCGCGCCGGGGATCACCCGGTCCACCATGACCAACGGCCTCGGAAAGGTCGAAACCGGCGGCTCGAAGTAGATGTCGGCCGGCCCGGTCGGCGCCAGGATCACGCCATCGGCGCGATGGGCGGCCAGCAACTGCAATGCCGCCAGTTCCTTGGCCGGATCGTGGTCGGTCTCGCACAGCAGCACGCTGTAGCCGCGCGCGCGGGCAGCAGCACCGATCGTGCGGACCAGTTCGGCGAAAAACGGGTTGGCGATGTCGGCGACGATCACGCCGACAAGCTGCGTTGCCTGCGTGCGCAGGCTGCGGGCAATGCCGGATGGCGCATAGGCGAGCTGCGCCACCGCCTCCAGCACGCGCGCCTTGAGCGGGGCGCTTACGTGGTTCGTCTCGTTGATGACAGCCGAAACGGTCGCGGTCGAGACGCGCGCGAGGCGCGCCACATCCTTGATGGTCGGAACGGGCAATGGCAGCATCCACTCGAACGGGCGCCCCGGCCGGGACCAGATCGCAGTGTCCCGGCCGGGGTGCGTGCGGCGCCTTATGCCGCAGCGGGCTGCGCCACCAAAGTCAATTCGGCCCGGCGCCACTACATGCAATCGGCCTTGTATTCGTATTTGTCGGCCGTTGCCGTGTCGCCGCCCTTGATCGTGACGATCTCGGTCAGCGTGGTCTTGTCCAGCGTCTTGCCGGCGACCAACTTCGCGGCCGATTCCATCGCGACCTCGCCTTCCTGCTTCGGGTTCTGCGCGATCAGCGCCGAGATGCCGCCGTTCTTGAGCGCATTCACCTCGGCAGTCGCGGCGTCGTAGGCGACGAGCTTGACGCGGCCGAGCGCCCCGGCCTGGCGCAGCCCGGTGAGCGCGCCGATCGCGCCCTGGTCGTTGGTGGAGAAGATCGCCGCGAGGTCGGAATGCGCGGACAGCGTCGAGGTGACGATCTCGGCCGCCTTCTGCGGGTCGTCGCTCTGGTACTGTGCGCCGAGGTAGATGAGGCCCGGGTATTTCTTCAGTTCCTCCTCGAACCCCGTGGTGCGCGCGTCCTGCGCCGCCGAGCCTGGCGGCTGGGTGATCACCAGCACCTTGCCCTTGCCGCCGAGCAGGCTGTCGATGGCGTCGGCGGCAAGCCGGCCGCCCTGCGCGTTGTCGGTGACGATCTGCGTCTGCACGAACGAGGAATCGGTCACGGTCTGGTCGACGGTGACGATCTTGGTGCCACGCGCAGCAAGTTGCTTCAGCGGCGAGATCAGCGCCTGCGCGTCGGTCGGCACGACCACGGCGACCGCCGGCCTGGTGGCTGCGACCGCGTTGACCACGGGGATCTGGCTGTCGGCGGCGAACTGGTCGGGCGCCGAGACGGTCAGGCTCAGCCCGAGTTCCTTGGCCTTGGCCTGCGCGCCGCAGGCGAGCGCCTGATAGAACGGGCTGCCCTTGACGCCCAGCACCAGCGCCACCGACGGCTCGGCGGCGTGGCTTGCGGAGGCGAACGCGAGTCCGGCCAGCACGGCGCCGGCCGCGGATTGCATTGTCCTGCTCAGCATTGTCGTCCGTCCTTTTCCTGGGTTGAAGGGCTCATCGAGGGGTTCAGCCGCGGTCGCGCGCGCGACGTTTCAACTGGTCGATCCAGACCGCGAGCACGAGCACCGCACCGGTCGCCACGGTCTGCCAGAACGGTGGGATGCCGAGGATGACGAAGCCGTTCAGCAGCACGATCGGGATGAACACGCCGACGACGGTGCCGGCGATGCTGCCGATGCCGCCGAACAGGCTGGTGCCGCCGAGCACCACGGCGGAAATGGTCGCAAGGTTGTCCATGGCGTGGCCGCCGATCGTGGTGGTGGCGAACCGCGCCGTCGACATCATCGCGGCGAGGCCGGCGAGGCCGCCGGACAGCACGTAGATCGCAATCAGCCGCCGCCGCACGTTGATGCCGGAGCGCCGCGCTGCCTCCTGGTTGGAGCCGACGGCGAACACGTGCACGCCGAAGCGGGTCAGGTGCAGCACCACGGCGCCGACGGCCGCCACCGCCACGGCGATCAGCACCAGCACCGGGACGCCGGCGATCTCGCCCGCGCCGATGCCGTCCACCAGCACCTCGGGCACCGCGCGGACGTCGGTGCCGTTGGTCAGGATCTGCGCGAAGCCGAGCGCCATGCCGAAGGTGCCGAGTGTCACGATCAGCGCCGGGATGCGCGCCATCGCCACGAGCACCCCGTTCACCGCCCCCCAGGCGGCGCCGCTCAGCAGCGCCACCAGCAGCCCGGCGCCGACCACGCCCCAGCCGCCCGACGTGGTGCCGTAGGTTCCCCCGGATGCGCCCGACAGGCGCAGCATGACCAGCGCCGAGGCGATCGAGGCGAACACCAGCACCGCGCCGACCGAGAGGTCGATGCCGGCCGCGATGATGACGAAGGTCTGGCCGACCGACAGCACCAGCAGGATCGCGGCGTTCACCGCGAGCATCGACAGGTTGTAGGTCGAACCGAATTGGTCAGGCCGCAGCACTGCGAACACCACGACCAGCCCGAGCAGCAGCAGGAAGATCCAGCCGCCGCCGAGCAGCCGCCCCCAACGCTCCGGCGCCGAGGGCACCTCCGCCTCGCGCTCCAGTTCGAGGGCGGCCGTCATGTGGCCGCGGCTCCCGCGTTGCCGCTGGTCATCGCGGCGACGAGGCGCTCGACGCTCGCCTCGGCGGCGGTCAGCCGCGCCACGCGCTGGCCGAGCCGCAGCACCTCGATCCGATCGGCGACCTCGAGCACCTGCGGCATGTTGTGGCTGATGAAGACGACGGCGATGCCCTGGGCGCGCACCTGCCGGATCAGGTCGAGCACGCGGCCGGTCTGCACGACGCCGAGCGCCGCGGTCGGTTCGTCCATGAAGATCACCTGATCGGACCACATGGCGGCGCGCGCGATGGCGACCGACTGGCGCTGCCCGCCGGACAGCGACGACACCGGCACGCGCGCCGATCGCAGCCGGACCCCGAGTTGGCCGAACTGCTCGGCTGCCTTGCGGCGCATCGCCCCGCGATCGACGAAGCCGAGCCAGCCAAGCAGGCCCGGCAGCATTTCCTCGCGCCCGAGGAACAGGTTTTCGAACGGGCTCAGTTCCGGCGCGAGCGCGAGGTCCTGATAGACGGTTGCGATACCGGCCTGCTGCGC
>Ga0302314_10018371_pt1 | contig 11665 bp, 11 predicted proteins | sample III_Palsa_N2_3_FD_200533 | JGI IMG/M metagenome (GOLD analysis project Ga0302314, IMG submission 200533) | Peat permafrost microbial communities from Stordalen Mire near Abisko, Sweden - III_Palsa_N2_3 | ecosystem: Environmental > Terrestrial > Soil > Palsa > Peat permafrost | place: Sweden... | reverse complement strand
TGGTCGAGGTCGAAGCCGCGAAGGCCACCGTCGAGGTGCCTTCCCCGAGCGCCGGCGAGCTCGTGGAAGTGCTCGCCGTGGAGGGCGCGACCGTGGACGTCCGTGCGATCATCGCGCGGCTGCGCACGGACTGAGAACATGAATGGGACGTTCGCGCGAGCGGGACTTTGTGTTGTCGTTTGGGCCGGTAACAGAGGAGTGGCTGTCTCATGAGCAAAATCACAATCAAGACGCGAGACGGGGCCTGCCCGAGCTACGTGTATCAGCCGGCTGCAGGAGGACCGTGGCCGGCCGTTCTGGTATTCATGGACGGGCTCGGCATTCGTCCTGCGATGCTCGAACTCGGCGAGCGCCTCGCGACGTACGGCTATTACGTGCTGCTGCCGGATCTGTTCTATCGCTCCGGGCCGTATGAGCCGATGGACCCACACACGGTGTTCACTGATCCGGAGAAGCGCAAGGTGCTGATGGAGAAGTACTTCGCGCACGCCACGCAGGCCAATATCATGTCGGACACGGGCGCCTTCCTCGAATATCTCGCGGCGCAGCCCGAGGTGAGATCCGGCGGGATCGGCACCACCGGTTACTGCATGGGCGGCTTGATGTCCCTCACCGCGGCGGGAACGTACCCCGAGCGCATCGTCGCCACGGCCTCCTACCACGGCGGCCGGCTTGCGACCGATTCGCCGGACAGCCCGCATCTGCTCGCGCCCAAGATCCGGTCACGGGTATACGTGGCCGGCGCGATCGAGGACCAGTCGTTCCCGGACGACATGAAGGAGCGGCTGGAGGCGGCGCTGACCCAGGCCGGCGTCGATCACCGGATTGAGACCTATCCGGCCAAGCACGGCTGGGTATTCCGCGACACACCGGTCTACGACGCCGCGGCTGAGGAGCGGCATTGGCAGAGTCTGGTCGCGTTGCTCGACGGGACGTTGAAGCGTTAGCACGGGCCAATGCGCGTCGATCGTTGACGACGCCAAGCTGCCGGAGGCAAACCGTATTCGCGCCTGAAAGCACGGATGAAGGCCGTATCGGTTTGATACCCGATATCCTCGGCGATCTGGGCCAGAGGTGCATTACTGCGGCAGAGCAAATTGGCGGCCAACACCATCCGCCACTGCGTCAGGTATTCCATCGGCGCGCTTCCGACGAGATGCTGAAAGCGCTCCGCGAGCACGGACCTCGAGGTCCCCGCCGCACGGGCGAGTGTCTCCAGTGTCCAGGAATGCGCGGGGCGCGTGTGCAGTTGAGTCAAAGCAGTCCCGACTATGCGGTCGCGAACTGCCACGAGCCAGCCGGATCGGTCAGCATCCTCTTCGTTCATATACAGCCGAAGGACTTCGATGAAAAGGACCTCGGCCAGTTTCGCCAGCACGCCGGCTCCGCCGGGGCGTGGTGAGCGTGCTTCACTCAACGCGTACTGCACCGAAGCCTCCAGCCAGACTCCGGCGTTCGAGCCGCGGACACTCACCTTCAGAAGTGTAGGAAGTCCGCTGAGCAGCATCCGCGCCAACCGCGCATCGCAGGCCAGGTAGCCGCACACGAGTCGCGTCGTCCGGCCGCCTCCGCCGTAGACAAGCTTGCGCGGTCGACGGGACAGCACCTCTTCCAGCCGAGCACCCTTTGCCGGTCGAAGACCCGGCTCGGAGCCCATACGGTGAGCGTGACCTTGCGGGAAGACCACGGCGTCGCCAGCTCTGAGATGGACCGGCGGCTGTGAATCGATCTCGACGAAGCATTCCCCTTCCGTGATGAGATGGAAGATCACGACCCGCTCGGCACCGGGCTCGAGCAGCGGTGCCGCCGAGTCGGCGCGTGGCGATTGGTAACACCAGGGCGCGCTGAATCGGCCTTGTATGAATATGGCCCCTACGAGGCGCACGACACGCAGTGTTTCCGAGAGCGCGTCCATCAGCCCGGAGCGATATCGATGCGCAAAGATACTGGCACCGCGGCCTCGACGGCGGCGCAGATCGGTGAACATCGGAAACTGAGTTCCACCATAGCCTGAAGCTGCTCTCGTTCGACATCGGGTGCGCCCAACGTCACCTCAAGTTGCACCGCCGATGGCGCCGGCGTGACCTGTTCACCCCCAGCGCCCCTCATGCCGAGGAGACCTCGCGCATCTGATGTGCTCCTTGCCCGAACCTCAAGGCGCGTGAGAGAAATCCCGGTAGCGGCAGCTTCCATCGCGACTCGTGTTGCAAGGCAAGACGCCAGGCCGGCCCTGAGCAACCAGCCCGGGCTGACCTCATTCCCAGCCCCACCGAGTTCGACGGGCATATCCGTCGTGATCCGGGTGCCATTCGCGTGGCTCACGACGACGCGCGTATCTTCATCCCAGCTCGCGATCGCGGGTTCATCGGGGTGACTTCCTGCCTCCGGACGGCGAGCAAGGATGGTCCGTACCCGCTCCATCGCCTTCGCAATATTCTCGGCCGTCATGGTCGCCCCAAGAACCTAAAGCGGTATCAATAATGGGCTAAATCGGCTGCGCAGCCAAGTTCCACTGGCTCGGCGTTACCCAGGCCGGACGATCGGTCAGGAGATCCGGACGCTGCGGCAGCTTGCATCCCTGAGCAGCAGGCTACTCTTTGGCAGGACGCAACTCACCTTAGGAGACCTGTCATGCCACTCATTAATGTCAAAGTCATCGAAGGCGTCTTTTCCGCGGAGCAAAAGACCCAGATCATTCGCAAGCTCACCGACGCGATGGTGGACATCGAAGGCGAGGCGATGCGGTCAGTCACCTGGACGGTGATCGAGGAGGTCAGGAGCGGCGATTGGGGCATCGCCGGTAAGCCGTTGACTACCACCGACGTACGAGCTCTGGCGGCAACACGGCCTGCCAAGGTCGGCTAGACGCGCATCCAGCCTTTCTATACAGCTGTCCGGCACGGCGGATACTGGATTTACGGGAGCTTCCCGCATCTCCTATCATGAGCGCATGACGCGCCGCATCTTAGGCTCTCAATCGCTCAAAGGACGCGGGGCCCTGTCCAACCCGCCCGTCCGGTTTGAGTCAACCTCCGTCGAAAAAACCGACGATGGTTGGCAGGAGGATGAGGAACTCACGACCTCGCTGCCCGAGATCGTGCTTCCCGATCGCGCCAAAAGCGTTATCACGACCAACAGTTCTCCGGACGTTGGCTTCGAGCAGTCGATCAATCCCTATCGAGGCTGCAGCCATGGCTGTGTTTATTGCTTCGCGCGACCGACTCATGCCTATCTCGGATTGTCGCCGGGACTGGATTTCGAGACTCGCCTCTTCTATAAGGACAACGCCGTGCAGCTGCTGCGTGCCGAGCTCGGCAAACGTAGTTATCGGTGCAAGACCATCGCGCTCGGCATCAATACCGATGGTTGGCAACCGCTCGAACGGCGCATGATGGTGAGTCGGAGCGTACTTGCGGTGTTGGCCGAGTGCCGACATCCGGTAACGATCGTAACCAAGAGCACGCTGATCCTGCGCGACCTGGATCTTCTGCAGGATCTGGCCCGCGACCGCCTGGTCTCGGTCATGGTCAGCATCACGTCGCTGGACTCAAGGATCAAGCGCACGCTGGAGCCGCGGGCCGCAGCACCGCAGGCACGCCTGAAGGTCATCGAACAGCTATCAGCCGCGGGCGTACCTGTCGGAGTGCTCGTGGCACCCGTCATCCCAGCGCTCACCGACCACGAAATGGAACAGATCCTGGAGGCCGCACATAGTGCGGGTGCCACCAGTGCCGGATATGTCCTGCTGCGGCTGCCGCATGAAGTGAAGGATCTGTTTCGCGAGTGGCTTGCCGAGCACTACCCGGACCGGGCCAAGCACGTGATGTCCCTGATCAATCAGTCGCGCGGCGGCAAGGACTACCAGGCCGAATTCGGTACGCGCATGGTGGGCACGGGTGTGTTTGCGCAACTGCTGCGTGCCCGCTTCGACGGTGCCATGCGCAGATTCGGATTCAAGGATGCCGAGAACCGCCATGAGCTGCGCACCGACCTGTTCCGTCCGCCTGCTCCCGCTGGCAGCGAGGCGCAACTGACGCTCGAGTTATAGGCCCTTACCGCCACCGGAATTACCGGCCAGGCGCGCAGCACTGATGATGGCAGCGGTCAGTGAGATTCCGGCCGCCACCATCAAGGCGATATTCGAGCCTCGACCGGCATCGGCGCGAAACAGGATCGCAACGCCGGCGGCGCCGAGCGTTTGCCCCAGCAGCCGGGCCGTGGCGAGCATGCCGCTCGCGGCGCCGGTGCGCGCGTAGGGCGCGGCGGAGATGAGTGTCCGGTTGTTGGGTGACTGAAAGAAGCCAAAACCCAATCCGCACAGGGCCATGCGCCAGATGAGGTCTGCAGATGTGCCGTCGTGTGGAAAAAATGCCAGCAGCAATAGACCCGCTCCCATGGCGAGAAGTCCGAGGCTGGCGAGAATGCCGGCCGGATGGCGGTCGGCCAGGTACCCGGCGAGGGGCGCGGCCACCGCAACCCCGACCGGCCATGGTGTCATGAGGAGGCCCGTTTCCGCGGCGCTGTGGCCGACATGTTGGATCGCGAAGGGCAGTGCGATGAGTCCCGAGGTCTGTGCCATGAACGAGCCGATGGACGTGCCGACCGATAACGAAAATAACCGCAGGCGCAGCAGATCAAAGGGGATGAGGGGTGTCTCGCGAACGATCTCGTGACGCACCAGCAGGACGCCCAGCAGGCAGCCGCCGACAATTTCCCCAATGCCCAGTGGCGTCATCGCGTTCTGCGCAAACGATTGCAGGCCGACGATGACCAGGCCAAAGGTTCCCGCCTGCAGGACCACCCCGATATGGTTCAGCCGCCGCGAGGAGCGTTCTGTTTCGGGAAGCGCGAACAAGGCGATGACAATGGTGACTATGCCAACGGGCACGTTTACCGCAAACAGCCAGCGCCAGTGAGCGACGGCGAGTATCGCGGAGGCGATCGTGGGACCTGTCGCGGCGGCGATTGCCACTGAGAAGGCGTTGATGCCGATCGCGCGGCCCAACATCCGGTGTGGATAGGTGAAGCGCATCAGCGCCGAATTCACGCTCATGATCCCGGCCGCGCCCAGGCCCTGCACGACGCGCGCGATACTGAGCGCGGTCAGCGTGGGCGCCAGGGCGCAGGCCAGCGACGCGACCGTGAAAACCGCCAACCCGCATTGCGAGACACGGCGATGGCCGACGATCTCTCCCAGGGAGGCGAGCGGCAGCAGCGCCATGAGTATCGCGACCTGATATGAATTGATGACCCAGATGGACGCCGCGTCGCTCACGCGGAAATCGTGCGCCAACGACGGCAGGGCGACGTTGACGATGGTGCTGTCGAGCACCGACATGGTGATGGCCAGGATGATCGCCGCGATGGCCCAGTAGCGGCGTGGAACAGGCAGGCCGTCAAATGGACCCCTGAGTCCCGTTGGCCTCATCTTCCACCTCATCAACCCAATGCGAATCCGTCGTCTCACACCCGTCATCATATTGACTCTGCTGCACGCGTTCAGCAGGCGTAGGCCTCATTGAGGTAGCATGGCAGGTTACCGCGACGATTCGAGTGAGCCTGTCATGCAGTTTGCCGAAGAGCGGGAAGCCCACGAGTTCCTGCAGCGCCATCCCGAAGTCGAGCTCATCGAGCTTTTCATCGTCGATGCCAACGGCGTCCCGCGTGGCAAGCTGCTGCATCGCGAGGAACTGCTGGCCGTCTACCGCAGCGGCCGGCCGCTGCCCAGCGCCATCCTGAATCTCACGTTGCGCGGCGATGATGTGGAGGAGAGCGGTCTGGTCTGGGATGTCGGCGATGTCGATTGTCGCGCGTATCCACTGCCCGGCTCACTGGTACGCATGCCGTGGCGCCGGATGCCCACGGGAACCGCGCAGGTGCAGATGCATCCTCGTGAGGGGCTGCCGGCGGGGGTGGCGGATCCACGCCTGCTGCTGGCAGGTGTCATCGAGCGACTGACCGCCGCCGAATTGCATCCCGTCATGGCCTGCGAGCTCGAATTCTATTTGCTCGACGCACGGGTCGACGCGCATGGCGCGCCGCAGCCTGCCCTGGATGCCGACGGTGGCCGTCCGCAGCAGACCCAGGTATATGGTCTGCGGGAACTGCAGCAGATCGAACCTTTCCTGAGCGATCTATACAGCGCCTGCCGGGAGCAGGGCATACCGGCACGCACCGCGATTTCCGAATACGCACCCGGGCAGGTCGAGATCACTCTCGAGCACGGACCGGCGCTGGCGGCGATGGACCAGGCGGTGCGCTACAAGCGCCTGGTAAAGGGTGTCGCCCAGTCGCACGGCATGCGTGCGTGTTTCATGGCAAAACCCTTTGCGCAGCTGGCCGGGTCGGGGATGCACATGCATGTGAGTCTGGCCGACCGCGCCGGCCACAACCTGTTCGCCGCTGAGGACAAGGCGGGTACGCCGCTGTTACGGCAGGCCGTTGCCGGCATGCTCGAATGCCTGCTGCCCGCGCAGCTGCTGTTCTGCCCGAACGCCAATTCCTTTCGGCGCTTCCAGGCCAAGAGTTACGCGCCACTGACGGCGACCTGGGGTATCGACAATCGCACCGTCAGCGTGCGGGTTCCCGGCGGCCCCGCGCTGTCGCGGCACGTGGAGCATCGCGTCTGCGGCGCCGACGCCAATCCCTACCTTGCCGCCGCCGCCATCCTCGCGGCGTGCCACTTCGGTATTCACGAGCAGCGGGACCCGGGCCCGCCCACGGAGGGTAACGGCTATGCGCAGCCGCGTACGCCGTTGCCGACGGACTGGCTCAGCGCCTTGAACGCACTGGAACACTCACCGTGGGCGCTCCGGGCGTTCGGCGCCGGCTTCCTCAAGGTATACCTCGCGGTAAAGCGCGCCGAATACCGGCAGTTCATGGGCGAAGTCAGTGAACAGGACTGGCGCTGGTACCTCGATCAGACCTGATCATGCCGAGCGCTGCGGCCCCTGAGCGTACTCCCTCTTATTACACTGCGTCGCTGCGGCGCGAGACCGACTATCCGGCGCTGCAGGGCGAAACCCGCGTCGACGTGGCAATCGTCGGTGGCGGCTTTACGGGCGTGGCGACCGCGCTGGAACTCACCGAGCGCGGTCTCAAGGTCGCGCTCATCGAAGCCCGGAAAATCGGTTGGGGCGCGAGCGGCCGCAACGGCGGCCAGGTGACCGGCAGTCTTTCCGGCGCAGAGGCCATGCAGCGGCAGCTGCGCAATCGGGCGGGCGTCGAGGCGGAAGAGTTCATCTGGCGGTTGCGCTGGCGCGGCCACGAAATCATCGAGGCCCGCGTGGCACGGTACGCCATCGACTGCGACCTCAGGCACGGGCATCTGCACGCGGCGCTGACGCCGGCGCACCTGCGCGAGCTGCGGGCTTCGTTGCAGGAGGCGCAACGGCGTGGCATGGGCGCCGAGGTAACGCTGCTGGACCACCCCGCAGTGCGGCAGCACCTGGCCACCGAGCGCTATGTCGGCGCGCTGAAGAATCAGCGTAACTTTCACCTGCATCCGCTCGACCTATGTATCGGGGAGGCGCAGGCGGCGGCGGCGCAGGGTGCGCTGCTGTTCGAGCATTCGCCCGTCTTGGCTATCGTGCATGGTGCGCAACCGGCGGTCGTTACGGCCACCGGTCGTGTGACGGCCCGGCATGTGCTGCTGGCGGGGGATGTCTACCACCGCCTGGAACGGCGGCGCCTTTCCGGCATGATCTTTCCGGCCATGGGAGGCATCATCGCAACGCGTCCGCTGGGCGAACTGGCGCAGCAGATCAACCCGCACGGACTGGCGGTTTACGACTGCCGCTTTGTGCTCGACTACTATCGTCCAACTGCCGATGGTCGGTTGTTGTTCGGCGGCGGAGCTAACTACTCGGGACGGGAGTCGCGGGATGTGGCAGCGGAACTGCGGCCAGCGATCGAGGCTACCTTCCCGCAATTGCGTGGCGTGGCAATCGACTTCAAATGGACCTGCGCCATGGGCATCGTCGTCAATCGCATTCCACAGCTCGGCCAACTGTCGCCCAATGTCTGGTACTGCCAGGGCTACTCGGGCCACGGCATCGCCACCAGCCACATCATGGGCGAGATCCTGGCCGAGGCGCTGACCGGTCAGCTGGCACGTTTCGACACGTTCGCGGCCTTCCGTCACATCCGGGTACCATACGGGGATGTGCTGGGTAACCCGCTGCTGGCAGCGGGCATGTGGTACTACTCCTTGCGCGAGAGGCTGCGATGAACAATACGATGGCGACCGGCATCTGGCACGAACGCGCGCGCGCGTTGGACATCCGTACCCAGGCCTTCATCAACGGCCGCTACGTCGAATCGGCTACCGGCGCCACTTTCGATTCGATCAACCCGGCAACCGGTCAATTGCTGGCGCGCGTCGCCGCCGCTGACGCCGTAGACATTGACCGTGCCGTGGCGGCCGCCCGCGCAGCTTTCCGCAGTGGTGTATGGGCCGGGCAGCCGCCGAGCGCCCGCAAGAATGTCCTGCAGCGCTTTGCCGACCTGATCCTCGAGCATGCGGATGAGCTGGCACTGCTGGAAACCCTCGATATGGGCAAACCGATCACAGACAGTGTGTCGGTGGATATCCCGGCGACGGCGCGCTGCATCCGTTGGTACGCGGAGGCCTGCGACAAGGTCTACGATGAAGTTGCACCGACCGGACCAGGTGCCCTGGCGTTGATCACCCGCGAGCCCGTGGGTGTCGTGGGCGCGATCGTACCCTGGAACTTTCCGCTGATCATGGCCGCGTGGAAGATCGGGCCGGCGCTCGCGACCGGCAACTCCCTCATCCTCAAGCCATCGGAGAAATCTCCGCTGAGCGCCATTCGCCTCGCGCAACTCGGCAGTGAGGCGGGTCTGCCCGATGGGGTCCTGAATGTCGTGCCCGGCTACGGTCACACGGCCGGCAAGGCGTTGGCGCTGCACCCCGACGTGGACTGCATCGCCTTCACTGGCTCAACCGCCACCGGGGGCCAGATTCTGCAGTACGCCGGGCAGTCGAACCTCAAACGGGTTTCGCTCGAGTGTGGTGGCAAGTCGCCCAATATCATTCTTGCGGATTGTCCCGACCTGGATCGGGCCGCCACGGCGGCCGCGTTCGCCATTTACTTCAACCAGGGCGAGATGTGCTCAGCCGGCTCGCGGCTGCTGGTGCACGAGAGTATCCACGAGCAGATACTGGAGAAGGTGCGCGACATTGCCCAGACGATGCGGCCCGGCGACCCGCTGGATCCGGCCACGCGCCTGGGCGCCATCGTCGATGCGGCGCAGATGCAGCGCGTGCTGGGCTACATTGACGGCGGCCGCCGCGAAGGGGCGCAGCTGCGTTTTGGCGGGCAGCAGGTCAGGCACGACAGCGGCGGCTACTTTGTCGAGCCGACGCTGTTTGATTCGGTGCAGCCGGCGATGGCGATCGCCCGCGAGGAAATCTTCGGACCGGTGCTGTCGGCGATGACGTTCAAGACCGTGGCGGAGGCCGTCGAGATTGCCAACAATGTGATCTATGGCCTGGCGGCCGCGGTCTGGACCCGCGATGTGACCACCGCCCATCGCGTCTCCCGCGCCCTGCGGGCCGGCGTGGTCTACGTGAACTGCTATGACGCCGATGACATCACCGTGCCCTTCGGGGGCTTCAAACAATCGGGCATGGGCCGCGACAAGTCGCTGCACGCGCTCGATAAATACACCGAGCTGAAGACGACGTGGCTCGACCTGAGCTGAGGCGGCTCTACTTTGGTCGCTTCCAAAGCCTGAACTCCTCGCCACCACTCGGCGCGAGTAAACTCGCGGTGGCGTAGCCACCGATGTAATCGACGGGGCAGCAGTTTCGGCGCAGGTGTCCGGTGTACTGCCTCATCGGCGTGCAACCGGATAGCAGGATGGCGCCTGCGATCAGGAGGCTGGAGTGGGGCGCCTGGTTCGGATACGGTTGACTCGAGACCTACGCCATCTATTGGCGTTCACTAGTTCCTGATCAATCACGGAGTTTGCCCTCATGCCTACTATGAAAGTCGCCGACGGTACGGAAATCTTCTACAAGGACTGGGGTTCGGGCCAGTCCCTCGTCTTCTCCCATGGCTGGCCGCTGTCAGCTGATGACTGGGATGCCCAGATGCTGTTCTTTGTCGGCAAGGGATTTCGCGTCATCGCGCACGATCGCCGCGGGCATGGCCGCTCGAGCCAGGTGGCCGACGGACACGACATGGACCATTACGCCAGCGATCTCGCGGCGCTTACCCAACACCTGGATCTGAAGGAAGCCGTTCATATCGGCCATTCGACCGGCGGTGGTGAGGTCGCGCGTTACATCGGGCAACATGGCCAGAGCCGGGTGGCCAAGGCCGTGCTCATCAGTGCGGTACCGCCGGATCATGGTCAAGACGCCGACCAATCCTGGCGGGCTTCCCAAGGAAGTCTTCGACGGCCTGCAGGCGCAGCTCGCCGCGAACCGGGCACAGTTCTATCGCGACCTTCCCGCGGGTCCCTTCTACGGCTTCAATCGACCGGGCGCCAAGGTCTACGAGGGAGTCATCCAGAACTGGTGGCGGCAGGGAATGATGGGCGGCGCCAAGGCTCACTACGACGGCATCGTCGCCTTTTCACAGACGGACTTTACCGAGGATCTCAGGAAAATCACCGTTCCCACGCTGGTCATGCATGGCGACGATGATCAGATCGTGCCATACGCCGATGCCGGACCGCTATCGGCCAAGCTGGTGAAGAACGGTACGCTCAAGACGTACAAGGGCTTTCCGCATGGAATGTGCACTACAGAGGCAAGCACCATCAATGCGGATCTGCTGGCGTTCATTCGCAGCTGAATGCCGCGCAGCGGCTGAGTAGCGGCGGGCGGTGTGATCGCGTGAGTCAGGCGGAGCTCGATCAGTTGACCGCACCCATTGCTTTGTATTCGGCGACCTATCCGCTCGCGATGGATACCAATCTGGAGTGCACCGAGCAGCTTGGAGATGCGTTCCTCGCGCAAGCGGGGGGCGGTCATGGACTCGATCCAACGCCTGCGGCACGAGCCTGGCATATTCGCGCCCGATCACAAGTGCTGTTCCAACGTGTCGGTGGCGCAGCGGCCCGTTCTTGGGATCCCGTGGCGATTTGCGTCGTCAACAGCGTAGGATTGCCGTAAACCCACTCCTATGCAGGAATACAGAGCGAAACATGGCCGCTCGCAGGCAGATACTTAAACAGCTCGCAGGCGTCATCGGCGCCCAGGCGCTTGCCGGGATGCTCGCGCCCCAAGGCTTCGCGGGCAGCTGCGCGAGTGCCGTGAGCACCGTGAGCCCGCTCGGTGCCAACGTCGCGCTGCTGTCGGGCCTCGGCGGCAACGTGGTGGCGCTGAGTGCCCGGGACGGATTGCTGGTGATCGACAGCGGGGCGCCCGAGCACTCGAAGGAACTGCTGAAGACACTGGCCTCGTTGCCCGGCGGTCACAACATCCGCACGGTCTTCAATACCCACTGGCACTGGGACCACACGGGCGGCAATGAGGTGCTGCGTAAAGCGGGAGCGCAGATCATCGCCCACGAGAACACCCGGTTATGGCTTGGCACCGAAGTCATCGAGGAGTGGGAAAACCGCACCTACCCGGCACGACCGGCGCAGGCATTGCCGACGAATACCTTCTATTACAAGTCCAACCAGCTCA
>Ga0302314_10018370_pt1 | contig 11665 bp, 11 predicted proteins | sample III_Palsa_N2_3_FD_200533 | JGI IMG/M metagenome (GOLD analysis project Ga0302314, IMG submission 200533) | Peat permafrost microbial communities from Stordalen Mire near Abisko, Sweden - III_Palsa_N2_3 | ecosystem: Environmental > Terrestrial > Soil > Palsa > Peat permafrost | place: Sweden... | reverse complement strand
CTGCATCATCGTGCGCCGGTGCGGCTTCTGGTCGTAGGAGGCGCGGACCATCCACACCTCGCAGTCGAGCGCGTACTGCGCCGCGGCGAACGCGAGGGCGCTGCCCCACTGCCCCGCGCCGGTCTCGGTGGTGAGCCGCTTGGTCCCCTCGACGGAGTTGTAGTAGGCCTGCGGCACGGCGGTGTTCGGCTTGTGCGAGCCGGCCGGGGAGACCCCTTCGTACTTGTAGTAGATCCGGGCCGGCGTGTTCAGCGCCTTCTCCAGGCGGCGCGCGCGGAACAGGGGCGTCGGCCGCCACAGCTTGTAGACGTCGATGACCTCGCCCGGGATGTCCACCCAGCGCTCGGCGGTGACCTCCTGGCGGATGAGCTCCATCGGGAAGAGCGGGGCGAGGTCGTCGGGTCCGACCGGCTGCCCCGTCCCCGGGTGCAGCGGCGGCGGCTGCGGCGCGGGCAGGTCGGGGCCGATGTTGTACCACTGCGCCGGGATCTGCGATTCATCAAGGATGAACTTGGTCCGCTCGGTCAAGAGGTCCTCCGGTGAGCCGTGTTCAGCTGTCTTGCGTGCCGCACGCGCGGGCACATGATCCGCACCCTACGCCGCCCGCCCGGGATCCGAAACGCCGGCGGTGTCCGGTATTCCCCCGGCGGGGATGGCGGTAGCCTGGGCTGCGGCAAGGCGGGAGTTCGCTGCGGCAGGAGTGGCTGAGGCATGGATGATCAGACGGCGCAGGCGGTGCCGGTGGTCGTGGGACTGCCGGCCGAGATCGACGTGACCAACTCGGAGCAGGTGTACGACCAGCTGGTCGAGGCGTTCACCCAGGGCGCGAGCATCGTGATCGCCGACATGACGGAGACGGGCTTCTGCGATTCCTCCGGAGTGCACGCGATCATGCATGCCTACGAGAGCGCCGCCGCGCGTGATGTCCGGCTGCGGCTCGCCGTGTCCCCGGACACCTCGGTACCCCGCGTTCTGCAGCTGATCGGGGTGGGCCGCCTGGTGCCGGTGTATTCGAGCCTGCAGGAGGCGCTGGACGCGGTTTAGCCCGTCCGGCGGACCGCGATCATCGCCACGTCGTCTTCCCGCGGCCCGAAGAGCGACATCACGTGGTTGGCGAAGGCCTGGATGTCCGCGCCCGCGGCCTCGGCGCCGCCGGCCCGCAGCTTCTCCAGGTTGGCGTCGAGCAGCACCCCGCGGTCCTCGACCAGCCCGTCGGTGAACAGCAGCGCGGTGCCGCCGTCGGGCAGCACGGCCTTCTCGATATGCGGCTCGTGGCGGGCCAGGCCGAGCATGAGGCCGCCCTCGCCGACGTAGGCCGCACCGCCGCGGCCGTCCGCGAGCAGCAGCGGCATGTGCCCGCAGTTGACCATGCTGAGCTCGCCGGTCTGCGGTTCGAGCACCACCAGGCACAAGGTGGCGATGAGGCCCGGGTGGAAGCGCCGCAGCACCTGGTTGACCAGTCCGGAGATCGCCAGCGGCGAGTGCCCCTCGGTGGCGAAGGCGCGCAGCGCGTGCCGCAGTTCGCCCATCACGGTCGCGGCCTGCAGCGAGTGCCCCTGCACGTCGCCGATGACGACCAGCACCCCGTCCCGCCAGGGCAGGGCCTCGTAGAAGTCGCCGCCGACCTCGGCCTGGTCGCTCGCGGGCAGGTAGCGGAACGCCATCGCCGCGCCCGGTATCGCGGGCAGCGCGGCCGGGAGGAAGCTCCGCTGCAGGGTCAGCGCCACCAGGTGCTCCTCGGCCGAGGCGCGCAGCGCCTCGACGCCCAGCGCGACCCACTGCGCCAGCTGGCGCAGGATCTGCAGGTCATCCTCGCCGGACAGGCCCGCGGCGTCGACCGCGATGGCCGCGGGCGGCTTGCCCGGCTTGGTCCGCGCGACGGCCAGGCAGACGTCCGTGCTCAGCGTGCTGTCGGGCACCATGCCCAGCCAGTCGTCCCGGCTGACCATCCCGATCGCGCTGGCCTGCCCGGGACCGAGCAGGTAACCCGCGACGCGGCCCGCCAGCCCGGGCGGACCGCCGCGCCGTACCGTGCCCGGGATGCCCGGCCGGGCCGAGGTCCGGCGGGTCTGCCCGTCGGGCATCTCCAGGAACAGCACGGCGGGCACGGAGAAGATCCGCACGGCGCCGGAGATCGCCGCCGCGGCGAGCCCGTCGAAGGTCTCCGCCGCGTTGATGTCCAGCGTCGCGGTGATCAGCCGGGCGAGCATGCCCGCCGTCCGCTCCGCGCGCTGCCGGGCGCGGTAGTAGCGCAGCACCGCCGTGACGGTGGCCAGCAGTTCCGCCGGGTCGGTGGGCTCGATCAGGTAAGCGTCCGCCCCCTGGGTCAGGCCGTGCGCGCGGTCGGAGACCTCGACCGCGGTCGAGGACACCTGGATGACCGGGATGGCGGCCGTCCGCTCGTCCGACTTGATCAGCCGGCAGACCTCGAACCCGCTCATGTCCGGCAGGTTCACGTCGAGCAGCACCAGCTCGCACTGGCCGACCCGGTCGAGTGCGTCGCGCCCGGTGGCGACCTCGGTCACGGCGTGCCCGGCCCGCCGCAGCCAGGTCGCCAGGACGTACCGCTTGGCCTCGTCGTCGTCCACCAGCAGCAGGTTGCCAGCCGGGTCACTCACTGGTTCACCTGCATCACCTGGCGGAAACCCGGCTACCGGCAACGTCCATGGCTGCGCATCCTATTGCAGTAGTGAGTAACTGATAAAGCGTCGACCGGCCCGAAGGCTATATCGGCGCCGCCCGCGCCAGCGTGCCCTCAGGGCAGCGACATGTGCATCCGGATGACCGTGCCGTTCGCGTCGGAGTGCAGGTCAACCCGGTCGCAGACCTGGTAGACGAGCCACAGGCCGTGGCCCCCGGTGGCGCCGGGGGGCGGCGGTTTGCTGCCGACCAGCGGGTCGGCGATCACTCCGGCGTCGCGGATCTCGCAGACGATCTCGCTCGTGTCCGTCCAGATCTCCATGGATCCGGGCGAGTGGGCATGCCGGACAGTGTTCGCGGCAACCTCGCTGACCGCGATCACGAAATCGACGACCCGATCTTCTGGCAGGCCTGCGGCCCTGGCCTGCTTTTCCGCCAGGGCGCGGACCTCAGAAAGATTCGTGGTGTAGACGAAGGGCATGGCATCAGTGCTGGCAGGGGCGGGGCCAGTGGGGTCGTAGGGACGGAAGTCGCACGAACTCAGGACAGCCGCTCGGTTGGAGTACCTGCTTCCCTCAGTACCCGGCCGGAAACTCCGGCACCAGCGCATGCTACGGGATTCGCGCCCGATGGCAGAAACCGCCATCGTATCGGGCTTCTAGGCGACCAGGGTCTTGACGGCTGCCGTCATCTCCGCCAGGGCCTTCTTCGCGTCGGCGAAGTACATGCTGGTCTTGGGGTTCACGTACAGCTCGTTGTCGATGCCGGCGTAGCCGCTGCCCATGGAGCGCTTGATCACGATGATCGACTTGGCCTGGTCGACGTCGAGGATGGGCATGCCGGAGATCGCCGTGCCCGCCCGGCGGGCGGCCGGGTTGGTCACGTCGTTCGCGCCGATCACCAGCGCGACGTCGGCCCGCGCGAACTCCGGGTTGATCTCGTCCATCTCCTTCAGCTGCGGGTACGGCACGTTGGCCTCGGCCAGCAGCACGTTCATGTGCCCGGGCATCCGGCCGGCCACCGGGTGGATCGCGTAGGACACCTCGATGCCCCGCGACTCGAGCAGCGCCGCAAGCTCGGCCACGCCGTGCTGGGCCTGGGCGGCGGCCAGCCCGTAGCCGGGCACGATGATCACCTTGGAGGCGTAGGCGAGCTGGATCGCGGCGTCGTCGGCGGCGATCGAGCGGACCTGGGCGTCGCCGGACACCGCCGCCGCGACGGCGGTGTCGCCGGTGCCGAAGCCGCCGACGATGATGTTGGCCAGGGAGCGGTTCATCGCGTCGGCCATCAGCTTGGTGAGAATGCCGCCCGAGGCGCCGACCAGCGCGCCCGCCACGATCAGGGCCCAGTTCCCGATGACGAACCCGGCCATCGCGACCGCGGTGCCGGTGAACGCGTTCAGCAGCGAGATCACCACCGGCATGTCCGCGCCGCCGATCGGCAGCACCATCATGACCCCGAACGCCAGCGCGGCCAGCACCAGGATGAGCAGCGCGGGCAGCGACGCCGTGGTGAACATGAACGCACCCGTGCCGAGCGCGATCACCGCCAGCGCCGCGTTGAGCACCCGCCCGCCGCGGAAGATCACCGGCTGCCCGGTGACGATCCCCTGCAGCTTGCCCGCGGCGATCAGCGACCCGGTGAACGTCACCGAGCCGATGATCACGTCGAGCACCGTGAACACCGACGTGGTGCCGAGCACCCCGCCGGGGCTGGACTCGTCGTGGATGTACTCGTAGACGGCCACGAGCGCCGCCGCGCCGCCGCCCACCGCGTTGAACATCGACACGAGCTGCGGCATGGCGGTCATCTGGATCGTGCGCGCGGAGTAGAGTCCGGCGACGGAGCCCAGCAGCGCGCCGACGATCAGCACCGTCCAGCCGACCCCGGTGACCGAGCCGTCGTGGATGAGCAGGACCAGGGTCACGATCACCGCGATGGCCATGCCCGCGACGGATACCTGGTTGCCCCGGCGCGCGGTCGCGGGGGAGTTCATCAGGTGCAGGCCGACGACGAAGCAGGCCGCCGCGAGCACGTAGACAAGCTGGATGTTGGTGGTGAAGGTGTCCATGACCGTCCCCCTACGACCGGGCGCCCGGTACCGGCTGGGCCGGCACCGGAGGCTCATCCGGCGCCGTTCCCCCCGGGGCCTGGCCGTTGGCGGCCGGAGCCGGCGGGGCCGGGGCCTTGCGGCGGAACATCTTCAGCATCCGCTCGGTCACCGCGTAGCCGCCGACCACGTTCGCGGCGGCGAAGAACGCGGCGATGAACGCGAGCACGTACCCGACGGCGTTGTGCGCGGTGACGCCGATCAGCAGCGCGCCCACGAGGACGATGCCGTGGATGGAGTTGGCCGCCGACATCAGCGGGGTGTGCAGGGTCGCGGGGACCTTGCCGATCACCTCGATGCCGACGAGCAGCGCGAGCACGAAGATGGTGAGGTCAGTGACCAGCGCGGTCGACATCGGCTTCTCCTTCGGTCCGGGCGGGCACCATCTCCGCGTCCAGTAGCTTCGCGACGGCGGGGTGAACTACCTCGCCGCCGTGCGCGACGACCACCCCCGCCTGGATGTCGTCGGTGGTGTCGACGTTCAGCGCCCGCTCTTCCGGTGCGCTGGTGCCGACCAGGTGCAGCAGCAGCGCGCTGATGTTCCTGGAGTAGGCGTTGGAGGCGGCGGTCGGCACGGCGGCGGCCAGGTTCTGCGCGCCGATGATGGTGACCCCGTTCGCGGTCACCACGGTTTCTCCGGCAACTGATCCCGCCACGTTCCCGCCGAGCGGGCTCGCGCCCATGTCGACGATCACCGAGCCGGGGTTCATCGCGCCCACCGCGTCCTCGGTGACCAGCAGCGGCGGGCGCCGCCCGGGGACCTGCGCGGTCGTGATGACCACGTCCTGCCGGGCGATGTGCCCGGCCAGCTCGGCCTGCTGCGCGTCCCGTTCCTCGGCGGTGAGCTCGCGGGCGTAGCCGCCCTCGCCCGCCGCGCTGACGGCCGACGTCAGATCGATGAACGACGCACCCAGCGACTGGACCTCGCCCTTGGACGCGGGCCGCACGTCGTACCCGCTGACCTGGGCGCCGAGCCGCCTGGCGGTCCCGATCGCCGCCAGGCCGGCCACCCCGGCGCCGAGCACGAGCAGCTTCGCCGGCCGCGCGGTGCCCGCCGCGGTGATCAGCAGCGGGAAGAACCGGCCGTACGCGTCGGCGGCGACCAGCGCGGCCTTGTAGCCGGCCACGCTGGCCTGCGAGGTCAGCGCGTCCATGCCCTGCGCGCGAGACAGCGTGCGGGGCAGGCCGTCGAGCGAGATCGCGGTGACCCCGCGCTCGGCCAGCGTGCGGGCCAGGTGCGGGTCGGTCAGCGGCGCGAGCATGCCGATCACCGCCTGCCCGGCGCGCAGCCGGCCCAGCGCGGCCTCGTCCGGCCGGGTCACCGTGAGGATGACATCCGCCGTCGCGTACAGGTCACTGGTGCTGGTGATGGCCGCCCCGGCCGCCGTATACGTGCTGTCGGGAAACCAGGCGGCGTCGCCCGCCCCGGCCTCGACGAGCACCTCGAGACCGGCCTGCACCAGCCGCGGCACGGTCTCCGGCACCAGGGCGACGCGCCGTTCACCCGGCGCGCTCTCCTTTACGACGGCCACCTTCATGGCGTTGAACCTGTCATCGCGGCACCCCTCTTTGCTTCGCGCTCGGCTGCGCCTCACCTTCGAGGCTAAAACCGCAACCCGGAAAAGCGGTAGGACCAACGATCCGAAGATCCCGGCGCCTTTACCCGATTCGCGAAGATTGTCATTTATTGCTGCTACTGATGCCAGTACCGCGCAAGGTGCGGCCTGTGCCCCAGTTGCCTATGAGCATGCCCGCTAATGCTCGTCAGCATGCCCCCGAACGAAGGCGGCTACGCCTGCAACCCTTACCCCGCCGCCTTTTCCCGGCCCGGCAACCCGCCCGCCCCGCTTCTCGTGAACGAAGCACCTGCCCCCGGAAGCCGGCGCGGGGATCATGACGGCCGCGTTTCCGCGGAAACGCGGCTCGAGGAGCTGGGTGAGCTAGGGGCTCAGGCGCGGTGGCCGGACTCGGCCCGCAGCAGCTCGCCGATGCGTTCGCCGGCGGCGACGACCGGGGCGGCGTAGAGCCGCCCGGGGGAGCGGCCGAGGCGCTCGATCGGTCCCGAGACCGAGATGGCCGCGAGCACCTTGCCGCCCGCGCCGCGGACCGGGGCGGAGACCGAGGCCACGCCGGCCTCTCGTTCGGCCGCGCTCGAGGCCCAGCCCCGGCGGCGGACGCCGGCCAGCGTGGTGGCGGTGAACTTCGCGCCGCGCAGCCCGCGGTGCATCCGCTCGCCCTCCTCCCAGGCGAGCAGTACCTGGGCGGCCGAGCCCGCGGTCATCGGCAGCGCCGCGCCGACGGGCACGGTGTCCCGCAGCCCGCTGGCCCGTTCGGCGGCGGCCACGCAGACCCGGACATCGGCCTGTCGCCGGTAGAGCTGGGCGCTTTCCCCCGTGCCGTCCCGCAGCTGGATCAGCACGGGCTGCGCGACGGCGAGCAGCCGGTCCTCGCCGGCCGCCGAGGCCAGCTCGCCGACCCGGGGTCCGAGGACGAACCGGCCCTGCACGTCCCGTGCCAGCAGCCGGTGGTGCTCGAGGGCGACCGCGATCCGGTGCGTGGTGGGACGGGCCAGCCCGGTCGCCGCGACGAGCTGGGCGAGCGTGGCCGGGCCGCTCTCCACGGCGGAGAGCACGGCCACGGCCTTGTCCAGCACGCCGACGCCGCTGCTGTCGCCCAGGGCGCTGCCCAGGCTCGTCATCGCAGCGGGCCCGGTGCGGCCACCCGGAGCCGGCCGCGGGCGGTAGTATTGACCATGTACTGATACTGCCGTCTCAAATTGTGAGATGCAAATCGAGACGGGGCAGTATCGCCAACGGCAGCAGTGTCGTCAGCGTCAGCGGTGCCGTCCAGCCGGGCGCGCCGTCCCATCGCAACGTCAAAGGAGACCGCATGAGCAGCGCGCCTCGCACGCTCGCGGAGAAGATCTGGGATGCGCACGTGGTGCGCAGCACCCAGGGCGAGCCAGACCTGCTCTTCATCGACCTGCACATCGTGCACGAGGTCACCAGCCCGCAGGCCTTCGACGGCCTGCGCGCGGCCGGGCGCAAGGTACGCCGCCCCGACCTGACCATCGCCACCGAGGACCACAACGTGCCGACCACCGGCGTCACCGGTCCCGGCCAGCCGCTGACCGGCCCGGACAGCCCGGTCACGGACCCGGTCTCCCGCACGCAGATCGAGGCGATGCGCAAGAACGCCGCCGAGTTCGGCCTCCGGCTGCACCCGATGGGCGACGCGGGCCAGGGCATCGTGCACGTGATCGGACCGCAGCTCGGCCTCACCCAGCCGGGCATGACGATCGTCTGCGGCGACTCGCACACCTCGACCCACGGCGCGTTCGGCGCGCTGGCGTTCGGCATCGGCACCAGCGAGGTCGAGCACGTGCTGGCGACCCAGACGCTGCCGCAGATCAAGCCTCTGGCGATGGCGATCAACGTCGAGGGCGCGCTGCCCGACGGCGTCACGGCCAAGGACCTGATCCTCGCGATCATCGCGCAGATCGGCACCGGCGGCGGCCAGGGCTACGTCGTCGAGTACCGCGGCGAGGCCATCCGGTCGCTGTCCATGGAGGGCCGCCTGACCGTCTGCAACATGTCCATCGAGGCGGGGGCGCGGGCCGGGCTCATCGCGCCGGACGAGACCACCTTCGAGTACCTCAAGGGGCGCCCGAACGCGCCGCGGGGCGCCGACTGGGACGCGGCCGTGGCGTACTGGAAGTCGCTCCCCACCGACGCGGGCGCGGTCTTCGACCACGAGGTCACCGTCGACGCCACCGTGCTGACCCCCTACGTCACCTGGGGCACCAACCCGGGCCAGGCGCTCCCGCTCGGCGGCAGCGTGCCGGCGCCGGGGGAGACCAGGGACCCGAACAGCACCGAGCGGGCTCTGACCTACATGGGCCTGACCGCGGGCACCCGGCTGCGGGACATCGCCGTGGACACCGTGTTCGTCGGCTCCTGCACCAACGGGCGGATCGAGGACCTGCGCGCCGCCGCCGACGTCATCCGGGGCCGCCAGGTCGCCGACGGCGTCCGGATGCTGGTCGTCCCCGGTTCGATGCAGGTCCGCGCGCAGGCCGAGGCCGAGGGACTCAATGAGATCTTCACCGCGGCAGGCGCCGAGTGGCGGTCGGCGGGCTGCTCGATGTGCCTGGGCATGAACCCGGACACGCTCAAGCCGGGCGAGCGCTCCGCGTCCACCTCCAACCGGAACTTCGAGGGGCGCCAGGGCAAGGGCGGCCGCACCCACCTGGTGTCGCCCGCCGTCGCCGCCGCCACCGCCGTGGCCGGCACGCTGTCGGCCCCCGCCGACCTGTAGCAGGCAGCCCCCGTCAAGACCTCACTCGCAGGAGAAACTATGGAACCGTTCGTCACGCACACAGGACGGGCCGTGCCGCTGCGGCGCAGCAACGTCGACACCGACCAGATCATCCCGGCCGTGTACCTCAAGCGGGTCAGCCGCGACGGCTTCGGCGAAGGCCTGTTCGCCGCCTGGCGCGAGGACCCGTCGTTCGTGCTGAACCAGCCCCGCTACGAGGGGGCGACCATCCTCGTGGCCGGCACCGACTTCGGCACCGGGTCGTCGCGGGAGCACGCGGTCTGGGCGCTGCTCGACTACGGCTTCCGCGCGGTGATCGCGCCCCGGTTCGGAGACATCTTCCGGAACAACTCGACCAAGGCGGGGCTGCTCCCCATCGTGCTGCCGGAGAAGGTCGTCTCGCTCATCCAGGACGCGGCCGAGGCCGAGCCGCCGGCCCAGGTGACCGTGAACCTCGACGCGCGCGAGGTGTACGTCACCGGGGGCGGCCTGGCCGAGGACCTGGCCGAGCCGTTCCAGATCGACGACTACACCCGCTGGCGCCTCATGGAGGGCCTGGACGACATCGGCCTGACCCTCCGCCACGAGGACGCGATCACCGCCTTCGAGGCGGTCCGCCCGTCCTTCCTGCCGGCAACAATCTGATCTGCCCCGCGCCTCCCGGAGGGCCGCAGACGCCGGAAACCGCTGCTGCGCCGGCGAAGTAGCCCGCCCCGGGGGGACGCGGAGGGTTCGCCGGAAATGTGCGGACATGTCCGCGGGTTGTCTTCGAAAAGGCCCGACACGCCGGTCAATATTCGGCGAGGTTATTGTGTAGCCGGGCCCGATCGCCTAATTTCGGGCTGGTCAGGGGTCGCGACCCAGGCAAGGAGCCACAAGCGCGGCCTCCCGTGGGGGAACGCAGGAGTGAATATGAACAAGCGTGATCTGATCGATGCGCTCTCGGGTCGCCTGGGGGACAAGAAGTCCGCGACCGAGGCGCTCAACGCGGTCCTTGAGACCATTCAGTCGGCAGTGGCGGAGGGCGACAAGGTCGCCATCACCGGCTTCGGCGTCTTCGAGAAGAGCGAGCGTCCGGCCCGTACGGCCCGGAACCCCGCGACTGGCGCCGAGATCCACGTCGCCGCCCAGTCGGTACCGAAGTTCCGTCCGGGCGCTGACTTCAAGGCGCTGGTCAACGGCGAGAAGAAGGAATAACCGGGCAGCATCAAGGCGCGCACGGCGGCACGGGGGAGGTCCCCGGTGCCGCCGTTCGCTATTTCCCGACCTAACTGAATGTCACCAGCGAGCTACGCGCCGCCGCGGGGCTACCGTTTCGCCAGCGCGGTCGCGATGATCCGGTCGATCAGCTGGGGCAGCGGCAGCCCGGACGCCGCCCACATCATCGGGAAGCCCGAGTGCGGCGTCATCCCCGGCATGGTGTTGATCTCGTTCACCAGCACCCGGCCCTCGGAGGTGTAGAAGAAGTCCACCCGCGCCAGCCCCTCGCACCCGATCGCGTCGAACGCCGCGCCCGCGAGCGCCCGCACCTGGGCCGCCGCGTCGGCCGGGATCGGCGCCGGGATCTCCATCCGGGACGCCGCGCCCAGGTACTTGGCCTCGAAGTCGTACCAGGAAGAGCTCGGGTCGACCACGATCATGCCGGGCACCGACGCCTCGGGCGGACCGCCGTCGGTCCCCTCGAGCACGGCGCACTCGATCTCGGCCCCGTCGATGGCGGCCTCGACGAGCACCTTCCGGTCGTACCGCCGCGCCTCCTCGATCGCCGCCTCGAGCGCGTCGGGCCCGGACACCCGGGACGTGCCGATGGAGGATCCGCCCCGGGCCGGCTTGACGAACACCGGCCAGCCGAGCTCCGCGATCTCGTCCAGCACCCGCTTGCGCTCAAGCGACGAAGGCGCGGCGCTCCAGTCCCTGTCCCGCACCACCACGTACGGCCCGCTGGGCAGCCCGCGCGCCGCGAACAGCAGCTTCATGTACTCCTTGTCCATGCCCGCCGCGCTGGCGAGCACCCCCGCGCCCGCGTAACGGATCCCGGCCATCTCCAGCAGCCCCTGGATCGTCCCGTCCTCGCCGAAGGTCCCGTGCAGCAGCGGCAGCACGACGTCGACCTCGCCCAGCTCCGACGGCACCGAGGCCGCCCCGCTGAACACGAGCGCCCCGCCCCCGGGCCCGGCCGCCGGCGTCACCGAGACTCCCGGCGTCGCGACCGCCTCGACGGACGGCACGACACCGGGCGCCAGCGCCAGCCGGGCGGGATCCCCCGTGGTCAGCACCCAGCGCCCGTCGCGGGCGATGCCGACCGGCACGACCTCGTAGCGGTCACGGTCGATGGCTCCGAGTACCAGCCCGGCGCTGGCACACGACACCGCGTGCTCGGCGCTGCGGCCGCCGAACACCACGGCGACCCGGATCTTGCGCGCTGTACCCATGCACCACCTCCGCTGCTCCAGTGAATTCTTTTCCTCGGGGATGCTCCCGGCCCGCCATGTTCCCAGGGGCCGAGGGCAGGATGAAACGCTTTCAGTCAACCCGAAGATGTTAGCCGCTGACCAGCAAGACAATCATGGCCCCGGCGTTACGTTCGCGGGGCGCGGC
>Ga0302314_10018369_pt1 | contig 11665 bp, 9 predicted proteins | sample III_Palsa_N2_3_FD_200533 | JGI IMG/M metagenome (GOLD analysis project Ga0302314, IMG submission 200533) | Peat permafrost microbial communities from Stordalen Mire near Abisko, Sweden - III_Palsa_N2_3 | ecosystem: Environmental > Terrestrial > Soil > Palsa > Peat permafrost | place: Sweden... | reverse complement strand
TAGTCGCCCACCACAGGATGTCCCAGCGACTGCATGTGCACACGAATCTGGTGCGTCCGTCCCGTCTCAATCTTCACCTGCACCAGCGTGAACGGCCCATACGGCGTGGTCATCCGCTCGAGCGCCGTCACATGCGACACCGCCGACCGCGCCCCCGGGTCCAAAGCCGACCGCCGCGTCGTCATCCGCGTCCGCCGGATCAGATCCCGTGCAATCGCCAGCTTCACCGTCACATTGTCCTTCGCCAGATGCCCATGCACCAGCGAAAGGTAGGTCTTATCGACCCGCCGCTCGGAGAACATCTCGCCCAGCTTCCGGTGCGTCACATCGTCCTTCGCAACCACCAGGATCCCGCTCGTCTGCTTGTCCAGCCGATGCACAATTCCCGGCCGCAGATCGCCTCCCACCTCCGACAGCTTCGCCAGGTGGAAGAGCAGCGCATTCACCAGCGTGCCCCGGTTGCGCTCATCATCCGTACTACCCGACCCCGCATGCACCATCATCCCCGCTGGCTTGTTCACGACTGCGAGATACTGATCCTCAAACAAAATGTCGAGCGGAATATCCTCCGCCACAGCATGCAGCGGCGTTGGCTGCGGCTCGCCCTCAATCTCGATTGCCTCGCCGCCCACCAGCTTCTGCTTGGCCTTCGCAGCCTTGCCATCCACCCGCACCTGCCCCGCATCGATCAGCAACTGCACCCGCGCCCGCGAGATATCCGGCAGCGCATGCGCCAGGTACGCGTCGATTCGCATCCCTGCCGCAGCCGCATCGGCGGCAAACGACCGCACGCCCGCATCCGCATCGAACTGCGTATCCCCATCGTCATCGAGATCGAGCACCGGAACAACCACCTCTGGCGGCGGCTCTACCCCGCGCTGTGCCCGATACTCCTGACGCACCGACCGGTGCCTCTGCCCTTTCGGCAGCATATTTTTAGACGGCATTCCCTACTCCAATCCGATCTTCTTCTTCGACCTGCACCCGCGCGAAACGCCGCGTCAAAACCAGACCACCCACCACAACCATCCCCACTCCCACAAACTGCGCCGGATCCATCCAGCTTTTCTCAAACAACACCGACGGCACCCGGAAAAAGTCCAGAAAGAACGCCGCCACACCACCCAGCAGCATCCCCCATCCAGCCGTATGCCCAACAACCCCACGCCGCATCACCACGCCGAGCAGCACCACGCAAAGCCCAGCCGCCACCAGCAGCGTATAAAACTCTACCGGATGCACCTTGCTCCCCATGATTCCCGGCGCGCCCACGCCCCAGGCCACAGAAGTCGGCATCCCATCCATCGTCCCATCCAACACCCGCCCCAGGCTCAAAAACGCCCACAGCAGCGCGGCACACGGAGCCATCGCATCGAGCACCGCCAGCAAAGGCAATCGCCGCCAGCGCAGATAAAAGCCCAGAAACACCGTCGTCAGCGCCACGCCCGTCCCGGTCAACGAAGGCACCCCCAGCACCATCAGCGGATACATCAAAAAGCTATGCAGGTTGAACACCACCAGTAGCGCACGCGACACCACAAACGCCGCCAGCACCGCGACCATCCCCGCATCCCACACAGCAGCCGGTTCAAGCCCCACATACCGCGCCGTGCGCTGGCTCAGACTCAGCCCAGCGATCAGGCCAAGCGCCGCCACCACTCCAAAAACAGGAATGTGCAGTCGACCGAGTTGGAAGAAGGAGGCGTGCACTGGGTATCTCTTTAGTCTACGCGAGCGGAAACTCCCGCGCAGAGGACACGCAAAGCTGCAGCCGATGAGGCAATTGCGAAAACCGACCCGCTGGGCCGTGCGTCGAGGCGCTGGTGAACCCGTCCTAAGACGGCGGGGCCCGGCCGTGGCTCTTTAGGCATTCCGGACTGGCGGACATTGCACACCGAGCCATATATACGAGCTAGGTCCCTGTTCAATGAATGTTGGTTCAACCAGCGTGAGTCGCGCACCTGCTTTGCAGGCCGGCTTCTACGTTGGATGCTACCCGCGACCGGTCATTCTGGCAAGTCAAGTCCAGATCAACCTTTTGTGCTATTCCCACGCCGTCTTCCGGCTACTCGCTCCCCACCGCGACCGGCACGGTCTTCGCGCGCTCTTCCCTCGCCTTCGCCACCAGCTTCTTCAGCTTGCCTTCCACATTCGAGTCCTCACCCAGCATCTCCGCCGTCAGCACCCCATCCGAATCGATCGTGAAGTAGTGCGGAATCGCGTTGATCCCAAACCGATTGCTCAGCTCATGATCGAAGTCCCGATACTGCACCCACGTCATCTCGTTCTTCTCAATGAAGCTCTTCCACTTTGCCTCATCCGAGTCCCAACTCACGCTGATAATCACCAGCGGCTCTCCCGCAAACTCCTTCGCGATCTTCTTCATATGCGGCAATTCGCGATTGCACGGCCCGCACCACGTCGCCCAGAAGTCGATCAGCACGACCCGCCCGCCCATCTCATCCAGGTTGAACTTCGTCCCATCAAGTGCGACGACGGTAAACGGTGGCGCCATCTTCTGCACCGCCAGCGCCGGGTTCTCCGCAAAGTGCTGCGTCCGCGTGTAGCTCGGGTCCTTCGGCGAGATGCAGCTCAAACACTGCTTGAATTGCTCGCCCGCAGCATCCAGCTTGTGCAGCTTCGCCAGCACATAGCCGTCCATGTAATGCGCATTCGCATTCTTCGGATAATCCGCCACCGCCGCTTTGAACGCAGCATCTGCCGCCTCGAGCAGCTCCGGTTTTGCTTTGTCTCCGGCCTGCAGATAAAGCGCCCGCCCCCGATCCGTCTCCGCCGACGACTTCCCGGCAGGTGTCGACGCGATCGCCTCCAGCGCCTGCGCTGTCTCCGCCGCCTCCTTGAACTTACCAGCCGCAATCTGCGTCTCGTACAAGTCCCCAAGGCAGACCGGATCCTTACCATCTACCGCCTTACTGGCCTTCTTGTACGCGTCAATCGCGAAGAGTAGCTGCCGATGCCGCTTCAAATCCTTCGCTTCGGCCATCGCCGCCGCGTACTTCGGATTCGCCGTAAACGCGGGGTCAGCCGTCGCACTCGTCTGCGCGAAACTCAACGCACACGACGCAACAAAAATGCTTGAAACACACCAGGACAGAAACGACGCGAAGCGGAACATGCATGGACCTCAGAGGCGAAGTAGGGACCCCTCATCATCCATCAGCCTGAAACCGCATTCAAGAGAAATTTGTTGTATTGAGCTGCTTACAAAACCAGCGCAGGAAGACCCGTCTAACCAGCCCTGCGACCACTCACCGGCGCATCCAGCAGCTCGTCCAGCATCCCCGCAAGCGACCCCGCCCGGCTGCGCATCGCATCGTTGCTATGCACGCTCTCAGCCAGCTCCTGGTACCGCTGTCGCAGCATGCTCAACTCGTCTGCAATATTCAACGCCGCCAGCACCGCCACCCGCAGCGAGTCGACCGTCCCGCCATGCGCCGAGACCGCACGCATCTTCGCGTCGACAATCCCCGCCAGATGCTCGATATGCGCGCCATCCACCCCACGCAGATGGTAGATCTGGTCGTAGATATCCACGCTGATCGACTGCGGCACCAACGCCTCAGCGACGGTCTGCTCCGGCTCCATCGTTGCCGTGCGATCTGCGGTCATCTCGTCCATGCTCTTCTCCATCCTCGCTGGCCTGCTGCCAGCGCCATTCCTAAAGCAGCTCGTCGATCTGTTTCAACATGCCTTCCACGCGCGTCCGAATCACCTCGCGCTCCTTGGTCAGCGCGTTCAGATCCTTGTTCAACACATCCAGATCCTTGCTGCGTACGGAGAGGTCTTCATTCAGTGCCGCGACCTCGCTCTGCTTGGCAGCCTCCTGCGCCGCAAGCTGCGCGCGGAGCTGTTCCACCTCGGCCTCAGCCGCCACTCGTGCTAAACGTTCCTGCTTGACGATCTCCACAGCGCGGAGCACCTTCTGCTCCAGTGCTTGAAACTCGTCGAAGCTGAGACCTGGCTCACTCATCCTTGAAGTATAGAGTGCGGTCAAGTGGATTTCTCGTACCAAACCCAGCCACTGCAAGGGAGTACATACGCAGATACCTACAAGACGCCCTACGCGGGCGGCGGCCACTTCGTGGTGTGTATACCGCTTCGCATGGCGCTCCCGATGGTCGCAAAATAAACTCCGTGCCGACCAACGGGAGGACCATCGCGAAGCCCAATACATGTCACGAAGTGACCGCCGCCCGCGCAGGGCGTTTTTGTCTTAGCCTCGAATCGTCCCGCCCAGCGTCCCCAACGCCGCAATGATCGCCGACGACCACTCGGTCAGCTCCTCCTCGCGCAACGTCCGCTCCACCGACTGAAACACACACCGCAGCAGCAACGCATAGTGCCCCTTCGGCACCGCCGCACCCTTCGCATCGCGGAAGACCTCAACCGGCGCAAGCCGGATCAACTCAGCCACGCCCAACCCGCGAATCGCCGTCTCGATCGTCGCCCACTCCATCGCATCCGGCAGAACAAACGAGAAGTCCCGCTCAACCGACTGATACCGCGATATCTCCCGCGCCGTCACCTTCTTCAACGACAGCGCATGCAGCCTCTCAAGATCAATCTCCGCGAGATACACCGGCTGCCGCAGCTTCCTGCGCTCACGCTCACTCTTCGCCAGCTCGCCGAACCGCGCAATCACCGCACCGTCGAGCGTCGCCGTCGCCTTGCGTCCCGCCTCAAGCCACGCCGGACCATCCGCCGCAAACGAAACAGCCGTACCACCTTCGAACAACGAAGCCAGCGACTCGACCACACCCTTCAACTCAAAGAACGGCGCATCCCCAGCACTGTGTAACGGCGTACCCGCAACATCCCCAGTCAGCCCAAGCGTCAGGCTCGCCCGCTCCACAACAAGATTCGTCGCCCCCGCATCGTCCGCTGTCCCACTGAAGACAGTTCCCTGCTCAAACAGCCGCACCGTCCGCACATCACGATTCAGGTTCAACCCAATCATGCCGACCATCCCCGGCACCAGCGAAGGCCGCAGCAGCGAAGCCTCCTCCGACAGCGGATTCTCCATCGCCACCGGAGCAAGCGCCTTCCCATCCGCAGCCACACTCGGCGCATAAAACAAATCACTCTCGGCCTGCGAGGCAAACGTACTGGATATCGCCTCCGAGTACCCCATCGCCAGCAGCCTTGTCTTCACCGCCGCCTCAGCCGCAGCCGCTGGCTGTGCAATCACAATCCCCGGCGCAGGCAGCGTATTCGCAAACCCGTTGTACCCATATACCCGCGCGACCTCTTCGATCAGGTCAATCTCGCGCTCGAGATCCAGCCGCCAGCTCGGCAGCGTCACTGCAGCCTTATCCGCATCGGCGAACTGAAGCCCACACCCCAGCGCCGTCAGGTACTGCGCCACAATCTCCTTCGTGATCCCCTCAGGCGCAATCGTGGTCCCGAGATGCCGCTGAACGGTTTTCACCGAGAGAGAAATGGCCGCTCGAGACGCCGTCCGCGCCTGAAGCTCCGGCACGACGATATCGATCAGCTCCCCTTCAACCGCCCCACCCGACTCCAAAATTAGCGCCGACACCAGCGCATTCGCCACAGGAGCCGCCTCAAAGTCCGCGCCCCGCTCAAACCGGTGCGACGCGTCCGTATGCAGCCCATGCCGCCGCGAGCTCCGCCTCACACTCGCCTGGTCGAACCACGCCGCCTCGACCAGCACGTTCTTCGTCTCGGCGGTAATCATCGAATCCCACCCGCCCATCACGCCCGCCAGCGCCAGCGCCTTCTTTTCGTCAGCAACAACAAGATCATCCGCCTCAAGCACCCGCTCTGTCCCATCGAGCAGCTTGATCTTCTCGCCCTTGTGCGCAAGCCGCACCACGATCCCGCCCTCGATCTTGTCCAAGTCGAACGCATGCGTCGGATGCCCCATCCCCAGCAGCGTGAAGTTACTCGCGTCCACCGCGTTCGAGATCGCCTTCTGCCCCAGCAGCCCAAAATACTCGGCAATCAACCCCGTCGAAGGCGCAATCGTCACCCCACGCAGCACCCGCGCCGTAAACCGCCCACAAAGCTCAGGAGCCTCGATCCGCACCGGAAACGCAACCGCAGGCTGGCCAGCCAACAACGTAGTGTCCAAACGTGCCAACGGCAGATCATAGATCGCCGCCGCCTCCCGCGCGATCCCGTAGTGGTTCATCGCATCGACGCGGTTCGTCGTAATGTCCATCTCGAAGAGATGTCCGTTGCCTTCACCGAGCGAATGAACGCCTTCCACCGCGATCCCACGCAACGTCAGGTCTTCCGCAAGCTGCTGATCATCCACTGCAATATCGGGGACATACATCCGAAGCCACTTCGTCAAAATCTTCATAACTGCTGAACCGCTCTCCTAACCCAACATCCAATCGAAACATGTCCTGCCAGATGGGCCCGCTACGCGCGGGGCGACCACTCCGTGGTGGGTGATCCGCTTCGCGTCGCCCTTCCCGCTGGTCGGCACAAACATCGCTGGCAACCAAGCGAAGCGATCACACACCACGGAGTGGTCGCCGCCCGCGTAGGGCGCCCGTCCGGCAGGACAAGCCGTTGCTCGCTATTCCCTATTCCCTGCCCTTAAGCGAACTGCTCCAGAAACCGCATATCCCCCGAATAAAACTGCCCTATATCCGAGATCCCATACTGCATCATCGCGATCCGCTCCACGCCCATCCCAAACGCAAACCCGCTGATCTTCGCATGGTCATACGCCGGCTCCTTGCCCTGCGCGATCCTCTGCGCATCGACCGCCGCAAACACCGCCGGGTCAACCATCCCACAGCCCAGCAGCTCAATCCAGCCCGAGTGCTTGCACTTCCGGCAGCCCTTCCCGCCACAGAAGATGCAGCTAATCTGCACATCCGCGCTCGGCTCCGTAAACGGAAAGAAGCTCGGAAAAAAACGCGTCTTCACCGCCGAACCAAACAACGCCTTCATCGCATGATCGAGCGTCCCCTTCAAATCCGAGAACGTAATATTCGTATCCACGCACAGCCCCTCCACCTGGTGGAAGATCGGCGAGTGCGTCGCATCCGCCGCATCGTTGCGATGCACCTTACCCGGAATCACGATCCGCACCGGCGGAGCCTGCTCGATCATCGTCCGTATCTGCACCGGACTGGTATGCGTCCGCATCAGCAGCCGCTCCCTTGCAGGCCGTCCCTGCTGCTTGCCGATCACGAGCGTATCCTGCGTATCCCGTGCCGGATGGTTCGGCGGAAAGTTCAGCGCCTCGAAGTTATAGAAGTCCGTCTCCACCTGCGGCCCCGTATTGGTCGAGTACCCCAGCCGATTGAACACCGCCACCACCTCCGCCAGCGTCTTCAATAGCGGATGCGCCACACCCGGCGTCCGCACCGTGCCCGGCAACGAGACATCAATCCCGCCAGCAGCCTTTGCGTGAGCAGCCGGATCCGCAGAAGCCGTCTCCAGCGCCGCCTCAATCTGCTGCTTCAGTTGGTTGAACCGAATTCCCAGCGGCTTCCGCGCCTCAGCCGGAGCCGACTTCAGCCACGCGTCGCTCACCAGCTTTAGCCGTCCCTGCTTCCGCCCCAGCCACTCGAGCCGAAACTCCTCAGGGTCCTGCCCAGCCTGCACACCACTGCGAACCTCATCGGCAAGCGCAGCAAACGCGACGTCCAAAGTGGAATCGTCGTAGGAAGTAAGTTCAGTAATCGTCTCGTTCATGAATCCTTTACGCGGAGATCGGCAGCTGTGCCACCCGCGTGGTCGCCTCTGGAACCGCTTCGCCGTCCGCGATCAGCCCTTCGATATGAAACTTAATGCCCTCGCGGATCAATTGCTCGGTCGCCTCATACGTCTCGCCCGCAACCCCGAGTCCCGGCAGGTCCGGCGCATACGCACTCCAACCCGTCGAGGTCTTCTCAAACACAACCGCATACTCTCTCATGGCTTCAATCCCGCCTGCCGCAATATGCTTTTGATCGTCCCGTCTGCCATCTCTTCGGCAGGATGACCGGCAATGGTCACCTTGCCCGGCTTGACCGGATGCTTAAATTGTCGATGACTGCCGCGCTGTGCCACCTGATACCAGCCATCTTCGTGAATCAGGCGAAGAACGTCGCGCGTCTTCATGGCTCAATCAGTGTATCCCAGCCCTACAGCGCGAACAGCACCACCGCCACCACCAGCACCCCAAGCAGCAAACTCCGCCGATCCGTAATCGCGTACACCACCGGATCCTCATCCAACTGCCCCCGCGATGCCAGCAGCCAAAGCCTACTGATCCAAAGCAGCAGAATCGGCAGCAGCAGCCAAAGCCGTCGCGTGTGCGTATACAGGTGCGCCGCTTCCAGGTTCGAGATATACAGCGTCAGCACAAACACCGACACATATCCACTCGCCGACCCAAAGCTCCGCAACTGCTCAATATCCGAGATCAGATACCCACGCCCGTTCGCCGGAGCCGCTCCACGCTGCCGCAGCGACTCCAGCTCCGCAAACCGTTTCACAAACGCCAGCGACAGAAAAAAGAAGATGCTGAACGCCGCCAGCCACGGAGAGATCGGAACCCCCGTCGCCGCCGATCCGGCAATAATCCGGATCGTATACAGCCCCGACAGCACAATCACATCCACCAGCACCTTGCGCTTCAACACAAACGAGTACGCCGACGTCGTCACCGCATAGATCGCCAGCCACAACAGAAATCCATACGGAACCGGCAGCGCACTGCCCGGCGAGATCGCCGTCACCACCGCCGGCAGCGCCAGCGCCAGCGCCAGCGATGCGAGCAGAAATGCACCCACCACCGCCACGCCGCTCAGCGCCGAAAGATCGCCCGCCGCAAACGGCCGCCGTCGCTTCCGCAGATGCTTCCGGTCGGCCTCTAAATCCAACAAATCATTGACGATATACGTCGCTGAAGCACACAGCCCAAAGCTCAAAAACGCGACCAGCGATCCCGCGATCAGCCCCGCATCCATCCGGTGCGCCAGCAGCAGCGGCAGAAAGATCAAAACGTTCTTCGCCCACTGGTGAAGCCGAATCGCCTTCAGCCAGGCCTTCAGCGCGGGAGCCTTGTCGTTGAAGGTCCGCACCGGCACCACGTTCGCCCGTCGCAGCCCCGCGCTCAGGCTGGCAAACGGATTCGCCACCATCGGCTCCACGCACACCGTCAGCAGCGGCAGATCCGGCGAAGCATTGCCGATATAGCAAAAATTGTCCCCAAAGTGGCTCCGAAACGCCGCCAGCTTGTTCTTCCCGGCCAGATTCACCGCGCCGTCCGACGCCAGCACCCCGGTAAAGATCCCCAGGTGCTCCGCCACCCGGTTGGCCAGCCCGTGGTCCGCCGCCGTCGCCAGGTAGATCGGCCTCCCAGCCGCATGCTGCTGTTCCAAATATTGCACCAGCTCCCGGTTGTACGGCAGGTGCGCCACATCCAGCGTCACCGCCGACGTAATATGCTGCTTCAGCGCCGCCTTGCCCTCACCCAACCACTTCGGCAGCTCCAGCAGCTTCGCCGGATGCTGCCGCGCCAGCGCCAACGCCGAGTCGTACAGCGTATCCGACTTCACCAGCGTTCCATCCAGGTCCACGCACAGCGGAAGATCGAGCGGAAGCGCAGCCTGAGCCGCCAGGCCATTCACTTCGCCGCCATAGGATGTGGTGCTTACAGGCATCGCCATCGGTACAGTCCTCCCCAAAACAAGCCAACCGACTTGGATCTGATTCCTAAATTATGCACGACCGCAACCGCTCCCGCTCGCCGTCCGCTGGCCCACACCCGGATTGTTCACCAATCCTTTACAACCAGCCAAGCTCCGATTACCGCCAGCTCATGTCAAGCCCAGAAAATCGTCTCTTCCTATACAAGCCAATCGTTATCAATAGTTTAGCTCATCCAGAAACCTGGCATACCTGCCCCCTCCGGCCTCCTATAATTAAAGGAGAGAGGAAACGAAATGCTTGACCGCGAAACGCGCCCTCGGACGGGAAACTGGAGGTCTAACCCGAAGAGAATCAAGCTAACTCGCCTGATTCGAAGACTTTAGGGACATCACATTTAGAATGAATACTTTACAACGGCAATCGTCGAAGTCCCCACCTAAGTCGCGCCGTATGAAGACTTTGCAAGAAACCCCGGGAGGGGGGGGTACTACCAGTCAGCAGTCGTCCCAGAGCCCATGACCGAGGCGCAAGCCGCTAAGCCAGCGCCTCAACCTCGATCAACCGCTCAGCCGTCGACGGCACGCTCGGCGGTGTGTGCTTCGGAAAGTAAGCGTTCGCCACATACTGCCCCAGCATCCGGTGGGTGTTGAAGAAGCTGCCATTGATCGCCACGCAGTGCTGCTGCATCCGGGCCCAGCCTTTCGCATCCTTATAGAGCGGCGCAACCGCGTGCTCGAGCTTCTCGTACAAGCTCGCCGCCTCCGCCTCTTCCGTATCCCCGTCCTCAATGGCCCAGCCGGTCACGCCCTCGGCGCAGCCCTCGATCCACCACCCGTCCAATACGCTCAGCGACGGCACACCGTTCAGCGCCGCCTTCATCCCCGACGTGCCCGAAGCCTCATAGGGCCGCCGCGGCGTATTCACCCACACGTCCACCCCCTGGGTCAGCAACCCACCCAGCTCCCAGTCGTAGTTTTCCAGATAAATCAGCTTCAGCGAGGAGGAGTTCAGATGCGCAGCCGCTTCAAACACCCCGCGAATCAGCTCCTTACCCGCCAGATCCGCCGGATGCGCCTTGCCCGCGAACAGGATCTGCAGCCCGCCGATCGACTCGGCGATCTTCACCAGCCGCTCCGGATCGGTAAACATCAGGCTCGCTCGTTTGTACGTCGCCACGCGCCGCGCAAACCCCAGCGTCAGGATGGCCGGATCGAACCGCTGCCCCGTCCGCTGCTCGACCGTGGCAAACAGCCGCTGCTTGCCCGTCAGATGGCACCCGGCGATCTTCTCCGGCGCAATCCCGTAGACCGACCGGAAGTAGTTGTTGTCATGCCGCCAATCCGGCACCTCGCCATCCAGCAGCTCGTGCATCGCCGGAGACAGCCACGTCGCCGCATGCACGCCGTTAGTGATGGCATGGACCTTATAGTCCGGGAACATCGTCTGCGAGACCTTGCCATGCTGCATCGCCACGCCGTTCACATACCGCGTAAACCGCAGCGCGATGTAGGTCATATTCATCAGGCCGTTGTGCAGGCACCCAAACCGCTCAATAGCGCGTCCCCGATCCTGCCCCAGCACTTGGTACATCTGGTCGACCCCGAACTGGTCGTGCCCCGCCGGAACCGGCGTATGCGTGGTAAACACGCACTTGGCCTGCACCGCAGCCGCATCCTCGTCGGTCGCGCCGTTCAGCCCCGCGCTCCCAGCCTGCTCCTCGAGCAGCCCCAGCACCAGCAGCGAGGCGTGCCCTTCGTTCATGTGGTACACCTCTGGCTTCGCCCCCAGCGCATCCAGCAGCTTCAGCCCGCCCAGTCCGAGGATCGTCTCCTGGCAGAGCCGGTAGAAGGTGTCCCCGCCGTACAGGTGGTCGGTCAGGGTCCGATCCCACACATCGTTCCCCTCGATATCGGCGTCCAGCAGGAAGACCGGGATCACATGTCCCCCCACCCCCACCACGTCATACCGCCACGCACAGACCCGTATCTCGCGCCCCTGCATCGTCAACGAGATGGTCGTG
>Ga0302314_10018368_pt1 | contig 11665 bp, 7 predicted proteins | sample III_Palsa_N2_3_FD_200533 | JGI IMG/M metagenome (GOLD analysis project Ga0302314, IMG submission 200533) | Peat permafrost microbial communities from Stordalen Mire near Abisko, Sweden - III_Palsa_N2_3 | ecosystem: Environmental > Terrestrial > Soil > Palsa > Peat permafrost | place: Sweden... | reverse complement strand
CCGACGACTACGCCGAGCAGATCAAATCCCAGATCGCCGACATCATGAACACCGGCGGCTCCCGCTACGGCGGCGCCATCACCGCGGCCATGTTCCTCAAAGTCTTCGCCGGCGAAACTCCCTGGATCCACCTCGACATCGCCGGCACCGCCTGGATCGACGACAACAAACCCTGGCAATCCAAAGGCCCCAGCGGCATCGCCGTCCGCTCCATCACCGAGTGGGTCCGCAGCTACGCTACCTAACTCAAGTAAGGCCCAAACCGTCCCTTGATCGTTCCCTCTTCGTTGCTGTCGTCCAGCACGATCACCTCAAACGTCTTTCCACCCGGCGCAACCCGCACCACTACATGCCCCTGCTGGCTCAGCATCTTGTCGGAAAGCCGTGCATCCGCCAACTCTGCTGCCTGCACTAGCCCTGTTGCCAACACATCGCGGTCACCCGCATAAAGTATCGGGCTATACAAACGGTCCAGCGTAGCCAGCGCCGGATGCGACGCATGCCACGACTGCAACACATAAATCCGCGCCCGCATCGCCCTTACAAACTCCGGCCCGGTTGAATCGTAATACCCATGATGGTTCAACGCCGCCACGCTCACCGGCCCAGCGGCCCTGGCTACCGGCGTCTCCACATCCAGCCACGGCTCGCTCCCAAACAGCGTGTCGCAGGTAAGATCGCCGCCAATGTAATAGCTGAACCCGCCATAGCTCAGCTTCACCGCCTGCGAGCAAGGATTCTCCGGCGGATACTGGCTCGGCTTCAGCGTCTCGATCGTAGGAAACAAATGCTTCGTCTCCTCGCCATGCCCGGTCCACACCTCACCATTCGCCGCCAGGTTCCGTACCGACACTGAACCATACGCCGCAGCATCATGCTGCAACACGACCTGTTTCGCCGAGCCGACCTTCAACCTCTCGACCTTCGACCCATGCTTCTCCATCGCATGAGCGAAGCGAATGTAGTTCAACGCCGCCTCATTGTTCAACGGTGCAGGATAGTCGTAGCTCGGATACCCGCGATCGATCAACGTCCGGATCGGCAACAACTCCGCCACATCCGCCACGCCGGTCAGCCGGTAATCCCCCTTCGCCGAAGCTGGAGAATCCGTACCCACATCGCCCATGTGATCGGCATGAAAGTGCGTCAACACAAAGTAATCCAGCTCCTGCCTCGGAGCCGTCCGCAGCGCTCGCAGCGCATACCGCCCAATCCACTCGCCCGGCCGCCGCGAAGCACTCGGCCGCGCCGGCCCCATCGCTCCAGCTTGCTCCCCCGTAGCTTCCTTCACCGCACCGGCATCCACCATGATCGACGTCCCATCGGGACAAATCATCAACACCGAGTTCCCACGCCCCGTCGAGATGTGATGAATATCCAGATAGCCCCGCCGCCACGGCTCAAACGCAGCGGCAACATTGCCTTCAACCCCAAGCGCCCACACCCGCTGGCCAGCCATCAACAAGCCCGTTGCAGACAACCCAAGAAACCGCCGCCTGCTGATACTGCCGCTCATCTCTCCGCGTTCATCCATTCCAACAGGCTACTACTTCCGCTCGATCGCCCCCGGCTTGAAGTCCGTCACCAACGGCCTTCCCCCACCGATCTCGCCGCCATACTTGCCCGCCACAGCCAGGCAGTAATGATGTATCTCCCGCCGTGTGTGTCGCGTCACGTCCACATAATGAGGACTCGGGTAGACGCCGCCATCGGCCGATAGCGTCACCAGCACGTCGGTGCCATAATACAGACCGCTCGGCACATCCGGCTCCACCGTGAACTCGAAGTGATACAAATTCCCGGCCTGCGCATCGCGCGTCGCCACGCCCCGCTCGCCCATCATCAGCGGGTCCCAATACGGCAGGTCTGAGTGTTCCGCCTTGCCGCCATTGCGTCGCAATTGAAGGTTGGCATAGACCGCCCGCGCAGCATCGGCCGACCGAATCGTTAGTTGATAATGCACCACATCGCCGGCCTTCACCACCTTGCACCAGCCGTCGTCCTTCATATCGACGTTCTGCGCCGCAGTCGTCTCTGCCGGCGTCACAACAGTCTCTGCCGGCGCTACAGGCCGCAACGGCGCAGGCGCTTGCACCCGTGCTTCAACAGCCGTCGCCGGAGGACGCGGATACGAAACCAATGCTGCCGTAGCCGGTGGCGGTGCGGCTTGCGAACCCGCGCCCACATAGTTCGCATCTTGCGACACGGAGACGCGAGCGGCCATCATCATCAGCATAATCGGCAAACAGCGTTTCATGCGGCTCCGGTAGAAGTACGTGCGTCCAGTGTTATTGTCAGCTTACGCACAGCTCCATCGCCAGTAGCAGCTTTGGTAACCCTTTACATCGCCGCGGGCACAGCGATCCCCAGCCATCCCAGCACGCGCACCAGCTCTCGCCGCGCGATCGCCGCCGTCGCCAGCAGCAGAGTCTTCCGAGCCGCATCGGTCTCGGTCAAAATATGGTGCCGGTGATAGAAGTTATTGAACTGCTGCGCCAGCGCAAACGCATACCGCGCCAGCACCGCAGGCTCTGCGGCGGCAATGCCCTGCTCCAGCACCATCGACAACCGCGACGCCGTAAGCCACACCTCCCACACACTCGTCCCTTCATCGCCTTCGAGCATCGCAGCCAGATCGAGCGACGGCAACGCAGCCAGCGCAGCCTCCGCGCTGATGCCAACCTTACGAAAGATATTCGCCGCCCGCACCGCGGCATACTGCACATACGGCCCGGTCTCACCATCGAACGCCAACGCGTCGTGATAGTCGAACGCGATCACGGTGTTCCGCGTAAACCGCAGGATAAAGAACCGCAGCGCCCCAACGCCGATGGCCTCCGAAATCTCCACGCGTTCAGCTTCACTCAACTCCGGATGCCGCGCATCCACTTCCTTGCGCGCCGCCGCAATCATGCGATCGATCAGATCGTCGGCCTTCACCCCATAACCCTTACGCCCGCTCACCTCGATAAAGTTCTTTGCCTTCTCTTCTGCGCTCAGCACATAGCCAAGCTCCTCAGCAGTGCGTGCAGTCAGTCCTACAAACGCATAGTTCAAATGCGTATAGCGATCGGCCGCAGCCTCAAAACCCATCACCCGCAAAGCGTCCTTCACCTGCGCTTGCGGATCGTCCTGCCGCGAATCGATCACGTTATAGACCGCATCCGCATGGCCAAAGCTCGGATGAGGCTCTTCACCTTCTACCGTCGATATCCAACACGAATGCGTCGGATACTCATGAAACCTCGCATACCCAAAATCTTTCCCCAGCAGCCCATACTTCCACAGGTGATACGCAATGTCCTTGCCGACGTAGGTCACAGTCCCATTCGATCGCACAATGATCTTCGCATCTTCATCCGGCCCGTCCGTCTGTTCGACCTGCGAGATCGCCCGTCGCATCACCCAGCAGCCTTTATTCTTGCCCTCGATCTCCAGGTACATCGCGCCGCTATCCACCAGCATTCGCCGCGCCGTCTCCCAGAACTTCAAATGCAGTATCTCGCTCTCTCGCGGCAGAAAGTCATACTCGATCCCCAGCCGCTCCATGGTCTCCAGATGCCGCCGCAATACATTCGTCGCGATCAACTCGGCAATCTCCGCCGTATCGTTGTTGCCTTCTTCAAGCTGATGCAGCGTATCCAGCCGCAACTGCTTCCGCGCCGCCGCCTGTTCCGCATCGGCCTCATACCACTGCGTCACCGCCGCATACAGGTCCCAACAAACATAGTCCAGCCGCTGATTGCTCTCAAACAACTCGATTAGCCACGCCTTCACATCATCCAGGCCCATGCCCTTCAGCTTCGTTACCGCAACCACAATGTCCGCAACCTGCACGCCGGTATTGTCGATATAGTTCTGCACCCCGGTCTCATACCCCGGCTTAAACTCATCCGGCTTCAACATCCGCGCAAAGCTGTCGCCCAGGATCGCATTGCGCAGATGCCCCACATGCGCCGCCTTGTTCGGATTGATGCTCGTATGCTCCACCAGCCGAAACCCCTCACCACCTACCGCCGCATGTTCATCCGCCGCGATCCGCTGCACCATGGCTGCGCGGTCCAGCTTCAAATTCAGATATCCCGCACCTGCAATCTCTACCGCAGCCACGCCCAGAATCTCCGCCAGTGCCGCCTGCAACTCCTGCGCAATCGCCCGCGGCGCCTTCTTCAGCCGCTTTGCCAGCTCAAACGCAACCGGCAACGCCATCTCGCCAAACTCGATCTTCGGCGGCAACTCCACCGCAAGGTTCGCCAACACAACGCCATAGCGTTCCGTCAGCAACCCCTCAATCTGTCTCTGAATCCGCTGCTGCAAAATCCGATACATATCTTTGTCTACTCTCTACTGTCTACGCTCTACACACTGCTCTCAAGGCAGTCCCACCGGCAGCGTCTCAATCTCTTCCAGCAGCGGTTTGCGTCGGGCCAGGTGCAACCGATGCACCAGAAACATTCCGCCGCCCACCGCCGTAATCGTCAACAGCAGCCATACATGCACGACCAATCCATAGATCGCGCTATCTCCCAGCGACGCGCCGTGCCGTGTCATAGCATCTTTGCACGCCAGTTCGAAGGGTCCAATCCCGCCCGGCGAACTCGGAATCAGAAATGACAGATTAGCCTCCGCCGTCGCTTGCCAGGGCCCTACCGGCGCACTCACCAGCCCAATCGTCCGTGCAATCGACACATACATCATGCACTCGCAGAACCACGCCGCAAAACTGTAGACCACCAGCATCAGGGTCCCGCCCACGCCGATCTGCCGCACGCAATCCAGCGCCAGCAGCAGCCAATGCTCCACCTTCTTTAGCCGTGCATTCTGCGTCTTGGCGAATCCACGCAGGATCGGCGCCTCCAGCGTCCGCGCGCCAAACACCATCACCAGCAAGCCGGCGGTAGAGATCGCCATACCCGCCTCTGCCACCACGCGCACATGCCCGGACACCCCGCCGCCAAACTGCATCGTCGCCACAAAAAGAACAGCCAGCGTAAAAACATCCAGCAGCTTTTCCAGGATCACCGTACTCAATACGGTCGAGGGCGTCGCATTCATGTCGCCCGCATAGGTAAAAATCCGCATCACGTCGCCGATACGCAGTGGCAACACATTGTTTGCTGCCAGCGACGTCATGAATACCCGCGCGCACACGCTAAACCGCGCTCCCACGCTCCGCAGCATCGACCACGCACGGTAACAACGAATGCTGTAGCCGGCCACGAGGAAGATCACGACGCCGAAGGCCCACGGCAACGACACGATATGAAGCCCATGAAACGCAGCTGGATCGAACCCGCGCTTGCCGTTCGACCCCACGCGAATATACGTCCACCAGATAAAGAACGCGCTGATCAGCAACCCCGGCAGCGTCTTCATCAGACTCAGCCGGTGCTCACGCGTCACAGTTACACTCCATCCGAGCACGCCGCGGCAGGCTCGCTGACCCAGAAATCATCTCAATCATCACTACTTCGATTGTATCGTCCTCAGCTGCCGTTGCCTCGGGTAAGCTAACCGGGTGACCTTCGCGCCATTCTTCCGGAGACGCTCTTGACGACCCCGACGCCTCACCCGAAACCCTGGCCCAGAACAACCTGGGCAGCCCTGCTCGCTGCCCTCACGCTCTGCACCCTCTGCGTCCACGGCTATCATCCCCTCGCCGAAGACGGCGGCCTCTACGTCGCCGGCGTCCAGTACAAGCTTGACCCCTCGCTCTTCCCTCACTACACCGACTTCGTCCGCGAGCACCTGCACTTCTCCATCTTCGCCCCCACCCTCGCCGCTGTCGTCCGCCTCACGCATCTACCTCTCGCCTGGGTTCTCCTCCTCACCGAGATCCTCAGCATCTGGCTCACCCTCTTCGCCGCGCGCCAGATCCTCCGGCGTGCCATCCCCGCAAGCGACGCCGCCCAACTCGCCGGCATCTCCCTCCTCGCCGCCTGGTGGACCCTGCCCATCGCCGGCACGTCCCTGCTGCTGATGGACCCCTATGTCACAGCCCGCAGCCTCTCCACCCCACTTTCCCTACTTGCCATCGCCTTCGCTCTCGACGAAAATCCCAGCCCCGGCCCACTTCTCCGTTGCACCCTATGTCTCCTTGCTGCGGCCGCATTCCATCCCTTGATGGCCGCCTATGCGCTGGCCTTCATCATCGTTCTCCGCCTATCGAAGCTCCGCCGCCGCACCCTCGGTTGGACGATCTTAGCGGCAGTCGCTCTAACCACAGCCGCGCTTCTGCAAATGATCACCCCACCAGAGTCTCCCGCGCTCCAGGCCGCAGCTATCACTCGCTACTACTGGTTCCTCTCGCAGTGGCAATGGTTTGAGCGGCTCGGTCTCCTCGGCCCACCGGCCATGCTGTCTCTGCTATTGATCTTCCGCCGCCACAACCTCTCCAACGCTGCCACAACCCTCTGCCGCTCCTGCATAGCTCTCGCAGCCATCGCAACCCTCACCGCTCTGCTCTTCGCCCACGAAAGCGCCCCGGTACACCTCATCGCAAGGCTGCAAGTGCTGCGCGTCTATCTACCGATCTACGCCCTAATGGCCATGCTCCTCGGCGCAACCCTCTACCAGCTCTGCAACGAAGCAGCCCAAGGCTCACCCTCCACGCTCAGCCGCAAAACTCTGCGCATCACGCCCACGCTCTTCCTGCTCACGATGGCGGCCATCATGGCCTTCGTCCAGCGCCAGACCTATACATCCTCGCCGGAGGTCGAACTCCCCTGGCGCGCAGCCCATAACCCCAACCCCTGGGTTCAGGCCTTCCTCTGGGCCAAATCCAACACCCCGCAAGACGCGCTCTTCGCTCTCGACGCAAAGTACGTCAACACCGACGGCGAAGACGCGCAAACCTTTCGCGCCACCTCCCTCCGCAGCGCCCTCCCGGACTACTCCAAAGACGGCGGCGAGGCCTCCATCACACCGGCCCTCGCCCCGGTCTGGCAACCCGCCGCCACCGTCCAGAAGGACCTAAGCCAACAACCCGATGCCCAGCGCGACGCCCACCTCCAGCCCTTCGCCGTCACCTGGATGGTCCTGCACTCGACCGCGCTCACCGTCCACCCCTGCCCCTACGACAACGGCACAGTCAAGGTCTGCCGTCTCATACCTTAAGACAACTAACCGGCTAGTTCGCCCCCGCCGAACCCGCTTCCGCTCCCATCTTCAGCACCACGCTCTCCTTGTCCTTCGCCTCGAACTGCGAATAAAAAGTTCGCAAAGTGGCATAGTTGGCCACAGGAAAAATAATGCCGGCGAAGGCAAAGTTCCGCCGCACTGTTATATTCTTGTCTGCCTGGGTGATATCGAGCTTGTACACCCCCACCCCCTTGAGATCGAAATTGGACGACACCGGTGCGCCCTCCACCGTCAGGTTGCTGGGTAGGTTGATGCGCGTGGCATCCAGCACACTCTCAGGGTACGAAAAGTACACCGCCAAATCGCGCTTCTCATGCGGAAAGGACGCCGTCGATCCCACCTCGAACAGCTCCACGGGCAGCACCAACCGCTTGCCGGTCGGTGTGCCGATGGAACCCTTTACCTCGTAGTTCACCAGCAGAGGCTGCTCATACTCCTCAAGGTTCTTGATCTCCGTGACCTTCACCTCCAGCGTCTTCGGCAACATGCTTTCCATGTGGGTGCGCAAGCCGTTGCGCAGGCTCTCCTCGTCGCCGCGCAACGCACGTTCCCGCCAATGGAGCGCAGCGGAGCCCGAAAAGGTGAGTTTGATGCTGCCCTTGACGCTGCCGTCCTCCGCCATCGTTAGGTTTGCCGTACGCTGAGTGTTGTTGAAGGTATAAGCCTCGCCCGGAGTCTGCCCAAAGTCAGTGCCGCCATCAGTCTGCCGAAGCCCCTGCACATAGGTACTCTCCCATGCCAGGTGCCCGTATTGGCAATACCTCGCCCCCGGATCGAAGAACTGCTCCTTGCCATTGACATTCACAATGGCCACCAGGTTGTCGAACTGACTGGTATTCAACCAGCTGGGCGTAAACAGGCGTTCCGAGCGATCCGGCACCCGCATCAAATATGCCTTCATGCCCGCAGCCCGAGCCATCCCTACAAATAGCATCGTGATCTCGTCGCTGCTGCCGCGTTTGTGCGCCAGTACGTCCGCCGCGTTATCCACCTTGCCCAGCCCCGCGGCCTTATCTTCCTCGCGGCCATGCGCTCGCGTGTAGTCCGTGTTCTCCAGCGCCATCACGGCGGAATATATCTTGTGCAGCTTCTCATCTGGCGTCCCCGCCCCGGCAATGATCGTCTGCGTGGCGGTCTTCAGGTCTGAATTCGGCCCCGCGAATTTGTCCACGCTCTTCGTCCATCTCTTCCCCTCGCCCTTCCAATAATCGGCGGCGGAATGATACGCCGTGAAGTTGAACAGCACCCGGTAACTGAAGCTCGCTATCGGGGGCATGTACTCCTCCTTCTGCTCCGGAGGCACATCTTTGACGTTGAGCTCATAGACATGTGCGGGTACTCCACTAACTGATGTTCCAGGAATATCGTGCTGCTGGATCGTTGCACCAGCCGGAAGGATGGGAAACCATGAAATCGCATTGATCGCATCGCCCGTATTGCCGTCGACCAGCTCCTTGGTGGTCGGATACCACGCAAAGTGCGCCGCCTTCACATACAGCTCGTCCTGGATAAACCAGTCCGGGGCCTCAAAAGAATTGTCGTTATACCGTGTCGAGTAGCGATACTCGATAATGCTGCCTATCTCCACATCCGGCAGCGTGAAGACCTTCTCCTGCACCTTAAATCCTTTGGTCTTCTCCACCACCTTTAGATAAGGCTTCCCCGCGAACGCGACGATCGTTCCATCCGCATGGATGGTCCGTCCCAGGATGTCACCTAGCGTCTTGTCGTCGCCCATATACTCATCGTGATCCATTGAACTCAAGAATGGCAGTTCGACGTTGGCATAGTTCTTACCCTCTTCGGTCAATATCTTGATCCGGTCATAGTGCTGCACCACATGCATATCGTCCCTGGTGATCTCCTCCTTGAACAACACCACCGCCGCAGCGCCCGGATACCCCGGCAGCGACGTCATCGCCAGCTCTTCCTTTGTCGGCTTCACAAACACATCGGCAGCGTGCAGCGGAATTGCCGGCAGCATAATCGTCAGCAGCACAGAAAGGTTCAGCACACACAGCAGATAGTTGCGAAATCTACTCACTACGGGCTTCGGCTTCGAACTTTTGCACAATAGCTGCATCATGTTTCTCCTCATGGCACTCTCATTCGTTGCGACAATGGCTGTCTCTAGCACCAGCTATAGCCTCTGATTTCACTAACGCCGGAGTGTCCTGTTACTTGCCGCCTGGTGCCGGATTCCCTGTTGCGTCATCGGGCGTAGATCGCAGCACCACGCTCTCCCGGTCCCCGGTCTCGAACTGTGAATAGAAGTTGCGTAAAGCAGAATAATCTTTCGGAAGCACAATAATGTCGTTGAAAGCAAAGTTCCGCTTCACCGTCACATTGTCTGTAGCCGGCGTAACCGCGATGTTGTAGACGCCAAGATTTGTAAAAGTATACTTCGCCGAAGCAGGACTGGCTTCCACTGTCAGGTTCTTCGGAAAGTTGATTCGCAATGCATCCAGCACCACCTGCGGATAATGAAAATAAACCGCCTGTTCGCGCTTCTCATCCGGAAAGGTAGCTCTTGACTGCGCTTCAAGCACGTCGGCAGGAATTGTCAGCCGCTTGCCCGAAGGCCTGCCTAGCGGCCCCTTTATCTCATAGTTCACGATCAGCGGTTGTTCGTACTCTTCCAGGTTCTTGATCTCGGTCACCCGCACTTCGAGTGTCTTCGGCAATCTCGCTTCCATATCGAGACGCAAAGCATTCCGCAGCCCCTCATCGTCCCCGCGCAATGCCTGCTCGCGCCAATTCAAAGCCGGCGATCCCGTAAAGCTAATATTTACAGTGCCTGCCACATCGCCGTGCTCGTCTATCGTCAGATTGACGGCCCGCGTTGTCTTGTTTGCCGTATAGACCTCACTCGGCGTCCGTGCAAACTCTGTCCCTCCAGGGGTCTGGCGCAGGCCTTCTACCGAGGTATTTTCCCAGGCCAGTTGACCATAAGGGCAGTACCTCGCGCCGGGATCGAAGTATTGGTCCTTCCCATCGATGCGAACGATCGCCACCATGTTGTCGAATTGGTCGATATTTAACCATTTCGGCGTGAATAGCCGTTTCGAACGGTCTGGAACTTCCATCACATGGGCCTCCCCCACGGCGGCCCGCGCCATCCCGACAAATAGTTCAGTAAGTTCCTTGCTGTTGCCACGTCTGAGTGAAAGGATGTCCGCTGCGTTGTCCACACTGCCCACGCCAGCGGCCTTGTCCTCCGGACGCTTATAAGCTCTGGTATAGTCCGTGTTTTCGAGAGTCATCACCTCGGCATAGATCTTCCGCAGCTTTTCCTCATTAGTCGTCGCTCCGGCAACAATGGCCGCCGTCGCAGCCTTAAGTGCTGAGTTTGGACCTATAAACTTGTTGGCACGTTTTGACCATTCCTTGCCCGCATCCTTCCAGTACTCTTCACCTGAATCATAGGGAGTGTAACTAAATAACACTCGATAGCTCAGGCTGTCCATCGGCGGCATATAGGCTTCGCGCACCAGCGGTGGCACGTCGTTAATGGTGAGCTCATAGACCTGCGGGAGTGCCGGCATTCCCGGTGTGGCAATGCCCGGGAGATTGCGATGCTCCACTTGCACACCTGGCGGCAGAATCGGGAACCAGGCCACATCTTTGATCGTGACACCTTCATTGTTGTGTATAAACTTGCTGGTCGGATACCACAGATAATGTGCTGACTTAATATATAGATTTCCCTGTATATACCAATACGGCGGTTCATAGGTATAGCTGTTGATCCGCGTAGAGTACCGGTACTCAATAATGCTTCCGATCTCCACATCGGGCAACGTAAAGATCAGCTCCTGTTCTTTCTGCTCGATGCTATTGGCCTTGTACTTCTTTATGATCTTGAGATAAGGCTTACCGGTGAAAGGAATAATCGTTCCATCGGGATGAATCGTGCGTCCCGCAATGCTGTTCAGCAGCTTATCGTCCGTTGTCCAACTCCGGTTTACGACATCCGTCCTTGAACTGGAAAATCCAAGATCCACATCCGCATATCTCTTGCCTTCTTCGGTCAAAATCTTGATGCGGTTGTAGTGCTGGTCCACATTGAGATCGTCCCAGGTAATATCTTCACGATGCAACACCACGGCCGCCGCGCCGGGATAGCCCGGCAGCGATGTCATCTCCAGTTCCTCCTTCGCGGGCGCCACAAAGGAATCCAACAGATGCTGCGCCAAGGCCGGCGACGCCAAAGCCAGCAGCAGGACAGTCTGAATCACATACTTCAAGCGGCTGTAAAACCAGCAAGCTTGAGACCCTTGCTTCCGAATATTAAGTAATTCCATCTTCATAGTCCCCTCTAAGATTCCCCGGTGCTGACTCGTCGTTCACGTTGCCGATCGTTGCTTCGATTGCGGTCAGCCAATCTTATTGGTTACCGCTTGGTCCCTGTGCCGGCGCGACTCCAGCAGGCACCACCTTCAAAACCACGCTTTCATGGTCCTTCGCCTCAAACTGCGAATAGAAGCCGCGCAGTTCGGCATAGTGATCTGGCGGAACGATAACT
>Ga0302314_10018367_pt1 | contig 11665 bp, 13 predicted proteins | sample III_Palsa_N2_3_FD_200533 | JGI IMG/M metagenome (GOLD analysis project Ga0302314, IMG submission 200533) | Peat permafrost microbial communities from Stordalen Mire near Abisko, Sweden - III_Palsa_N2_3 | ecosystem: Environmental > Terrestrial > Soil > Palsa > Peat permafrost | place: Sweden... | reverse complement strand
ATCTAGCCGGCTAACAGGCAAGCTGGATGGGCGCCCTGAATTCGATCGCGCCCAATTTGGCGGTACGGAAAAGCGAAAAGCCGCCGGGACTTCTCCGCGGCGGCTTTCCTCTTGCGTGTTCCTACCAGCAACGAGCGTCGCGAACGTAGGAGCCGTAGGCCGGAGACCAGCGCCAGTAACCGCGGCATCCGCCGTAGTAGCCCCAATAGCCTGGGCCCGCGTAGTAGGCCGGCGGCGCGCCGTAGTATGGACTTGCAAGGCTGGCCCCGATGGCGACGCCGAGGACGCCCGCCGCGAAGATCCCTGGCCGCGGACCCCAGCCCGAATGCCAGTAACCTGGCCCGCCACGCCAACCGCCATGCCAACCACCCCCGAAATGCCAAGGCGCGGCGGATGCGGTCGTCGGCGCGATGAAAGTTGTTGCTAATGATGCGGCCGTCGCAACGGCCAACAGTGCTTTCTTGAACATGACGTTCTTACCTCCCGTGCGCGGCCGATGCTTTAGCGCCGCAGCATGAGGGTCGTATTTCGCCTGTGAACCTTAGCTGAATGGCGCGCTAAGTGACCGTTCACTTGCGGACCCCGATCTGCCTTCTCGGCCCAGAACCAGGTTCTGGTTGCGGGGCCACTCCAAACACCTGTCACCGCCATCTGGGTCCGCCGGATCGTCTTGTGCTCACCCTGGGCCCGGTTGCGGGCTTAGTGGTTGTAGCCAGCTCCGACCCAAGGCGGGCCTGGCCTCGCCCTCTTGCGTGAAGGGACGGGATACTCACACTGGGGGGCGCCGATCGGACGCCAAGGAGAGAACCATGTCTGACGAGAACGTCGCCATCATCAAGGGCATCTATGACTCGTTCACCGCGGGCGACGTGTCCGGCGTGCTCGGAAGGATGAGTCCCGAAATCGTCTGGCACGAGGCTGAGAACTTTCCCTATGCCGACCGAAACCCATATCGCGGTCCCGAGGCGGTCGCGGCCGGCGTGTTCGGGCGTTGCATTGGTGAGTGGGACGGCTTTGGCGTCGTCATGGATGATTTGATCGACGGCGGCGATCGCATCGTCGCGCTCGGCCGCTACACGGGCGCCTTCAAGGGCACCGGCCGGCGCATGAACCCGCAAGCGGTCCATGTTTGGACGCTCAAGGACGGCAAGGCGATCGCTTTCCAGCAGTACATCGACACACTTGATGTCGCTCGCGCCACTGGCGCCGCCTGAACCACACAACGCCCGCGTTCGACCGATAGCAGACCCGGGCCTCGCGCACGGCGAAGGGCTTGCTCTGACAACACCGTCAACCTCCGAGAGGTGCTATGAACCACCATGGTCGACATCCGTGGTCGAAGGTTCGAGTTCGTTCGCACCGCGCTGCGCTTCTTGCTAGCCGCGCTCTACTACCTGGTGGGCGTCTGGCATTTGACGGTCCCCAGCGATTTTGTAGCGATCGTGCCGCCTTGGGCGCCGGCCCCTCACGCGATGGTGATCTTCACCGGATGGTGCGAACTCCTGGGCGCCACCGGATTGTTGATCCCGCAGCTGCGCAAGTTCGCGGGTATCATGTTGGCGATCTACGCCGTTTGCGTTTTTCCAGCCAACATCCGACAGGCGTTCGAACACATACCGTTTCACGGCCATGCCGTCGGATGGGACTTCAGCGGACCCCGTTTCGCGTTCGAGCCGGTCTTGATCTGGTGGCCTTTGTTTTGCGCTGGCGTGGTCAATTGGCCGTTTCGCAATTGGCGCGATCCCGTACCGAAATAACGCCCCACCATCACCGCAATCCCGCTCACCTTCCAACTGGTGTCGTGAGGGCGAGGGTCGATGCCGGTCAGGATCGAGGCCTGACGGCGGCGTCCATCACTCGTCGAGGTATTTCCAGGTGTCGGCGCCGTCGATACGGCGGACGCGCGCAGCCGCCAGAACTTCCGGCGGAAACAGTCGGGCGTTGATCGCGACGCGGCCTTCATCGTAACCCGGCATCGGCCGCCAGCCGGTGGCGCAGCCGCACACGCGGCAATGACCGAAGGCGATCATCTTGTCGCCCCACACATACTCGGCGATCGTCTCCCGAGGGGTCGTGAGGGTAACCTCCGCCGCGGGATAGTAGGCGCATACCGATCCCAGGCGACGGCAGATCGAACAGTTGCAGCTGGTGACGGTGTCGGGCGCGCGCGCGACCTCGAACCTCACCGCCCCGCAATGGCATGTGGCCTCAATCATGGTTTCAACCCGTGGCGACCCGCGTTCAGCCTCGTCAATGTCCACCATTGGTGTGCTGTCGGCCAGGCATCTTTAACGCTCGCGAAACGTTCTCTCCTCGCGCCTCGTCCACGGTGGACCAGGAGGACGTTATGCAAAGATCGACCCACGAGGAACCCAGCCGTTGGCGCCCCGTTCTGGGCGCGGTCTGGGCGCCCATTCCCTGGATGCTGGAGGCCATGTTCGTGCTTCTGCTGGCGCTCCGCGACTATGCGGGAATGACGGCGGTCGCCGCTCTCCTGGCCATCAACGCGGCGGTCAGCCTGGGTGAAGGATATGCGCGGGCCAGGCTTCTCGGACATGGACCAACGCCGGCTGGGTCGGCTCTGCCGCCCCAGATCTGAGCTTCCCGGTGGCTTTAAGCCGCCACCCCATGTTGAAGGCGTTCAGCGCTGGCGAACATCGCCGTCATGGCGGAGCCTGGCTCGCACGGCTCGGCGATCAAGTCGCCGTCGGCGAGCAGCTCTGTCAGCCGGCTGCGCGCGCGACTGACGCGGCTCTTCATCGTGCCCAGCGGGCAGGCGCAGATCACCGCCGATTCCTCATAGGAAAGGCCCGCCACGGCCACCAAGGTCAGGGCCTCCCGCTGTTCGTCGGACAACTCCAGCATGGCGCGGCGCACGTCGTCCAGTTCGAGCGCGGCGGTGGAATTGGTCACCGCCACCAGGGTCTCCTCAGCCACTCTGGGGTCGAGCTGCGAGGACCGCCACGAGCGGCGCCTGTCGGAGTAGAACTGGTTGCGCATGATCCTGAACACCCAAGCTCTGAGATTGGTGCTCGGGGTGTAGCCTTTGCGTCCGCGCCAGGCGCTGACCAGAGTGTCCTGGGTCAGATCGTCGGCCTCCGTGGCATTGCGGCACAAGGACCTGGAAAACGCGCGCATGTTGGGGATCAGGGCGATCAGATCGTTCTTATCGAGAACGGCGATCTGATCGCAGTGGTTCAAGAAAGTCATGGCGGCGCCCCGTTTGCGGATCGTCGCCCGAAACAGCCGGGCCGCGTGAGCGGGCAGCCGGCCTTTCTTGCGTCGACAATGGCAGACTACGACCGTCGGAGTTCCCGCGGCAGGCTCGGAAATCACCTAGTCGGAGCGTGGGCCGCGGGAACGGCGTCCCTAAGCCATCACCTCGTGGGCGTCATCGGAAGCCGCCGCCAGGGCCAGGCGCGCCAGGGCCGGCAGGGACTTGGCCCCGGTCCGCGTCATGATCGCGGCGCGATGGTTTTCGACCGTGCGCTGGCTGACGCCCAGATCCGCGGCGATATTCTTGCTGGGGTGGCCGGCCAGGACCAGGTCCATGATCTCGCGCTGGCGCGGCGTCAGAGTCGCCACATGGTCCGCCGCATCCTGGCGCCAGGCGGTCAGCTTGCTTGAGTCCCGCGCCTGTTCCAGCGCCCGCCGCACGCCGGCCAGGAGTTCGCCGCGGCTGATGGGCTTTTCGATGAAGTCCGAGGCGCCCGCCTTCATGGCCTCGACCGCGATCGCCACATCGCTGTTGCCGGTGATCATGATCGCCGGCAAGGCGCGGCCCGCGCCGCGCAGGCTGCGTAGCAGGTCCAGCCCGCTCATGCCGGGCAGATAGGCGTCGATCAGGAGGCAGGCCTGGCGTTCGGGCCGGTAGGCCGCGAGGAAGGCCTCGCCATCGGCGAAGTCCTCCACCGAATGGCCGTCGTCTTCCAGCACATCGCGGATGCCGTCACGCACGTGGGTGTCGTCGTCGACCACATAGATGACCGGGCCGGCCGCAGCGCTCGGCGCCGTCATAGGCGGCGCCCGCAATCGCCTGACGCCCTTGGCCATGGGCAACAGGCGCTGGATGACGTTGATCAGCTCCTTCAGCTTCACCGGCTTATGCAGGTGAACGCACTTTTGCAGCGCGATGGCCCCCAGGGTCTTGGTGGAGATGTCACCCGTCAGGATGATCACCGGCAGCTCGGCATGAACGTTGGCCCGCACCCTGGCGGCCAGTTGCAGCCCGTCCAGGCCGCCGGGAAGATTGTAGTCCGCCAACACCAGGTCGGGACGCACCGCCCCCCTGGTCACCAGGTCCAGCGCCTCGACCCCGCTGGGCGCCGTGACCGCGCGATGGCCCTCGTCGACCAGCACGAGTTCGAGCAGGGCCCGCACTTCGGGATCGTCCTCGACGACCAGGACCACGCCCGTGCGCTGGGCCCCCTCGGCGGTCCCGTCGCCCCGTTCCGCCCCGTCTAGTAGTGGCCGGCTGGGCCGCTCGCTCCCCACGTGGGGGATATCGACGGAGAAGACCGAGCCTCGTCCAAGGACCGAGCGAACTCGCACGGGATAGCCCAGCAGGCCCGCCATGCGCTGAACGATCGACAGGCCAAGGCCCAGCCCAAGGCTGCGCTCGCGCGCGGCGTTGCCGAGTTGATGGTACTCTTCGAAGATCGCCTGCAATTCCGCCTCGGGGATGCCGATGCCGGAGTCCCAGACCTCGATGCTGAGGACGCCGGGCCGCCGTCGGCAGCCCAACAGAATCTTGCCGTGCCGGGTGTATTTCAAGGCGTTGGACAGCAGGTTGCGCAAGATCTGCTCGAGCAGTCGAGGATCGCTGTCGATGTAAAGGCTGCAGGGCGCCACGTGCATCTGAAGGCCCTGGGCCTGAGCGTGATAGCTGAATTCGCCACGCATGCGATCGAGCAGGTCGGCGACCGGGAAATGGCTGGTATCGACGTTGACGGTCCCGGCGTCGATCTGGTTGATGTCCAGCAGGGCGTTGAGCATGCCCGACATCGCGCCCAGGGTTTCATCGATCCGCTCGACCAGTTCGCGCGCCTTGGCGCCTTGGGCGGACTTGGCCAGCAGCCCATGAAGCAGGACCAGGGTTTGCAGCGGTTGGCGAAGATCGTGGCTGGCGGCGGCGAGAAAGCGCGACTTGGCGACATTGGCCAGCTCGGCCTGGCGCTGGGCGGTGCTGGCGGCGTCCTCGGCATGTCGTCGTTCGGTGGCGACGGCGAAGGTGATGACCACCCCCTCGATTCCGTCATCCTGGGTGCGGTAGGGCAGGATCCGGCGCATGTACCACTCGCCGTCGCCCGTCGGGATCTCGCGCTCCAAGGGCTGCAGATTGCGCAACACGGCGCGCGCGTCGGTCATCAGGGCGTCGTCGGCCGCCAGGGCGCTCAGATCGGTGAGCGGCCGCCCCACGTCGCCGGGAATGATGTTGAACAGCATCTTGGTGGCTGGGGTGAAGAAGCGGATCTTCAGCTCCCGATCGAGGAAGATGGTCGCCACATTGGTGCTGTAGAGCACGTTCTGCAGGTCGTTGGAGGTGGTGCGCTGCCGCTCCAGGGTTTCCTGGAGCTGGGAGTTGAGCGCGGTCAGCTCCTCGTTGAGCGATTGCAGCTCCTCCTTGGAGGTCAGCAGCTCCTCGTTGGTCGACTGGTATTCCTCGTTGACCGACAGGGCCTCTTCGTTGATCGCCTTCTGCTCTTCGCTGGAAAACTCCAGTTCGTGGATCGCGCCCTGTAGCTCGCTCCGCAGCGCCGCCAGCTCCTGCTCCATCTCCGCCACGCGCGAGGCGTCGCCGGGCGAGACCGGTCGTTTGCGCCGCGGTTCGGCCGTGGGCTCGTCAACGAAACAGACCAGCAGCAAGGTCTCGCCATCGCTCTGCAGAGGATGGACATTGACGCTGAAATTGATCGCCTTGCCGCCGTGATCGGCGCGGCCGCCGGTGACCACCACACGGCTGTTGGTGCGGCTGGCCTTCTGCACGGCGGATCTCAACCTGGCGCGCAGGCCGTCGCGCGCCATGTCCAGCAGATCGTGCGTCGGATGTCCCGGCGCCACACGCAGGTAACGGTCGATCGGACCGAGGGAAAAGAGACACTGGTACTGGAGGTTGATCAGCGTCGCCGCCGGCGCGTAGGCGTCGATCACCATCTGGCGGCACAGGTCGGCGAGCGCGGCGTGGCGCGGCGGCGTCTGGCCGGGCCCCGGACGCGCCGCCATCAGCGCGCCGTCGCCCGAGAGCGTCGAGAAGGCCAGCGTTCCCGGTCGGCTGTGGCCGACGCGCCGGTAGATCCGCTCGGGCTTGGAGATAAACGCGAAGCGGCCCTCGAGGTCGCCGACCGTCTCCGAGCCGCCGAGCAAGAGGACGCCGTCTTCCTTCAGGGCGAAATGGAACAGCGAGATGACGGTGGCCTGAGCCTTGGGCTGCAGATAGATCAGAAGGTTGCGACATGATACCAGATCCAGCCGCGCGAACGGCGGATCGGCCAGCACGTCCTGCACGGCGAACACCACCTGCGAGCGAAGATCGCGCAGGATGCGGTAGCCTGACGCTTCCTTGGTGAAGAACCGCTTCAGGCGTTCCGCCCCGACGTCGGCGGCGATGGAGGCTGGGTAGTAGCCCTCGCGCGCCGTGGCGACGGCGTCCGCGTCGATGTCCGAGGCGAAGATCTGCAGCTTGACGTTCCGCTGGGCGGCGCTGATCGCCTCGCGCAGCAGCATGGCCAGGGAATAGGTCTCTTCGCCGCTGCTGCATCCGGCGACCCAGACGCGCAGGGGTTGGTCCGGCGAGCGGTCCCGCACCAGGCCCGGAATGACGCTTGCGGCGAGATATTCGAAAACCTTCGTGTCCCGGAAGAAGCCGGTGACGTTGATCAGGAGATCCTTGGCCAGCAGATCCACCTCGCGCGCGTCGCCGCGCAGGATGTCGAGATATCGATCCATGTGATCGGCCTCGATCGCCGACATGGCCATGCGGCGCTCGATGCGGCGTTGCAGGGTGCCAGACTTGTAGAGCCTGAAGTCATGGCGGGTGTTCGCCGACAGCAGTTCGATGATGTCCGCCAAGGCGACGGGTCGCGCGGCCGGGGATGGGTCTGTCGCGGGCCGTGGAGACTCGGCGAGACGCCGGGCGCGATCGATCAGCGCCTCGGCGATCTTGGCCACCGGCAGCACCACGTTCACCGCGCCGGCCAGGATGGCGCTACTCGGCATGCCGTCATATTCCGCCTCGTCGGGATCCTGAGCGATGACGAAGCCGGCGTGGTCTCGCACCGCGTGCAGCCCAAGGCTGCCATCGGCGCCGGTGCCGGAGAGGATCACGCCGATCGCGCGCGCGCCGCAGTCGTCGGCAAGGGATTGCAGCAGGAAGTCGAACGGCAACCGCGCGCCGTGACGCGCCTTTGGTTGCGAAAGTCGAAGAACGCCCTCCGTCACCGCCAGGTAGGTTCCCGGCGGAATGACGTAGAGATGTTCGGGTACGACGATCATACCGTCCGTGGCCTGCACCACGGTCATGGCGGTGTGGCTGGCCAGCAATTCCACCAACAGGCTCTCGTGCGCCGGATCCAGGTGTTGAACCAGGATGAAAGCCATGCCGGTAGCGGCGGGCAGGGCGGCGATCAGCTTCTTGCAGGCGTCCAGGCCGCCCGCCGACGCGCCAACGCCAACGATCGGAAAGTTCGCCGCATGGCGACCGGGCGCCGAAGGCGGTTCCGAAATCGTCACGGGTCTGTCCGCGCTGGCCTGAGGCGGACGGTTGTCGGGCATACCAAGTTCTTTTCGAACGCGCCCCCGCGCCCCCGAAATGGGAGATCGGATAGAATTCTACCATACTTTACAGGCCGACGATCTTTAATCGCGCCGGCGAATATTTTCCAGATTCGAACGACCAACGACCCCGTTCAGACAGTCCACGGCCCGGAGTGAGTATTTTCCGAGGTTTATTCCGCGGTTCTGTTTCCCTTATTATTCGGATCGTTACGCATTCGATGGAACTTACAGCGCCCCAACGGCTTTTTCAGGCGGGCCCGGGGAGCGTCCCTTGACCCAGATTTGGAGTGAAATCTTGCTTCAACAGCCCGCACGGCAGACACTCGCCGATGAAACGGCCAGTTGGGTCAATGAAGGCGGCGCGCCTTGTCCGATCGCTGGCGTGGCGCCGCTGCAGATTCTCATCGTTGAGGACGATGCGGTCGTCGCGCGACTCTGCGGCCAAGTGCTCGAGGGCATGGGCCATGAGGTCTGCGCAATCGTCGGCGATGAAGTTGACGCCGTGGCCGCCGCTCTACGCTTCAGGCCCGGATTGATGCTGGTCGATCAGCGCCTGGCCGGCGGCAGCGGGGTCGGCGCGGTCGAGGAGATCCTGGCGACCCTGTTCATTCCGCATATCTTCGTCTGCGGCGATCCGGCCCCGGTGCGCCTCCTGAGGCCGAATGCGGTGGTGTTGCGCAAACCTTTCCACGAAGCCGACCTCGCGGCGGCGATCGACCTCGCGGTCGGTGGTCGCACCGATAGTGGCGACAGGGGTGGCGGCGGGCTCAACTAATCTGGCGCGTGACAAGGGACTCCGGCCGGACCGGCCTCGGACGATCCCTCAGTCCATCCCACCCGAGACGTCATTGATAGCGTGCAGGACAGAATGAGGGTCGGACGGCATCGATGTCGCGTGGCCTTGGTCGTCGACGCGGTCGGCGAGGACCGGATTGTCGCGCCTCTTCCCATAGCCCGATGATCTTGGAGGTTTTCTCGTCGTTCAGGATCGCCAGCTCCAGAATCAGCTGTTCGCGCGGGCTGGCCAGTTTGTCCTCCTGGCGTTGCGTCGTGAGGATGAGCGCGGCTAAATAGAGCGCGCCCATCGACAAGGCGCCTTGGAGCCAGGAAAATGGCGGCGGGTCGGGGGGCCTCAGGCCGGCCCAGCCGACGAGGATGTTGATACTGGTCCATGCCAGTATGGCCGCCGTGAGCGCCGCGACGAAACCTGGCAGCCCGATCAGGGCTGTCAGGCCGTCCACGGCGTGTTGCAGCGCGCTCGTCCCCTGCTTGTGGTTAGCGCGGATCTGAGCGGTCGCCCCCGCGCTAAACGCGCTAGTGCTTGGCGTCGTCGGCCGTGTCGGTGACCGCGTGTCCGGTGGACGAGACGTCCTTGCCGGCGCCGGCAATGGTGTTGCAGGCGGTGGTCGCCAAGCTGGCGGCCAGGACCGCCAGAACGATAAGTTTGCGCATGACTGAATTATCTCCTCAAGAGGTGGCGATCAAACGCGCCGGGGGCTGAAACGCGTAAGAACACAATAGGTTCCATCTTATGAATTACGGACATCGCGACCTCAACAGGCCAGTCCGCGCTCTCCGGGAAGTGAGTGATTTCCGAGTCTGCCCAGGCGATTCGCCGCAAACTACAAACGGGTCGAGTGAGCCCTCTGCAGCGTCAGACGCAACAATTGGGGCGGATCTCTCCACGAGGCGCGGGATTCATCCGATGAGCGACACACAGCCTGATCAAGTCTCGACCCCGCCGGTGTCGCGTGATTGCCTCATCGGTCAAACGATCGTGAGCGCCGTCGAAATAGGTGGCGCCCCATGAACGCGATCCGCATCCTGGTGGCGGAAGACGACGCCGTGGTCGCCACACTGCTCACGGCTGTTCTTGAGGACATGGGCCACACGGTGTGCGCCGTCGAGGCGACGCAGGCGAGCGCGGTGGCCGCGGCCACTCGGACCCGGCCGGACCTGATGATCGTCGACGAGAAATTGGGCTCCGGCAGCGGCGTCGCGGCCGTCGCGGAAATACTTCAATCCGGCTTGGTCCCACACATCTTCGCAAGCGGCTCAGAGTTGCGGGGTCAATCGATCAACCCCCATGCGGTGGTGCTGCAAAAGCCGTATTCCGCGGGCGACCTGACCTCGGCGATCGCGCGCGCGCTCGCGGCCACGGCGAATCCCGCGGCGGGATGATTTGCGCCCTGATCTGAACGACCACGGCATCGGCCCTCTCGACCGGCGGGGGCGGCCTTACGATCCCCAAGTCGCGAACATGCCGACCGCGGCGGCGCCCATGACCGCCGTGGCGAGCCAGCCGATCACCTTCAACGGTCCGGGCAGGACGAACCGGCCCATCACCGCGCGCCGGCTCGACAACAGCATCATCATGACCATGACCGGCACGGCCACGACGCCGTTGATCACCGCGCTCCAGAACAGCGCCTTGATGGGGTCGATCTTGGTGAAGTTGAGGCCAACGCCGATCACGAACCCCGCGGCGATGATCGCGTAGAATTGTGGCGCACGCTTGAGCTTGCGAGCCAGGCCCACGTGCCAGCCCACCGCCTCGCCGACGGCATAGGCCGCCGAGCCGGCCAACACCGGCACCGCGAGCAGACCGGTGCCGATGATGCCGAGCGCGAAGACCAGGAACACGAACGGGCCGGCGATGGGCTTCAGCGCCTGAGCCGCTTGTGACGAGGTCTGGATATTGGTGATCCCGTGCGCGTGGAGCGTCGCGGCGGTGGTGATGACGATGAAGATGGCCACGATGTTGGACAGGAACATGCCGATGTAGGTGTCGATGCGAATGCGACGGAACTCGAGCTGCGATTGGTCCGGCGCGCGTTCGAGTGGCTTGGCGTCGGTGCGTTCCTTGACTTCCTCGACCTCTTCCTCGGCCTGCCAGAAGAACAGATAGGGACTGATCGTGGTGCCGAGGATCGCCACCACCACCGTCAGATAGCTGGCCTTCAGGCTGATGTCCGGGACGATCAGATGATAGCCGACCGTAGCCCACGGCATGTGAACTACGAAGGCCACGCCAACGTAGGCGAACAGCGACAGCGTCAGCCACTTCAGCCACGAGACGTAACGGGCGTAGCGCACGAACACCTGGAGCAGGAGCGAAAGCGCGCCGAAGGCGGCGATGTAGGCCAGTATCGGACCGCCGATGAGCAGCTTGGTCGCCGCCCCCATGGCGCCCAGGTCGGCGCCGAGGTTGATGGTGTTAGCCACCACCAGGAGGAAGACCAGCACATAGACCACTGGCGCCGGGTAGTGCTGTCTGATCACCCCGGCGATGCCGCGGCCGGTCACCCGGCCGATCCGCGCGCTGATCTCCTGGATGGCGCACATCAACGGCCAGCAGAGAACCAGCACCCAGCCGAGACCGAAGCCGAATTGCGCGCCGGCCTGGGAATAGGTGGCGATGCCGCTGGGGTCGTCGTCCGAGGCCCCGGTGATCAGGCCTGGACCCAGAATCTGGACAAGCTTGGGCCAGCGTGGCTGCTTCAGGTCATCGGGTGAGTCCGACGACTCGGTAACGACGTCCGCCGTCACCGGGCTAGACGTGAAGACCGCCAAACAGCCAAAGCACAACGAGCACGACGAGGATCAGGCCCAATACGCCACCCAGGCCAGGCATCCCGTAGCTTCTGTGCGCGTAGTAGCCGCCGCCGCCGCCGAAAAGCAGCACCAGCACGATGATGATGATGATCAGAGTCACGGTTCACCTGTGATGCAGGACACCGGCGGACGACCCAACGGCAAAGCCTAGACGCTTGAATACTGATTTTGTTCCGCCAATCCCCGTGCGTAAGTAACGTTTGACTGAAGCGGCAGCCGGCTCCCGTGCACGTCGCTCACCGTGCTCTTCGCACCAGGCGAACCGCCAACAGCAGGA
>Ga0302314_10018360_pt1 | contig 11666 bp, 10 predicted proteins | sample III_Palsa_N2_3_FD_200533 | JGI IMG/M metagenome (GOLD analysis project Ga0302314, IMG submission 200533) | Peat permafrost microbial communities from Stordalen Mire near Abisko, Sweden - III_Palsa_N2_3 | ecosystem: Environmental > Terrestrial > Soil > Palsa > Peat permafrost | place: Sweden... | reverse complement strand
CCACACGTGCACGGCCGCGGTCGACAGGCCGCCCGACACGGTCAGGTTGACGGTCTGCGCCGCGGTCGCGGTGGTGGTCTCGATGATCGTGGAGTAGTCGGTGCCGTCGGTGGACTTGAGCGTGACGTAGCTGCCGTCGGACTCGGCGCCGCCGAGGTAGCCGGATCCGGAGTTGAGGAACTGCCACCCCGGCGCGGTGAACTGGGTGACCTGCGCGGTGGCCCACAGGCTGTCGCCGACGCTGTAGGCGCCCGACCACGGCTGGTTGGCGAGCATCAGCCCGTCGTCGTCGTAGGGCAGGTCGGGGTAGATGGACGCGATCAGCGGCCAGTTGATGTAGCCGGTCAGCTCGGCGTCGGTGTAGCCGCGGACGATGGACCTGATCAGCGCGGGGGCGCCGCCGTTGAGGTCCTGCGACCCGTTCTCGCTCGCCCACAGCGGCTTGCCGGTGCCCTCGGCGGTCGCGTTGGCCGGGCACGTGTCGGCGCTGCCGCCGTCTCCGCCCGTGCAGGGATAGTGCACGCCGATGATCGAGACCGCGCTCGCGAACGCGGAGTTGTCGGCGATGTCGGTGGCGATGGACCAGTCGCTGTCGGCCCCCACGATCTGCACGGCCGAGTAGCCATCGGCGTTCAGCGTGGATCGCAGCTGCTCGTACCAGGCGATGTCGTAGCCGCGTTCGTTCCAGCCGCCGAGGTAGTTGATCGTCAGGCCGTGCGAGGTCGCGCAGTTGAGCCAGCTGACCAGGTAATTGATCGTGTCCGTGGTCCAGAAGGTGCTGCCGACCCAGCCCGGCGCGCCCCAGGCCAGGCCGTACAGCTTGATGGCGGGGTTGAGCGCCTTGGCCTGCTCCATCAGCCACCACTCGTACCCGTTGTTACAGTCGACCGAGCCCGACGTGTGCTCGATGCTGGACTCCGAGCCGTCGGTGGAGTTGGTGTCGCCGCCGATCTCGACCTTGAGGATCTGCAGGCTGGCGCCGTAGTCGGGCTTGAACAGGTAGTCCAGGATCTGCTGCTGCTCCGCCGCCGGGTAGTCGGTCAGCAGCCGCGAGTTGCCGCCGCCGCCGCTGATCGCGCCGATGCCGCCGAACGTCAGCCCCGCGCTGGCGCCGTTGACGCTGATGCTGGTCGTGGTCTGGGCGCGGGCCTGCGGGGCGACGGCCGCCGCGCCCGCCAGCAGCAGGCAGGCGATGGCCGCGACATACCCCATGATCCGCCGGCAGGTAGCGATCATCATCGTTCTCCTCTGTCGCCAGGCGCGCGAGTCTGGTCGACTTCGACCGGATATGTCGCAGCAATCACATTGAGACACGAGACGCGACGACGGTCAATGCCCGATCTGGCTGCCCGCGAGGCGGTTCCGGTACTGTCGGACGACGAGCTCGGCGACGAGGAGCGACCCCATGACCCTCGAGGATTTCCCGCGCTACCCGCTGATGTTCGGGCCAAGTCCCGTCCACCGGCTCGACCGGCTCTCCGCGCACCTGGGCGGGGCCAGCCTGTGGGCCAAGCGCGAAGACTGCAACTCCGGGCTGGCCTTCGGCGGGAACAAGATCCGCAAGCTCGAGTACCTCGTACCCGACGCGCTCGCGCAGGGCGCGACGCACCTCGTCTCGATCGGCGGCGTGCAGTCCAACCACACCCGCCAGGTCGCCGCCGTCGCCGCCAAGCTGGGCCTGACGGCCCGGCTGGTACAGGAAAGCTGGGTCGACTGGCCCGACTCGGTCAACGACCGGGTCGGCAACATCCTGCTCTCGCGCATCATGGGGGCCGAGGTCGAGCTGGTCGAGGCCGGCTTCGGCATCGGCATCAAGTCGAGCTGGGAGCAGGCGCTCGAGGACGTCCGCGCCAGCGGCGGCGTCCCGTACCCGATCCCGGCCGGAGCCTCCGATCATCCCCTCGGCGGGCTCGGATTCGCGAACTGGGCCTACGAAGTGCAGGCGCAGGAGCGCGAGCTCGGGATCTTCTTCGACACGATCATCGTCTGCAGCGTCACCGGCTCCACCCACGCCGGGATGATCGCCGGCTTCGCCGGCCAGGACCGGCCGCGCCGCGTCCTCGGCATCGACGCGTCGGCCACGCTGGCCGAGACCCGGGCCCAGGTGGCCAAGATCGCGCACGACACCGCCCGGCTGATCGGGCTGGGCCGCCCGCTGCGCGACGATGAGATCACCCTCCTGGCGGGATGGGCGGGCGACCACTACGGCATACCGGTCCAGTCAACCCTCGACGCGATCCGCCTGACCGGCCGCCTCGAGGGCATGATCATCGACCCCGTCTACGAGGGCAAGTCAATGGCCGGCCTCATCGACCTGGTGCGCAGCGGCGAAATCGGCCCGGACTCCACCGTGCTCTACGCCCACCTGGGCGGCCAGCCGGCCCTCAACGCGTACAGCGCGCTGTTCCGTCACTGACGCCGGGGGGAAATCGCGGCGCCGCCGGCGATCCGGGGAATCGCGGCCCGGCCGGCGCTGTTGCATCTAAACGACACACGACATATCTTGATTGTTAACGGGACTTTTGAAGGGTAAGTGACATGACGGTCTGGCACACGGCCCGCACCCTGCGCTGGTCGACCAAGGCGGTGATCGCCGTCGGGCTGCTCGCGCTGCTGTTGGTGGCGGCGGTGCCGTTGGCGCTGCTCGTCGGCTTGTTCATGATGCTGTTTGGACATGTCGTCGCCGGGCTGGCGCTGTTCGGCGGCTCGATCCTGGTGGCGGTCGCGGGCGTCGCGATCGCGGGCCTGAGCGGCTTCCAGCACGTGCGCAAGCTGGTCAGGGAGCAGAGCCAGCGGATCGTGCAACTACGCCGGGGCGACTACAACTTCGACTAGCAAAGCCAAGCTCAACACCGGTGTGTAACGGATCGTTGCTTCGCGCCTCCGGCCCGGGCCCGCTCTCCGGAGCCGGCCCGGTCCGGATGCCTGCTGCGGTCCGTTTCGCGCTGTGCCTTGTCAGGCGGTTACGTCGAGCGCGGCGATGACCTTCGTGGGCCGCAACCGGACCACGAGCTCGCCCGGGACGGCGTTGCGCCGGCCGATTTCCTCGGCCCGGTCCAGTCCCATATAGCGGGTGGCGATCGCGATCGCGGTGCGGAGCAGCTCGCCGGGGTCTTCCGACAGCTCGGCCTCGCCCTGCACCTGGACGAACGCGTAGGGCGGCACATCCAGGTCCGCGCAGATCGTGGCGCGCGGGTCGCGCGCCAGCGCCCTGCCCTTGGCGGTGTCCTTGCCGGTGTTGAAGACGAGGCAGCCGTCCTCGACGATGAACCACACCGGCGTCACCAGCGGCCTGCCGTCCGCGCTGACGAAGCCGAGCACGCCGGTTCGCGTCCCCTCGCTGAGGAACCTGCTGATTTCCGGATCGGTAACCGAGGTCATGCACTCACTCTAGTGAACGGCCCTCCCGCGGCTCCCGGTGGACCGGTCCGGGACCCGCGTGACCGGGCGGGTCCCGTGATCGTGTGCCGTTGGGCCCCCGATCGGGACGCGCACGATCTGGATGATGTTGCGGTGGCGGCGGGCGGATGGGAGATAACGGTCGAGTAGCGGCGAAGCCACGCGTGCGTTCAGGGTGATGGGTGGTTTTGACTGGGTTTTTGGCGGGCTACCGGTCGGTGGCGTTGTTCAGGTGGGCGAGGACGGCCAGGACGCGGCGGTGGCCGGCGTCGGTGGGGGGCAGCCCTAGCTTGAGGAAGACGTTGCCGATGTGCTTGCTGACCGCGCGCTCGGTGATCACCAGGGTGGCGGCGATCGTGGTGTTGTCGTGGCCCTCGGCCATCAGCGTGAGCACCTCGCGCTCGCGCGGGGTGAGCGAGTCGAGCGGCGTGCCGCGGCGGCGGGTGAGGAGCTCGGTCACCACCTCGGGGTCGAGCGCGGTGCCGCCGGCCGCGACGCGGTCGAGTGCGTCGAGGAACTCCTCGACCCGGCCGACGCGGTCCTTGAGCAGGTAGCCGATCCCGCTGGCGCCGCCGCCGAGGAGCTCGGCCGCGTAGGCTTCCTCGACGTACTGGGAGAGCACAAGCACCGGCAGCCCCGGGATCTGCCGGCGGGCCGCGAGCGCCGCCCGCAGGCCCTCGTCGCGGAAGCCGGGCGGCATCCGGACGTCGAGCACGGCGATGTCGGGGCGGTGCGCGAGCAGCGCCGGCAGGATCTCCGGCTCGGCCGCGGCGACCGCCACCACCTCGTGCCCGGCCGAGGTCAGGAGCAGGACCAGGCCCTCCCGCAGCAGGGCGTTGTCCTCGGCGATCACCACGCGCACGGCAGCTCCGCTTCGATCACGGTCGGGCCGCCGGCCGGGCTGGTGACGGCGAAGGTTCCGTCGAGGGCGGCGACGCGGCGGCGCATGCCGGGCAGGCCGGTTCCGCCCGTCTCGCCATCACGGCCGTCGGCGCCGCCCTTGCCGTCGTCGCGGACGACCACCCGCAGGCCGTTTCTGGTCCGGGCGAGCTGCACGCCGGCCCGCCTGGAGCCGCTGTGCTTGGCCGCGTTGGTGAGCGCCTCGGCCACCACGAAGTACGCGGCCGACTCCACCGCGACCGGGGCCCGGGGACCGTCCTCAAGCTCGCCGGCCTGCACGTTCACGTCAAGGCCGCTGCTGGCGGCGAGCGCGCGGACCGCGCCCGCCAGGCCGCGGTCGGTCAGGATCGGCGGGTGGATGCCGCGCACCACGTGCCGCAGCTCCGCCAGCGCCTCCTCGGCGTGCTCCTGCGCCTCGTCGAGGAGGCGCCGCCCGGCCGCCGGGTCGCGTTCGTAGGCGCGCTTGGCCAGCCCGATCCGCATGGACAGCGCGACCAGCCGCGCCTGCGCGCCGTCGTGCAGGTCGCGCTCGATGCGGCGCAGTTCGGCGCTGTGGGCGGCGATGGCGCCCGCCCGGGTCTGCGTGAGCTGCTCGACCCGCTTGGCCAGCAGGGCCTTCGGCGACGGCTTGAGCAGCGCGGTCGACCAGGCCGCGTCCAGGTCGGCCAGCCGGCTGATCAGCGGCAGGACCAGCGGCTGGCGGCGGCGCGCGAGCCCGCACCAGATGCCGTCGACGGGCAGGGCGGCCAGCCACAGCGGCAGCGCCAGCAGGCCAAGGCAGCCGTAGGCGTAGTTGGCGAGCATCCAGCGCCCGTCGACGAACGTGCCCGGGTCGCGCACCGCGATGCGCAGCCGGTCGCGGAGCGGGCCGGTGATCGGCTGGTACGCCTCGGGGATCTCCTGGCCAGTCCACCCGGCCACCATGGACCGCTTCGCGCCCGCGATCCGGCGGATCAGCAGCACCGCCTCGGGCAGCAGCCAGATGCCAACCGCGGCGACGGTGCCGATCGCGGTGATCAGCAAGACGGTGATGAACGCGAACGAGAACGCGGTCAGCCCGACCGCCAGGGCCAGCTGCACCGTGGCCCGCCCCGCTCGCCGCACCGTCTCCCGCATGCCCTCAGGCTAAGGCCGCCTGGGGAACTCGCGTAGGAGAGCGCGCTCCCCGGTGATGGTGTAGCGCGCTCCACCCCCGGTTCGCCGTTGCGCTCCCTCGTGGCTTGGCGGCGCCGCCGGCAGTGTTGATCTCGGGTGCGAAAGACGCTCCCGGAGGTTTTCACCTGGAGGTTCCCCATGTCCGGATTGGCTCGCTGGTGCTTCCAGCATCGTCGGTGGGTGGCGGCGGCGTGGCTGCTCGCCATGGTCGCCGTGGTCGGGCTCGGCAAGGCGGCGGGCAGCGATTTCGGCTCGAGCTTCAGCCTGCCTAACACCGATTCGCAGGCGGCGGTCAGCCTGCTGACGCAGAACTTCCCGGCCGCGTCGGGCGAGGGCGACCAGATCGTGATCGCCGCGGCGCACGGGCTGACGGTCAGGTCGGCGCCGGTTCGGACCGCGGTGACATCGGCGCTGGCCAAGGTGGCGGCGGTGCCCGGGGTGGAGGCCGTCGCCAGTCCCTATGCCGCGGCGAACTCGGCGCAAGTCAGTCGGGACGCCGCGATTGCGTTCGCCGTGGTGACCTGGGATAAGCAGCCGGCCTCGGTGACCACGGCCGACGCCGACCACCTGATCAAGGCGGCGGAATCGGCCGACAGTTCGACCGTGCACATCTCGCTCAGCGGCCAGTCCATCACCAACTCCGAGCGGCCGAGCCCCGGGTTCACCGTCGGCGTCGGGGTGATCGCGGCGCTGGCGGTGCTGCTGGTCATCTTCGGCGGGGCGGTGCTGGCGGCCCTGCTGCCGCTGCTGGGCGCGGGCGTGGCGCTGATCCTCGGCGCCTCGCTCATCGGCCTGCTCAGCCACGCGATGAGCATCTCCAGCGTCTCCACCGAGCTCGCGGTCCTGATCGGGCTGGGCGTCGGGGTTGACTACGGGCTGTTCATCATCAGCCGGTACCGGAGCGCGGTCAAGCAGGGCACCCCCTACGCCGACGCCGCCGCCCTATCCGCGGCGACGTCAGGGCGGACGGTGCTGCTGGCGGGCCTGACCGTCTGCATCGCGCTGCTTGGGCAGTTCCTGCTCGGCGTCAGCTTCCTGTACGGGGTGTCGGTCTCGGCCGCCGTCGCGGTCGCGCTGACCATGGCCACCGCGCTCACGCTGCTGCCGGCCATGCTCGGGTTCCTCGGGCCGCGGGTGCTGTCGCGGCGGGAACGGGCGCGGATGGCCGCGACCGGACGGCACGCGTCGATACCGGTGGCGGGCGGCTTCTGGCTCGGCTGGGCCCGGTTCGTCGAACGGCGCAAGGTCCTGGTCGCGCTGGGGTCGCTGGCGGCGGTGGTCGCGATCGCGCTGCCGATCTTCGGCCTGCGCCTGGGCACCTCGGACGCGAGCACCGACCCGGCCGGGTCGACCACTCATCAGGCGTACACCGCGCTGGCCGCGGGGTTCGGGCCGGGCTTCAACGGGCCGCTCTCACTGGTTGCGCGGGCCGGCTCGGGCCGCGCTGTGAGCGCCTTCGACCAGTTGCTTGGCACGGTGGCCCACACGCCGGGGGTCGCGTCGGTGTCGCCCGCGGTGACCTCGCCCAACGGTCAGGTGCTGGTCGCCAGCGTTTACCCGACGACGAGCCCGCAGGCCTCGCAGACCGTGAATCTGGTGAACGCGCTGCGCGATCACCTCATCCCGCGGGCGGCCGACGGCACCAGCCTGGTTGTCCACGTGGGCGGGGAGACGGCGACCAACATCGACTTCGCCCGCGTGCTCACGGACAAGCTCCCGATCTTCATCGCGATCGTCGTGCTGCTGGCGTTCCTGCTGCTGATGGCGGTCTTCCGCAGCCTGCTGATCCCGCTCGTGGCGTCGGTGATGAACCTGCTGTCGGTCGGCGCGGCGCTGGGCGCGATGAACGCGGTGTTCAGCTGGGGCTGGGGCGGCTCGCTGCTGCGGCTGTCCGGGACCGGGCCGGTCGACGCGTTCCTCCCGGTGCTGATCTTCTCGGTCCTCTTCGGGCTGTCCATGGATTACGAGGTGTACCTGATCAGCCGGATCCAGGAGGAGTGGCGGCACGGCGTCGACGGCGCTGCCGGCGCTGGGGCGGCCTTGACGGCGGGGATGCGGAATCATCGGGCGGTCACCAGCGGCCTGGCCAGGAGCGGCCCGGTCATCGCGGCCGCGGCCAGCATCATGATCCTGGTCTTCGGGTCGTTCATGTTCGGCGGGGCCAGGGAACTGGCGGAGTTCGGCTTCGGGCTCGCCTTCTCGGTGCTGGTCGACGCGCTGCTCATCCGCAGCCTGCTGGTGCCCGCCCTGATGCACCTCATCGGCCCGGTCAACTGGACGCTGCCGCGGTGGCTTGACCGGGTGCTGCCCCGGCTGGCGGTCGAGGGCGCCGAGGTGGCGGCCGAACCGGTGGCGGCCGGCCCTGGCGTCCGCGCGCTCGCCGGCGGCGGCTGGCCGGACGGTCCCGGGCACACCGCGCCGAATCTCATGATCCGCGACTAGTCATCGCGGTCCCGGCCGCTGGCGATTCCAGGACGTGGGATCGCCAGCGGCGGCCCGCGCCCGATTAACCCCTTAGCCTCGAACCCGATGGAGATTGTCATGAACCGCAGGAAAACCCGCACCCCTATGAGCTTCCCGATGCTGCGGGGGCGGCGCCGGGCGGCGTGGGCGGCGCTTTCAGGCGTCGGGATCGCGCTGTTGCTGGCGGCGTGTTCCTCGGCTCCCAGCCCGAGGCCGGCCGTCAGCCGAACGCCGGCCGCCGGCGCAACCCTCGCGGCCGGAAACCCGGCCGCCACCCGAACGCCCGCGACCGCCGGCGTGCTGTCCGGCTCGTACGTGGCGCTCGGCGACTCTTACGCCGCTGGCCTCGACATTCCCGACCCGACGGGCGCGACCGCCGGGTGCGGGCAGTCAAGCGGCAGTTACCCCTTCCTGGTGGCGCGGAGCCTGCGGCTGCAACTGACCGACATGAGCTGCAGCAGCGCCACCATCCCCAGCCTGACCGCGGCCGAGGCCACCGGCGACGGCACCAACCCGGCGCAACTGAGCGCGCTGTCGGCCGGGACCGCGCTGGTCACCCTCGGCATCGGCGGCAACGATGTCGGCTGGGTCAAGATCATCACCCGCTGCACCGAGATGGACCTCATCCCCGTGCTAATGCGCGGCGACAGTGCCTCGGGGCTCGCGCCGTGCCAGGACTACTACACCTCCGGCGGCACCGACCTGATCCAGCAGCGGATCCAGGCGGTGGCGGGGCAACTGGCCGAAACGCTCACCCAGATCAGGCACCGCGCCCCGCGCGCCCGCGTCTACGTTGTCGGCTACCCGGATCTGTTTCCCGCCGCGGGCGGCGCGTGCAGGGACACGCTGGGCATCACCGCCGGCGACATCGCCTTCCTCAACAACGAGGAACTGCGGCTCAACGGCGTGCTGCGGCAGGTCGCTCAGGCGGCCGGCGACGGCTACGTCGACACGTACACCCCGTCCGAGGGCCACGACGCCTGCGCGTCCCCGGCCAGCCGCTGGATCGAACCGCTGATAGTGGACGCCCCGGCCGCGCCGCTGCACCCCAACGCGGCCGGCGAGCAGGGCCTGGCCGACGCGATCGTGCAGGCTGTCAGGCCGCGGCCTAGCCCGGCCTAGCCCTCCGGTTCAGGTCTGGAACGCGAAGTGCTCGGTGTCGAAGTACGAGTCGGTCTCCTGCTGGCTCTCGAAGGCCGTGGGCACGCCGCTGTTCGAACGGCACGCGCGAGGGACCCGCCCCACGCCGGCCGGCCAGGCGCTGGCCCGTCACGCCGGCAAGGCCTCCACCCCGGCCCAGCTGGCGGCGATGCGGCGCGGGCGAATCGAAGTCGCCATCGTCGCGACCGGCGACGGGCTGCCGGCGTACGACCTCGAGGGCCTGCGCCTCACCGCATTGCGCAGCGCCCGGTGGTGACGACTTCGAGCTCAGCGCTGAACTCGCCGCCCTCTACTTCGATCATTTCGAGGCCCCCACCGCCGACGAGGGGCCCGTGACCGTCATACGGTAAGTCGGCTGGAACCGGCGCCGGGGGCCAACTGCGAGCCTCACCTGCCTCAGCGACCATGTCCGCTTCGCTCGCCCTGTTCGGGTTTCCCCGGGCCCTGCCCAGAGGCTGACGATCCCGCCGGGTGGCGGCGGTGACCGACGATTGGGGTGCGCCGCGCCGTGGAATACCCAACTTTGTGAGCCGGGATACCCACGATCCGTCGCCGCAGGGGAGAAAATCACATGGTGGACCTGAAGCTTGAGGCGGTTGTCATCCCGGTCGCGGACGTCGACCGCTCGAAGCAGTTCTACGGGGGGCTCGGGTGGCGGCTCGACGCCGACTTCCCCTTCGACAACGGCTTCCGGATCGTCCAGTTCACGCCGCCCGGGGCCGGGTGCTCGGTCCAGTTCGGCGCGAAGATCACCTCGGCTCCACCCGGTTCCGCCCAGGGGCTTTACCTGATCGTTTCCGATATCCAGGCCGCGCGCGACGAGCTCGCCGCCCGCGGCGCGCAGCCAAGCGAGGTGTTCCACGCCGGCACGCCGGGCGCTCAGTTCTCACCTGACGGCGCGAGCGGCCGGGTGAAGGGACCCGCGCCCGATGATGCCAGCTACGGTTCCTTCGCCACGTTCAGCGATCCGGACGGCAACGGCTGGCTGCTGCAGGAGGTCACGAAACGTCTGCCCGGCCGGGTCGACGCCAGCCAGACGACCTTCGCATCCGCGGCGGACCTGGCGGCCGCGATGACGCGCGCGTCGGTCGCCCACGGCGAGCACGAGAAGCGCATCGGCCACGCCGACCCGAACTGGCCCGACTGGTATGCCGCGTACATGGTCGCCGAGCAGGCGGGGACGGAGCTGCCGACCTGAGCGACGCCTCGCCCTAGGTCGCGGGGGCGGGCTTGGCGGGCTGCTTGTCCCAGCCGTGGAAGGACGAGAAGTCGCCTGCCTCCCAGGCCTCGCGCAGGCCCGGGGCGCTGAGATCCCAGTCGGGGCGGGTCTCGCTCATGGCCACGCGGAGGTCGCGCCACAGGTCGTAGAACGAGGGTCGGCCCCAGAACCAGTAGCCGTTGTACACGCTGTGGACGACCAGGCCCGGCTTGAGTACCAGGGTGTACGGGATCATCGGGTTGTGCTCGGGGTCGGTGTACTCGGCGATGTCGAGGTCCTGCTGGATCACCCGGCCGGGGTCGGACAGGAAGGTCCACGGGGCGCCGACCGACGCGCGGAACTCCTGCAGCGTGTGGTGGTCGTCGGTGGAGACCGTGACGACCTGGGTGTAGGCCACCGCGATCTTGGGGTAGTTGGCCGCCAGCTCCAGGTGCTGCTGGTGCTCTTTGGGGCAGTAGTTGCCGCGCGCGAGGGTGAGGATCAGCGGGTCGTCGCCTTGGAGCTCGCTGAGCGAGCGGACGGTGTTGGTGTGGTCGGGCAGCGAGAAATCCGGGAAGGTGGCGCCGGGGACGATGTCGGGACGCATGGCGATGACCGCCTCTCATGAGAGTGGAGAAGTTAAGACTGCACGGGCGCTGCGCGGGATCAGGTGACAGGATCTGGATGTCGTGCTGGCCCGGTCTTCCCGAGGAAGGCGAGCTCGTCGGTCCACAGGTCCGGTCGTCGGCCGTCCCGGTACCACCCTGACACATCGGCCGCTGGCAACGCCCGGCCGGCCTGCCAGGCGGAGCCACGCGTGCGTTCCATCCGACTGAAGCTCTTGATCTTCGGCTCCGCGGGCGGCGGGCGCCGGGAGACCTACAGCGGGGTGACGTAGGCGCCGGAGATGCCGCCGTCGACCAGGAACGTGGCGGCGGTGATGAACGAGGCGTCGTCGCTGGCGAGGAAGGCGACCGCGGCGGCGATCTCGGTCGGCTCGGCGAAGCGGCCGATGGGGACGTGGACCAGGCGGCGGGCGGCGCGCTCGGGGTCGGCCGCGAAGAGCTCGGTCAGCAGCGGGGTGTTGACCGGGCCGGGGCAGAGGGCGTTGACGCGGATGCCCTCGCGGGCGAACTGGACGCCGAGCTCGCGCGAGAGCGCGAGCACGCCGCCCTTGGACGCGGTGTAGGAGATCTGCGAGGTCGCCGAGCCCATCACGGCGACGAACGAGGCCGTGTTGATGATCGAGCCCTTGCCCTGGCGCTGCATGTACGGGATCGCCTCCCGGCAGCAGAGGTAGACCGAGGTGAGGTTGACCTCCTGCACCCGGCGCCACGCGTCGAGGCCGGTGGTGAGGATCGAGTCGTCGTCGGCGGGCGAGATGCCGGCG
>Ga0302314_10018357_pt1 | contig 11667 bp, 7 predicted proteins | sample III_Palsa_N2_3_FD_200533 | JGI IMG/M metagenome (GOLD analysis project Ga0302314, IMG submission 200533) | Peat permafrost microbial communities from Stordalen Mire near Abisko, Sweden - III_Palsa_N2_3 | ecosystem: Environmental > Terrestrial > Soil > Palsa > Peat permafrost | place: Sweden... | reverse complement strand
GGTCTGACCCGAGCCGGCGACCGCGGGCGCGAGCCGTTCCCCGATCAGCGCGACCGCGTCGAGATCGTCGTGGAGCAGGTGCTGGCAGAACACGCCGTCGACGCCGGCGTCGGCGAGCGCCTGCAGCTGCTCGGTGGCCGACTGCACGGTGCCGATCACCCAGCCGGATGGCGGCTCACGCAGCAGCGATCCCGCCTCGGCGCCGATCCGCTGCTCGAGTCGCGCGGCGCGCGCCTGCAGTTCGGGCTCGTCGGCCCCGACCAGCACCCCGGTCATCACCGAGAACGGCAGCATCGGCCGGCCCTCCGCCTCGCACGCGCGGGTGAGCCGCTCGCGCCGCTCGGCGACCTCGTCGAGCGTCGGGAACACGGTGTTGTACTCATCCGCATAGCGCGCCGCGAGCCGGCAGCTGCGCCGACCGCCCGAGCCGCCGATCACCAGCGGCGGGTGCGGCTGCTGCACGGGCTTGGGCTGAGCGTCGAGCGCCCGCAGCGTGTAGTGCTCGCCGTCGAACGAGAACGGTGCGTCGGCCGTGCCGGACCAGTTGCCGAGCACCACCTGCAGCTGCTCCTCCAACACGTCCATCCGGGTGCGTAGGTCGGCGAACGGGAAGCCGAACGCCTCGTGCTCACGATCGTTCCAGCCGGCCCCGAGCCCCAGCTCTACGCGGCCATCGGAGATCCGGTCGGCGGTCGTGACCAGCTTGGCCAGCTCGGAGGGGTGGCGGAAGGTGGCGGGCGAGACGAGCGTCCCGAGCCGCAGCGTCGACGTCACCGCCGCCAGCGCGCACAGCGTGCCCCAGGCATCCAGCGACCCCCGCTCAGGCACGCCGCCGAGGTTGAGGTAATGGTCGGAGCGAAACAGCTTCGGGATCCCGTGGGCCTCGCACGTTCGCGCCAGCGCGACCCACTCGGTCCAGGTGACGCCCTCCTGGCCCTCGACCATCAAGCAGAGCTCCATCGAGCCAAAACTGTAGACGGAGATCGGACTCCGGCTCGAGCGGTGGCTTTAAAGACCGACGGGGCGCCACATCAATGTGACGCCCCGGCGGTTGAGGGAGGAGAGGTACTTCGCTCACCGGCGAGATATGAGGCCGGCGAACTTGTCCCACGGTAGCGCCCTCTCCGGCACCCGGTGGGTGAAACTCGTCACTGAGGCGCTACGCGACGGATCCGATCCGATCCTGGGCGTCGGACATGATCCGCTCGACCCGGGAGCTGAGCGCGCTCGACTGACGCGAGATGTCCGCACGCGCCGAACGCAGATCGTCCTGCACCCGGGAGCGACGCTGGCGCAGGTCACGCTCGAAGCGGGTCCGGGTGCTGCGCACCTGGCGCTCGAAGCGATTGCGCGCCTTGGAACCGCGCTGCTCGTACCGGTTCAGCCGGCGCTGGGCCACGGACGGGTCGGTGACCGTCTCACGGATGCCCTTGACGGTCGAGACGACGTTGTCGCGGACGATCAGTCCGGCGCCGACCTGGACGAGCACGAGCTTCTCGGCCAGCTGCTGGACCTGGTTGACGCGGACCTTGGCCTCGGCCTCGACGGCGGCGGCGGTCGCCTCGGCGGCCTGCTCGGCCTCGGTGGCGGTCCGGCGCGCGGTCGTGCGGGTGGCCTTCGCGTTGTTCTTGGCGGTCGTGGCGGTGGCGCGAGCGGCGGTGCGCGTTTCCTGCGCGGCCTTCACGGCCGCGTTGCGCTTGCGGGTCGCCGCAGCCTTCTGGCCGCGGATCGACGCGGCCGAACGCGGGCTCGCCGGCTTGGCGCGGGAGCTGCTCGAGCGGCGGGTGGCTGCCTGAGCGGCGGGTCTCGCCGGCTTGCGCGGGGTGGTCGTGCCGGACGCGGGGGTCTGGGTCGCCCGGCGGGCGGCGGTCTCGCCGCTGGAATTCGTTTCTGTAGCCATGTGCTCCTGGTCTCTTTCGGTCGTGTGAAGAGGTTAGCTCGTTTCTCGACGAATATCGAACACATGTTTGTAAACCGAGGGGACCGTCCGGTTACAGTTTTGAGAACGTCAGTTCGCCGGCGATCGAATCAGAACGTCAGTTCGTCTGCATGGCACCCGCGGCACTCCGCGGCGCCCGCGATCCGGCGGGACCCGAGGCGTCCCGACGGCGCTAGGACGACGCGCGCGGCTCGGGCGCTGTGCCGCTGAGCAGCGGAAGCTCCATCCGCATCAGCCACGCGACCGGATCGGTCAGCTCGTCGATCGTCGGCAGCGCCTCGGGCGCGGAGAACACCGCGACGATCGCGTCGGTTCCGGCGCGGCGGACGATCTCGTCGCAGAACGTCTTGCCCTGCTCGTACTGGCGCATCTTCATCTCGAGGCCGAGCAGCTTGGCCAGCAGGCGCGCGCGGCCGGACTGCGAGTGGCGGCGGCGGTCGAGCGCCGCACGCAGCTTGGGCAGCGACGGCAGCAGCTCGGGCGCGACCGCGTCCATCACGTGCTCGGCGTGCCCCTCGATCACGGCCATCGTCGCCTGCACCCGGTCGATCGTCTGACGCTCGCCCTCGGAGGTGAAGATCCCAACGATGTCGCCGCGGCGGACCGCTGCCGCGACCCGTCGGACCTCGGCGACGCTCGGCACGCGGATCCGTCGTGGTCGCTCGATCCGCAGCTCCATCGAGCGCAGCAGCTCGGACACGAGGGAAGCCATGTGCGGCTGCAGCCATGGGACCCCGGAGAACTGGACCGCGTGCGTGACCTCGTGCAGCGCCACCCAGGTCAGGAACTCGTCCTCGGGGGCGTCGAGCGCCTTGACGGCGGCTCCGAGGTTCGGGAGCACGAACAGCAGCCTCGGCGGCGCGTCCGCCGGGGTCTCCTCAAGCAGCACCAGCTCGTACTGGCCGAGCACCCGCTGGGCCAGGAATCCGACGACGACGCCGATCTCGATCGTCGAGACGACGCTGACGCCCAGCGAGCGCGATCCCTTCAGCGGACCGAGCTTCTCGCCCGCCCGTCCGAGCACGGGGTCGAGCATTCGGCGCATCGAACCGAGGTTGGCCGAGATCCACTCGCGCCGGCCGATCCCCTCCGGCGGGGGCAGCTCGCGGACGGGCGTCAGGCGGGTGTAATCGACCACCCGCCGCGCGGCGTCGTTCGCCAGCGGCGCCAGTTCGACGGTCAATCTGGGCGCGTCGCCCTTGCCGGCGACGTAGCCGGCGATCTTCTCCGCGATCAGCCAGTCGATCAGTGGGCTGGCGCCGCGCTTGGCGGGGGCCCGCTCGCCACCGACCGGCGCCCCCGACGAGTCAGCGGCGCCCGGAGCGACGGTGCGCGTCAGCGCGGTGGTCACGCTGCGGAAGCCCTTCACGACGCCACGACCCGCTCGAGCTCGTGCAGACCCTGCTCGGTCCGTGCGGCGACCAGGTGCGAGCCCGGGGCCGAGTCAAGCGGCGCGCCGAGCGGGTGCTCGCAGTCGGGGAAGCTGACGATCCCGCCGGCCTCACGAACGATCAGCTGCCCGGCGGCGGCGTCGACGCCACGGGAGCGGATCAGCGTCACCATCCCGTCCAATCGCGCGGCGGCCACCTCGCACAGCGTGATCGCGATCGCGCCCAGCGCCCGGAGCCGGTGCGCGGCCTCGACGAGCCCGTCGATCGCCTCGGCGACCCAGCGCGGGTCCGCCGCCTCGATCCCGACCAGCTCAAGCTTGCCGACGCGGTTGCGGCGCTCCCCGATCGTCGGATCGAGGCGCCGCGCGCCGGCCGCCTCGGACGGGCTGTCCAGCCAGGCCCCCTGTCCGCGCAACGCCCAGAACTGCTCACCGGTGCCGAAGTCGTGCACGAACCCGAACGCCACGTCGGCCATCGTCGGCCCGTCCGCGACGGCGATCGAGAGGGCGTAGTGCGGGGTCGAGCGCTTGGCGTTGAGCGACCCGTCGATCGGGTCGATGATCACGCGCACGTGCTCGGAGCCGAAGTCGACCTCGCCGCGTTCCTCGGACACCGCCCAGAACCGGTGGCCCTGCTCGGCGACCGTCGACAGCTCGGCGAACACCACCTCCTCGGCGGCGGCGTCGAGCAGCAACGTGCGGTCGCCGCCGCTGCCCCGGGTGCCGGTCTCACGGACCCGCTCGGCGGTCGTCGGCGAGTCGGCCAGCACCTGCTCCAGGCCCTCCACGGCGCGTCGGCAGACGGCCAGCCAATCGACCTGCAGCGCTGTGTCGGTGGCCGTCATCGGCTACCTATGCTGTCAGACGGTGAGCGAGGAGTCCCCACGCCGCGCGATTGGCGCGGACCTTGGACGACCCGATGACCGCGCGGCCGCCGGGGAATCGGACCTGCTCGGCGCCCCGGCGGACTTTAAGAACCCGTACGGAGCAGCCGGCGATCTGACCGCACCCCAGCGCGCCGCGGCGCTGCACCGGGAACCGCGACTGCTGGTGATCGGCGCGGCCGGCGCGGGCAAGACCCGGACGCTCGAAGCCCGGTTCCAATGGCTCGTCGACGACGGCGTCGCGCCCGAGCGGATCGCGGTGCTGGTGGCGACCGACAACCGCGCCAGGGCACTCGAGGCCCGCCTGCAGACGAGCCTGACCGCCGGCTTCGAGGCCCTGCACGTGCTGAACCCGGCCGGGCTCGCGGCCCTGGAGCTGGCGCGAGGCGCCGTCGCACCCGTCTGGCAGATACAGCCGCTGAGCGCGGGGGACCGGCTCGCGATGCTCGCCGAGCGCGTCGACGAGCTGTCGGTCCGCCACCACGATTTCGGCGGGCGCCCGACCGTGCTGCTCGGGAGCTTCGTGCGGCGGATCGACCGGCTCAAGGCCGAGCTCGTCGACGCCGCGCGGTATCTGGAATGGGCGCAGCGCCGCGAACGTGACGACGACCCCGAGGCGGCGCTGGAACTGGAGTTCGCGCAGATCTACGCGAGTCACGAGCGGATGCTCTCGCAGGTCGGAGCGCGTGACGAGGGCGACCTCGTGATCGACGCGCTCGCGCTCACCCGGGCGCGGGGCGGCACGGCCGCCGTTCACGCGGGCTTCGACCACCTGCTGATCGACGACGCCCAGGAGCTCGGTCTTTCGGCCGCCTCGCTGGCGCGGGAGCTGTGCGTGCCGAGCATGACCGTGGCCGGCGACCCCGGTGCCGCGATCCTGCGCTACCGCGGCGCCGGCGCGCAGCGGCTGCAGAGCTTCGCCACGCCGGAAACGCCAGTGATCTCACTCGGCGCCAGCCGGCGCTGCCCGCAGCCGGTCTGGCGGGCCGCCCGGGCGCTTGCCAGCGACGACCCGGACGACTCGCCCGAGCCGACCCGGGCCGGCTCGGTCGAGCTGTGGCGCTGCGCCAACGAACGCTCGCAGGCCCAATCGGTCGCGGTCGACATCGAGCGCCTGGTCTCCCGGGAGGCGACGGCGCCCACACAGATCGCCGTGATCGTCTCGGAGGTCAACTACGAGGGACACGCGCTGGCGGCCGCGCTCGACGAGCGCGCGATCCCCTACCGGCTGGTGGGCGAGGCGGCCTTCTTCCAGCGGGCCGAGATCCGCGATGTGCTGGCCTGGCTGCGCCTGCTGGCCGACCCGACCGACGCCGCCGCGGTCGTCCGGGCGCTGGCCCGGCCGCCGGTCGAGCTGCGATCGGTCGACATCGCCCGGTGCACGCAGATCGCGCGGCGGCGCAAGCTCGACATGGTCTCGGCGATGGCCGCGGCGACCGAGGCGCCGCAGGTCCCGCCGGAGGCCCGTGACCGGATCCACCTGTTCCTCAAGCTCTATCGAGGCAGCCTCTCGTCGCTTGATTCCAGCCGACCGGACCTCTACGTCCACCGCCTGATCGAGCGGCTCGGGCTCCGCCGCCAGCAGCTGTTCGCCGCCCAACCGGACGTCGTCGCGCGGCTGCGGGCGCTGGCGCGGTTCGGCGAACTGGCGGGCGCGTACGTGGCCCGGCTGCCGCAGGCGACCGCGCGGGAGTTCGCGGTCTCGATCGCGGCGGTCGCCGACTACGGCCTGCGTGAGCAGGAGGAGCCGGAATTGGATCCCGCCCACCCGGACGGCGTGCAGGTGCTGACCCGAGCGGCGGCCGGGGGGCTGGAGGCCGACCACGTGTACCTGATCGGGCTGCACGCGGGGATCCGGGCACCGTCGCCTGAGCCGATTCCCGACGCGCTGCTGGCCGAGCCGCTGCCCGCCGCCGACGACGCCCAGCGAGCAGCGGTGCTGAGTGCCGAGCTGTACGTCGGCGCGACCCGGGCCAGGCGGCGGCTGGTGCTCGCCTATCCGCAGGCCGACGACCGCGGCGCAGAGCTCGCGCCGGCGCCGGCGCTGCACCGGGCACGGCAGGCGCTCGGAGCCGCGTGGATCGACAAGCAGGAGGAGCTGTTCGGCCCCGCGGAGGCGCTGGCCTCCACCTACCGGGTGTTGCGCGACGAGCTGCTGGCGGGCACCGCCCGGGCCGGTGGGCGACTCGCCGAGCTGCGGTTCGACACCGACCTGGACGTCTCGCACGCGGTCGTGCGCTACCTGGAGCTGCTCAAGCTTGCGGCGCTGATGGGCAGGCCGGACGGGCAGAGCGTGGCCGAGTCGCTGCGCGACGTCAACGCACGAATCCTGCAGGCGGTCACGGCCGAGCAGCGTGAGATCTTTCAGACCTCGACGCTGGACGAGTACCTGCTGGACGCAGAGCGCGACGCCCGCGCCCGCGCCGCCGCGGTCGCGGCCCGTGACGAGCCGACGCTGGAGCCGTTTCTGCCGCTGCGCGGCGAGGGGGTGGTGCTGTCGGCGTCAGACATCGACACCTACCGGACGTGCCCGCTGAAGTACAAGTTCGCGCGCGTGTTCCGGATCCCGCAGGAGCCGACGCTCAACCAGCGGTTCGGGATCCTCGTCCACCAGGTGCTCGAGCGCTACCACGCGCACGCGGAGAACCAACCTGCGGGTGGGCTGCCAGGGCTGCTGGGGCTGCTGGACGCGGGCTGGCGGCGCGGCGGGTTCGGCGACTCAGAGCAGGAACGGCAGCTGCGCGGCAAGGCGACGACGGCGCTGACGCGCTACCACGAGCGGGCGGCGTCCGACCAGGCGACGCCGGTCTGGTTCGAGCGCCAGTTCCAGTTCAAGCTCGGGCGCCACATGCTGCGCGGCCGGGTCGACCGGGTCGACCGGCTGCCCGGCGGCGAGTACGAGCTGATCGACTACAAGACCGGCCGACCGAAGAACGCCGCGCAGCTGGCCGACGACGTACAGCTGTCGCTGTACGCGGTGGGTGCCCGCGAGTCATGGCGGCTGGACGCCTCGCGGCAGGCGTACTACTACCTGCTCGACGACCAGAAGGTGGCCGTCCCCGACGACGCCGAGCGGGGCGAGTGGATCCGGGAGGTGGCGACCGAGGTAGCCGAGGGGATCCGCTCGCAGGGCTTTGAGCCGACCCCCTCGTTCACCGCCTGCTCGATCTGCGACTACCGGCTGGTCTGCCCGGCGGCAGAGCGCTGAATCCCCGCCGGCGCCGGCTCCGCGGCGGCCGGCGCGGACTCCGCGGCGGCGGGCGCAGGCTCCGCGGCGGCGGGCCGCAGCGCGACCGCGACGATCGCCGCCCCGGCGAGGCCGGCGATGCCGGCGATCAGCAGCGTCCCGTTCAGCCCGGAGGCGAACGCGGCGTGGATCGCATGATCGAGTGCACCGCGGGCCGCCGGCGGCGTTGCGTGCAGCACCTGCCGGCTCTGGCCGCCCGCGACCGCCTTGGCGAGTGTGCCGGAGTGCTGGACGCCCGGGGTACCGGACAGGATGTGCCCGATCCGGCTCTGCAGGATCACCCCGAGCCCGGCGATCCCGAGCGCGTAGCCGAGCTGGCGCATCGTGTTCAGCGCGCCGGACGCCATCCCGCCGACCTGCTGTGGCACGGCCGCGAGCGCCGCCGAGGCGAGCGTCGGCGAGACCAGCCCGACGCCGATGCCCGTGACCAGCAGCCCGATGAACACGCTTTCCCAACCGGAGCCGGCGCTCAGATGGGCCTCCAGCAGCGCGCCGATGCCGATCAGCGCCAGCCCGCCGGAGATCGCCCAGCGCCGCGTCGAGGGAGCGTGCAGATATCGGCCGATGCCGAGCGAGACCAACAGCGCCGCGAGGCTCAACGGGAGGAAGGCCGCGCCGGCCTGGATCGGGCTCATCCCGCGGACCGACTGCAGCCACAACGAGATGTAGGTCAGGTACGCGAAGGCGGACAACGAGAAGATGAACGCGGCAACGAGCACCGCGCTGAACGCCGCCCGGCGCAGCAGCGCGAGGTCGATCAGCGGCTGCGAGGTGCGTGCCTGGATCGCGACGAACGCGGCCAGCGCGACGACGCCGACGATCAGCAGCACGACCGTCTGGGCCGAGCCCCAGCCGGCCTCCGAGGCGCGGGTCAGACCGTAGGTGAAGGCGCCCGCCGAGACCGTGAACGCGAGCATGCCGGGGATGTCGACCCGGCCGGTGCGCTTCGGTTCGTCGCGGCGCAGCACGAGCACGGCCAATGCGACCGCCACGACCGAGATCGGGAGGTTGACGAAGAAGATCCAGCGCCACGACAGGCCCTCGGTCAACAGGCCGCCGAGAATCGGGCCGGCCGCCGCGGCGGCGCCGTTGATCGCGCCCCAGACGCCGAACGCGACGCCGCGGTCGCGGCCCTCGTAGGACGTGCTGAGCAGCGCGATCGTGGTCGCGAACATCGCGGCCGCGCCTACGCCCTGGACGCCGCGGGCGACGATCAGGACCGGCGTCGACGGGGCGAGCCCGGAGGCCAACGAGGCGAGCGCGAAGACGACCAGGCCGACGATGTAGACGGGCCGGCGGCCGACCCGGTCCGAGAACGCGCCGATTCCCAGCAGGAGTGCTGCCAGCGCCAGCGCGTAGATGTCGATCACCCACTGCAGGCTCGAGAACGAGGAGTGCAGATCGGTCGCCATGTCGGGCAGCGCGACGTTCACGATCGTGACGTCGATCAGGAGCATGAAGGTGCCGAGCGACACCGTGATCAGTGGGAGCCATTTACGCATGCAAAAGAGTGTGGGCGCGGTTCTCCAGCCTGTCCAACGATTCGCGCATCTGCGACGATTTATTCCGCAGATGGCGACGGTCACGTCCGAAAACGTCAAGCTCGACCGCCTTGATCGGCAGCTGTTGCATGCTCTCCAGTACGACGGCCGCGCGTCGTTCCGCGTCCTGGCCGACCTGCTCGACGCGTCCGAGCAGACGATCGCCCGCCGCTACCGGCGGCTGCACGAGGCGGGGATCGTGCGCGTCGTGGTGTTATCGGCGCCGGCCGGCGGGCAGTACTGGATCGTGCGGATGGGTGTCGTGCCCGGCGGCGCGAACAAGCTGGCGCAGGCGCTGGCGCGACGGTCGGACGTCGGCTGGGTATCGATCTTCTCAGGTGGCTCGGAGGTCACATGCGTCTGCCGGCCGCGAACGGTCGGACAGCGTGATGCGCTGCTGCTCGATCGGTTGCCGGAGACCGAGCTCGTGACCAGTCTGGTGTCGCACGCGACCCTGACCCAGTTCGCGGGTGGCCGCGCCGAGCGCGAATGGCAGGGGTTCGACGACCCGCTGACCGCCGATCAGTACGCGGCGCTCGATCGGGCACGGCAGCTGCCGTCGGTCGCGGCCGGTGCCGACGTCGAGCCGCCGGGACCGCAGGACGCCCGGCTGATGGCGGCGCTCGGCGCCGACGGCCGCGCCGGATATGCCGCGCTGGCCGACGCGATCGGTTCGACGCCGGGACGGGTCAGGCGGCGCGTCGAAGCCCTGCTGTCCACCGGGGCCGCCTACGTCGACGTCGACCTGGCGATCGAGGCGCTCGGTTTCACGACCTTCGCTTCGATCTGGATGACGGTCGCGCCGGCCCACTTGGACGAGGTCGGGCACCGCGTCGCCGACCTCCCCGAGACCGCGTACGTGGCGGCCGTCAGCGGGCCCACGAACGTGATGGCATCGGTGATCACGCGTGACACGGACGCGCTCTATCGGTACGTGACCGAGCAGCTGGGCGGGCTTGAGGGGGTGCAGCACGCCGAGGTGGCGCCCGTCTTCAGGAGGGTCAAGCAGGCCGGGTCGGTGGTCACCGGGACGCGGCTGCCACCGCCGGGAGAGTGAGGCCCGATCGAAGCTCAGACCGGGCCGGGACCGTCAGATCCGCGCTGGCGCAGGAAGTTCTGCAGCTCGGATTCGATCGTCTCGCCCGAGGGCAGCGACGTCGGCTCGTCGCCGGCGTCCTCCCCGGCGGCCTGCTCGAGGCGCTCGACGAACGCCTGGACGTCAGGATCGGACTGAACGGCGACGTTGACCTGCCGCTCGTAGTCCGACGCCGCCGACTCCAGGTCCGAGGCGTCGATCACGATCCCGACCAGCCCTTCGAGCTTGCGGACGAGCGCCAGCGACGCCTTCGGGTTCGGCGTCGCGGCGATGTAATGCGGAACCGCCGCCCACAGGCTCGCCGACGGCAGGCCGGCCTGCTGGCAGGCGGCGTGCAGGATCCCGACGATCCCGGTCGGGCCTTCGTAGGAGGATGGCGCCAGCCCCAGCCGGGAGACGAGCGCCTTGTCCGAGCTCAGGCCGGTGACCGACACCGGCCGGGTGTGTGGGACGTCGGCCAGCAGCGCTCCGAGCGTCACGAACAGCTCTGTCCCGAGCACCTCGGCCAGCTCGACGACGATCTCGCAGAACGTCCGCCACCGAAACGAGGGCTCGGAGCCGGCCATCAGGATCAGGTCCCGATCGGCCTTCGGCACGCGCGCCGCGAACAGCTCCACGGCCGGCCAGACGATCTCACGCGTCTGGCCGTCGGACAGCTTGGTGCGCGGCCGGGTGGCCTGGAAGTCGTAGAACTCCTCGGGGTCGATCACCGCGAAGCGCTCGGCGTGCAGCGAAGCTCCGACGAACTCGATCGCGCTCGACGCCGCGTCGGCGGCATCGTTCCATCCCTTGAACGCGCAGACCAGCGCCGGGTTTCGCAGGCCGTCGGGACGGTGGTCCCACTGGAGTGGCTGCATCCGCCTCACGGTACATCATGCCCCGATGACCTCTGACGGCCCGACCGGCGATCCGACGACGGCGGCGGTGTCGGCGCTGCGCGCCGGCCAGGACGTCGTCGGCGTGTTCGCCTGCACGCGCAAGGACCGGCTGATGACGCGTAACGGCTCGGCCTACCTGGCGCTGGAGCTGCGTGACCGGACGGGCACGCTGCCCGCCCGCGCGTTCCAGAACGCCGACCGGCTGGCCGGCCGGTTTGAGCGCGGCGACGTGGTCCGGGTGCGCGGCAGGGTGGAGCGCTTCCGGGAGGAGCTCGTGCTGGAGGTGATCGAGATCGCCCGCGCTGAAGAGGTCGATCCCGCCCACTTCCTGCCGACCGCCTACCGGGACCTCGACGAGCTCGACGGGTTCCTGGAGCATCTGGCGGGCGAGGTCTACGATGCCGCCTACCGGCAACTCCTGGCGCAGATGCTCGCCGACGCCGAGCTGCGCGCGCAATGGCGCCGGGCGCCGTGCACGCGCGGATCGCACCACTCATACCTCGGCGGTCTGCTCGAGCACACCGTCGCGGTGGCGACGCTGGCGCACGAGACCTGCCAGCTGCACCCCGGGGTCAACCCGGACCTGCTGATCTGCGCCGCGCTCGTGCACGACATCGGCCGCACGCGCGAGTTCACCTACGGTGCCGAGATCGGCGTGACCGACGAGGGCCGGCTGCTCGGGCACATGGCGA
>Ga0302314_10018355_pt1 | contig 11668 bp, 9 predicted proteins | sample III_Palsa_N2_3_FD_200533 | JGI IMG/M metagenome (GOLD analysis project Ga0302314, IMG submission 200533) | Peat permafrost microbial communities from Stordalen Mire near Abisko, Sweden - III_Palsa_N2_3 | ecosystem: Environmental > Terrestrial > Soil > Palsa > Peat permafrost | place: Sweden... | reverse complement strand
CCGGCCGAACGTGGCGTCGACGCCCGCCTGCAGCCACGGCGTCACGTCATAAACGACCGAGCCGTAGAAGGAGCTGCTGCGCGACTGACGGCCGTAGGGAAAGTCGAGGCTGTCCGGGCTGTCGGTCAGGCCGCCGCCCCTCGTCTGGAAGAGGCCGAGGCTCTGCTCGCCCTCCCGCCCGGCGAAGCCCGCGAGGCCGCCCCCACCATCCGCCCCCGGCGCCACCGAGGTGTAGGAGGGCGTGCCGGGGCCAAAAAGCCCGGCGCCGTCAGCGGAACTCACGTTCGGCGTCGCCCGGTACAGGTTCGACTCCGCCTGCGGGTGCAAGAGGAGGTTCTCGCGGATGTAGCCCAGCTCCGACTCCGTCGGCGGCGTGATCTCGGTATAGGTCAGGTTGAACCGCACCCGCAGCTTGCCCCCCAGCAGCGTCTCGCCATTCAGCAGCGAGGTCGTCAGCTGCGGGGCGTCGAAGCCGGCCATCGCATTGGTGTAGGTGGTGGTCAGCTCGGTCGCGTTGACGTCGGGCCGAAGCACGATGTTGATCACCCCGCCGATCGGGCTGCCGCTGTAGATGGCAGAGGCCGACACCGGCAGCTCCTCCACCCGCTCGATCAGGTTGAGCGGGATCACGTTCACGTCTACCTGCGGCGCGCTGGCGGTGGAGCTAGAGTCGGCCGGCAGCGCGGTGACGATCTCCGGCAGGCGGCGGCCGTCGACCAGCACGATCGTGGCGTCGGCGCCGTAGCCCCGCAGATCCAGGTTGGCGCTGCCCGAGGCAAAGGCGGCGGTGGTGCCGCTCCGCTCCGGCGGCAGCGCGGTCGCGTCGCCATCCAGGATCTCCCGCTGGAGGAATTCGTTCAGCTCCACCGCCCCGCTGCGGGCGATCTCGTCGCGGGTGAAGACAGTGTAGTCGAGGGCGCCGTTCTCGGACCGCGGCTGGTCCAGGTCGCCGATGGCCGTGCGCGGCGCCTCGACGGAGCCGATGGCCAGGAGCGGTCCCGAGCGCGCGGCCTGGGCCTCGACGACGAAGGGCGCCAGCTGGCTCGGGTCCTTGACCGCCTCCAGCGTGATGTCCTCGAGCTGCAGCTCCCGCCCGGCCGTCACCTGGGCGTCGGCCACCTCGACCGACTGGTAGCCCGGCGGAGCCACCAAGAGCCGGTAAACCCCGGGCGAAAGCCCGGAAAACTCGAAGTGCCCGGTGGAATCGCTGGTCGCCGCCACGTGCCGGCCCGGGATCAGCACCCGCGCGCCCTTGACCACCGCCCCGTCCGGCAACCGCAACAGGCCCCGGATCGAACCCACCGTGGGAGCCTCCGTGACGACGAAGCGCTCGGGGCCGCTGCGGTTGGCCACGAACCCGGTGCCGGCCAAGAGCTGGCGCAGCGCGTCCTCCGGCTCCATCTGGCCGCTGACCCCGTTCGAGTGGGCGCGGTGAAGCTCATCAAACGAAAACAGGAGTTCGACCTTCGCCTGGCGGCCGAAAGCCATCAGCGCACGGTCGGCCTCCTCAGCCGGGAGGTGAAAATCCACCGGAGCCGCCGTGAGCGGCAGGACGGTTGGCCCGGCAAGGGCGAATAGAGAGAAAAGCGCGGCGCGGGTTCGGCGGCGGTAGGCGATTCGAATCAAACGCAAACCGTCGCCTCAGGGCTCGCCGAGCAGGCTCACCCGGATCGAGCCATCCGGCTGGTGGGCGACGCGCACCTTCAGGGTCTGCCCCAGATCGGCGAAGAAACCATCCAGGTCCTCGAGGTTGTAGATGCTGCCCGGGTGCAGGGCGGCAGCCCCGGCCGTGGCCGTGATCACCTTGCCATGGTAGTGGGCGAATCGGGCCAGCACGGTGGAAAGCGGCGTGAGGCCGTTGCAGACGATCTGCCCGTGGCGCCAGGCGAGCGCGTCCTCGAGGCCTTCGTCGGTGAGCGCATTCAGGCCGACCACCCCATCCGCCTCGGCCACCAGCTGGGCGCCGTGGTGCAGGGTGTTCCCCGGATCGGCCGCCTGGGCCGCGGCACTGGCGCCGGTCCGGACCTGCACCGATCCCTCGAGCACCGTGACTTCGAGCTGCGAGGGGGACTCCGTGAGGACGCTGAACTTGGTCCCGGTGACGCGCACCGAACCCGCCGGCGTCTCGACGATGAAGGGCCGGGTCTTGTCCTTGCTCACCTCGAAGAAGGCCTCGCCGTTGGCCAGGCGCACCCGGCGTTCGCCCCGGCCGTTCTCAACCTGGACGGAGGTGTTCGCGTTCAGCTCCACCCGCGAGCCGTCGGCCAGGGTGAAGCTGCGGCGTTCGCCCGCCGGGGCGGAGATGGACTCGGGCCGGGGGACCGAACGGACGACCCAGAAGGCCGCCACCAGGGCCGCGGCCGACAGGCCGCCGACCGCCAGTTTCCACGCGGCCCAGGACGGGCGGCGGGCCGGGGCGGCTGCCCGCGGGAGCAGCCCGGCCGCCGCGAGTTCCGGCAGCGCGAGTTCCAGGTCGGCCGAGAAATCGGTGTAGCGGGCGAGGAGCGCCGCGTGGCCGGAGTCCGCCGCCAGCCAAGCGTCCAGCTCGGCGCGATCCGCGGGCGAAAGGGGGCCGCCATCCAGGCGGGCGGCCCAGAGAGACGCCTGCTCGTCGTCGGCGATCCCGGGCTTGGGTTGATGGTTCATGATTCGAGTCTCCCTTCGAGGGCGGTGCGCAGGAGGCGAAGCGCGCGCGCGTGCTGTTTCTCCACCGTGCTGACGGCAATGTCGAGGCGCTGCCCGATCTCCCGGTGCGAAAGGCGTTCAATCTTGCAGAGCAGGAGGACCGCCCGGCAGCCCTCGGGCAGCTCGGCGATGGCCTGCTGGAGAATGGCCAGCTCCTGGCGGGCGATCACCTGCTCCTCAACCCCAGGCTCGGCCGACGCCGAAGTCTCCGGCACGAAGGCCTCGCGGGACACGGGGGAGATGCTGCGGCGCTTGAGCCGGTTGATGGCGAGGCGGCGCGCGGCGGTGTAGAGCAACGCGGCCGGCTCCTTGGCCGTATGGTCGGCCAGCGCAGGGTACACCCGCATGTAGGCGTCATGGGCGACGTCCTGGGCCTCGCTGGCGTTGCCCAGGAGCCGGGTCAGGTAGCGCCGCAGCGGCGCCAGGGTGGCGCGGTAAAGGACCGAGAACTCGCGCTGGCCTGGCGGTTCCTCAGGCATCGGCGCGGGAAATCGGGCCGTAGAGACGATGGCAATGGGTTTCAATCCTAGCCCCCGTGACACCCGTCCGGCCCAAACCCGCTATTGCGGTCCAAAAGATTGTTCGGCCCATGGGCATCAAGGATTTGAGTCGCATTTGGGGCCGTCCGCCACCTGCGACCATGGCCTCCGCGAGCCATTCCGGCGACTTCAAACGGTCCCGTCGCCGGCCGCGGGGCGATTCGAGTTGTCGCGCCCCGGGGCCGCCCTCAGGGTACGCCCCGAAGATGACCTCCCGTCCAAAGGTCCTCCGCCGCCCCTATTGCCGGTTTGGCGTTGTCGCGGCGACCTTGCTTTGGGCCGCCGGGATCCGGGCTGACGAGGCCGCCCAGTCCCCATTCCGGACGGCCACCCTGGCGCAGCGCCAGCCGATCGTGGTCGGGACGGTTTCCGACACCTTCCCCTACTCCTACGCCGGTCCGGACGGGCAGATCACCGGCTTCGCCAGCGAGATCTTCGAGGCCGCCTGCCGCGCGGTGAACCTGCAGACCACCCGGGCCGCCGGCCCGGCCGCCGAGGTGCGGCAGCGCTTCCAGAACTCGGAATTTGACGTCCTCGAGTACCAGGCGGTCTCGGTCGAGCCCTACGCCGAGTTCAGCGTCCCGTTCCTCAACCTCGAAGGCTGCATCTTCGTCCGCACCGACGGGCCGATCAACCGCCTGAAGGACCTGGACGGGCAGCCCTTCGCGGTCCTGTGGGACCGCGGCCAGGTCGAGCAGCTGATGCAGCAGCACAAGATCAGCCCGCGCTATGTCTCCACCCCCTCCCAGGAGGCGATGCTGCGCGCCATCTCCTCCGGCGAGATCGCCGCCGGATTCGTCTCGCAGCTGACCGAACTCTCCATCGCCGCCCGCGACCACCTGACCAACATTCGGATGCTCGGCCGGCCGTATGCGGGGCTCGACATCCGCCTGGCCTACGCGGTGCACGCGGGCGATTCGGAGCTGCTGGGCCGCCTGAACGAGGGCATGGCGCTGATCCACCGCAGCGGCGAGTACGACCAGATCTACCGGCGCAACTTCAGCCAGCTCGGTTCCTACATCCTGAGCGCGGAGGACGTGGAGCTCTATGCCTCGGGCGGCCTGGCCTGCGCTTTCCTGCTCGCGCTCTGGGGCTACTTCCACCAGCGCAAGCTGCGGCGCGAGCTCGCGGTCCAGGCCTCCGTCCTGGCGGAGCAGGGCGCGCTGCTGCAGGCGCTCTACGACAACATCCCGATGGCGATGACGGTGATCGAGCCCCACGGCGACACGCCCCGCGTCGTCTCGATGAACCGGGAGGCCGCCATCCTCTATTCAGTCGATCTTCCCGCCAAGGGCCAGCCGCTGGACGCGCTGGCGGTGTCGGAGGACATCCGCCGGCTCCTGCGCGAGGCCACCGTCAACCGCCCTCCCTTCCCCACCGTCACCGTCTCCGAGGCCGCGCTCAAGGGCGGCAAGCGCTTCCTCGAGGTGACGTCGGTGGCGCTGCGCCCGGCCGACACCGCCGGCACCGACCGGATCTGCGTGCTGGTCGAGGACATCACCGACCGCAAGCGGCAGGAGGCGGAGATAGCGCGTTCGCGCCGGCTGCGCGCCGTCGGCGAGCTGGTGGGCGGCATCGCCCACGAGTTCAACAACCTGCTCACCCCGGTCATGATGAAGGCCGGGGAGATCCAGGTCTCGCGGCCGGACGACGACGAGCTGCAGCAGGATGTCGCCGTGATCCTCACCGCCGTGCAGCGGACGGCGGAACTCACCCGCCGCCTCCTCACGTTCGGACGCAAGGTCGACCAGCGGGCCGAGGCGGTGCGCGTCGGGGCGATCGCGGCGGGCTGCTTCGACCTCCTGCGGCACACCACCGACCGCCGGATCGCCTGGGAGCAGCGGATCCCGCCCGACCTGCCGCCGCTCTACTTCAACGCCACCGACCTGAACCAGATCCTGCTCAATCTACTGCTCAACGCCCGTGACGCGCTGATGGACCGCCTCGCCGGCAGCGCCTCCTCCCAGTGGGTGCCCGCGATCACGATCGAGGCGGCCGCGCTCCCGCCGGAGGCGTTCGAGCCACCGCCCAACCCCGACGGGCGCACCCTCCTCGGCTGGCAGCTCCTCACCGTGCGCGACAACGGCCTCGGCATGCCGCCCGACGTGGTCGAGCGGATCTTTGAGCCCTTCTTCACCACCAAGGACGTCGGCAAGGGCACCGGCCTCGGCCTGGCCACGGTGTGGCACCTAGTCACCGACGCCGGCGGCCAGGTTCGGGTCGAGTCGGCGCTCGGCTCCGGCAGCGCCTTCTTCATCGTCCTGCCGGTCTGGCCGACCCAGGCGGAGGCCGCCGAGGGGGCGGCCCCCCCGCCCCCGGGGCGGTCGGCCCGGGTGCTGCTCGTCGAGGATGAGGTGCTGGTCGCCCGGCCGATGCGCCAGCTGCTCGAGCGGGCCGGCCACGCCGTCCAGCACTACCCGGACGGCCAGGAAGCGTGGCGCCACTTGGAAGGGCACCTCGGCGCCTATGACCTCCTGATCGCCGATGTAAACCTGCCGGGCAAGAACGGCATCGACCTCGTGGGGCGGGCCCGGGAGCTGAACTTCAGCGGCCGGATCCTGATGGTGAGCGGCCGCTTCACCGCCTCCGACCTCCAGGCCCTCACCCGCCTGCGGATCGACCACTCGATCACCAAGCCCTTCAACGCCCAGCAGTTCCTGCAGGCGGTGAACCGGACCCTGGGCGGCATCCCGGCGTAGGCGGCCCCTTGACGGAAGGTCGGGGGTCGATACCTGTGTACTTCCACGATGTCGGCCGAACTCTCCGATCTGTACCAGAACGTCATCCTCGACCACAACCGGCGGCCGCGGAACCGCGGGCGGATCCCGACCGCCAACCGGTCGGCCCACGGGGACAACCCCTCCTGCGGCGACCAGTGCGACGTCTTCCTGCGGCTGGACGGCGACCGGATCGCGGAGATCTCCTTCGAGGGGAGCGGCTGCGCCATCTCCCAGGCGAGCGCCTCGCTCATGACCACCCAGCTGAAGGGCAAGACGACGGCCGAAGCGGAAAAGCTCTACGGGGAGTTCCACGAGATCGTGACCTCAGGCCACGAGCCGGAGGAGATCAGCGACCTGGCGGCCTTCGCCGGGGTCCACGCCTTTCCCGCCCGGATCAAGTGCGCCACCTTGTCCTGGCACGCGGCGCTGAACGCGCTGCACGGCGACGGGGCGCCGATTACGACGGAGAGCCACACCGATTGAGCGCGCCGCCCGCCCCCTGGGACCGCATCCGCGACCAGTTCCCCATCCTTGACCAGCAGGTGAACGGGCACCCGCTCGTCTACCTCGACAACGCCGCCACCACCCAGAAGCCGGCGAGCGTCATCGCCGCGCTCGACCGCTTCTACGCGCGGGACAACGCCAACGTGCACCGCGGCCTCCACGCCCTCTCCATGCGCGCGACCGACGACTACGAGGGCGCGCGGAGCCGGGTCGCCCAGTTCGTGAACGCCGCCGCGCCGGAGGAGATCATCTTCACCCGCGGCACGACCGAGTCGATCAACCTCGTGGCCGCCAGCTGGGGCAGCGCCAACCTGAAGAAGGGTGACGTGATCCTGCTGACCGAAATGGAGCACCACAGCAACCTCGTGCCCTGGCAGCTGATCGCGCAGCGCACCGGCGCCACCCTCCGCTACGTGCCGGTGACCGGCGACGAGGGCCTGCTCGACCTCAGCCGCCTGGACCAGCTGCTGACCCCCGAGGTGAAGCTGTTCGCCTTCACCCACATCTCGAACACCCTCGGGACCATCAACCCGGTGGCCGAGCTCTGCGCCCGCGCCCGGCAGGTGGGCGCAGTCTCCGTGGTCGACGCCGCCCAGTCGATCGGCCACAGCCCCGTCGACGTCCGCGCGCTCGGCTGCGACTTCCTCGCCTTCTCCGGCCACAAGATGGCCGGCGTCACCGGCATCGGCGCCCTCTACGGCCGGCGTGCCCTCCTCGACGCCATGCCGCCCTGGCAGGGCGGCGGCGGGATGATCTCCCACGTCGACTTGTTCGAGAGCCGCTGGAAGCCCTCGCCGGAGCGGTTCGAGGCCGGCACCCCCAATTTCGGCGACGCCGTCGGGCTCCATGCCGCCTGCGACTTCCTGGACGGGCTGGGCCGCGAGCAGATCCAGGAGCACGACGGCCGCCTGGCCCGGCTGGCCTATGACCGGCTGGCCGAGATCCCCGGCATCCGGATCATCGGGCCGCGGGGGGAGCGCGGGGGGCTGGTCAGCTTTGCCTTCGGCGACGTCCACGCCCACGATGTCGTCACCTTCGCGGACGAGGACGGCATCGCGCTCCGCGGCGGGCACCACTGCAACCAGCCCCTGATGAAGAAGCTCGGGCTCACCAGCACGGTGCGCGCGAGCTTCTACGTCTACAACGAGGAGCGGGAGGTCGACGCCCTGGTGGCTTCGATGCGGCGGACGATCAAGTTCTTCGCCGGCTGAGCGCCCGGCGCTACTTATAGCGCATCGCCACCATCCAATACTTCCCCTCGCGGAACACGATGGGGATAACGACGGTGCCGGTGGAGTCGTCGTCCGACTTGGCCGAGCCCTTGTCGGCGCGAATGTCGAACTGGGCCACGGCGTCGGGCGTCTCCGCATAGACCAGGGTCTTGCCGTTGAACGAAAGGTAGTTCAGCGCCGGCTTCCAGGCCGCGAAGGGGGTGATCGTCCGGTGGGTGACCCGGTAGCCGGAGAAGAGCATGATCAGCTCGCCGCACTCGATGTCGGTGAGCTCCGGCGAGAACTTGCGGCCGAAGGTTTCCCACTTCAGGGCCTCGTGGTCGCCGGCGCGCGCCTGCTTCACCACGAGGTCCAGAAACTGGCCCTCGTCCGCGCGGGCCAGCACCGGGCCGGCGAGGGCGACGAGAAGCAGGGAAAAGAGCTGGGGAAGGCGCAAGCTAATGGCACTTCTATTGATCCCGCCGGCCGGCGGCAAGTTCCCCTGTTTCAGCCCCGGAGGCGGTCCATGGTCTTGGCCGCCAGCCGGTCGAACGCCCGCAGGCACAACTCCAGGTGCTCCTCGCGGGTGTCCTCGAGCCGGTTGTGGCTGATGCCGAGCAGGCTTTGCACGAACATCATGGCGGTCGGCACCCCCGCCCGGGCCATCTCGGCCGCGTCGTGGAGGGGGCCGGAAGGGAGGCGGTGGCCGGTCCCGGCCACCTCGCGGATCGACTCCTCGCACAGGGCAACCAGGCCGGGGTCGAAGGGAATAGGCTCGATCTGCCAGAGCCGCTCCCAGGCCACGGTGACGCCGCCCTCGGCGGCAAAGCGGTCCGCGGCCGCCCGGGCCTCGGCCAGCATCGCCGCCAGCGCGCCGGCCTCGAGGTGCCGCTGGTCGAGGGTGATCCGGCACTCCTCCACCACGCTGGTCACGATCCCCGGCTTGGTGGTGCAGGAGCCGATCGTGCCGACCCCGTGGTGGCGCGCGGCGATCTGGTAGATTTCCGGGCTCATCCGGGCCGCGGCGAGGAAGGCGTCCTTGCGCCGGTTCATCGGCGTGCTGCCGGAGTGCGCCGCCTGGCCCCGGAAGGTGATCGCATGGCGCTCGACCCCGACCGTGCCTAGGACGGCGCCGAGGGGCAGGCCGAGGTCCAGCAGGACCGGCCCCTGCTCGATGTGCAGCTCGAGGTAGGCGGCCGCGTTCGCCAGCTCCCCGCCGCTGTCCTTCACCCGCTCGAAGTCAATGCCGACCGCCCGGAGGGCCTCCGGCAGGCTGATCCCGTCCCGGTCCCGCAGACCGCGGACCGCCGCCAAGTCGAGGCTGCCCGCACACGCGGAGGAGCCGAAGAGGCTCTTGCCGAAGCGCGCTCCCTCCTCGTCCGCCCAATCGACCAGCCGGACCGTCACGGGGGGCCGGCCGCCGTATTCGGCGTGGATCCGGCGCAGGATCTCGAGGCCGGCGAGGACGTTCAGGCAGCCGTCGAGCCATCCGCCGTTGGGGACGGAGTCCATGTGCCCGCCGAGAAGCAGCGCCCGCTCGCTTGCGCCCGTCATCGTGGCCCAGAGGTTCCCGGCCGGGTCGGCGTGGACCTCGACCGGCAGCCCGGCCAGTTTCCCGCGGAGCCACTCGCGGGTCCGGGTCCAGACCGGGGTGAAGGCGACCCGCTGGGCCCCGTGCTCGTCTCCGGTCAGCTGCCGGAGCTCCTTCAGGTCGGCGAGCAGGCGCCGCGGGTCGAGGAACGCGTTCATCAATAAAGTCTTCCCGAGCGCAGAGGGTGGTCCAGATGCTGCTTGGAAACCAGCGTATTCTGGGAAAGATAACCCTGCGACGACCCTTATGCCGACTCTCGCCTCCACCGTCGACGGACTTCGGCTGCCGAATCCCTTCGTGATCGGGTCCGGACCCCCCGGGACCAACCTCAGCGTCATCAACCGCGCCTTCCGCGAGGGCTGGGGCGCCGTGATCGCCAAGACGGTGAGCCTCGACTCCTCCAAGGTCGTGAACGTCACCCCCCGCTACGCCAAGCTGCACGCCGGTGATGGCAAGGAAGTGATCGGCTGGGAGAACATCGAGCTGATCAGCGACCGCCCGTTCAGCATCTGGCTGGACGAGTTCAAGCGCTGCAAGGACGCCCATCCCGACGGCGTGCTGATTGCCTCCATCATGGAGGAGTACCGCCAGGACGCCTGGGTCGAGATCGTGGAGCGCTGCGAGGCGGCGGGCGTCGACGGCTTCGAGCTCAACTTCTCCTGCCCGCACGGGCTGCCCGAGCGCAAGATGGGCGCCGCCATGGGGCAGGATCCCGATGTCCTCGAGGAGGTCTGCACCTGGGTCATGGCCACGGCGAAGCGGCCGGTCTGGGCCAAGATGACCCCGAACATCACCCACATCGAGGAGCCGGCCCGGGCGGCGCTGCGCGCCGGCTGCCAGGGAGTGAGCGCGATCAACACGATCCGCAGCATCATGGGCGTGAACCTGGAAAGCCTGCGGCCCGAGCCGACGGTCGAGGGCTACACCACCCCCGGCGGCTACTCCTCCAAGGCGGTGAAGCCGATCGCCCTCCGCATGGTGTCGGAGCTCGCGATCCTGATTCGCCAGGAATTCCCGGGCCGCTCCCTTTCTGGGCTGGGCGGCGTGGAAAGCGGCCTCGATGCCGCGCAGTTCATCCTCCTCGGCTCCGACACGGTGCAGGTCTGCACCGGCGTCATGAAGTTCGGCTACGAGTGCGTGCAGCCGATGTGCGAGGAGCTCCTCGGCTTCATGGCCAAGCACAAGTTCGAGACCCTGGCCGACTTCAAGGGCAAGAGCCTGCAGTACCTCACCACCCACGCCGACCTCGTCGGCCGCCAGGCCGAGCGGAAGGCGGCCCGCAAGGCGGCCCCGGCCAAGGTCGTCGCCTCCGACGGCGAGTGGAGCGGCGACGAGTTCGTGAAGCAGTCCGACGCGCTCTCCCGGCAGTGAAGCGGGCCCGTCCATGATCCGGGCCGCCACCGCGGCGGACGCGGCCCAGATCGCCGCGATCTACCGCCCGTTCTGCGAGGACAACTGCGTCTCCTTCGAGACCGTGGGCCCCGACGCCGCGGAGATCGCGGCCCGGATCGAGAAGATCTCGCAGCGCTTTCCCTACCTGGTCGACGAATCCGACGGCCGCGTGAACGGGTACGCCTACGCCTCGCCCCACCGGGAGCGGGCCGCCTACCGCTGGGCCGTCGAGGTCACGGTCTACCTGCACGAACGCAGCCGCCAGCAGGGCATCGGCCGGGCCCTCTACACCGAGCTCATCCGCCGCCTGCGCGAACAGGGCCTGTACAAGGCCTACGCCGGGATCCTGATCCCCAACCTCCCGAGCCAGGCCTTCCACGAGGCCCTGGGCTTCAAGCTCGTCGGCGTCTACCACCGGATCGGCTACAAGCTCGGCGCCTGGCGCGACGTCGGCTGGTGGGAGCTCGATCTCCAGCCGGAATTCCCGGCCCCGGCCGAACCCCAACCCCCGCTAGATCGACGCTGACCCATGGCCAATCTCCTCCCCTGCCCCTTCTTCATCGGCGGCGAATGGCTCCGGCCGCCGCTGGGCGGAAGCCCGGTCTTCAACCCGTCGACCGGCGACGTGATCGCGGAATGCCCCGCCGGCGGGGCGGCCGAGGTCGACGGCGCCGTCCAGGCCGCAGCCGCGGCCTTCCCGGCCTGGCGGGACACCCCGGCGATCGAGCGGGCCCGGCTCCTCTTCCGCTACCGTCACCTGGTCGAGCAGGACTTCGACCGGATCTGCAGCACGATCTCCCTGGAGCACGGCAAGACCCTGGCCGAGGCCCGCGGCAGCCTCTACCGCGGGATCGAGAACATCGAGTATGCCTGCGGGGCGCCCTCGCTGCTCTTCGGCGACACCCTGGAGAACATCGCCCGCAACGTCGACTGCGAGACCGTGCTCCAGCCGATCGGCGTCTGCGTCGGCATCACCCCCTTCAACTTCCCGGCGATGGTGCCGCTCTGGATGTTCCCGCTGGCGCT
>Ga0302314_10018354_pt1 | contig 11668 bp, 13 predicted proteins | sample III_Palsa_N2_3_FD_200533 | JGI IMG/M metagenome (GOLD analysis project Ga0302314, IMG submission 200533) | Peat permafrost microbial communities from Stordalen Mire near Abisko, Sweden - III_Palsa_N2_3 | ecosystem: Environmental > Terrestrial > Soil > Palsa > Peat permafrost | place: Sweden... | reverse complement strand
TTCACGCGGCGGACGATCCAGCGCAGTCCGCCGGGCCAGTTCTCCGCCCTGGTCATCAGGCCGGTGATCTCGGCGGCGTCCTTGTCCTGCTCGGCGCTGCCGTCCTGGGCGGTGCCGGGCTCCCACGCGCCGGCCGGGAGCAGCCGGATGGCGTCCTCGTCGGCCGGCATGATCGTCCAGCCGCAGGTGAACAGCATGGTTTTGCGCGGGGAGGAACGGCCCAGCAGGTGGCCGATGAGGTCGTGGCTGGCGCCGGCGCCGTCGACGCGGATCCCGCGATCCCGGCCGCCTGGGCCGCGCACCGCGCGGACGAACAGCGGAAGAAGGAGCAGAGCCCGGAGTCCGGCTGCGGCGGGGCCGACAGTGTGCCGGCCTGCCCCGAGGCTGCTTGAGGGGCATGCGGCCCGTTTCGATGCCCTGCCTCTATATGGGCGCGGCGGCGGAGGTCCGCGAGTGACGGCCGCGCTGTCGCCGCCTGCGGACCGGGGCAAGGCGCTGCCCGTCCCAGCGGGCGCGGAGCCGGGGCTCTCTGCGGTGCAGCGGCTGCAGCCCTTCCCGCCGGCCGGCGGGAAGCCCGGAGCGGGCGGGCGACCGCTGGGTGGAACTGCTGCCGGCTGCCCCGGCCAGCGGCCCGGCGACGCGCGCCCTCCCGTGCCGTTGCCTTCACCATATGATTTATAATATAAAGTAGCAAAAAAGTATAGCACCCTGCGTTGGAGGTGGCCTGGTGGCCGCGGACTTTGACCTGGTCATCCGTCGTGGCGTGATCGCCGATGGCAGCGGCGGAGAGCTGTTCGAAGGAGACGTCGCGGTCACGCGCGGCCGGATAGCCGCGGTCGGCCAGGTCGGCGGCACCGGGCGGGAGGAGATCGACGCCGACGGCCACCTGGTGACGCCGGGGTTCGTCGACATCCACACTCACTACGACGGCCAGGTCACCTGGGAGCAGCGGCTGTCCCCGTCGTCTGGGCATGGCGTGACCACGGCAGTGATGGGCAACTGCGGCGTCGGGTTCGCCCCGTGCCGTCCCGAGCACCGGGACCTGCTCATCAACGTGCTCGAGGGGGTCGAGGACATCCCCGAGATCGTCATGGCCGGGGGGCTGCCGTGGACCTGGGAGTCCTACCCGGACTACCTGTCGGTGCTGGCCGGGCGCGAGGCCGACATGGACTTCGCCTCCCAGATCCCGCACGCGGCGGTCCGTGTCCAGGTCATGGGGCAGCGCGGCGCCGATCATGAGGCGGCGGCCCCGGCCGAGTTGGAGGCGATGTCGGCGCTTGTGGCCGAGGCGGTCTCCGCCGGAGCGCTGGGGGTCAGCACCTCCCGCAGCATCGGCCACCGGACCCCGGACGGCAAGGCCGCGCCGACGATCGGGGCAGCCGAGGAGGAACTGCACGCCCTGGCCCGCGGCGTCGCCGTCGGCGGCGGGGGCGTCCTGCAGCTCATCGGCACCCAGGGCCCGCACGACCCGGCCGCCGAGGTAGCGCTGTTCCGCCGCCTGACCGCGACGTCCCGCGGCCCGCTGTCCTTCACCCTCATGACCTCTGCGATGTTCCCGGATCACGCGCGGCGTTATCTCGACGCGCTGACCGCGGTCAACGCGAGCGGTCGGCACCCGGTCCGCGGCCAGGTGTTCCCCCGGCCCGTCGGGGTCATTCTCGGGCTGGAGTGCTCGTTCCACCCGTTCGCCGCCAGCCCCGGCTACCAGCAGGTCGCCCACCTGCCGCTGGCCAAGCGGGCAGAGGCCATGCGCGACCCGCAGCGCCGCGCGCGGATCCTGTCCGAGCAGCCCGTCCATCCCAACGCCGTCATCCAGCACTTCATCAGCCAGGACGCCGGCCTCTACGTCATGGCCGAGCAGCCCGACTACGAGCCCGTGCCAGGCGCCAGGGTCGGGGCGCTCGCCGCCGCCCGCGGGACCACTCCCCGCGAGCTGATCTACGACCTCATGCTCGACAGCGGCGGGCTGGTGATGTTCCTGCTGCCCGCCGCGAACTACCTGGGCGACAGCCTGGAGCCGGTCCGCGAGCTCATGGAGCACCCGGACACCGTCATCGGCCTCGGCGACGGGGGAGCCCACTACGGCACGATCAGCGACGGCAGCTACCCGACGACCCTGCTCGCCTACTGGACCCGCGACCGCACCCGGGGCCCCAGGCTCTCCCTGCCCGCCGCCGTGCGCATGCTGACACGGCCGAACGCCGAGGCCGTCGGCCTGCGCGACCGCGGCCTGCTCACACCGGGCCTCAAGGCCGACCTCAACGTCATCGACTACGACAACCTCACGCTGCACCGCCCGGTCGCGGTCGCGGACCTGCCGGCCGGCGGGCGGCGGCTGACCCAGGTGGCCGACGGCTACCTGCTCACCATGGTCAGCGGAATGGTCACCTACCGCGACGGCGAGCCGACCGGGGCGCTGCCCGGACGGCTCGTCCGCAATCCCGCCACGGAGGCCTCGTGGGCATGAGCAGCGGACCGCGGGCAGGCCGGGGAACCCGGGGGGGCACAATGCCTGCCGCATCGCCTGCGACCGGACCGGTGATCATCGAGGCGTCGATCAACGCGTCCGTCACGAAGGCCCAGAACCCGAACGTGCCGATCTCGCCGGAGGACCGTCATGCGCGGGCGGGGCCGGGGGCGGGCACCCGGTGCGCAAGTCCAGGACGATCCGCGACTACCTCGCCCACCTGATGCCCGCCCTCACGATATGTGGGCCGGCCGGTATGCATCGCTCCGCGAGGTGACGCGCGACGACATCCTCGACGCCGTAGCGTCGGGGCCCGGTCCGTCGCCAAGAAGCGCCTCGTCGCGCTGCGCATCTTCCGCGCGCTCCGCCGCGAGCGGCTCGTGTTCCGCGATCCTACCCAGGCATTTCCCTGCCCTCCAGCGAGCGCCCGCCCGAGCTGCTGCCCGACGACCGGGTCGCCGGCCTCATCGACTAGAGCCCGCGGCCCCGCGGCATGCCTGGTCATCGCAATGGTCGCCATCCACGCGGTCACCGCCGCCGACCTCGCAGCCTCAAGATCGCAGACCTCGACCTGGCATGCAAGCTGGCCACCCACCCCGAAGTCGACCGGGTGGCCGTGGTCGGCGTCCCGGCGCCCGTCATCGGCGAGATCGGCGTGGCGTTCGTTGTGCGCAGCGGAACAGAGAGTCTCACCGAGGCAGGGCTCCGGGCCTGGTGCCGGGACCGGATCGCCGACTACAAGGTCCCCGACACCGTGGTGTTCGTGGACGACCTGCCGGTCAATGCCACCTTCAAGGTCGACACGAGGCGGCTGAAGGAGATGGCCGCATCCTTGCAGAACGTATAAATTATTAAGTATAAATGACAAGGTCTATATCCACGAGTTCATCGACATCGAGGGACCGCTGGATGAGTTCTCCGTGCTGATCACCGACTTCCCCGGGCTGCGGCTGCTTCCGCCACGGGCTGGGCTGGCCGCTGTCGTGGCCGGGCTGGTCCGCGACGCGGTCCGGGGCAACGCGGGGGCGTGACCAGCGGTGCCGCCGCGAGCCAGCGGCGACCGGGCTGCTGGAGGCGTTCACGGCGAGTCGGCCGCTTAGATAATTAACCCGGAGTGGATCACCCCCGCACAGATCGCCTGCACCGCGATGACCGTGCCAGTGAGGATGAGCGTTCCAGTGAGCCAGCGTTCGGGTGACAGTCCCTGGGCCCGGATATCGGCCTCGTCGGGTACGAAGCGCAGGAACGTGACACTTCCTTGCCCGCGCCCATTCTGCCTGGGCACGGGATGCCATTAGGACTCGTCGAAGACGAGCAGGAACTCGAGCTCGCCGTAGTTCTGCGTGGTGACGAAGCCGGCGAAGCTCGGGTTCTGGATGTTCCAGTTCGAAAAGAGAACCCGGATGTGACCGACCGCGTCGATCTGCGCGCCCTTGCGCTCAGTGGTCAGCGTGAACGTGACCGGGCGGCTGGTGCCGTGCAGCGTCAGGCTGCCGTGCGCGGTGTAATCCTTGATCACGCCGACTGCGGGCAGCGGTGGTGCGGCCGACGGCCGTGGTGTTCTGCCCGAGTAGGTTCTCGTTAACCCGGTAGCCGGCGGTGGAGCCGGAGCCGACGGTCCAGGTGCCGCCCACCGATCCGCCGGCCGCCACGGTGCCGGTGGTTGGGGTGCTGCTCCCGGACGCGGTGGCGCCGGCCGACGGCAGCGACAGCGCGGCCGACGTGCTGCCGTTGAAAAAGTGAATGTAGACGAACGGCGCGGTCACCGCCAGGACGGCAAGAACGACAACGGACCCGATAAGCCATCTCAACCAGTGGCGTGGCCTCGTGAAAGGCATGGCGATTCTGCTGCAGAAGAAAGGGGCCCAGATGGCGGGCCACGGTAGGTGAAGGTCCGGACGGCGGCCGCGAAATCTGTACCTGTCCACAGCTTGGCAGAGATGGCCGGGCCGTTGGGTGCAGCCCAAGAGGCTGGCTGCGAGTCAATTGTGGGGACGGAACTTCTGCTGCGCTTCTCACCCACCTGAGGTTCAGCAGTTATAGCTAACTACTTCAGCGTCTTGCCGTGATCAGCCCGCGTCCGGCGCCGTCGCGGAGCTGTTTGCGGGCTATCCGCAGCCGGGAAGGCCGGCCCGGACTCGGTCCCGGAGCTCGAACTTCAGCACCTTGCCGCTGGGGTTGAGCGGCAGCGACGGGACGAGCTCGACGTGCCGCGGGACCTTGAAGTTGGCCATCTGCTCGCGGCACCAGGCGATCAGCTCCGCCTCCGTCGGCGTGCTGCCCTGGCGCGGGATCACCCAGGCGAAGCCCACCTCGCCGAGCCGCTCGTCCGGCACGCCGACGTCGCCTGTGCGCAGCCAGCCCTCCGGCGTGAACGCAGCCGCCGTGGCCTCGGGCGCGTTGAAGTACCCCGGCGTCACCGCGTACCCCCGCACCCAGACCTCGCCCGCCTCGCCGACGGGGACATCGGCGCCCGCCAGGTCCACGACGCGCACCTGCATGCCGGGAAGCGGGCGGCCGCTCGTGTTCGTGATCACCTCAATGGGATCGTCATGCAGGCAGGTGGACACCGTGCCGGTGGTCTCGGTCAGCCCGTAGGCAGTCACGACCGAAGCGAAACCGAGGCCGGAGCGCATCCGGCGGACCAGGTCGACCGGCACTGAGGCGGCGCCGGTCACCGCGAGCCGCAGGGTCGAGGTGTCGTACCCGGACAGGTCCGCGTTGAGCATCGACTGGTACAGCGTGGGCGGCCCGGGGAGCATCGTGATGTGTTCCTTGACCACCAGGTCCATGACCGCAGGCACGTCGAAGACCGGGCAGGGCACGATCGTCGCGCCGGACAGGACGCAGGCGAGCACGGCCGACTTCAGGCCGGCGCAGTGGAAGAACGGGTAGACGACCAGGTAGCGGTCGCCGTGGCGGAGCCCGACGTTGCGCGACCACGCGACGTAGCTGCGGGTACTCGCCCCGCGGGTGAGCACCGCGCCCTTAGGCGTGCCCGTCGTGCCGGAGGTGAAGATGATGTCGCTGGTGTCGTCAGGGCCGAGTGCCAGTTCGGCGGCGCCCGGCCCGGCTCCGCCGTTGTTCCCCTCTCTCCCGGCGTCCCCCTGGCCACGCTCCAGGAAACGGGTCCACGGCGTCGCATCTCCTGGCGGCCCGGACAGCACGACGATCTCCAGCCCCGCCAGCAGCCCCTGGTCAGCGGCGAGCATGCCGATGTAGTCGGCGCCGAGGAAGTCGGTGCCTGTGACCAGGATCCGCGCTCCGGCGGTGCGGAGCACGTGCGCGGCTTCTTGCCCTTTGAAGCGGGTGTTGACCGGGACAAGCACGCCGCCCGCAGCGTAGACGCCGTTGGCGGCGATGATCCAGTCCAGGGAGTTCGGCGCCCACAAGGCCACCCGGTCGCCCGGGCGGACGCCGCTCGCGGTGAAGGCGCGGCCGGCGCTGGTCATGCGGTCCGCGAGCTCAGCCCAGGACACGCGCTGACCGCCGTCGACGACGGCGTCCTCGTCCGGCCATCGCCGGGCGGCCCGTCGCACCGCGGCCGGTACGGTCGGCGGGATGTCGTCCTGCGCCAGCGCGGAGGCCCCGGCCGCGGAGGTCAACGCCGGCTGCCTTCCGGCTCGGCGCCGTTTACTCCGGCCCGCCATGGCTCGGCCCAGCGGGCCGCGCGCTTCTCCGCGAACGCGCGCGGCCCCTCTTCCTGGTCCGGGTGCCCCCACACGCTGACGACCTCGCGGGCGCCCTGACGGCATGCCTCGGTCAGGCCGGTCTCCAGGGCCCCCACAGCGCGCGCTTCGTCGCCGCCATCGCGGCGGGCGAGTTTCTGGCGATCTTCTCGGCCAGTTTCTGGGCCGCGTCCCGCAGCTCCTCGGGCGGCACGAGCTGGCTCACCATGCCCAGGTCGTAGGCCCGCTGGGCTGGCATCCGCTCGTACCGGCCGACCAGGGCCATGCGCATCACCGCTTCGAACGGCATCTTGCGCAGCAGCCCGATCGACTCCAGGGCGACGACCTGGCCGACCGACACGTGCGGTTCGGTGAACTGCGCCGTGGTCGACGCGATCACGATGTCCGCGTCCGCGACCCAGTGAAAGCCCGCGCCGGCGCAGATGCCGTTGACCGCGGCGATTACCGGCTTGCTGACCTGCTGATGCCAGGCGGTGAAGTGCAGGTCATAGGCTTCCATGTCAGCCCGGTAGCGCTCCATCCCGATGCCGTCGCTGGCCAGCTCCGCGACGTCGGCCCCGGTCTGGAACGCGCGGCCCTCGCCCGTGTTCACGATCACCCGCACCTCGGGGTCACGGTCGAGCTCCAGCCATGCGTCGGCGAGCTCCGCGCGCATGGCGGAGTTCATTGCGTTGAGGGCCTCGGGCCGGTTGAACAGCAGCCGGCCCACGGGGCCGCGCCGCTCCAGCTTCAGCGTGGTGTATTCGGTATAAGGCACGAGGGCTCTCCCAGGGATTCCAGCTGTGATCGGACAGGAAGAAGGGGAGCGAGCAGGTCTCGCTCACCGGCCCGTGAAGGCGGGTGGCCGCTTCTGGGTGAACGCGGCGAGGCCTTCGCGGAAGTCTTCGCTGCGCGAGGACAGTTCCATCGCGAACGCCTCGTTGCGCAGCTGCGTCTCGAGCGGTGCGCCGCGTCCGGCGTACAGCAGCCATTTCGTCAGCCCGATGGCGACGGTGGCGGTGCCGACCAGAGTCGCCGCCATTCGTTCTGACTCATTGTGAAGTTCATCGTCGGGGACACAGCGGTCGACCATCCCCCAGTCCGCCGCCGTCGCCCCGTCCACACGCTCGCCGAGCAGCAACATCCGGCGGGCCCGCACCTCCCCGACCCGGCGGGGCAGCAGCCAGCTCACCCTGCTGTCGGGGGTGAAGCCGCGGGAGCCGTACGGCGTCCAGAACCTGGCACTGTCCGAAGCCACCGTGACGTCCGCCGCGAGCGCGAGCGCCAGCCCGATCCCCGCGGCCCAGCCGCGGACCGCCGCGATGACCGGGACCTGGGTTTCGAGCAGGACCGGAATGAGCCGGTGGGCTTGGCTGGGCAGCCGGCGCTGGATCGCGCCGGCCCGGGGCCGCTGCCCGTTGGCGCCGCTGTTGCGCGAGACGATGTCGAAGCCGGAGCAAAAATGCTCGCCGGCCGTCGTCAGCAAGACGGCGCGGACCGCCTCGTCGTTGCCCGCGGCCTCGATGACGGCGGCGAGCTCGGCGACCATCGCGTCGTCAGCGCGTTGCGCTTCTCGGGCCGGTCGAGCCGGATCCGCAGCAGGGAGCCGTCCTGTTCGATCTCCAGCCCGGGCACCGCCTCGGAGCCGCTCACGAGGCGAACCGCTCGACGAGCGCCTGCATCCCGCTCGCCAGGCCGGCACCGGGCGGGTCGGGCAGCCGGACCGGTCCGTGCTCGCGGCTGGGCAGCAGGATGGTCGCGGTGCCCGCGGTGGTCAGCGTCCCGCGCTGATTGCTGGTGATCTGCCCGTACGTGTCCACTCGCACGGCTGGTTTCCCGGCGACCGTTTCGTGCACCATGTCAGCCTCTCCGCACCCAAACAAGCAATGTATAAAATGTGCAATACGCAGCTGGGCGGCGTACCGGCCCGCGCGGCCCTATCGACAGCCGTCGCGGATCTGGCTATATTTTATACAAAGTCAGAACGAGAGCGAGGTTCGATTCGCGTCTTCAACGGGCTCGGCGAGGTCAGGGCCGCCGTCGGCGAACACTTGGGCTACAGCGAGTACCAGGTCGTTACCCAGGAGGACATCGACGCGTTCGCCGCGCTGACCGGCGACGACCAGTGGATCCACACCGACCCGGTGCGCGCCGCCGACGGGCCCTTCGGCACCACTGTCGCGCATGGCCTGCTGACCCTGTCCCTCGGCCCGCGGCACGCCAAGTCGATCTACCGCATCGACGGGATGACGGCCAGCGTCAACTACGGCTACGACAAGATCCGGTTCCCCGTCCCCGTCCCCGTCGACTCGAAGATCCGCGTCGGGGCGGTCATCAGCTCGGTGACCGACGTCCCCGGCGGTGCCCAGATCGGCATCACCTTCACCTGGGAGGTCGAGGGCAAGGCGAAGCCCGCCTGCGTCGCCGAGATGCTCATCCGCTCTCTGGCACCATGAACGACCGGACGTTGTGGGGGCTGGTGGAGCGGCGCGCCGCCGCTTCGCCGGATGCGGAGATGCTGGTCGACGAGACCGGCCGCCGGGTCTCGTTCAGGGAGTTCCTGGACCGGGCGCGGCGGGTGTCGGGCGGGCTGCACGCGATCGGAGTGGGGCCGAGCACCGCCGTCACCTGGCAGTTGCCGACAACGGTGGAAGCGCTGGTGCTGACCGCCGCCCTGGCGCGGCTGGGCGCGGTCCAGAACCCTGTCATCCCCGGCTACGGCGCGCGCAATCTCGAGTTCGTCGCCCAGCAGACCGGGGCCAGCCTGCTTGTCGCGGCGGCCAGCTGGAACGGCCATGATCTCGGCGCGAAGGCGCGGGACGTAGCGTCCCGGATCGCGGGGGTGCGCCTGCTGATGCTCGATGGCGGCTCCGCGCTGCCCGAGTCGGACGACGTTCCCCCGCACGCTCCGGCACGCGAAGCCGACGGCAACCCCGTCCGGTGGATCTTCTACACCTCCGGGACCACCGCCGAGCCCAAGGGCGCTCAGCACACCGACGCTTCCGTGCTCGCCTCATCCGCGGGAATGGTGCGAGCACTGGCCGTCACCAGCGACGACCGGGTCGGCCTCGTGTTCCCGGTGGCGCACATCGGCGGCTGCGGCACCTGGCTCGGGGCGTGCCTGCTGACCGGGTGCACGCTGATCCTCGACTCGGTCTTCAACGCCGTCAGGACCACGGCCCTCCAGCAGCGCGAACGGGTGACCATCGCCGGCTCCGGCACGGTGTTCACCCAGATCTACCTGGACGCGCAGCGCAAGCAGCCGGGAGAGCCACTGTTCCCGCACGTCCGCGTGCTCACCGCGGGCGCCGCGCCCAGGCCGGTGACACTGCACGGCGAGGTCAAGCGCGAGCTCGGCGGGATCGGCGTGCTGTCCGGCTACGGGATGACCGAGGCGCCGATCCTCGCGATGGCCGCGACGACCGATCCCGACGATGTCTTGCCCGCTACCGAGGGAAAACCGTGCCCCGGGGTGGACATCAGGGTGGTTTCGCCCGACGGCGTGCTTCTCGGCCCGGGCCAGGCCGGGGAGTTGCGGGTCAAGGCGCCGCAGGTGATGCGCGGCTACGTCGACGAGGCGCTGAATGGCGGGGCATTCGACTCCAGCGGCTATCTGCGCACCGGGGACCTCGGACTGCTGGACGCCGCGGGCTATCTCACCATCACCGGCAGGCTTAAGGACGTCATCATCCGCAAGGGCGAGACGATCAGCGCCCGGGCCCTCGAGCTGGAGCTGCTGACCCACCCCGCCGTCGCCGATGCCGCCGTGCTCGGGCTGCCCCATCCAGGGCACGGCGAGCTGGCCTGCGCCGTCGTCATCGTGGCGGGGGGAGAGAAGGCGCCCGCGCTAGAGGAGCTCACCGCACACCTGCGCGGCCGCGGGCTGCCGCCGGCCCAGTGGCCCGAACGGCTGGAAATCTTCGCCGAGCTCCCGCGCAACCCGGCCGGGAAGGTGCTCAAGGACGAACTGCGGGCGCGCTTGGCCGGAACCGACTTCTAATGGGAGAGCACATGCCCAGCACTATCCGGGTGAGCACCGGCGAAGGGGTCACGGTCGTCACGGTCGCCGGCCCAGCCCGGCGCAACGCGCTTAGCAGGCAGCTGTCGGACGAGCTGGACACCGCGGTCCGGGCAGCGGTCGCGGACGGAGCGCGCGCTGGTCCTGGACGCCGAGCCGCCCGTGTTCTGTGCCGGCGGCTCGCTCGATGACCTGCTCCGCCGCGACCAGCCGCCGTCAGCGGCCTATGCCGGGTTCCTGGCGCTGGCCGAGGCCCCGGTGCCGACGATTGCGGCCGTCACCGGGGCCGCCATCGGGGCCGGGGTGAACTTGCCGCTCGCCTGCGACGTTGTCATCGCGGGCGAGAGTGCCCGCTTCGATCCCCGGTTCCTCGATGTGGGCATCCACCCAGGCGGCGCCCACCTGTGGCGGCTGGCCCAGCGGGTCGGCCCGCAGGGCGCTGCCGCCCTCGTGCTGTGCGGTGACACGCTGACCGGGCCGGAGGCCGTGACCCACGGCCTCGCCTGGCGGTGCGTGCCCGACGATGAGGTGCGGGCGGTCGCGGTGCGGCTGGCGCGGCAGGCCGCGGACCGGTCCCCCCGCGCTGGTCCGGCGGACCAAGGAGACCCTGCGCGAGACGACCGGGCTGCGGGAGCAGATCAAGTCCCGATGACGGCGCGATTCCCTCGTCGCGGTCTGGTCGCGGCGAGAGAACCGCAGATCAAGCACTCTTTCGGATGAAGAAGCGGTCGCGCTTGATGCCGTCGAGGATCATTTCGGCGACCGGCTCAGGTTCGACCACGACTGCCGGGACGCCCTGGGAGTTGAGGTACTGCTCGACGAACTTCATGTTCGCCGGGTCGCCGGACAGGCGGGTAGCGGTGAGCGGCGGGAACGCGATGCCGACGCGGACCGGGCTCTGCTCATCCCGCAGGGCGCCGTAGAGCTCTTCCATGACCGCGACCACGGCCAGCTTGGTCGCGGCGTAGCCGGGAGAGCGGTAGGACGTTCCCTCGGCTCCGGCTCCCGAGCTTGTCGCCAGGATCACCGCCTCCTAGGCGGCCTCCTTCATGCGTGGCAGGAACGCCTTGATGCCCCACACCACGCTCAGCAGGTTGACGTTCACAACCTGCTCCCAGGAGGCGGTGTCCCCGTCGAGGAGGTTCGCCGCTCCGGTGCCGATCCCGGCGTTGAGGTGAAGCACGTGGACGGCACCGAACGTGTCGTAGGTGACATCGGCCAGGTGCCGCACGGCGGCGAAGTCGGAGACGTCCGTGGGAACCGGGTGGACCGTCAGGCCTTCTGCGCGGCACGCGTCGGCCGCCTCCCGAAGGCGGGCCTCGTCGAGGTCGACCAGGACGACCTTCACGCCCTCGCGGCCGAATGCGCGCGCGGTCGCGAGGCCGATGCCGCCTGCCGCTCCGGTGATGACGGCTACCTTGCCGTCGAGATCCTTCATGGTTTGCCTCTCATCCGATGAGCCTGGTACCGCAGGCCCGAGGGCCATCCCACGTGAGCCAGTCGTGATAATATATG
>Ga0302314_10018353_pt1 | contig 11668 bp, 12 predicted proteins | sample III_Palsa_N2_3_FD_200533 | JGI IMG/M metagenome (GOLD analysis project Ga0302314, IMG submission 200533) | Peat permafrost microbial communities from Stordalen Mire near Abisko, Sweden - III_Palsa_N2_3 | ecosystem: Environmental > Terrestrial > Soil > Palsa > Peat permafrost | place: Sweden... | reverse complement strand
TTCAATATTCAACCTCGGCAGACAGGCCAGCTGCTCATCGGCTCGTCGCGTCAGTTCGGCAATGAAGATTGCGGGATCGAAGACAATATTCTTAGGCGGATGTTGGATCGTGCCTGTGAGTACATGCCTGGGCTTGCAAAGATTTCCGGCATCCGCGCCTGGACCGGATTTCGAGCAGCAACGCCTGACAAGTTGCCGCTGATTGGCCCGACCGAAGATGCTTCCGTATTTTTGGCTGTTGGCTTCGAAGGCCTTGGGATCACCAACGCACCTGGTGCGGCACGCTTGATTGTTGATCATCTGCTTGGGCGGGCAGCCGAGATCGATGCATCGCCCTACTTGCCCGCGCGCATGACTTCGCAGGAGGTGGCCCATGTCTGAGGGTGCATCCATATCGAAGACAGTCACGATCTGGATCAATGGCAAGGCGTCGCGTGTGCCTTCAGGTTCGGTGGTCAGCGCAGCCATGCTGGCCGCAGGGGAGCCCTGCAGGAGATCCGTTTCAGGAGAACCCCGGACCGCGCTCTGCGGCATGGGCATATGTTTTGAATGCCGTGCCGTTGTGGACGGCGTTACCCAACAGCGGACGTGCCAATTGGTTTGTCGTGAGGGGATGCGGGTGGACACGCAGTCATGAACCTCAAGCCGCAACGTACGGATGTGCTCGTAGTAGGAGCCGGTCCAGCCGGTATGGCTGCTGCCATCGCAGCGGCAACTTACGGCAGCAGAGTAATCGTGCTGGACGACAATGCGGCCGAGGGCGGTCAGATCTGGCGTAAAGGTACCGCAACGACTCTCGATCCAGCCAGGCCGGAGATGCAAGATGCGAGGCAGGCGGCTCTAAGAGCGGCCTTCCACAAATCCGGTGCGAAGCTTTTGCCCGGACGCCGCGTCGTCGATGCGCCGCGACCAGGTGTTTTGCATACGATCGCGGACACGCCAGAGGGGCCAATGCCGGAAAGCTTTGCCTGGGATCGCCTGATCCTCGCCACCGGTGCGCGCGAGCGCTTCCTGCCGTTCCCCGGCTGGACGTTGCCGGGCGTTGTCGGTGCAGGCGGCCTGCAGGCTTTGGTAAAGGGTGGTTACCCAATTACGGGAAGGCGAGTCATTGTCGCCGGTACTGGGCCGCTTCTGCTTGCAGTGGCTGCGCATCTGCAACATGATGGCGCGAGAGTGATAAGCATTGCGGAGCAGGCCTCCATTAGCCAGCTGGTTCCTTTTGCGGCAAGCCTCTGGTCACACCCATCCAAGCTCAGGCAGGGAATGCGTTGCCGTGCAGCATTAGCGAACGTCCCGTATCGCACTGGTTGGTGGCCGGTCGTCGTGGAGAAAACATCTTCAGGAATTCTGGTGCGGATGACGAATGGGAAGCGCACCTTGGCCGAGTCCTGCGATCTGCTGGCTTGTGGCTTCCACCTGGTTCCCAATACCGAGCTCGCTGAGTTGCTAGGCTGCAAACTCAACGGTGATGTTGTTGATGTGAATGAGCAGCAGCAAACGTCTGTTGCCGGTGTTTTCTGCGCGGGCGAGCCAACTGGAATTGCGGGCCTCGACGCTGCTCTGGTGCAAGGTGAGATTGCAGGTCTCGCGGCCGCTGGCCAGGCACACTATTCGTCTGTCCTGCGCAGAAAGCGTGCGAAAGAACAGGCCTTTGGTCGGAGGTTGAATCGGGCGTTTCGCTTACGACCTGAAGTCTGTTCACTCTCGGAGCCGGAAACCATCGTCTGCCGGTGTGAGGATGTAAACTTCGCGCGATTGCAAAGCCACACTTCATGGACTGAAGCCAAATTGCAGACTCGGTGCGGCATGGGGCCGTGCCAGGGACGCATATGCGGTCCGGCCGTGCAAAGTTTGTTTGGCTGGCGCTCCACTTCTGTCCGACCACCCATCTTTCCCGTGCCGGTTGGTGCATTCGGAAACAACGATAGCGAGTCTTTAGAGGACCAAACGAGGTTTCAGGAGACACAATGAACTGGTTCGGAGTAATGCCCGCCATGACCACCCCCTTCGACAGCACGCTTGCCGTCGATCACGCCTTTCTTGCACACCACGCAGGTTGGTTGCTGGCGAACGGATGCACGGGCCTCGTCATGCTGGGGTCCCTCGGCGAAGGTGCGACGCTCGAGCACGCCGAGAAACTCGCAATTCTGAAGACCGCCGTAGACGTATCGGCCAGAAAGAAAACACCGGTCATAGCGTCTATCTCTGCGCTCTCCACATCGAACGCGGTGAAGCTTGCGCGCGAAGCTGAGGCCGCCGGTTGTGACGGCCTGATGGTTCTTCCCCCGTATGTCTATACCTCTGATTGGCGTGAGATGAAATACCACGTCTCAACGGTGATTGGCGCGACGAAGCTTCCGTGCATGCTCTACAACAATCCCGTCGCCTACAAGACAGACTTCCTCCCGGAGCAGATCAAGGAATTGGCCTCTGAACACGAGAACCTTCAGGCTGTAAAGGAGTCGAGTGCTGACGTGCGTCGAATAGCCGCGATTCGTGAAGTTCTCGATGAACGCTTGACTATTTTCGTAGGCGTCGATGACCTGTTGGTGGAGGGTGTCAACGCCGGTGCTCGGGGATGGGTGGCCGGTTTGGTCAATGCATTTCCCGCAGAGTCAGTCGAACTCTTCAACCTGGCCAGTGCTGGTCGGCATCAGGAGGCATTTGCGCTTTATCGCTGGTTCTTGCCGCTACTCCGCATGGATACCGTGCCGAAGTTCGTCCAATTGATAAAGTGGGTTCAAGGTGAAACAGGCACAGGTTCCGCGAAAGTCCGTGCACCGCGTTTGGAGATAAACGGTGTCGAGCTGGAAGAGGCGCAACATGTACTGAAGGTTGCGCTCGCCAATCACCCAACCGTCAAGTCATCGCCATTTGCCGCGCTGTAGGAGCATTGATCTATGAGTTCAAAAGAGACATCACGGGTTGAATTATTGGGACGATCTCTCGTCGTTGGGGACGTTACTACGGAAAGCGGTTCGGAATTTCACGCCTATTCCCCTCAGAATGGACGCGCGTTAGAGACAACGTTCTACTCTGCAACGATCGAAGATGTGGATCGTGCTGTCTCTGCAGCGACCGACGCGTTTGCGGCTTTCGCTGCAACTTCCGGAGCAGAGCGTGGCCGCTTTCTACGGTCCATCGCGGACGGTATCGATGCCGCCGCATCGAATCTAATCGAACAGGCGCATCTGGAAACTGCGTTGCCACGGCCTCGTCTTACAGGGGAAGTAGCGCGCACCAGCGGCCAACTCAGGCTCTTCGCGCAGGCTGTCGAAGAAGGCTCATGGCAGATGGCCCGAATCGATACCGGCGACCCTGCACGTACGCCGCCCAAACCGGATATTCGCTCGATGCTACGGCCGCTGGGTCCAGTCGCTGTCTTTGGTGCCAGTAATTTTCCCCTTGCGTTTTCCGTGGCAGGTGGGGACACGGCCTCTGCATTCGCAGCCGGCAATTGCGTGATCGTCAAAGCACATCCTGCGCATCCCGGAACAAGCGAAATCGTAGGCCGCATCATCGTGTCAGCAATTCGCGCGAACGATCTTCCGGCAGGGATTATCTCCCTCCTCTTCGATAGTGGTTATAGTGTTGGCGCAGCGCTGGTGCAGCATCCGGGTGTCCGCGCCGTCGCCTTTACCGGCTCGTTCCGCGGCGGCCGAGCGTTGATGGATCTTGCGGCGACGCGTCCGGATCCTATCCCTGTCTATGCCGAGATGGGTAGCTCGAATCCAGTCTTCATACTTCCGGGCGCCCTGCAGGAACGCGGCGAGCAACTTGCCGACGGACTCTATGGGTCCTTTACCCTTGGCGGCGGCCAGTTCTGTACCAAGCCAGGCCTGGTGTTCGCAAATGCATCCCACTCTACCGCGTTCACCGAGCGTCTTAGGAGCACGGCACGCAGCGGCCCTGCGTTTTCTCTGCTCACCGAAGGCATTGCATCCGCCTATCGGAAAGCTCTGGCGGAGCGCGAAGCTTTGCAAACGGCCGTAGGACAGTCATCCGATGCTGGCTTCTCCGCGCAGCCGATTCTGCTGGAAACTACGTGTGAGAACTTCTTCGCAGACCCTTCACTCTCGGAGGAGGTCTTCGGCCCGACAACGCTTCTAGTTCACTGTAGTGGTGCCGAGGAGATGCTTCACGCAGCACATGCTCTGCAGGGACATCTCACCGCCACCATCCTCGGGACGGAGAGCGATCTCGCACAAAATTCCGAGCTGCTGCGCGTACTTGAAACGAAAGTCGGCCGAGTCATCTTCAACGCTTTTCCAACCGGGGTCGAAGTATGCCACGCCATGGTGCATGGTGGTCCATACCCCGCGACATCCGACGGCCGATCGACCTCAGTAGGAACCCAGGCCATCTTTCGCTTCACCCGTCCAGTGGCCTATCAGGGCCTGCCGCAATCAGCGCTTCCAGCGCCCTTGCAGGACGCGAATCCGCTCGGCATCCTGAGGCTATGGAATGGTGCTTGGAGTACCGACGCGAAGGCGTAGCAAAATCGCTCTCACTCTTATGCGGACAGGTTGAAATTGTCCGTGGTGTCCGGCTCACTTGACCGGCTTGCGAGCTTTCTTCTTGCGGGGGGACGGCTTCGGAGCGATACGAGAGACGACTTCTTCGAGCTCTGCCAGGCGCCGCTTCATTTCTGTAACTTCCTGGGCATCGGCCGCCACCACGGGTGCCGCGCGGGGGGCTTCCGCGGGGCGATCGGTCGCAGTCGTGCGCGAGGAAGCCGCGGCCCCACGGTGCCCGGCGGCCTGCCCGGACATGAAGTCGAACGGATTCACCGGCGGGGCCATCACCCGGTACGTATCCTGATAAAAGTCGAGGATTGACTTCATGTACTTGAGGGTACCTTCCTGGCCGACCTTCCCCGATGCGATGACCATCTGTCGCAGAACATCCATGGGGAAGTTGGAATCCGTTGTCTTGGCATCCTCAACGATGATCTGGGTCAGGATCAGGCGCGTAATGTCTTCGCCGGTCGCGGCGTCGACCACCTTTACATCCTCGCCGCGCTGCAGCATTTGAGCCACCTCGTCGAGGTTCACATAGCGGCTGTTGGTGGTGTCGTACAGACGCCGGTTTTCGTACTTCTTGATGAGAACGGCTTTAGTCTCCATATATTTTCCTATCTTACCCCTTGACAAGGCCCCAGGAGGGAGTAGCATTAGTTCATGCTGCATTGCAGCATAGAGCGCAGCATGAAGTTCTTAGGAGAATGATATGGCCCGTAAAGTCACAAGCGTAGAAGATAAGCAGACAGAAGTAACGGAAACAATCACAGCGTTGTACACGAAGAATGTGGAGCGTCTCGCCGAAGCGCAGAAGAATGGCCTCGATCTGGCCCTGCAACAGAACACGGATCTCATTGGCGCATGGAAAAAGATTGCCCACATCGTACCGGGCACCCCCGTACCCAGCGTTCTGGATCTGGTTGCCAACGCCTTTGGGCAATTTGTCGACCTGCAAAAGGGCGCAATCGACCTCGCTCTGGAACAGAGCCAGACACTGACGGCGCTTGCCAATGAACGGATGAACTCGATTTCGAGCGCAACGGATGCCGTAACGACGTTTGTCCACGAGACCGTAGAACGCGCAGCCGTGGCACAAAAGAACGCGATTGAGTTCTCGGCGGCGCAGACCAAGACGGTTATCGACACATTCAAAAAGCAGTCTGGCGTGGCCGGAACCCCAGCCGAGGCAGCTGCTGATTCGATGCAGCACGGATTCGATACCCTCGTCGAGAGTCAGAAGAACATATTGAACTTCGCCGCGAGACGGAGCGCATAAACCCTTTGATTTGAAGGTTGCTCACCTGAAAGCAGCCCGGCGCAAGTAAACCACGGCAACGTGAACGTGGTCACTGCTCCGGGGCTGCTCTTGGGTATAGGCTCGACGCATTGAGTGGAGGAATTTGATGAGTGAAGCAGAGGCGGAAGCCACGAAACAGCCGGATCCTACAGAGACATTCCGCGAAATGCGGGATGCGTATCTGGAAATCTGGTCGAAGAACCTGATCGAAACGGTCAACAGCGAAGGCTATGCAAAGGCATCTGGCGCGGCATTGGATGGATTTCTGGCAGTTGCTGCTCCGTTTAAGGAGCCAACAGACAAGGCGATGTTGACGATGCTCCAACAGCTCAATATGCCCACGAGCGAAGACTTTATTGGCCTTGCTGGGCGATTTACGAATGTTGAACTGCTGCTGGATAACCTGGATGCCAAACTGGATCGGATCGAAAAGCTACTCGCCCTTGAGAAGCCGGCTGCCTCGGCGGAAGCCAAGGCGCCCAAGGCTGCCAGGAAGACCACACAAACGAAGCAGACATCGCTCCGTGCCGGTGGAACTTCAAAGCGAACCACGATCGCGAAGCCAGTGCGACGCAACGCGAGAAAGGTAAGGTAGACCATGGTACAGGCACCGGTTGCAATGGACCAGTTCGCAATTCTCGAAGAGCGGTTGAAGACCGTCACCAGGGTGATGACCTCGAAGGCGCCGATCGCCCAGACGCCCAAGGAATTGGTATGGACGCTGAATAAGGCCAAACTCTACCGCTACGTTCCGGCTGTCCCCGAGAAGGACCGCCATCGGGTTCCCCTGTTGTTGATCTTTGCGCTGATGAACCGTCCGCAGATTTTCGACCTCCGGCCCGGTCATAGTTTTGTCGAGTACCTTGTCGGACAAGGCTACGATGTGTACTTGTTGGACTGGGGTGTTCCAGGTCCTGAGGACAAGGATCTAAAGTTTGACGACTACACTCTGGAGTACATGCCCAGGGCCATTCGCAAGATCAAAGTTCTTTCCGGTGTTGAGGAAGTGAGTGTTCTTGGATGGTGCATCGGCGCGATTCTGACGACAATTTACGCTGCTTTGAGACCCGACGATGGTCTGCGTAACCTGATTCTGCTGACTGCACCCCTCGACTTCTCACAAAAAGAGAAATTGACGTTTGGCCGCATGACCGACGAGAAGTACTTTGATGTTGATAAGGTTCTCGCAACGTTTGGCAATATGCCTCCGGAAATGATCGACTACGGCGCCAAGGCGCTGAAGCCGGTCGAGAACTATATCGGGAACTACCTCAAGCTCTGGGACAATCTTGATAATCCCCAGATCGTCGAGAACTGGCACGCAATGAACACCTGGGTCAGGGACAATATTCCCATGGCGGGAGGGGCCTTCCGGCAACTCATCGTCGATTTGTATCGCAATAACCGATTGATGACGGGCGAACTTGTCATCCGCGGCGAACGGGTAGATTTGAGCCAGTTGCAGGCCAATCTGTTGACTGTCATCGCCGAGGGCGATCACATCACCCCGCCCTGCCAGTCAGAGACCATCCTGGCAAAAGTGGGCAGTCGCGACAAAGAAGTTTATCGCGTCCATGGAGGACACATCGGCATCATGGCTGGTAATGCCGCACACAAACGCACTTGGCCGCACATCGACCAGTGGCTTGCATCCCGCTCCAACTAACAATGGCCGGCAGTCCGAAATTGGACTGCCGGCCATTGTTCGTTAAATCTGTCTGCCTGATACTCACTTCTATCTCTAGTTGAGCGCCTCAAAGATCGCCGCGATGCCTTGTCCCCCGCCGATACACATGGTGACCAGGGCGTAGCGGCCGCCGATGCGGCGAAGTTCATAGAGTGCTTTTACGGTCACAATCGCGCCCGTCGCTCCCAGGGGGTGTCCCAGCGAGATGCCGCTGCCATTGGGGTTGGTCTTTGCGGACGGGAAGCCCAGATCGGAAACAACCGCCAGGGCCTGCGCGGCAAAGGCTTCGTTCACTTCGAAAACGTCGATCTGATCAACGGTCAGCCCGGTTCGCTTGAATACCTGTTTCACTGCCGGAATGGGACCGATGCCCATGTACCCGGGTTCTACCCCGGCTACGGCGTAATCGACCAGTTTCGCCATCGGCTTCAGACCGCGCTCCTCTGCTACTTGGCGATCCATCAGAACCAGGGCGGCGGCGCCGTCGTTAATGCTGGACGAGTTGCCAGCGGTTACCGTGCCGTTCTTATCAAACACGGGTCTCAGCTTCGCGAGGTTCTCGAGGGTTGCGTCCGCGCGAGGCGATTCGTCCGTGGCAAACTGCTTGGCGCCGCCCTTTATCTTGATTTCGATGGGCACGATCTGCTCGGTGAATCTTCCGTTTTGGATCGCATCCAGGGCGCGTCGGTGGCTTTCGGCCGCCAACTCATCCTGGGCTTCCCGGGTTATCTTCCACTTGCGAGCAACATTCTCGGCGGTCACACCCATATGAACGCCCTCGAATGGATCAGTCAGCGCCCCTACCAGCGCGTCCACGGCGGTGGTGTCATTCAGACGCGCTCCCCATCTCATGCTGGGAAGCCAGTAGGGCGCCCGGCTCATGGACTCCGCGCCACCAGCCACGGCTGCCGCAACATCACCATGAACAATGATCTGCGCTGCGGCAAGAATCGCCGACAGGCCGCTGCCACAAAGGCGATTGACCGACATGGCTGAAGTCTCAACCGGCAAACCCCCGTTGATTGCCGCGACCCGGGCAAGATACATATCTTTCGCATCGGTTTGGATCACATTGCCGAAGACACAAGCGCCGATGTCGCTTGGAGCAAGTCCCGAACGTCGTACAGACTCGCGTGTGACCGCTGCCGCCAACTCAGTCGGGGGTATGTCCTTCAATGCGCCGCCGTACTTGCCAACCGCCGTGCGTACCGCACTCAAAACTACAACTTCCCGGTTCATCAACTTAATTCCTCCGATATGCCTGATTACATTCGTAAGAGCGGCGTCAGGGAGGGGGCTCGTCTTGAGCAGGGTGATCCGGGTCGCAAGTCCCAAAATGGTATCGGGCGCAACCTAACTATACCTTCTATGGCACCAGACAGTCGGTGTACCAGCGCACAGACTGTCTGGTGCCTTTATCGTCCGGGCCAGATCTGCGGTCAACATGTTCTTGCAACCAGGCTGCTGCTAAAAATGCATCCCTCCGCCGCAGATCAGGACCTCGCCGGTCACGTAGTCCGACAGGGGAGAACAGAAGAAGAGGACGGCGCCGGCGGCCTCGTCCGGTGTCCCAAGGCGTCCCAGAGGGCAGGAATTCTTCATCGACTCCAGCATAGTTGGCTGAACGCCAAGGCGAATCTCATGGCCATGCATCTGCAGGTTTGCATTGTCGCCGTTCAGAGGTTGCGCCAGCCGGGTTTCAATCAGCCCAAAGCCAACCGCGTTGACGTTTACGTTGTATCTGCCCCACTCCTTGGCCAGCGTTCTCGTCAGGCCGATCACACCCGCCTTCCCGGACGAATAGCCAGATTGTCCAGGATTTCCGTCGGTTGCGGCAATGGAAGTGATGTTGACAACCTTTCGCATCACTCGCCGGCCGTTCGCCGATTCGCTCTTTGCGGTCTCCCGAATGTACTCCGAAGCCGCGCGCAGAATCCGGAACGGTGTCACCAGGTGAATGTCCAACATGGCCTGAAACTGTTCATCCGTCGTCTTCTGTATCACGCTGTCCCAGCTATAGCCGGCATTGTTGACAATGATGTCAATCGAACCAAAGGCGCCCAGAACCGCATCGACGACTGCCTTCGGTGTCGAGGGGTCAGTCAGATCTCCGGTTACATGGCGGACACGGTCGGGATGCTTGAGATCCGCTTCTGCCTCCAACAGCAGACCTTCGTCCATATCGTTCAGCATGACGTTTGCGCCAGCCGCTGCCAGACGTTTCGCGATCGCTCGACCGATTCCCCGGCCCGAACCGGTCACAAGTGCGGTACGGCCCCGCAAGGTAAACGGCGATTGTGCGGTATCCGCCGCCGCTGCGGCCTTGCCATTACCAAGCGAACTTTGACTATCCAGCGTCAAGGACATCTTTAAACTCCTCCGATGTGTCGGGCGCCACAAACAGCGCCTCGCACCATCAGTAGTATATATGCAGTGCAGCATTTTGGGGTTGCATTGCAGCATAAGAATGCTGCAACGCAGCGAGTCGGACCGGTCGACATACGCCCCAGTTGCGTGAGTTGTATCGCTGCCCGCAAAGAGGTCATCGCACAGAGGAGTCCAAATGGCACGAGTCGCATTGGTTACGGGTGGCACACGAGGCATAGGGTCGGAGATCAGCATTGCATTGCAGGCGGCGGGAAGAACGGTTGTCGCCACCTACGCAAAAAACGATCAGGCTGCGGAAGCGTTTTCGAAGGCCACCGGGATCGCGACCTACAGATTTGACGCGGCCAATTTCGAGGAATGCAGCGACGCAATCAAGAAAATCGTCGCTGACGTTGGCCCCGTAGAAATTCTCGTGAACAATGCGGGAATTACCCGCGATGGAACGCTGCAGAAGATGGACCGTGACATGTGGGATGCGGTCATCGACACTAACCTCGGATCCTGCTACAACCTCTGCAAACTAACGTTTGATAACATGCGCAATGCGAAGTTTGGACGCATCGTAAGTATCGGCAGTGTCAACGGCCAGGCAGGCCAGTACGGCCAGGTAAACTATGCCGCGGCAAAGTCCGGCATTCACGGCTTCACCAAGGCCCTGGCACAGGAAGGCGCGCGGTTCGGCATTACGGTCAACGCGATCGCACCGGGTTACGTCGATACGGAAATGGTGCGGGCCGTGCCGCCTGAAGTCTTGCAGAAAATCATCGCGCGCATCCCGGTAGGCAGGCTCGGCAAGCCCACGGATATCTCTCGCGGGGTGGTGTTTCTCACCGCTGACGATTGCGATTTTGTGACGGGATCCACGCTCTCCATCAACGGCGGCCAGCACATGTACTGAGCATTCAAGCGGGTGCGGCGCGCGCCAGGTTATGCTCCACCGCACCAAAGTGTACGCGAAAAGCTGTGATGCGAAGCACCGCCAATTCTCTCGCCATCTCCTATTCTTACGGTCTGATGGTGACAGTCCAAGTCATCTCCCCGCTACGGCACAATGTCATTGCGAGCAAGGTAACAACTGAATTGAGGACCATATGGCTCAAGCTATCGATTCTTCGTCGGCACGGTTCAAATCTCCACCAACATCTTCTGGAAGTCACGCGTCGATCGGGGCCACGGTGCAGTCTCCGATCGTTGCCGCAGATGACGACCAGACCGTTGGTCAGTGTGCGCAGGACGTAGATCCGTCCCATGCCTCCACGGCTTCACACCTTGGAGACTGCAATCTCGAGTGCTGCACTTGTGCTGATCGCTGGAGTGCCCGGCGGATTGCACTCGAGAAGGAAGCATAGGATAGGCATCCTGGTCGTGCGGGTAGAAGGCGCGTACGCGTTGAGGGAGATTTATGATCATTCTCAACGTGTTGGTTTGTTTTAAGAGCGTCAATCGGGCGCATCGGGTTCGGCGTCTTTTCGGAACAGCCCGTTCGATTACTTTTTTCGGCCAAATTAGACAGACTTAGACCCATCGCATCATGTCGAGCCTCCCGGCGGCTCTATACCGAGGTGGTCGTTGACCGCCCGCGCGAAGTCTCTGCCGGAAGCAGAGACTTCGCTCTGTGGCTTCCACACACCCTTGTCCTGGAGCTACCGCTTCTGTTCAGTTCCCTGCTGCGAACGACGCATCCGTGCGCAGATCATACGGAGCCAGGCCGTCGATTGCCACGAGCTTTGCATAGGCACGAATGACGTGACGGGCTTTTTCTGCATGCTCTCAGCT
>Ga0302314_10018351_pt1 | contig 11668 bp, 9 predicted proteins | sample III_Palsa_N2_3_FD_200533 | JGI IMG/M metagenome (GOLD analysis project Ga0302314, IMG submission 200533) | Peat permafrost microbial communities from Stordalen Mire near Abisko, Sweden - III_Palsa_N2_3 | ecosystem: Environmental > Terrestrial > Soil > Palsa > Peat permafrost | place: Sweden... | reverse complement strand
GGACCTTCGACGCCTCGGCATAGCCCTTGTAGATCACCCAGCGCCGTTTGCGCTGGTCATAGCTGTCGCTGTTGTCGCGGGCTTCGTAATAGCTGTTGCCGTAGTCGTCCGTGCCGATGAAGACGCCGCGCCGCCAGGCGGTGAAGCGGATCCCGATCGTGGCGCCGTTCCACCAGGTAAAAATCGATTTGAGCACTGACGCTGCAAGCCCCTCGGATGTCTCGGATCGCCGCCAAAAGCGGCTGGCTGGACTATAGGCGGACGCCCCCGTGGCGTCCAGCGCCGCCCCGGCGGATGACGCCGCAGCGCAGCCACAAGATGTTGTGGATGAATGGGGTCCCATGCCCCACATCTATTGCAGACCCCGGCGGCTCACCCTAGGCTTTGTCGAGCGGCGGAGAGACGGCATGCGTTATGAGGCGATGTTCGCGGCGCGCGAGGATTGCGGCCCGGACCTGGAGATTCGCCAGATTGAGCGGGCGAACGCGGTCGTCGAGGTCTCCGCGCCGACGCATTGGACCAATGCGCGGGTGGAAGCCTGGCTGGATTGGGCCGACGCTAGCGGCCTTGCCGACTACAGCGATGACGGCGCGCCCCTCGCCGGCGCCCCCGCCGCCCATGCCCAGCGCCTGGCCAGCGAAGGTCTGGCGCTCGGCCTGTTCGATGGCCCGGCCCACGCCAGCGCCTTTCGCGATGACCTGATCGCCAGCATGCTGGACGGCGTCGCCGCGCCGGCCGACCCGCCCGTCGCTACGGCGCCGACCGCTGATGTGGTGGACCTGGCCGCCATGGAGTTCGATCGAACGCTGGCGGCGCACCTGGCCACCAGCCGCCGTGACGCCGCGGCGGCGGACGCGGCCCTGGCCGCCGCCACCCGCTTGCGCGCTGTCATCGACGCCATCCGGCGTTGCGAAGGCGACGCCGAGGCCTGCACCGATGTCGGCCGCAACGCCGCCCTGGGCCGGGCCGCCCGCGCCGCCCGGGACGCCGGCGTAAGCGACGCCATGATCGCCCAGGCCATCGCCTTGGCGCGGCGCGGTGAAAACGACTGGTCGTCATCGCCCCTCGAGATGCCGCCGACGCCCCTGCTGCTGCTGACGGCCGACCGGTCGGTGGTGGAGGCCTGCGAGCCGACCGCTGGCCGCGCCGCCGTGGCGGGGTGGGAAACCGGCCGCGTCGCCCTCGCCTTCGATCCCCGCGACGCCGAAGCCTCGGGACGGGCCGACGGCGCCGCCCGCGCGGCCATCGATGTCAGCCGGTTTCAGACCGCCGACTCCTTTGACGTCGACCGGTTTGCCGCGACGGTGCGGCTTTGGACGCTTGCCCTCGACCTGGCGACGCCCGCCAGCGGCTGGCGCCCGCTTGGGCTAACCCTGGCCGGCGCGGCGGACCTGTTGGTCATGCGCGGCCTGGCCTATGACAGCGACGAAGGCCGCGCGGTCATGGCCGATCTTTTTGCCCTGGCCACCGCCGCCGGGCTGAGCGCTTCGGCGGAGCTTGCGGCGCGCGGGGCCTATCCGGAATACGAGAACGATCGCGAAGCGCGGTTGGCGGCGATTGAGACGCGGGCGCGCAACTGTTCGTCGTCACCCCTGGGGCGCGCCGCCGCCAAGCTGTTCGCCGCCGCGCTGAAGGCCGCCAGGCGGCAGGGCCTGCGCAACGCGGACGTCACCGGCCTGTTCACCGACCCGGCGCTGAGCCTGCGCCTGGGCGGCGGCGCCATCGGTGTCTCTCCCTGGACCGGACCGGTCACCCTGACCGAGACCGAGGACGGCGAGATTCTGCGCGGCCTGTCCCCCGCCGCCGTTGCGGGCCTGGGCGCCCTGGCCGCCGACATCGACGCCAGCAGGCTGGAGCTGCTGGGCCGGCGGGACCTGACCGAAGCGCCGCACATCCATCCCGCCGCCTTGCGCGAGCGGGGGTTCACCGACCACGAGATCGACCAGGTGCAGGCCGCCCTGCCCCTGGCCTCCAGCCTGAGCGAGGCCTTCGGTCCGGGCGTCCTGGACGCCGGCTTCATCCGCGATGTGCTTGGCGCCCCGGCGGACGCCCTGGACGATCCGGCGATTCAGGTCCTGGCCCTCGCCGGGTTTTCGACCACGCAGATCGCCGAGGCGGAAGCCTATCTGCTGGGCGAGCCAGACGCGCCGAGCCGCCGGCTACCGGGGGACATCGCCCTGGTGCTGGCGGACTCCAGCCAGATCAGCCCCTCGGCGATCATGGCGATGACGGCCGCCGCCGAGGCCTTCACCTGCGCCCCCGCCAGCCAGCCTCTGGCCCTGGCCTGGAGCGATGACCCCGGCGCGGCGATCCGCTGCCAGGCGGCGGCGGCGCGCGCCGGCCTGCGCGCGATCCGAATTCAGCGCGCGCCAGCGCCGGCGGACTTCGTCCTGGACCTGCCGCCGGCGACGGAAGAGGCGCCGCGACGCGCCGCGCCGACGATGGCGCCGATCATTTCCGAGCGGATCGTCGAGAAGGTGGTGGAACGCGCCCGGTCGCGGCAACGCCTGCCCGATCGCCGCAAGGGCTATATCCAGAAGGCGGCGGTGGGCGGCCACAAGGTCTATCTGCACACCGGCGAATATGAGAATGGCGAGCTGGGCGAGGTCTTCATCGACATGCACAAGGAAGGCGCCGCCTTCCGCTCGCTAATGAACAATTTCGCCATCGCGGTGTCGATCGGCCTGCAGTACGGGGTGCCGCTGGAGGAGTTCGTCGACGCCTTTGTCTTTACCCGGTTTGAGCCGGCGGGGCGGGTCAGCGGCAACGACTCGATCCGGTCCGCGACCTCGATCCTCGACTACATCTTCCGCGAACTGGGGGTTTCCTACCTGGACCGCGACGACCTGGCCAACGGCGACCCGGAGGAGTTCAACGCGGACGGCCTCGGGTCGGGATCGGCGGAGGGGGTGCTGACGGCGGAAACCGATGAAGAGGTGCTGCCGGCGGCCCGCTTCATCTCCAAGGGCTTTTCGCGAGGCGCCGCGCCGGACAACCTGGTCTTCCTGCCCACCGGCGGCAAGCGCCGGACGGCCGGCAATGAAGCGGAAGGCGAGCATGACGTCTGTTCGTCCTGCGGCGACCTGGCCCTGACCCGGCGGGCCGGGCGGCTGATCTGCGAAACCTGTGGCGCGGTCCCGGAGCGAATGGGCTGATCTCAACACTTCGGCCATACCCGGTGCGGTAAGATTACCGCTGAATCGTCCAATGACGCTGGATATGACGCCGATGAAGTCCGCCCTGATCGCCCCCGTTTTGGTCGCCCACGTTTTGGTCGCACTTGCCATCAGCCTCGCCGTGGCCGCGCCGGCCCTGGCGCAGAACGCGATCCAGATCGCCAAGGTCCAGGGGGGCGGCAGCTGTCCGCACTGCAATCTGTTCCAGGCCGATTTCGGCAACAAGGTCCTGCGCAGCCGCAACATGGCCGGCGCCCGCCTTCGCCAATCGGACATGAGCTTGTCGGTGCTCAACCACTCGGACCTGTCCCGCACCGACCTGCGCGACGTGAACGGCTATGGCGCCCTGTTCAGCAGCGTGAACTTTTCCGGCGCGGACATGACCAACTCCACCTTCGTTGGCGCCTATCTGGAAGGGGCCAACTTTCGCGGGGCCAAACTCGGCGGCGCCAACTTCTCCGGCGCTGAAATGGCCAAGGCGGTGGGCTTGAACCAGTCCCAGCTCAACGCCGCCTGTGGTGACGAAAAGACCACCCTACCCCACGGACTGCACATCCCTGCCTGCAAGTAGACCCATAAATCAGTGGCTTGCAGGCCTCGGATTCTGTAACAGGCAGGCTCATGGCCCTCAGTCCTCGAATGAAACGCATCCGCAAGTCCATCGCCAAATGGGGCGATCGGCGCAGGGACGACGTAGAGGCCTGGCTGGGCCGCAAATCGCTGGTGGAATCCACCGAGCTGATGTCGACCGCCTACTTCCCCTGGATCGCCGAGTTGGAATCCCACTGGGAAACCATCCGGGACGAGCTTGCGAACGTCATGCCCAACCGCGCGGGCCTGCCGGCGCTGCAGGACCTGTCGCCGCTGCAGAACACCATCACCAAGGAAAACGTCTGGAAGGTCTTCATCTTCGACGCCTATGGGATGAAGTCGCAGGAAAACCGCCGGCGCTGCCCCAAGACCGCGGCGCTGATCGACGCGATCCCGGATTGCGAAGTCGCCTTCTTCTCGGTGCTGGAGCCCGGCGCCCACCTCACCGCCCACCGGGGCGCCTATAAGGGGCTGATCCGCACCCACCTGGGCCTGGTGGTGCCGGAACCGAACGAGAAGATCCGCATGAACGTCGGCAAGGAGACCATCCACTGGCATGAGGGCCAGTGCGTGCTGTTCGACGACACCTATCGCCATGAGGTCTGGAACGACACCGATGGCGTTCGCGTGGTGCTGCTGATCGACGTGCCGCGCCCCTTCCCGCCGGTGCTGGCGGCCGTGAACAAGACCCTGCTGCGCCTGGCCCGCCTGACCCCCTTCGTCACCGACTCGGTGAAGAAGTTTCGGGCCTGGGAAAAGGACTACTACGCCAACGAGGCCCAGACGCCGGCGGCGTAATCCCCCCGCTGGGGAGGCAGGTGTGCGAAGCGCACCTGAGGGGGCGAGTATCACCCACCCAAGCCGCAGTCGCGGCGAGGCCCCCTCCACCGCTTCGCGGTCCCCCTCCCCCAACGGGGGAGGAATTGGCGCCTCCCACCCACAGAAACTTGTCTCACACCCGAACCCATGCACATGACTGTCCCCAAAGGCGACAACGCCAGGGAGGAAGCCATGACTGATCTTGTGAAGGTGACGGACCAGGGTCACGTCCGGACCATTCGGCTGAACCGGCCGGAGAAGAAGAACGCCCTCTCGACTGAGCTGGCCTGGGGCGTGGTCGAGGCCGTCGACGCCGCCGCCAAGGTGGACGATGTCTGGGTGGTGGCGATCACCGGGACCGGCGACGCCTTCTGCGCCGGGCTGGACCTGTCCGGGTCCGAACACGTCTCGCCCTTCACGGCGCAGACAGCGCAACTCGACGACATCAGCTGGGTGGGCCACTTCCTGCTCGCGATCCGCAAGCGCTGTGACAAGCCGGTGGTTGGCGGGATCAATGGCGTGGCGGTGGGCGCCGGGCTTGGGCTGGCCATGGCCACCGATGTGCGCATCGTCGCCAAGAGCACGCGGATGATGGCCGGCTATACCCGTATCGGCGGCTCCCCCGACGCCGGCCTGACCATCACCCTGCCGCAGGCCATGGGCTATGAGCGGGCCATGCGATTCATGATGGAGAACCGCACCGCCAATGGCGATGACGCCGTGGCCTGGGGCATGGCCGGCGAGGTCGTCGACGACGACAAGTTCGAGGCGCGGCTGGCGGAATATTGCCAGACCCTTTGCGAATGGTCGCCGATCACCCTGCGGCTGCTGAAGCGCGGCATGGTCAAGTCGATGGAGAGCACCGACATGGAGCAGCAGCTGCGCTACGAGGTCTCCAACATCCGCATGGCCTTCTCCAGCGAAGACGCCAAGGAGGCGCGGCAGGCGTTCTTCGAGAAGCGCAAGCCGGTGTTCAGCGGGCGGTAGGCGCCGCCATAGCTGAGATGAGGGCGGGGTCGCGGCTGTAGATGTCGGGCAGGACGGTCACCCCTGACGCGCTCGGTTGGACGGTCAGATAGAGGATATAGACCGGCACGGGGCGAGGCAGATTGACCCGCTGGTCCGGCGGGCCGTTTGGATTGAAGGACTGCGGCCGGCCGAACAGCCAGGCGGCCATTTGCGCCGGATTCTGCAGCCTGACGCAGCCGGCGCTGTCGGTGCGTTCGGCGCCGGCGAACAGGCCCCGCATCGGCGTGTCGTGCAGATAGATGCCCAGGCGGTTGGGCAGCATGAACTTCACCGTGCCCATCATATTGTGCGGCCCCGGCAGCTGGCGCACGCGCAGGATTTGCGCCCCTGAAGCGACGGCCATCCAGTCGATCTTGGCGGGATCGAGCACCGCGGCATTGGGCTTGAAGCTGTCCAGGGCCTGGAAACGCTGGCCTGTGAAGGAGCCAAGCCCGTCCTTCAGCACCGCCGGGGCGACCTTGTCGCGCACCAGGTCCGGCGGGATGTTCCAATAGGGGTTGAACAGGGCGTAGCGGGCAAGGCCGATCATGGACGGGGTCGGCTCCGTCAGCTTGCCCACCACCACACGCATATCAGCCTGCGGCTTGCCGTCCGCGTACATCCACAGATGCTCGGCCGCCGGATTGACCAGGATGTAGCGTGGGCCGAGGTCGACCGGCAGCGCCCTGGTCCGCTCCAGGTTGATGCGCAGCAGGGCCGTGGACGAGGACGCGGGATCCTTCGCCCTCGCCGCCGTCCAGGCCTGGCGCAGGGCGAGGTAGAGGGGGTTCATCTGCTCGGCGCTTTTCAGCGCCGCGTCCATGGAGGGTTGGCGCTGGGCCGCGCGCAGGATGGGCTCGGCGCCCAGGGGCGGCAGGCGCACCGCCGGATCGATGAAGGCCAGGGCCGCGCCCTTCGCCGGGCGGTGGAGGTCGTCCACGTACATCACATAGGCGCGCGAAAGGGCCAGCTCCGCGTCGGCCAGGGACGCGGGCTTGCCGTCCGCGGCCGCGGCGACGACTGACGACAAGTCCGAGGCGCCATATTTGGACGGGTCGAGGTCGTTAGCGCCGGCCGCTCGCAACACGGCGATCAGGCCCTGGGCGTCGGACCGGATCGTCTTGCCCTTGACCCACAGCGGCCGGTAGCCGTCCGCTTGATAAAACCGCGCCAGCCCCTCCTGCGGCGTGGCCGCGAGGTCCGCCTTCAGGGCGTTCCCAACGGGACTCAGGCGGACGCCGCCATGCAGCCAGGGCAGGACGACGGGGAGCAGCAGCGCGCCGGCCAGCAGCCCGCACGCCACGGCAATGGCGGCGTTCGCCCAGCCGGGCAATCGCCGCCATCCGCTTAACAGCGTCTCGTCCTTAGTGGGCGAGACGGGTGTCAGCCGCGTTCGCCCGCAGTGCTGGTGGACGAGGCGTCAGAGCCGTTCTGATCGGCCGCGGTCGCGCTGGTGTCGGTCGAGCCGGCGGCGGGGGCGGCGCTCTGGTCCGCCGGGGTGGTGGCCGACACATCCGAACCGCTCTGGGTCGCCGAGGAGGCGGCAGGGGTCGGCGTGGTGTTATCCGGCTGGGCCGGCATGTTGGCGGTATTGTCCGGCGCGGCCGTGGTGCCGGTATCCGGCGCGTCACCGGACGCGGGCGGAGCGACCGTGCCGCTGTTGGTCTGGGTGGTGGCGGGAGCGGTCGTCGTCTGGGCGATGGCGGCCGATCCGATCACCAGGGCCGCGGCGGCGCTGGCGAGGGCTAGGGTCTTGATCATGACGAGTTTCCTCTGGTTGGGCCAGAGAAGAACGGCTTCAGCGCGGGGGTTGTTCCCCGCTTTTTTGAACAACCCTCTACGGCAAAGCCTAATATGGCGAAGGCCGTTCCGCGATATACTTAAGGCTGATCTGCGCGAAATCAGCAAATCTCACGCAGGCCTGAACACCTAAGCTCACACCTTGATCGGCGGCACGATCCGGATGTGCAGTTCCTTCAGCTGCTTGTCCTGCACTTCGGACGGGGCGTTCATCATCAGGTCCTGGGCCTGCTGGTTCAGCGGGAAGGCGATGACCTCGCGGATGTTGGTGGCGCCGGCCAGCAGCATGACGATGCGATCGATGCCCGGCGCCATGCCGGCGTGCGGCGGCGCGCCGAAGCGGAAGGCGTTGAACATGCCGCCGAACTGCTCCTGCACCGTCTCGGCGCCATAGCCGGCGATCTCGAAGGCCCGCAGCATGATCTCCGGCCGGTGGTTCCGCACGGCGCCCGAGCAGAGCTCCACCCCGTTGACGACGATGTCGTACTGGTAGGCGAGGATGTCCAAGGGGTCCTTGGTGTTCAGCGCTTCCAGCTCGCCCTGGGGCATCGAGAAGGGGTTGTGGCTGAAGTCGACCTTGCCCTCGTCGTTCAGCTCGAACATGGGGAAGTCGACGATCCAGCAGAAGTCGAACCGGCCCTCGGCGACCAGGCCCAGCTCGGTCCCGACCCGGGTGCGGGCCAGGCCGGAGAATTTGTAGAAGGCGGCGGGATCCCCGGCGACGAAGAAGGCCGCGTCGCCGACCTTCAGGTCCAGCTGTGCGCGGATGGCTTCGGCCTTTTCAGCGCCGATGTTCTTGGCGATGGGGCCGGCGCCGCCCTCCTCGCCTTCGCGCCAGAAGATGTAGCCCAGGCCGGCCGCGCCCTCGCCCTGCGCCCAGCTGTTCATGCGGTCGCAGAAGGCTCTGGAACCGCCGCCCGGCGCCGGGATAGCCCAGATGGCGTTCTTCGCATCGCCCAGGATGCGGGCGAACAGGCCAAAGCCGCCATCGCGGAAATGCTCGGACACGTCCTGCATGATCAGCGGGTTGCGCAGGTCCGGCTTATCGGTGCCGTACTGTTTGATGGCGTCGCGGTAGGCGATGCGCGGGAACGGATAGGGGGTCACCGCCCTGCCCTCGGCGAACTCCTCGAACACCCCGTGCAGCACCGGCTCCATGGTGGTGAAGACGTCTTCCTGGGTGACGAAGCTCATTTCCAGATCGAGCTGGTAGAATTCGCCGGGGGAGCGGTCGGCGCGGGCGTCCTCGTCGCGGAAACAGGGAGCGATCTGGAAGTAGCGGTCGAAGCCGGCGACCATCAGAAGCTGTTTGAACTGCTGCGGCGCCTGCGGCAGGGCGTAGAACTTGCCCGGGTGCACCCGCGACGGGACGAGATAGTCCCGCGCGCCTTCCGGCGACGAGGCGGTCAGGATCGGGGTCTGGAACTCGGTGAACCCGGCGCCGACCATGCGGCTGCGGATCGAATTGATCACCCTGGACCGCAGCACGATGTTCTTGTGCAGAGTGTCCCGGCGCAGGTCGAGGTAGCGGTAGCGGAGGCGGATGTCCTCCGGATAGTCCGGCTCGCCGAACACCGGCAGCGGCAGCTCGGCCGCCTCGGACAGGACCTCAAGCCCTTTGACCCGGATTTCGATCTCGCCGGTGGGCAGGTTGGGGTTGGCGGCCTCGGCGTCGCGGGCCACGACCTCGCCGTCGATGCGGATCACGCTCTCGGCGCGCAAGCGCTCGACGGCGGCGAAGCCGGGGGTTTCCGGGCTGAGCACCAGCTGCGTCAGACCATGGTGGTCGCGCAGGTCAATGAACATCAGGCCGCCGTGATCGCGCTTGCGGTGGATCCAGCCCGACAGGCGCACATTATGGCCCGCGTCCCCCAACCGGAGGTCGCCGCAGGTGTGGGTGCGATAGGCGTGCATGGGGGTCAACGTCGCTAGCAAATCATGGGTTTACGGGAAGGCGCGGAAGGGCGCATGGCAGTGCCGCATTGTCAAGAATTTGGACGCTTCCCGGCTCGTTCAATGGAATAACGAGCCGTCAGTCATTGTCGGTGAGCCCGGCATCGACCTGGGTGCCCTACCACTGCTGATCGAATGATGCTGTCAGCTGAGCCTGATTCAGCGGCGGGCCAGCTTATCGGCGGCCCTGAGTTCCGTCAGACGTGATAAGTTCTGTCGATTGTGGCACGCCGCCTTGAGGATGTCCGTACCACTGCCGCCAAGACTGGTCCGTCCTTCGAACATACACTGAGCATTCGAATATTTGACCCACGCAGCTTGGGAGACCTTTAAGTCCTCAGTCAGCGATAAACCAAAGCCCACCATCGGGTGTGAGGCCATCACGGGGTCTGCACGCACAGACGCGTCGAAGGCCGCAGCGTTGCGCAGATCCCGCTCAAACTCGCGGTCGACTTCCCCGCGCGATTTGACAGCAGCGCTAGCGAAACACTCCTCCGCCTCCACCTGGGTTCCGTCATCGCAGTGTTCCGCTGTGCGCTCGGCCGATGGCTTTCTTGGCGGTTCGGCTAACGCGAACGCGCTCCATGCCAGAACGACGATTGCGATCACCGGCAGATATCTCATGCTCGCACTCCCTGGGCCTGAACATCTCCCGCAGTATTGAGTAGCAGATATATTGCTCTGCAATAGGTCAGCACACGCAGACCAAATTTGCTTATGTACGAACCGATTTCATGCGACAGCCTCGCCTCCCGACGCCGGCCGAGGATCGATCTACCCCATGACCTACAACCTCCTCTCCGACCTGCGCGTGGTCGAGGCCGCGTCCTTTATCGCGGCGCCGACCTGCGGCCTGCACCTGATGCAGATGGGGGCCGAGGTGATCCGGATCGATCAGATCGGTGGCGGGCCCGACTTCAACCGCTGGCCCAAAGCGGAGAACGGCGTCAGCCTCTATTGGGAGAGTTTGAACAAGGGCAAGAAGTCCATCGCCCTGGACCTGGGCCGGCCCGAGGGCCGCGAACTGGCCCAGCGGCTGGCGGCGGCGCCCGGCGAGAACGGCGGCCTGTTCGTCACCAACTATCCGGTCGGCGGCTTCCTGGCGCACGAGAAGCTGGCGGCGCTGCGGGCCGACCTGATCTCCTTGAGAGTGATGGGTTGGGAGGATGGGCGCCCTGCCCTGGACTATACCGTCAACGCCGCCCTGGGCGTGCCGATGCTGACCGGTCCGGCGTCTCTGGGCGATCAGCCCGTCAACCACATGCTGCCGGCCTGGGACCTGCTCACGGGGGCCTACGCGGCCTTCGCGCTGCTGGCCGCCGAGCGGCGCAGGCGCGCGACCGGCGCGGGCCAGGAAATACGCCTGCCCCTGGCCGACGTGGCGATCATGAGCCTGGGCCATATGGGCAATATCGCCGAGGCGGTCACCACCGGCGCCGACCGGCCGCGCCTGGGCAATGACGTGTTCGGCGCCTTTGGCCGCGACTTCAAGGTCAAGGACGGCCGGATGATGATCGTGGCGATCAGCGGGCGGCAATGGACGGGGCTGCTGGAAGCACTGGGTGTCACGGAGGCGGTGACGGCGCTGGAGGCCGAACTGGGCGTGTCGTTCGCCCGCGACGAAGGCGTGCGCTTCACCTGGCGCGACCGGCTCTATCCGATCCTTGAACCTGTCCTGGCCAGCCGCACCGAGGCGGAGCTGGCGCCGGTGTTCGACCGGCTGGGGGTCTGCTGGGGGCCGTATCGAACCCTGACCGAGGCCCTGGCGGACGAGAAGATCGCAGGGGGCAATCCGCTGTTGCAGACCATCGACCAACCCAGCGGCCAGACCTATCCCTCCGCCGGCCCGGCGCTGTCGTTCCCCGGTCTGGATCGCGGCAGCCCCGGCCACGCGCCGACCTTGGGGCAACATACGGATGAGGTGCTGGCGGAGTTGCTGGGGATGCCGTCCCGGGAGATCGGGCGACTGCATGATGAGAAGGTGGTCGGGTGATTTGGGTGGGCGCCCGTTTTCAAACATAACCCCGTTCCCCAGGCCTTGTGGCGAGGGAACGTAGAAAATCCTACCGCCTCGGCTGCGGCCGCACATCATTCAGCGCGGCGCCGCAGCCGCAGAATTGGGCGAAGGCGTCGGCTTCCGGGCGCCAGCCGTTCTCGAGCAGGTCGACCGCCAGCTCATGGGCGGCCTGGAGCGCCAGCTCCTCCAGCCGGTCCAGCAGCTCCAGGCGTGATCGCGGGTCCTGGGTGTGGGCGTAGAGGGCGCAGATGGCGTGGAGCCGGCCGCGGATGTTCAGCTGTCGCTCTGGCGCGCCCAGCAGCGA
>Ga0302314_10018350_pt1 | contig 11669 bp, 12 predicted proteins | sample III_Palsa_N2_3_FD_200533 | JGI IMG/M metagenome (GOLD analysis project Ga0302314, IMG submission 200533) | Peat permafrost microbial communities from Stordalen Mire near Abisko, Sweden - III_Palsa_N2_3 | ecosystem: Environmental > Terrestrial > Soil > Palsa > Peat permafrost | place: Sweden... | reverse complement strand
ACTTTCGGCGCCTCGGGCCGTTGGCTTGGCCAACTAGTCGGACGTAGGTTGGAGGCGTCATGCGTGTGCGCGCGGGATATCAGATCAGCTACGACCTGCCGGCGCCGACGCCCATGTTTCTCTGCCTGAGCGTGCATCCCTCGCACCGAGCCGATCTGGAGACGGCGGACTGGGTGCGGACCGACCCGATGCTCGACGTACGCCAATATATCGACGGCGCCGGCAACATCTGCAGCCGGATTCTGGCCCCTCCTGGGCGGGTGGTCATTTCCGCCGACTTCATCATTCGCGTCAGCGGAGAGCTGGACGAGGTCGCGCCCGACGCGCCGCAGACGGTGGTGCAGGACTTGCCGGATGAGGCGCTGATCCATCTGCTGGGCAGCCGGTACTGCGAGACCGATCGACTGAGCAACCTGGCCTGGGAACTGTTCGGCAAGACGCCGTTGGGGTGGCCACGCGTGCAGGCGATCGTGGACTTCGTGCACGATCACATCACTTTCGGCTATGAGCACGCCCGAGCGACCAAGGGCGCCTTCGAGGCCTATGAGGAGCGCAGGGGCGTGTGCCGCGACTACGCCCACCTGGCCATCGCCTTTTGCCGATGTATGAACATCCCGGCGCGTTACTGCACCGGCTATCTGGGCGATATCGGCGTGCCTCCGGCCGGGCCGATGGATTTCAGCGCCTGGTTCGAAGCCCACCTCGGCGGGCGCTGGTATGTGTTCGATCCGCGCAACTATCGACCGCGCATCGGCCGCATCCTGATCGCGCGCGGGCGTGACGCCGCCGACGTGCCCATCGCCCACACATTCGGCGAGGCGGTCCTCGCCGATTTTCAGGTCACCACCGACGAGCTGCCGACGACGGCCTGACCGGCCCCGCGGGCGCTAGCCGGCAGGTTGGTCTGCTTTGACCTAGCCTTTCCGGCGGATGACGGCGCTATTTCGGGTGGATGGGGGTGATCTTCGACCCGTGGATGTCGATGCCCGCCATCAAACCCTTTTGCGCGAACGTAAACACATAGACGTCCTGAGTGAGCGTCGTGGTGCTGGCTGAAACCGCCGCGCCGTGATCGACGACGACGACGTTGGGGGCCGATCCGATCGCGAATCCGCCGCTCTTGTGCAGATAGGCCAGGGCGCGACCGTTCATGAAGAACATCGCCGAACTGAACGCCTGGCCACCGGCTTGAAGTCCCCACGACGCGGCGCTGACATTGTAGAACTTCGTCGGACGGCCGTGCACGAACAGCACCCCGTTGCCGGTCTGGGCGCCAAACACGAACGCGCCCTTGATGATGGAGGGGAAGACGAGGACAGCCTTGGCGTTGTCGGCGAACAGCCGCGACTTCGGCTCCGTGGCGTAGAGTTTGTTGAGCGCCCGGCGGCCGTCGGCCGCCAGTTGGCTGGCGGAAGCGTGGGCCGTGGACGCCATCGGCCCCATGAGGGCCACCGCGGCCATGACCGCCATGAGAGTGGAACGACGCGTGATCGCCATGGTTCATTGCTCCCGCTTGGATGTCCCCGCCCATCGCGGCGACGGTTCGTGGAAGGAAAACACGCCCCTCTCGGTAATGATCCATTCCTTTTTGCTGGTCCGAGGACGGTAGTGGATGGATGGAACGATGCCAAGGAGGCGTCCCAGGCCAATTCGTCTCCGGCTGAACCGGAGATTCGGACTCGCGCTGGGTGAAACCAGATACAGAGTGACAGCCGGTCTACCGACCGGCCTACTGGTCAGAACCCTTTGAAGGAGATGGTGGAGCTAAGCGGAGTCGAACCGCTGACCTCTTGAATGCCATTCAAGCGCTCTACCAGCTGAGCTATAGCCCCGAACCATCGGGTGGCGCGCCCGCCGACGGTGAGCCGGCCAGCGCGAAGCCGCGGAACCTAGTGCCCCGGCCCGCGGCGATCAAGACCCGTCAGTGATCCTCCGCCGATCCTTCGGGCGGCAGGCCGTCGATTTCGTCGCCGGAGAACTCGTCGTCCTCGTCCTCGATGAACGGCACCTCGTCGTCATCGGCGGCTTCGAGCTCGTCATCCTCGGCGAAGTCCACGCCAAGAGCCTCGCCGGGCGCGCCCGGCGTCGCTTCTTCGACGCTGTCGTCGTCATCGGCCAGCAATGGCGCCTCGTCCACGCCGGCGTCGAGCTCGGGCGCCTCGTCTGGCTCGGCTTCGAAACCGTCCTCGACGTCGGGAGACACCGGCTTTTCAACCACCGCCTCGTCGTCATCGGGCGCAAGCGGGCGGCTGCGAACGCGGCGGTTGCGAAGGGCTTCCTCGGGATCGAACTCGGCACCGCACTTGGGACAGTGGGCGGGCCGGCGGTTCAGGTCGTAGAATTTGGAAGAACAGGTCGGGCAGATCTGTTTGGCGCCCAGTTCCGGATTGGCCAAGAAGCGACCTCGATTTCCTGCGGGGGTTTGAAGCGGCGGCTCCCTTGCCATGGCGAAGGGTGACTGTCAAAAGCATTCCCCCTCTCCTTTTCGGACCGGCGACGTGACCGCGACGACGACCATGGCCCCCGGCGAGGCCACGGCCTATCCGGGCGCAAAGCTCTCAGGACGCGTCAGCGCGCCCGGCGACAAGTCCGTCTCTCATCGCGCCCTCATCCTGGGCGCGATGGCCGAGGGCGTCACCGAGATCGAGGGCCTGCTGGAGGGGGAGGACGTGCGGCGCACGGCCGCCGCCATGTCCGCTTTCGGCGCCCGCGTCGAGCGTCTGGCCGAGGGGCGGTGGCGCGTCGAGGGCGGCGGCCTGGCCGAGCCGGCCGATATGATCGACTGCGGCAACGCCGGCACCGGCGTGAGGCTGATCATGGGCGCGGCCGCCGGCCATTCCCTGACGGCCAGCTTCACCGGCGACGCCTCCCTGCGCGGACGGCCGATGATGCGGGTGCTGAAGCCGCTGGGCCAGATGGGCGCGCAGTGGCTGTGTCGCGAGGGCGGCCGGTTGCCGCTGACCTTGCGGGGCGGCGGGCTCAACGGGATCGACTATCGCCCGCCCGAGCCCTCAGCCCAGGTCAAGTCGGCCGTCCTGCTGGCCGGCCTCAACGCCGCCGGCGAGACACGCATTGTCGAGCCCACGCCCACGCGCGATCACACCGAGCGCATGCTGCGCGCCTTTGGCGTCGAGGTGGCCGTGGAGGAGACCAAGAAGGGCCGCGTCGTGCGCCTCGCCGGCGGCCAGAGGCTGCGCGGCGCCCGTATCCGCACGCCCGGCGATCCGTCGTCGGCCGCCTTCCCTCTCGTCGCCGCCTTGATCACGCCGGGCTCGGCAATCACGGTCAGCGGCGTGATGCTCAACCCGCTGCGCACCGGCCTGCTCACAACGCTGCAGGAGATGGGCGCCGATATCGCCGTCTCCGACGTGCGCGACGAGGGCGGCGAAGAAGTCGGCGACATCACCGCTCGCCATTCGGCCCTGACGGGGATCGCCGTCCCGCCCGCGCGCGCCGCCTCGATGATCGACGAATATCCGATTCTGGCCGCCGCCGCCGCCTTCGCTGCGGGTGAGACGGTGATGCGCGGCATCGGCGAGTTGCGCGTCAAGGAGAGCGACCGCATCGCCCTGATGGCCGCCGGTCTCGCCGCCTGTGGCGCGGCGGTGACCGAAGAACCCGATGGCCTGATCGTAACCGGGCGATCCGCCGTGGCCGGCGGGGTGAGGGTCCGCACCGACGGCGACCACCGCATCGCCATGAGCTTCCTCATCCTCGGCCTCGCCTCTCGGTCGCCGGTGAGCGTGGCTGACGCCGGCATGATCGCCACCAGCTTCCCGACCTTCCGCGCCCTGATGTCGTCGCTGGGCGCGCGTCTGGATTTCGCCTGACATGGGCTTCGTGGTGGCCATCGACGGACCGGCCGCGTCCGGCAAGGGCACGCTGGCGGCGCGGCTGGGCGAGGCGCTCGGCCTGCCTGTGCTCGATTCCGGCCTGCTCTATCGGGCGGTGGCGGCGGCGGTGATGCGCTCTGGGGGCGACCTGGACGACGCGGCCGCCTGCGAGGCCGCCGCCATGGGCCTCGCACTCGACGCCCTGGGCGAGACCGATCTGCGCTCGCCAGCCATGGGCGAGGCGGCCAGCCGGGTGGCGATTCATCCGAGCGTGCGCACGGCGCTGGTGCACATCCAACGCGCTTTCGCGGCCCGCGAGCCCGGCGCGGTGCTGGACGGCCGCGACATCGGCACGGTCATCGTCCGCGACGCCCAGGCCAAGCTTTTTGTCACCGCCTCCGCCGAGGCGCGGGCTCTGCGTCGCTGGAGGGAGGCGATCCAGCGCGGAGAGGCCGCGGTCTATGAGGATGTGCTGGCAGATATCCTGCGGCGCGACCAGCGCGATGAGGGCCGGGCAGTCGCCCCGCTCAAGCCCGCGCCAGACGCCGTCTTGCTCGACACCACCGATCTTAGTATAGACGCCGCCTTCGATGCGGCCCGCCGCATTGTCGAGGCGGCGCGAGCTCGCGCGGGAGCGGCCTGAGGCTTCTCCCCAGCGGCAATCCCATCGCGCCGGACCTCGCACGCCGCGGGCGACGCTTTGGATTTCGCAGACATCACCCATCGTCCGGGCGGCCTTGCGCGCGCCCGGACACGGACAAACATTTCAAGAAGGACTCTAATGGCGGACGATCTCAGCATGAATCCCTCGCGGGACGACTTCGCGGCCCTGCTCGATGAGAGCATGGGATCGGGCGATTTCGCGGAGGGCACGGTAGTCAAAGGCCTGGTCGTGGCCATCGAAAAGGATATCGCGGTCATCGATGTCGGTCTGAAGACCGAAGGCCGGATCGCGGTGAAGGAATTCGGCGTGGACGAGGCCGGCCGGCCGACGCTCAAGGTGGGCGACACGGTCGAAGTCTTCCTCGAGCGCATCGAGAACGCCCTCGGCGAAGCGGTGATCAGCCGCGACAAGGCCCGCCGTGAAGAGGCCTGGACGCGCCTTGAGGGCGTGTTCGCCAAGAACGAGCCGGTGATGGGCGCCATCATAGGCCGCGTGAAGGGCGGCTTCACCGTCGATCTCGGCGGCGCTTCGGCCTTCCTGCCGGGCTCCCAGGTCGACATCCGCCCCGTGCGCGACGTCGGCCCGCTGATGGGCCGCGAACAACCCTTCGCCATCCTCAAGATGGACCGTCCGCGCGGCAACATCGTCGTCTCGCGCCGCGCTATCCTGGAGGAGGCACGCGCCGAACAGCGCACCGAGCTGGTGAGTCAGCTGCTGGAAGGCGAAGTGCGCGAGGGCGTGGTCAAGAACATCACCGACTACGGCGCCTTCGTGGACCTGGGCGGCATCGATGGCCTGCTGCACGTGACCGACATGAGCTGGAAGCGCGTCTCGCACCCCAGCCAGGTCCTAGCCGTGGGCGACACCATCAAGGTGCAAATCATCAAGATCAACCCTGACACCCAGCGTATCAGCCTGGGCATGAAGCAGCTGCAGTCCGACCCGTGGGACGGGGTGGAGGCCAAATACCCGGCCGGCGCCAAGTTCACCGGCCGCATCACCAACATCACCGACTACGGCGCCTTCGTGGAACTGGAGGCGGGCGTCGAGGGCCTGGTGCACGTCTCGGAAATGAGCTGGACCAAGAAGAACGTCCACCCCGGCAAGATCGTCTCCACCTCTCAGGAGGTCGAGGTGGTGGTGCTGGATGTCGACGCCTCCAAGCGGCGTGTCAGCCTCGGCCTCAAGCAAGCCATGGCCAACCCCTGGGAGCAGTTCCTGGAGCATCACCCAGTGGGTTCGACCGTCGAGGGCGAGGTCAAGAACGCGACCGAATTCGGTCTGTTCATCGGTCTGGACAACGATATCGACGGCATGGTGCACCTCTCGGACATCGACTGGAACGCGGCCGGCGAAGAGGCCATGGCCCGCTACAAGAAGGGTGAGACAGTCAAGGCGCGAGTGCTGGACGTCGACGTCGAGAAGGAGCGCATCAGCCTGGGGATCAAGCAGCTCAGCGGCGATCCCATGGCCGGCGACTCCTACCGCAAGGGTCAGATAGTCACGGCCACGGTCTCAGAGGTCACCACCGGCGGTATCGAGGTCAAGTTCGGCGACGACAACGCGCCGATGTCGGCCTTCATCCGCAAGTCGGACCTCTCGCGCGACCGCTCCGAACAGCGCACCGAACGCTACGCCGTAGGCGATCGCCTGGACGCCCAGATCACCAACATCGACAAGGCCGCTCGCCGCGTGTCGCTGTCGATCAAGGCGCTGGAGATGGCCGAAGACAAGGAGGCGATCGAAAAGTTCGGTTCCTCCGACAGCGGCGCCTCTCTCGGCGACATCCTGGGCGCCGCCCTGCGCGAGAAGGCCGCGACCAAGGATTAGGATCCGGCCGCCTGTTGCGTCCCTCCCTCTCCGCCGTGGAGAGGGAGGGATTCGCATGTTTCGAAATTGACGCAATATCGCGCCCGCCGAACCGGCGGCGCATCCCCTTGATCTCAAGAGTAAGTTCGCGCAATGCTTTCTGCGCGGCGGGGACAGTGTGTCATGATCAAGTCAGAACTGGTCGCGGCCCTCGCGGCGGAGAACCAGCACCTCACGCAACGTGACATCGAGCGTGTGGTCAGCGTCGTCTTCGAACGCATCGTAGTCGCACTCGAGGGCGGTGGCCGTGTCGAGCTGCGCGGCTTCGGGGCCTTTTCCGTCCGGTCGAGGGCGGCGCGCGCCGGGCGCAATCCGCGCACCGGGGTGTCCGTGCACGTGCGGGCGAAGCATGTCCCGTTCTTCAAGAGCGGCAAGGAGCTGAGGGCGAGGCTCAACGCCGAATAAAAACAGGCCAAAAAAAGCGGCCAATAGAAAGGAAAACCCTCACATGTCTATGTTGAAGGAATTTCGCGACTTCATCGCCCGGGGAAACGTCGTCGACCTGGCTGTCGCGGTGGTCATCGGCGGCGCGTTCGGCAAGATCGTCACCAGCCTCGTGAGCGACATCATCATGCCGCCGATCGGAGTGATCCTCGGCGGCGTCGATTTCTCGGCGTTGAAGTTCGTCCTCAAACCGGCGAACGCCGCCACCAAGGCGGCGGAGGTGGCTATCGGCTACGGCGCCTTCTTCAACACCATCATCCAATTCCTGATCATCGCCGCGGCCGTCTTCCTGGTGGTCAAGCTGATCAGTTCCATACAGAAGCCCAAGGCGGTGGAAGAAGCCCCGCCCGCCGGCCCGACCTCGGAAGAATTGCTGGTCCAGATCCGCGACATTCTGGCCAACCGCGGAAGCGGCGCCTAAGTCTCTTTCCGTCCCCGCCTGACGGGACGCCGACGACGGATTGCGTGGAGTGACGCTGACCAAGATTTGCGGACTCTCCACGCTGGCCGCGGTCGACGCCGCGCTGGGCGGGGGCGCGGCATTCGTCGGCTTCGTCTTCTTCCCCGCCAGCCCCAGACGGATAACGATCGAGGCCGCCGCCGAACTGGCGGCGATCGCGCGAGGCCGAGCCAGGATTGCGGCCGTCACGGTCGACCCCGACGATGTCTTGATCGACGCCCTGGCGACCGGCTTGGCGCCGGACCTGATCCAGCTTCACGGCCGCGAATCGCCTGCCCGTGCGCGGGAGATTGCCATCCGGTCCGGGGCCGGAGTCATCAAGGCTATCCCGGTTTCGAACGCCGCGGACCTGAAGGCGGCTACAGCCTTCGACCACATCGCCGACCATCTGATGTTCGACGCCAAGGCCCCGGCGACCGCTGCGCGCCCCGGCGGTCACGGCGCGGCGTTCGACTGGACGATCCTCGCCGGGCGGCGATTCCACCGTCCCTGGTTCCTCGCCGGCGGACTGGCGGCGGACAATGTCGCGGACGCGATCGCTGCTTCCGGCGCGCCGATGGTCGATGTTTCCTCTGGCGTGGAAGGGGCGGGCGGCCTAAAGGACCCCGCTCTCATCGCCCGCTTCCTCGCGGCGGTCACCGCTGTCTCAGAGCCCCTCGCTGACTGACCTTCCTCAATCCGCAAACGATTACGACGCCTGGCCGGACGCGCGCGGGCGTTTCGGCGACTATGGCGGCCGCTTCGTGCCCGAGACGCTGATGCCGCTGGTGCTGGCGCTGGAGGAGGCCTACGCACACGCCAAGGCGGACGAGGGGTTCCAGGCTGAGCTGGCTGGCTATCTGACCACCTATGTCGGTCGGCCGAGCCCGCTCTACTTCGCCCGCCGCCTGTCCGAGCATCACGGCGCCAAGATTTGGCTCAAGCGCGAAGAGTTGAACCATACCGGCTCGCACAAGATCAACAACTGCATGGGCCAGATCCTGCTCGCCCGGCGCATGGGCAAGACCCGGATCATCGCCGAGACGGGCGCAGGCCAGCACGGCGTGGCGACCGCCACCGCCTGCGCCCTCTTCGGTCTGCCGTGCGTGGTCTACATGGGCGCAGTCGACGTGGAGCGTCAGGCGCCGAACGTCCTGCGCATGCGCCTGCTGGGCGCTGAGGTCCGACCGGTGGAGAGCGGCTCGGCGACGCTCAAGGACGCCATGAACGAGGCGCTGCGCGATTGGGTCGCCAATGTTTCCGACACCTACTACCTGATCGGCTCAGCCGCCGGTCCGCACCCCTATCCGGTCATGGTGCGCGACTTCCAGACGGTGATCGGCCGCGAATCGCGCGTCCAAATTCTGGAGACCGAAGGCAGGCTGCCGGACGCGCTCGTAGCCTGCGTCGGCGGAGGCTCCAACGCCATCGGCCTCTTCCATCCCTTCCTCGCTGACGAGGACGTGCGCCTCTTCGGCGTCGAGGCGGCGGGCGAGGGCATGGCGACCGGCCGTCACGCCGCGGCGCTCGCCGGCGGCCGGCCGGGCGTGCTGCACGGCGCCCACTCCTATCTGCTGCAGGATGACGACGGTCAGATCCTGGAAGCGCATTCCATCTCCGCCGGGCTCGACTATCCCGGCATCGGCCCCGAGCACGCCTGGCTGCGGGATGTCGGTCGCGCCCGCTATCTGACCGCCACCGACGAGGAGGCTCTCACCGCCTTCGCCCTATGCGCGCGCCTGGAGGGGATCGTTCCGGCGCTCGAATCGGCCCATGCCCTGGCCAAGCTCGCGGAGGTCGCCATCGAGGTGGGCAAGGACGGTATCGTGGTGCTGGGCCTCTCCGGCCGCGGCGACAAGGACCTGGCCGCGGTCGCGCCCCGCCTGGAGCGGATGGCGTGAGCGCCGGACGGATCGAGGCCTGTTTCGCCGCCCTGGCCCGGGAGGGCCGTGCGGCATTCGCGCCCTATGTCATGGCCGGCGATCCCGACACCGACACCGCCTGGCGCATCCTGAAGGGCCTGCCGGCCGCCGGCGCCGACTTGATCGAGCTCGGCCTGCCCTTCTCCGATCCCATGGCCGACGGACCCACAGTCCAGCGCGGCGCCGCCCGAGCCCTCGCGGCCGGCATGGACACCCGGGGCGTGCTGGCTCTGGCCCGACGGTTCCGCGCGGGCGATCCGATGACGCCCGTCGTGCTCATGGGCTATTACAACCCGATCCTGAACTTCGGCCTCGACGCCTTCGCCGCGGCGGCGGCCGAGGCCGGCGTGGATGGCCTGATCATGGTCGACGTCCCACCCGAGGAGTCCGACCCGCTGGCCGACGCCCTCGAGGCTCGCGGCGTGGCGTTGATCCGGCTGGCGACGCCGACCACCGATGAGGCCAGGCTGGCCATCGTCGCTCGGCGAAGCGGCGGCTTCGTCTATTTCGTCTCCGTGACCGGCGTCACCGGCGTCAAGGAGGCCGACGCGGCGGCCATTGCCGATCAAGTCACGCGCGCACGCGATGCGACCGGCCTGCCCGTGGCGGTGGGATTCGGCATCCGGACGGCGGCGCGCGCCGCTGAGGTCGCCCGGATCGCCGACGCGGTGGTGGTCGGTTCGGCGTTGGTCGAGGAGATAGCCCAATCGGTCGCACTAAAGCGTGATCCGGCGCCGAAAGTCCTGGATACCGTGGCCGCCATGGCTCAGGCTGTGCGTTCCGCCAGGGTAAGCGGCTGACCATGGCCTTGACCGACGACAAGAAGAAGCGACCGATCCGGGGACCCGTTCCGCCGGTGGGACGCGAGCGCGGCGGCTGGCTGGCCAAGATCGCGCCGGGCGTGCGCAAGCTGGTCGCGCGCCAGGAAACGCCCGAAAATCTCTGGGAAAAATGCCCCGATACCGGAGAGATGATCTACCGGCCCGATCTCGAGGCGGCGCTGTGGGTCACGCCCGCCGGCCGGCACATGCGCATCCGGTCCAACCTACGCTTCGGCTACACCTTCGACGGTGGCCGTTACAAATTGCTGCCGTTGCCCCGGACGCCGGACGACCCGCTCGAATTCACCTACGGCAAGCCCTATCGCGATAGCTTGGCCACGGCGCGCAAGAACACCGGCGAAGCCGACGCCATGGCCGCCGCCGTTGGCGAGATCGGCGGCCAGACGGTCGTGGTCCTGGTGCAGGACTTCGCCTTCATGGGCGGCTCGCTGGGCGCGGCGGCGGGCGAGGCCTTCCTGGCCGCGGTCGACGAGGCCGTGAAGCGGGATGTCCCGTTCGTGGTTTTCACCGCTTCAGGCGGGGCGCGGATGCAGGAAGGCACGCTGTCGCTGATGCAGCTCGCCCGCACAACCGCCGCCATCCAGCGCCTGAAGCGCGCGCACCTGCCCTACATCGTCGTCCTGACCGACCCGACCACCGGCGGCGTGACCGCCTCATACGCCATGCTGGGCGACATCCATCTGGCCGAACCGGCGGCCCTGATCGGCTTCGCCGGCCGGCGCGTGATCGAGGACACTATCCGCGAAGCTTTGCCGCCCGGCTTCCAGACCGCGGAGTTCCAGGTCGAGCGCGGCATGGTCGACCGTGTGGTGACCCGCAAGGAGCTGCCGGCGGTGCTGGGCTCGATCCTGCGCACCCTGATGGCTGGGCGCGCCAGTCGGCGGGCGGCCTGAGCGGCGACAACACCCTGAGCCTGCCGGTCATCGACCACGACCCGATCCGCGCCTCCGACCAGGCGATCGCCCGGCTGCGGGCCCTGCACCCCACCCTGATCGACCTCTCCACCGGCAGGGTGGAGCGCCTGCTGGCGGCGCTCGGCCGGCCCCAGGACCGGCTCGGCCGAGTGATCCATGTGGCCGGCACCAACGGCAAGGGCTCGACCGTGGCCTATCTGCGCGCCATCTCCGAGGCCGCCGGACTGACGGTCCACGCCCTCACCTCGCCGCATCTGGTCCGCTTCGCCGAACGTATCCGCATCGCCGGCGCTCTGATCACCGATGAGGAGCTGTCGACCCGCATCGACGAGGTCGAGGCGGCCAACGCCGGCGCGGCGATCAGCTTCTTCGAAATCACCACCGCGCTGGCGTTCCACGCCTTCGCCGCCACGCCGGCCGACATCACCTTGGTGGAGGTGGGGTTGGGCGGCCGGTTCGACGCCACCAATGTCTTCGAGAAGCCCGCCGTCAGCGTCATCACGCCGGTGGACCTCGATCACCTGGAATGGCTGGGACCCGAACTCAGCAAAATCGCCTGGGAAAAAGCCGGGATCATCAAGGCCGGCGCGCCGATGTTTGCCGGTCGCCAGAAGGAAGAGGCGCTGGCGGTCATCGAAGCGGAGGCGACGAGGCTCGGCGCGCCGCTGGTTGTGATGGGCCGCGACTTCGACGCCTGGGAGGAGCGCGGCCGACTGATGGTCCAGCTTGCGGATCGGTTCCT
>Ga0302314_10018349_pt1 | contig 11669 bp, 9 predicted proteins | sample III_Palsa_N2_3_FD_200533 | JGI IMG/M metagenome (GOLD analysis project Ga0302314, IMG submission 200533) | Peat permafrost microbial communities from Stordalen Mire near Abisko, Sweden - III_Palsa_N2_3 | ecosystem: Environmental > Terrestrial > Soil > Palsa > Peat permafrost | place: Sweden... | reverse complement strand
GGTCAATAGAGGCCCGGCGCTTGCGACATAAAACGGCAGGGGTAGAGTCGTAACCCCCTCCGTTTGGCCGGACACCCCGGTCATCCCAGCCTGAAAACCACGTGTCCATGCCCTCTCGGCTATTTACCACCTCAGAGATACGTGAGTCCTTTCTAACGTACTTCGCCAACAAGGGGTGCGTCCGTTACCCCTCGGCGTCGCTGCTGCCCGAGAATGATCCCACCACGCTCTTCACCGTGGCCGGCATGTCGCAGTTCAAGGACATGTTCCTGGGCCGGGGCTCGCACCCCTTCACGCGCGCCACGACCTCGCAGAAGTGCCTGCGCACCAATGACATCCTCAATGTCGGGCGCACCGCGCGCCACCACACGTTCTTCGAGATGCTCGGGAACTTCTCCTTCAACGACTACTTCAAGACCGAAGCCATCCACTGGGCCTGGGAATACCTGACCCAGGTCCTCAGCCTGGATCCGAGCCGCCTGTCGATCTCGGTGCACCGCATCGACGACGAGGCCTACCGCATCTGGAACCAGGAGATCGGCATCCCGCCTGAACGGATCTTCCGCCTCGGGGACTCCGACAACTTCTGGCCGGCGGACGCGCCGACCCAGGGCCCCGAGGGCCCGGGCGGGTTCTGCAGCGAGATCTTCTGGGATTTCCGCACCAATGACGATCCCAAGGACAACCTGACCTCCTCGACCGGGCGCTTCGTCGAGATCTGGAACCTGGTCTTCCCGCAGTTTAACGTGCGCAAGCCCAATGGCGACGGCAGTCCGAACCTCGAGCAGCTCGGCCGGACCAACATCGACACCGGCATGGGCCTGGAGCGCATCTGCTGCGTGGTGCAGGGGGTCTACAACAATTTCGACATCGACCTCCTCCAGTCGATCGTCCGCGAGGTGGTGCGCATCAGCGGCCAGCCCTACGACACCACGGTCAAGGAGGGGCCGCAGGCCGCGCTCAACGTGCTGCTGCGCCGCGTCTCCGACCACGTCCGCGCCATCACCTTCTGCGTCACCGACGGCGCCCTGCCCGGCAATACCGGTCGCGGCTACATCGTGCGCCGCCTGATCCGCCGCGCGACTTTGGACATCGACAAGCTCGGCGTCTCCGAATCGCGCCTGCACGAGATCGTGGGTGCGGTGGTCGCCGCGATGGCGGACGCCTACCCCGACATCGCCAAGCGCCAGGACCTGGTGCGCGAGACGCTCAAGGCCGAGGAGGCGGCGTTCCGCCGCACCCTGCGCCGCGGGCTGGAGCTGCTCGGCCGGGCGCTGGAGCGCCACGCCGGCGCGACCGTCTTCTCAGGGGATGACGCCTTCGAGCTGGTGACCACCCATGGCTTCCCCAAGGAGGTCATAGCCGAGCTGGTCGGCGAGAAGGGCATGACCATCGACGAGGCGCGCTACACCGTGCGCTGGGACGAGCACACCGCGATCTCCAACACCAAGCAGATCGAGGTCTTCACCTCAAGCGCGCTGCAGGAGGCCAAGCCCCGCCTCGGCGCGACACCCTTCCAGGGCTACGACGCGCAGCCGCTGGGCACGACCATCACCCTGCTCGAGCTCGGCGGGCGCGAGGTCACCGAGGCGCCGGCCGGCAGCCAGGTGCGCTTCGCGCTGGGCGCAACACCCTTCTACGCCGAGTCCGGCGGCCAGGTCGCCGACACGGGCCTGGTGCAGGGCGAGGGCTTCCGCATCCGGGTGACCGACTGCCAGAAGGACGAGGGCCTGGTCATCCATAGCGGCCTGGTGGAGCAGGGCCCGGCCCGCCCCGGCGCAGTGACCGCGACCGTCGATGCCGAGCGCCGCAAGGACATCACGCGCCATCACAGCGCCACCCATCTGCTGCACGCCGCCCTCGGCCAGACCCTCGGCTCGCACATCGAGCAGCAGGGCTCGAAGGTCGAGAGCGCCTCGCTGCGCTTCGACTTCAACAATCCCAGCGGCATGACCCCTGCGCAGATCACGCAGGTCGAGGACTGGGTCAATCAGCGCATCCATGAGGGCCACCTCGTCGAGATCAAGCAGATGCCGATCGAGGAGGCGCGCACCCTCGGCGCCAAGGCGCAGTTCGGCGAGAAGTACGGCACCCAGGTGCGCGTCATCACCATGGGGCCGGAGACCCCGGTCTCGCGTGAGTTCTGCGGTGGCTGCCATGTGCAGAACACGCGCGAGATCCGCGCCTTCCGCATCGTCAAGGAGGAGGCGACCGCCGCCGGCATCCGCCGCATCACCGCCGTCGCCGGGCGCGCGGCGATGGCCCTGGCCTCGCACGAGGCCGACCTCGCCCGCGAGGTCGCCGACCTGATCGGCATGCAGTCGATGGACGACCCGCGCCTGATGGACGCGCTGGCGCAGACTCTGAAGGTGCCGCGCAAGGACCTGGCGGCGCGCATCCAGCAGATGCAGAAGGAGATGTTCGACCTCGCCGGGCGGCTCCAGGTCACCCTGATCACCGCCAGCGGCAGCGCGGTGGAGCGGGTCGACCACCTCCAGGCCGAGCTCAAGCGGCTGCGCCGCCTCGAGGAGAGCAAGCAGGCCCAGTCCGCGGCCGGGAGCTCCGAGCTGCTGCTTGACCGGATCGAGGAGTTCAACGGCATCTCGCTGCTCATCGCCCAGATCGAGAGCGCCGACGCCAAGGGGCTCGGCATGATGGTCGAGAGCCTGCGCAGCAAGCGCGCCAGCCTGCTTCTGGTCCTGGCCTCCGATTCCGGCGGGCGCGCGACGCTCGCGGTCGGCGTCACCAAGGACCTCATCAACCGCGGCCTCGCGGCGGGTGAAATCGTCAAACAGCTGGCGGAATCCATCGGCGGTCGCGGCGGCGGGCGTCCCGAGCTGGCCCAGGCCGGCGTCCCCGACGCCTCCCGCCTGGGTGAGGCCCTGGCCGGCGTCAAACCGCTGGTCTTGAAGCTGCTGCGTGGCTAAGCTCGTCCAGGTCATGCAGGCACAGGTCGTCAGCGATGGCTAAGCGTCCACCCAAGGCACCATCGCCGGCTCCGGGCGCGTCCAGCGGCGGTGATGACCACCGTCGTCGCAAGACGGTCTTCCGCGGCATCCCCGTGGTGCCTGGCGTGGCGATGGGCCCGGCGCGATTGAAGTTCCGCCGCACCCATGTGCTCTCCGACCGCACCATCAGCCTCGAGGACGTGGCACGTGAGAACGAGCGCCTGACCGAGGCGGTGCGCCTGTCGAAGGAGCAGCTGCTCGAGGCGCGTGCCAAGATGGCGCGCGAGGTCGGCGAGCTCGAGGCGATGATCTTCGACGCGCACATCGCCATCCTCGAGGACGCCAAGTTCCTCAGGACCACGCGCAACCTCATCGAGAAGGATCTCAAGCCGGTCGAGGTCGTGGTCGCCGGCACCTTCGAAGGCTACTACCGCGCGCAGAGCATCGTCAAGGACGAGCACCTGCGCGAGCGCGCCGCCGACCTGCGCGATGTCGGCCGCCGGCTGCTTGAGAACCTGCTCAAGCTGCACAAGCCCGACGAGGAGGAGGACGAGGAGCCGACCGGCAGCGAGGAGGACATCATCTTCGCCCGCGAACTCCTGCCCTCCGACCTGGTCACGCTCGAGCGCCGCAACTGCCAGGCCGTGATCACCGAGCTCGGCAGCGACCGCGGTCATGCCGCGGTCATGCTGCGCGCCATGAACGTGCCGTCGGTCATGGGGCTGACCGACCTCTCAGAGAACATCGAGGATGGCGACTACATCATCGTCGATGGCGCTTCGGGCAACGTCTTCATCAACCCGAAGAAGGACATCATCGATTCGTACAAGAAGACCCGCAAGGACTTCGAGAACTATAACAGCCTGCTCAAGAGCGAAGTCGAGCTGCCGACGGTCACCACCGACGGCCATGCCATCACGCTGCTCGCCAACGTCTCCAAGCATTCCGAGATCGACCTGGCGAAGCTCTACAACATCGCAGGCATCGGGCTTTATCGCAGCGAATTCCATCTGATGATCTCCAACAGCTATCCCGACGAGGAGGAGCAGTACTGGATCTACCGCGAAGCGGTCCTGAAGATGCCCGACAAGCCGGTGACCATCCGCACCATGGACATCGGCTCGGACAAGAAGCTGCCTTATGTCAAGCTTCCGGACGAGGACACGCACGTGCTCGGCCGCCGCTCGATCCGCCTGGTGCATGAGCTCGAGGAGTACCAGCTGATCCAGCTGCGGGCCATCATCCGCGCCAGCGTGCACGGCAAGGTCCGCCTGATGTTCCCCTTCATCACCACCGTCGAGGACGTGCGCACCGCCAAGCGCCTGGTGCGCGCCGCACGGCGCGAGCTCGAGATCAGGGATCCGAAGAAGGTCTACCCGGAGATGCCCATCGGCATGATGGTCGAGGTCCCGGCCGCGGCGCTGTCGCTCGACAAGTTCGCGCGCGAGGTCTCGTTCTTCTCGATCGGCACCAATGACCTGACCCAGTACGTCTGCGCCGCCGACCGCAACCACCCGGACGTCGCGCCCTGGTTCAAGGGCCACAACCCGGGCATGCTGAAGCTCTTGAAGATCTGCGTCGACACCGTCGCGCAGACCAACGGTGATCTCACGGTCTGCGGCGAGATGGCGGGCGATCCCTTCTACACCATGTTCCTGCTCGGCATCGGCGTGACCAAGCTCTCGATGTCGGCGCCGCAGGTGCCCCTAGTGAAGAAGATCATCCGCTCGGTGAACATCCCCGGCGCGCAGAACCTCGCGCAGCGCGCCTTGAACCTCACCTCGACCGGGCAGATCCGCGAGCTGTTCGCCACCACCGTCAAGCAGATCCTCGGCCGCGACATCGATGGCTGGGGCCGCGGCGAGGAATAGCCCGGGGGATCCGCCGGCCGGCGTGCCGGTCCGGCGCCATCGGCCATGGACAGGGGCGCCGCGCAGGAACGATCCCTCAGCCGCCATGACCGACCGCCTCGCCGACCTCAAAGCCCTCTTCACCGCGACCTTCCAGGCGGCGCCACGCCACGCGGTGCGCGCGCCGGGGCGGGTCAACCTGATCGGCGAGCATACCGACTACAACGACGGCTTCTGCCTGCCCATGGCCATCGAACGCGATGTGCTGATGGTCTACGCGCCGCGCACCGACACCACCATCCGCGTGGTCTCGGCGCAGCAGCCGGGCGTTGAGACCTTCGATGTCGGCACCTCTTCCGGCGCGACCATCCCCAAAGGTGTCGCGCCGGCCTCGCGCTGGGCCGACTACATCAAGGGCTGCGCGCAGGTCCTGCGTGACGAGGGCCATGCCTTGCGCGGCATGGACCTCGCACTGACCGGCAACGTCCCGCTCGGCTCGGGTCTTTCGAGCTCCGCCGCGCTGGAGGTGGCGTGCATGCATGCGCTGTTGCAGGCGCTGGGCACCGTGCTGCCGGGAGCGCGCATCGCGACCCTCGCGCAGCGCGCCGAGAACAGCTACGTCGGCACCAACTGCGGCATCCTCGACCAGCTCTCGTCAGCCTGCGCCGTGGCCGGGCAGGCGATGCTGATGGACTGCCGCACCCTGGCCCTGACCCCGGCGCCCCTGCCGGGCGGGGTCGCGGTGGTGATCAGCGACACCGGCCGGCGCCGCGGCCTGGTCGACAGCGCCTACAATGAACGCCGCCGGCAGTGCGAGGCCGGCGCCAAGGCGCTGCGCGTCAGCCATCTGCGCGATGTGAGCCTGCATGGCCTGTGGCAGGCGCGCCAGGCCGGCACGCTCGATGCCGCCAGCCTGCGGCGCTGCGAGCATGTGGTCGCCGAGAATGGCCGCACCCAGGCCGCCTTCGCCTGCCTGCGCGCCGGCGATGCCGTGGCCCTGGGCCAGCTGATGGACCAGAGCCATGCCGACCTGCGCGACAAGTTCGAGGTCAGCTGCCGCGAGCTCGACACGATGGTGGCGATCGCCCGCGGCCTGCCCGGCTGCCTGGGCAGCCGCATGACCGGTGCCGGCTTCGGCGGCTGCGCGGTCAGCCTGGTGCAGAGCTCCGCGACCGCGGCATTCACCGAGCGCCTGGCGGCGGGCTACGGAGCCGTCTATCCCGAGCTGCCGATCGCGGTCTATGTGACCCAGCCAGCGGCCGGCGCGGGCCCGGTGGCCCTGTGAGCAGGCCGGCCCTGCCGACGGCGCGCGCATGAGCACGGCGCCCTGGTTCGGGGCGGGCCTGAAGTTCTCCTGCACGCAGTGCGGCAACTGCTGCACCGGTGAGCCGGGCTTCACCTGGCTGACCGAGGTCGAGGTCGCGACGCTCGCGACGCGCCTGGGCCTCAGCCAGGAGAGCTTCCTGCGCCGCTATACCCGCACCGTGCAGCGCGCCGGTGCGCGCCGCGTCTCGCTGGTGGACAAGCCCAACCATGAGTGCGTCTTCTACAAGCAGGGTGTCGGCTGCACGGTCTACGAGGACCGCCCCCGGCAGTGCCGGACCTGGCCGTTCTGGCGCTCCAATCTTGCCAGTCCGGAATCCTGGTCCGGGGCGGCCGCGACCTGTCCGGGCATGGACCACGGCAGCCATCACGCGGTGGACGCGATCGCGGCCATCGCCGGCGACGACGGCCTGCCCGGCTAGCGCGCACCGCGCCGCCGCGCGGCGAACACTGTTTTAAGACCTCCATAGTAGAAACTTGCTGAACGGGATCGGCCGGCCCAGCCGTCGCCGCGCTCTGGCATGCGTCGGCGGGTGCTCGACACTCGGCGCGTGAGCAGCGGCCCTGACCCGTCCGAGATCGCCACCCTCCTGGCCCGGGCCCGCGGCGGGGATCGCGGCGCATTCGCAAGCCTGATGCGCCTGAGCGCCCCGCGCCTGGCAGCCTATCTGGGCGCGCGCATCAGCCGTCCACAGGTCGTCGAACGCCTGGTCGGCGAAGCCATCGTCAGCGCCTGGGGGCGCCTGGCCGAAGCCGAGGATCCACGCCAGTTCCCGGCCTGGTTCCGCCGCATCGGCGCCGGATTCGCCATGCAATGGAAGTCGGATCATCCCGGGGAGAGCATCAAGGAGCCCTTCCCCGAGAGCCGCTGCGCCGATGCGTCACAGCTGGGGCGCATGCGCAAGCTCCAGGAGGGCCTGCAGAAGCTCGCAGAGCCGGAACGCATGGCGCTCGAGCAGCGCTTTCGCGCCGCACTCCAGGACGAGGCGCTGGCCGAGGTCCTGCACTGCGATCCAGCCAAGGCGCAGGAGCTGGTGGAGCGCGCCCTGACCGCCCTGGGACGCTACCTGGACGCATGAACGGCACCGTGGCCGGTAGCTGCATGCGCGGCGCGCTGGTGGGGGCGTGGCTGGCGGTGCTGGGGCTTGCCGCTTCGGCCACCGCCGAGGAGGCGGCGCTCACCGCCACCCGCACCGCGCTCGCGGCGGGGCAGCCCGCCGAGGCGGCCACCGTCCTGCAGTCAGCAGGCGAGTCGCCGGAGAAGCGCCTGCTCGCTGCGCGGGTCGCGCTGGCCCTGGGCCACGCCAGCGACGCCCTCGCGGGACTGGGCATCAGCGACCCCGCCGATCCCGGTCGCGCCCTCGCCCGCTGGCCGGCCGAACTGCAGGGCGAGGTCTCCCAGATCGCGGCCGAGGCGCTGCTGGCCGAGACATCCCCGGTCCCGGCCGTGGCCTGGCTGCAGAGCGCGCTGGCGCTTGGCGGCGAGCATGTCGAGGTCGACCGCTGCCTGGCGCTGTATCTCGATGCGCAGCTGCAGGAGGGGCATGACGCCGAGGCCGTGCGCACCGCCGAGAAGCTCTGGCAGGGCTGGCCGCGCAGCCCGTATCGTGCCCATGGCGGCCTGGTCCTGGCCCATGCCTGGGCCGAGACGCGGGTCACGCCGGCGCGCGAGATCCTGGCCTCGATCCGCGTCGATCCCCAGGTCCCGACCGGCATCCATCTCGCCGCCGCCGAGGAGCTGTGCGCCATCCTCCTGCGCATCCATCCCGGGCAGTGCTGGGTGGTTGCCGACGAGGAATGCGCCTATGCGGTGGCTCATCATGCACCGCCCGGACGCCTGCTGCTGTGGCGTGCGCTGTCGCTTGCACAGCTCGACCCGCCGGCCGTCGCCGCCGCGCTGCGCGCGCTTCCCCCGCAATGGGCCAGCGAGCCGGCCGCCGTGCAGGCGCTGGCGCAGGCCAGCGCCTCGCAGGCGGTCTCGGTGGCGATGCGCTGCGAGGTCGCGCTCTCGCTGGCAGCCAGGGGCCGCAGCGCCGAGGCGCGCGCGCAGCTGGAACCGCTGGCCGCGCAGGACGAGCTCGCCCTGGTGACCCTGCTCGGCCTTCCAGGGGTCGATCCGCTCGCCTGGTGCGCGGTGCCGGCCGCGGCCAGGCCGGGTGCCGCCGTCGCCTTGGCGGCGGCCTTGATGGCCGATGGCCATCCGCAGCAGGCCTGGCCGGTGGTGCAGCGGGTGCTGCCGGCGGCGACATCCGGGACGCTGCCGCCGCTGATGCTCAGCGTGGTCTATTGGGCATCGGTCGCCGCGCCGCAGGCGCAGGAACGCGCGCGCTGGGAGGCGGTGCTGCTGGCCCAGCCGCGCCAGGGTCCGCGTCTTGAACTGGGGCTGGCATGGTGCGCCGAGGCGCAGCGGCTGATGGCGCAGGGGGCCGATGCCACGCCGGCCTGGCTGGCGGCGGCCGGGACCCTGCCCGAGGATCATCCCTATTTTCCCGTTGCGAGCTTCGCCGCGGCCAGCGGCCTGGCCGCGGCGGGCGACGAGGCCGGCGCGCTGCGCCTGCTGCAGGGCTCGGCGGCATGGGGCGGGGACGATACCGCGCACCTGCGCTGCCGCTTTCTGCTGGCCCAGCTCGCGGGCCGGCTGGGGGAGGTCCCGGCAGCCTTGGAGGCGGCCCGCAGCCTGTTGCGCCAGGGTAATGCCGTTCAACAGCAACGTTTGGAGGCTCTGATTCATCAGCTTACAGAAAAAACGCCATAAGTGGCTGCAGAATGCCTGCTTAGGTGTCTCGTGGCGAGGCATCTGACATCCCATCAAACCTTTGACAGGTTAGTCGGCACCCTCTATGGTCACGGCCGTTAGGGAGTCGTGCGCATGCACGTAACCGCATTTGGAGAATAATGCATGTTTGCGTTCGGTGATCGCGCCGACTGCGGATGGATGACTAGGTCATGATCAAGATCAACCTGCTTCCTCCGGAATTGCGCAAGCGCACCACCAGCATCAATCCGATGATGGTCGTGCCGGCGCTCGAAATTGCCGCCTGCATCGCCATCCTGCTTTTGGGTGCATACGTTTCATATGTCAAGATCCCGGCCGCGAACGCGATCAGCGACGCCAAGAACCAGGAGCTGACCGACAAGACGGCGCAGGCCGCCACCATCCAGGACGAGACCGACAAGATCGCCGACTTCCAGACGACCCAGGACATGCTCCAGGGCATGCTCGGACGCAAGGTCTACTGGGCCCACACGATGGATGACTTCGTGAACCTGCTGGCCAGCAACTTCCCGGGCGGCTTCACAGTGCGCTGCCTCGACCTGGAAGTGACGCCCGCTGGCTCCGGCGAGTCGACTTCGCACAAGGGCGACGTCATCACCTATTCCTTCCGCGGACGGTTCCAGCTGGTCGGCGACCAGAATGGCACCTCCGGCGACTACATCCGCGACATGTTCAAGCAGATCGGCGCCAGCGCCTTCTGGAAGGGCAACAACTTCATCGACAAGCCGGAACGCTCGTATTTCGGTGACACGCCGCAGTTCGACCCGTCGATCGGCAAGCTGATCATCCCCCTGGACCTCGAGTTCCATCGCATCCATACCATCGCAAAGGCGGGTGGCTGATGCCCATGCCTGCATTCTGGACGGCGATGCCGCGCAAGAATCAGCTGATGATCCAGCACGGCATCCCGGCCGCGATCTTCCTGCTCGGGCTGTTCTGGGTCTACAAGGGCCTGGGCACGCTCGGCCAGATCGACAACGCGATCGACACCGACAACAAGTTCCCCTCGATCCTGCAGCGCAACACCCCGGACGGCATCTGGGCGACGATCGACCAGACCCAGACGCAGATCGCCGCGCTGGATGCGACCATCGCCACCGGACCTGACGTCGCCAAGCAGCTCGCCGCACTGCAGGATGACATCCGCAACGCGCAGGCCCAGCTGCCGCGCGAGACCGAGAAGGCCGAGATGCGCGACCTGATCGAGCGCCTGGCCAAGGAGATCCCCAAGGCCGTGGGCGTGATCGAGATCAAGTCGGTGGCGATCAAGGATGACACCGATCGCTCCGCGGGCGGCAACGATCCGCGGACCCTGTCCTTCGCCGTCGACCTGGTCGGCCAGCAGGACGCGATCATCGACTACATCTATGCCATCGAGCGCAATCAGCGCTTCATGACCGTCGACTCGATCAGCCTGCAGTCCGGCGGATTGAGCGTCGATCCGGTTTCGCACCGCATCGTCGATGGCCTCCACAAGGTGAAGCTCAACATCGTGACCTACGTCTACAACCCCGATACGAAGAAATAGTCCATGCGCCTGCCGCACGCACCTTCGTCGATTCGGCTGCTGACCTGCGTCATGCTCGCTGCCGCCCGTCTCGCGGCCGAGGATACCCCGGCGACCCCGGCTGCGGGCACGGCGGCCCCCGCCCATCCGGCCGACGAGGCCAAGGACTGGGCATTCAACCCCACGCCCGGACGTCCGGATGTGTTCTACGACTACCAGAGCTTCCTGACCCTGACCCAGGAGATGCGTGCGCAGGAGGAAAGCAGCGAGGCGGCCCGCACCGGGCTGCCTACCATGACCACGGGCCAGGCGACCAGCGAGACCGCGATCGAGCTCGGCAAGGCGACCATCGTCCAACTCGACCTGCTGCTTGGTCAGCACAAGTACGAGGATGCCGAGAAAATCGCCGACGCGTCGCTTAAGAAGCTGGAACCGTTCTCCAGCAATGCCGAGATCAACCACTACATCGAACGCATCAAGGCGGATCATGATCTTGCTGAAGACGCGCTGCTGCGCGTGGAAGCAGAAGAATCATTCGATTCGCTTGGTCTGAAGGTCGAAGGCATCCTGTGGTCTGAAAATGGGACTCGACTGGCGCTGATCGCCGGCGAACCTCATGCCCTGGCCGTCAATGACCGCGTGAAGGATTGCGTGATTGTTGTCATCGATACCGACCGCGTCGAATTCCGTTACCACTACAAGAGAAAGCGCTTTGAATTTCCCCGATACGTCGGGGAGGATTCGAAGAAATAAGCGAGCCACTATGCGCGTCCGCCATCTCGTAATATCCAGCATCGCCGCCCTGGCCATGGGCGGAGGGGGCTTGATCGCCTCCGATGCCTCTCCCACGGAGAGCACGGCGAGCGACACGCTCACGATCGAGACCTCCGACAAGCCGCTGGACACGGTCCTGCAATGGATCAGCCGCCGCACCGGCGTGAACGTCGTCTACAACGAGGCGGAGCAGCCGCGCGTCACGCTGCGTCTGGTCAATGTCACCCTGGATGAGGCCATCGGGCAGATCTGCGCCAAGTACGACCTGGTCATCGAGAAGACCAGCGACCGCCTGTGGGTCCTGTCGCGTCCGCCGAAGGTGCGCATGGAGTTCCAGGACGCCCGCCTGGTGGTGGTCCTCGAAGCCCTGGCCCGCCAGGCGAACGTCAACATCGTCATCGGCGATGACGTCGACTCGTCGCGCCGCATCACCATGACCCTCAATGGCGTGCCCTGGAAGGAAGCGCTCGACGTCATCGTGCGCACCACCG
>Ga0302314_10018347_pt1 | contig 11670 bp, 27 predicted proteins | sample III_Palsa_N2_3_FD_200533 | JGI IMG/M metagenome (GOLD analysis project Ga0302314, IMG submission 200533) | Peat permafrost microbial communities from Stordalen Mire near Abisko, Sweden - III_Palsa_N2_3 | ecosystem: Environmental > Terrestrial > Soil > Palsa > Peat permafrost | place: Sweden... | reverse complement strand
TCATAAAGCCAGCCCAGCGGGCGATGGCATCACCGTTGCTGCCGGTGAAGCGAAACGCGCCGACGCGGTGCTGCCCGCTGTCGAACAGCATCGGGGCGGTCGCGGTCTGCGGGTTCATCGGTCCTCCTGCGGTTCGAGGGATTCGAGGGTGAGCACCCCGGACTGGAACTTGTCGAGCTTGTGCCGGTACTCGTTCCACTCCGGGGACATGAAGGGGGTGTCCTGCGTGGCCTTTGCCAGCGCCCGCACCACGAGCGCGTGATCGGGACCGGCATCGGCGGTGTAGTCAAAGCCGCGCGGGGCTGGGCGCTCGGTCGAGTGCAGTCGGCCCGACTCGATCCCGTCGATGATCGCGGCGCACCGAGGGTCGTCCTCGGGGTGGGCGTCGGCCCAGGCGGTGAGCGCCTGCGTGACGGTCAGGTGCGCTCCGACCAGCTTGGCGCTCATCGCTTCCCGCCCTTGACGGCGCGGATCTTGGCGCGGCTGGCGCGGATCGCCTGCTGGCGGGCGGTCAGCCCGACCGTCTGCACGCTGCCGTCCTCGCGGTAGCGCATGTACCGGAAGTCCTTGTCGATCCACCCCTGCCCGCCGGATAGCTGGCGGCAGAAGCGGTGGCGAATGTAGTCGGCCGTCTCGCGCGGGTCGGTGCGCTGAATCGCCCCTTGGATCGCGGTCGCGCACGCCTGCCAGGTCTTGCGGATCGTCTCGTCGCCCACGTCACCGAACTCGGCGACCGCCATGACGGCGTTCATCACCGCCGGGGCGGCGCGCAGCCCGTGCGCCCGCAGCGCCTGGGGTAGCTTCGCGGCGGCGGCGCGGCGCACCCCCCGGCACGAGCGCGATCCCTCGTGCCAGCGGTAGTCGTGGCTCAGGCCAAGCTCGCGCATGATCGTTGCCTCAAGCTCGACGCTCACGCCGTTACCTCCGGGGTCCAGTTGACGTAGCGGCCGTTCTCAGCCCGGATCTGAAAGCAGTTGATCGTGCCATCGGCCAGGTGGTAGGGAAGCACCGTCTGGTACTGACGGCGCGCCCCCCGGTTCTGGTCACGGACCCGGACGCTGACGCGCTTTGAACCGTCGGCCCTGACCGTCGTCGTGACGGACAGGTAACCGGTGTGCGACCCGACCCGCGCCGCGACGCTCGCGTTGTGTGGCAGCACGGCGGCCCACGCGATCAGCGCCTCGTAACGGGCCTCAAGGATCGGGTCGGCGCTCATGTGTCGCTCCCGTTGACCTGTTGCACGTCGAACCCGAGCGTGTTCAGCGCGTCGATGGCCGCAGACGGGTCAGCCTCGGATGAGAGCCGCAGCGCGGCAGCCTGGTAAGCGTCGTGATCGACATCGACGGGCCGGTCCTGCCAGCGGCTCCCCAGCAGCCGCCAGAACAGGCGCGTCGGCCTGCCAGGGAGGGTGCGCCAGCGGACCCGAAAGACGCTGCCGGACTGCTGGAAGTACAACTCGCATCTGGGCTGGGGTGGCTCGTCGGCCCACTCCGGATTCCCGGTCACGCCGCCTGTCCCTTCCTGCCCTTGGCGGCGATCAGCCGCTCGGCGATCTGCCGGTACTCCGGCTCGCCGATGCCGATGCCCCGCGCGGGGTACCGGCCGCCGAAGCTCTCCGCGAGCGTCAGCGCAAGATCCTCGCCGTGATACTCGATCCCGGCGAACGCGCGGGCGAACCCGTCCACGGTCCAGCGTGCGATCTGCGCGGCACGCGCGTCGTCGTACTCGTCGCTTATGACCGGCGGCAACGGCTCCGGCACGGTCGTCCCGAGGATCACGGCCGCGATCCGCTCGGCGTCATCGACCCGCAGGTCGGTGCCGTGCGAGCCTTCCTTGAAAGCGCCGGTCACCCACGCGAGCGTGCCGTCAGGGCCGTCTACCCCGTCATACCAGCCCGCCAGCGCCTCCCAGGCGTCAGCCTGAGCCTGCGCCTTGGCGTGGTACTCGTCCATGTGGCGGCGGGTGCTCTCGGCGTTTCTGGCGGCCTGCGCGGCCCGCTCGGCTAGTTCCTCCGGGGTCGGTGGTGGCGGGGCCAGGAACTCGCCGTGCTCAACCTCATCGGACTGGCACTCAGGGCAGGTCAGGTCCGCGACCTTCGCACCGAAGATGTTGCAGTTCGGGCAACGGTTGGAGTCACCGTCGGCGGAGTCCTCACGGGTGTAGCTCTGCCCGCAGCGCGAGCACTCATACAGCGGCCCGCCCTCGTCCCCGTCATTGAACTGGTGCTCACAGGACTGGCACTCGTAGTCGAATGTCTCACGCGTCTGGTCGTTAGTCGTGCTCATATGTGTAGTGAATCATACACGTAAGCTGGCGTCAAGCCTGTCAGCGGCCCCGGCAGTCACGCTCGACAAGCAGGCGGCCTTCCGCTTTTGCAGTGGCCGGGACCGCCGCCCGGGCTCTCACAGTGCCGCCGCCTGCTCGTGGACGTGCGCGAGGAACGCGCGAAAGCTCGTCAGTGACGGCAGATACAGGTGAAACCCGCCGTCCTCGGTGGTGACGGTGCCAGTGAACACGCTCGTCGCCCGGTAGTAGGGGTGCGGGTGCGCCGTCAGCGCCATGCCCCACGGCTCGTACGCCCAGCGGGCCTTGCCGATCTTCGAGAGCTTGGCGTGCGGGGTGTGCAACGGGACGGTCAGCCACGCCACGAAGCGGTCGGCCGCCGCCAGCGACTCGGTGCGGGAGCCGTGGGCCTCGGCGTCGAGTGTGACGCTGCCGAAGGCACCGCTGTTCGGTGTCAGATACCAGCCGTTCTCACCGTTGACGACGAGCAGGCCGAGCGGGGCGTCGTAGACACCGCTGTTCGGCTCGCCGCGCTGAGTGATCGTCAGAAGCTCGGCCATCAGACCTGACCCTTCGCGCGCAGAGTGTCCAAGATGCGATGCCCGTGGCCGTTGACGCCCACGACCCGCTCGCCTTGCAGCGTGTGCATAGTCCCGCCGTGCTTCTCCACGTACTCAGCCGCGTCATCGGCGTAGGCGAACATCGCCCGCAAGCTGCCTCGCTTGCTGCGCACGAGCACGTAAGGGTCGGACTCCCACGCGGCGGCGGTCATCGCCCGCTCGGCGAACAGCTTGCCGAGCAGCACATCGAGCGGGGTGTCGAGCGTATCGGTCGTGGTGTAGCCGATCACCTGATTGCCGATGCTCAGCCGCCAGGTGACTTCTCCGTTGCGATGGTGAAGTTGGTCGAGCCGGTCGAGCCGAAATGGGGGCGGGCAGTCAACCTGCTCGCCGTAGGCCGACAGTGGCCGATCGCTCTCGGGGGCGCTCATCGTCCCGGCCTCCACGGCGCACGGTCGCGGTTGTCCAGTAGGCGGCGGATCACGGCGGCCTGCGACTCGTGATGGTTCCACGACTCCCCCTCGGGGAACCACAGCATCCGCCGCCTGCCCTCGCGTCGGAGGCGCGTGCCCGCGATCTTCGTGTCGATGCTCGTCACGGCCCCGTAGAAGCCGCCCAACAGTGCGCCGTCCTGCGCGTGCACGTCAAAGGTCCGCCGGTACTTGGAGTCCCCGGTCGTCTCGTTTATCCACACGATCCGCTCCGTGGCGCTCCGTCCTTCCCATTCCAGCGGCTTGATCGTCTTGAGCTTCGCCGACTCCGGCACCCCGGCCGGACGGGCGAACGCCGTGGGCGTCGGGGCGCTCACGCGACCACTCCAAGCTCGCCGCTGTAGACGGCCTTGAAGGTCGCGACAGCCTCCGCGCTGATGCCGTCGAGGTAGCGCGGCTCGCGGAGCTTGCGCAACAGCCCGACGTGCCCAGGCTCGGTGAACGCTGAGCGCGGGTTGCGACCGCTGCGAATGTCCTGCGCCAGCCCGTTGTGCGCCTCATTCTCAAGCAGGATCGCAAGCTCGTCGCGGGTGATGGTGGCGCTCATGCCGACGCTCCGAGGGTGATGACCTCCGCTCGGTCAAACTCGCCGTGCTCGACGGCCCAGCGGGCGTCCTGCTCGGCGACGTTACGGCCACGGGGCGTGTCGGGGTAGGTGATCGTGTCGAGCGGGTCGAGCGCGAGTTCGCCCATGCGGCGCAGCCCGGAGTCGATGCCGATGTTCGCGTAACCGTCCTCGCCCTTGTAGCGAGCCTTGACCGCGAGCCGCGCGGTGCTCATCAGTGGCCTTCCTCGACGGTGAGGTTGACGGTCGCGCCACGCGAGCGCAGGCGCTCGGCCATGCGGGTTCCCTTCCGCTCGGCCTCCGGCTTGCTGGTCAGGTTGCGGACGCCGGGCGCTGGGGCGTGCCCGTCCTCGCTCGTCTCGACGTACCAGCCCTTCACCGCGCCGCCGCCGGTCATCGCGTAGCGCACCGCGACGGTGTAGGACTTGCCGTTCGGGTCGGCTGGCTCCGGGTCCGGGATCAGTTCGTGGCTCTCGGTGCCGTCGTTGAGCAGCACCGAGCAGTAGTACCCGGAGTCGGCGAGTTCGCGGCCGTGCCGCTCGGCGTGGTGGGAGTTGGCGAAGTGCGCCTCGGCGGCCGGGTCCGGCTTGCCGGGCAGCACGTAGGCCGTGACGCTGATCGGCAGGGCGCTCACGCGATCACCGCCCGCTGGACGCCGTAGGACTCGACCATCGGGTAGGCGCGACGCAGCGCCTGGCGCTCTAACTTGTCGGCGTAGGCGCGGGCGGCGGGGAAGGTGTCGAACGGGTCGCTGTGCCAGCCGTACGGGTCGGCCGCGTTGTAGACGGTGAACTGCTCAGTCGTGCTCATGCGTGTAGTGAACCATACACGCACAGGGGTGTCAAGCGGCGCTCACGTCGCCTCTCCCTCTCGGTGCGACGCTCACGACTTGACCTCGATCATCTGCCCGTCCTCAGCGACCTGGTAAACGCCCTTCAGCCCCCACCCGCGATGAAACCAGACCGTGCCACCGTAACCGAGAACGACCTGAAACCCCGCGTCGGAAAGCTCACGGGCGTGCTCACGCACAAGCGCCTGCGCCTCCGGGGTGAACGTGGAGCAGGTCGCGTGCCCGAATGACCCGTCCGGCTCGCGGCTGGTGTGGACGCTGTAGCTGCTGCGCCGGGCACCCAGGTGGCGCATCGCGGCGAGACACACGCGGGTCTGGATCGTCATGCGGCTCGGGGTGTCCTGCGCCTCAGCCTGTGCGGCGTCCACTGCCTCCGCGAGCGTCCGCACGGGCGCTGAGACGGTCATCGCTGCCCCACTGCGGACAACTCCGGGAATAAGGTCGTCGCTGACAGTGAGCCCGCTCACACGCTCGCTCTCGCCTTCGCCTTCGGCGTCGGGGCACGCAGCGCTGCCAGTCCGGCCGCCGTCGGAGAGTATGTCCACGGCCCAACCTCACGCACGCGGACTCGTTCGAGCAGCCCGGCAGAGTGCAGCCGGTTCAGTGCCTCGCCGTACTCGGCGGTGATCTTGTGTCGCGCCTCGGTCGCGGCGCGGTCACCGGGCACGCCGACCCACTCCTTCACCAGATCCCCGGCACGAACCCCAACACCACTGTTTGCGTGCAGTGCAGCGACCTCGCGGAGCACGTTCGCGTTCGCGTCGCTCAGCCCGGTCATGCGTCCGGCTCCGTGATCGTCTCGTTTTCGGTGAACGGCGTGGCCTCGAACGTCCAGTCGGGGCGCAGGTCGTCGTCCTCGTCGGCGGCAAGATCGACCATGCGGCCTCGTGTGATGTACGCGGTCAGCGTGACCTCTCGCGGCGGGTGCCCGCGATTCTCGGTCGCGTCCTTGCGTGAGCTTACGAGCAGCGCCGTCGCGTCAGCAACAGCGCTGTCGTGGTCGAGCGCGTACGTGGACGTGTGGGACCACAGTTCGTCGCCGTCGTCCGCCCACACGGCAACCTCGAACACCACGGCGGCGGCGTTGAGCGCCCGCTGGCTCGGCGGTGTCACGAGCGCCCTTCCTTCCGGGCCTCGGCAACGCCTCGCAAGTCTGCGGTCGCTTGAGCAACACGACCCACGGCTCTCTCAACCTCTCTAGCAGAGGCGGTCGGCTCATACCCAAACGCGGCGTGCGTCTTGAGCGTCCCGTCAATGTACGCGCGAGCGCGAGCGCGAGCGCGAGCGCGGTCCTCGTCGGTCACGCGGATCATGCGTCCGCCCCCGTCAGGTCGAACTTCCACCACTCGGTTGCGCCGGGGGTGTCGGCCTCAACCTCAACCTGCTTCGTTGTGACCATCAGATCGGGTCCGATGCTGTCCGGTTCCTCGCGCCGCCACACGCGCGTCGGGACACGCTCGGCGGCCTTGCGGGCCCTCGCGTCTGCCAGAGAGAGGACAGTCAGCGCCCGTGCCTGCGCCTGCTCAACGGCCGCCGTGGTGTCCGCGACCTCGACCAGTACCGCCTCTGCGGTGTGCTCGACCAGCGCGAGCGGCGCGGGCGGCTCAGAGGACACCTGCCCCACGGTCAAGACCGGGACCGGCTTAGCGGCGAACTCGCTCACATGCCACTGAGGATCGAACCCTTCACCGAAGCGGACCGGGTCGAACTCGGGGCGCTCGCCGCGCTCGTGCGCTTCCTTGATCGCGTGCGCCTCTGCGGTCAACGCGGCGGCGTGCCCCTCGGCGGTCACCTTGTCGGCGATGACACAGACCGGCCAGTGGTCTTGCTCGCTGTGAGCGATCCCGTCCCAATACCAGCCCATCACCACATAGGTCGTCTGCTCGTCGGTCATGCCGCCTCCGGTTTCGCCGGGACCGCGTAGGCGGCGTCCTCATCGTGGCCCACGAGCAGCGCCTTGAGGAACGCGGGCGCGTCCGCCTCGGATTGGTATATGCCACGGTATGCGCCGGACACGAGCGGGCCTTGAAGCTCCACAAGGATGAAGGTCGGGCCGTACACCCGGATCAGGCCGTCGAGGTAGCGCGGCACCGCGCACATCACCGCGTAATAGCGGCCGTCCTTGCGGACCTCGCCACCGAACGGGTTGTTCAGGTCGTGCTCGCGGATGAACTCGGCGATCCGCTCGGCAAGCTGCTGGCGGGGTGAGGGCGTCGTGGTGCTCATGCGTCGCCCGCCTCTCCTAGCCGTCGGAGCGCGTCGGTTTGTCGGTTTGGATGACCGCCTCACGGGACGCCTCCACAAGCCCGGCCACCGCCGCCTCGTGGGCGTTGGCCTCGGCCAGCAGCCTGCGGAGCGTCGCGAGGCCGTCACGCTTAGCGATATAGGTCGCCAACGCCCGCGCGTAGTCCTCTGCGCTTGTGCCGAGCCCGTCGCTGCCGCTGACGCGGACGCCGTGCTCCGCGTCAAACGGGCTGGTCCGCTCGATGCGCAGATCGCGTAGCGTCCGCCCCATCGCATTTTGAACCCGGTCGGCGTAGCGCTCAAGTTCCTCGGCCGCTATCCGCGTCTCATGCTCAGCGACCTCAACAGCAGTCGCCAACGAGCGGGGATACCCGGCCGGTGCGGGCGCAGACGCCGGTTCCGGCCCGGACACAGGAAGCGCGGGAACGACCCGGCCAACAGGACCGCTCATGCTGGGAGCCTCACAATCTCAGAGTCCGTGCCGCGAGTGACGTGGTAGACGCGCTCACCGAGGTCGGGGCGCTCGGTCACGGTGAACCGCTGGGGGGCGCGGTCGATGAACTGGCAGCCACCCTCATCGGCCAGCGTCAGGCGGACATAGGCAAGGCACGCTTCCCCATGCTCGCCGTAGACCTTGGGGTCAACGGCCACGCTCCCGTCCGGGCGCACAACGGCCGCCGCGAAGCTCCCCGCCGGGCTGGTTTCCAGCAGCCCCACGACCGAGGCCGTGACCCGCTCGAAGTTGCTGACGCTCACAGCGTCACCCCGGTCAGGTCGGTGGCGGCCAGGAACTCGGTGATCGCGAGGTCGTGCCCGATGCACGGCCACTTCTCGGCCATCATCGCCTCGAACTCGGCGGGCATGTTGGCCTCCGCCCAGGCGCGGGCCTCGGCGCTGAAGTCGCGCTGATCCACGACCCCCCGGCCGCAGTAGCGGTGCTCCACGACGAGGCCGTCGGTGCCGATCAGCATGACCGGCTCGCGGGGGACGCGAACGTCGTGGTAGTGGTCGTAGTCGTAGGACTGGAAGGTGTCGATGATCGGCTTGACTTGCTTCCACGTCGGGCCGTCGGTCCAGTCCACGTCGAACCAGCCGTAGCCGGTGCCACGGGCCATCCGCACCGAGAATTTGATGCCGGGGAACTCGGCCTTGAGCGCCCGGCGCAGCGCGGCGGCCGTCTCTTTGATCGAGTAGTCGATGACCTCGTGCTGAAGGGTGGCGCTCACGCGATCACCGCCTCGCGGGGGTCGAGCGTTTCGGCGGCGCTCATCGACGGGATCTTGGCGCTCATGCGGGCCGTCTCGTCCGCGAAATACTGCTCGGCGTCCTCATTGGCCCAGTAGGTGTGCCCGACGTGCGAGCCGGACTCGGGGTTGTCGCAGACGTAGCAGGCGCGCGGGTTGCGGGCCTGCTGCTCGCCCGTCGGGGTGAGGCGCTGCGGCTCGTAGCGCATCCCCTCGCGCTGAAGCTGGATCGCCGAGGCGTTGCTGGTGCGCAGGATCGAGCAGCGCCGTGACGTGAGGTTCCACGAGGCGACGACGTAGCCGCCATCGGGGGCCTGCGCGATGTAGGAGCCGTACGGCTTGCCGTTGGTGCGAAAGTCGCTGAAGGTGCTCATGCGACCAGTTCCTTGAGGGTGTTGGCGTATGGCTGGCCGACGGCCGCGATGGTCACGGCGGCAAGCTCCCGGTAGGTGACCTCGATCATGTCGAAGGTGGAGTGGGTGCCGTCCTCGTGGATCGGCGCGAGCGCGATCTGGTCGGTGCCGACGAACGCAAGCTCGTAGAGGAAGGGGTCGAACTCCGGGCTGCCGTCGGCAGCGCGGGTGGCGTACTTGATGTGGGAGTACCGCAGGGCCTCAAGGACTCTGCGGGGTCCGAGGGAGTTGCCGTCGTTCGCGAACGTGATGGTGAAAGTCGCGGGGTCAGTCGTGCTCATACGTGTAGTGAACCATACACGCGGCCGGGTGTCAAGCCGATGCGCGGGACTCCAACACCTTGATCGCCGTAGCCGCCTCGCTCTGGATCAGCCGCAATCGACGCATAAGCTCGGCGCGGTGGCCGGGCAGCAAACCGATCCGGGAATCAACCTCAGCGGCACGCTCGACCCCACGCACCAGTTCACGCCGAGCGGCCTGCAAATGGGTGTGGCTCCGTGGCTGCCTCACGCTCACGCCAACGTCCTTTCGGGGTCCGTTGGGCGGGCGAACTCGCGTAGCGGGACGGTCGGTAGGCGGCGCGTCCTGCCTGCCGGGCCTCGGCGATCACTCGGTCGGTGTCGAACCTGCTCACGCGACCGCCTCCCACCTCTGCTCGCGGTAGTCGTCGGCCAGCGGCCCAACACGACGGACCTCGCCGTGCAGGCGGGCCGCGCCGAGGCTAGCCCCGATGTGCGCAGGGTGCCAGTTGTGACCGTCGATCCTGGTGGCCTCGGCGGTCAGCGCCCGCACCGTCATCGGCCCGCCGTCGTGGGCGGCCAGCACCCGCACCGGATGATGCTCGGCATAGAAGTCGCCGTGGCGGCTCACTTCGCCTCCGTCACGGTGACGATCCCGGAGGTCATCGGGTAAGCGTCCTGTGCGACCGACAGGTAGTAGCCACGCACGTCGTCACGGAGCGCGGCGCGGTCGGTCTTGTCGATCCCGTACTCCTGCTCCCACAGTTCGGGGTCCACCTCGACGGTCATGGAGACGCGGACCTTCACGGGCTTGCTGGCGGCGCTCACCGCTTCGCCTCGACGTGCTCGGGGAGTGGCCGGACGCGGACGCCCCAGGTGCGGCGTAGCTGGTCGGCATGGGCCTGGCAGAAGGGCTGAGGGGCAAGGTCGAGGCCGACGTAGATCCCGACGGCGGGCTGGTCGCAGATACGGCCCTCGGCCAGCAGCATCCGCTCGCACTTCGTCCCGGTCGCCGTGGCGCTCACGACCGGCCCTCCGGCGGCTTGCGGATACTGGGGCCACCGAGCGCGTCGGCTGTGCCCTCGAAGCCGGGAATCCCTGCCGGGTGGACGCGCAGGACACCCTCGTACGGCTGCCCGTAACGCTCGTCCTTGACGCCATCGACCTCGGCCTCAAGCTGCCGGTCACCGTCACGGTCGTTGGCGGCCTCGAAGTCAAGCTGCTGCATGTGCTCGCCGGGGTCGATCTGCTCGATCAGCGCGTACGGATCGACGGTCACCAGCAGCGGGTAGCCGTCCTCGTCGGTGTGGTGAACGGACGCGAGCGTGAAGCACTCGGTCGTGATCCCGGCGGCGTACTCGACCGGCTGATATTCCTCAACGGTCCACAGGCCGGAGACGAGCAGGTCACCATGCTCGCTGCTGAACACCGGCAGGCGCGTCAAGGCGACGACGCGCCCCACATACGGGGTGTGCTTGCTCACACGGCACCGCCCCTGCCGGTCGCGGCGACCTGGCTGATGTTGGCGTGAACTGCGCGCCCGACCGCGACGACAAGATCCACAAGCGCGTCAGCGCTTGTGACCGTGCCGACCGTGACCCACTCGTTGTCCTGCCGGGTTTGCACCGAAACCTCAGTCCCAGCGCTCGTCCACTCAACAGCTTCGACGGCATCGGTGGTGGTCAGCCCGTCGGCAGAAACGATCCGCCAGCCAGTTCCGGCCCTCATGCGACAACGCCCCTTCCGGGATCGGGGGTGGTGAACAGAACCTCGGCTCCGGGTTGGCGCGGTAGGGCGAGGGCTTCACGATGGTCACGCCGGACGCGGTGATCGTGACGAGGCCCACGTCACGAGGCACCCACACGGTAGGGGCCTCGCGCTCGGCTCGGGACCGTTCGACGTAGCCCTTGCCGCCGCAGGTGGGGCACGTCACGTACTGCCAAGTTGCATGGCTCGGCCACCGCTCCACCCACTCGGCAGCGTGCGCCTCGCTGGCCCCCTCTGGCGGGACCAGCACGGTCGGCGGGACAGGGACACGCACGAGGCTTCCCTTCCCCTTGTGGCCGTAGGGCCGCTGACAGCGCCCGTCGAAGTCGCGGTAGTGAACGTCGTTGAAGCGGTTGACGTGATGCTTGCCCATCGGAGTGATGCCGGGGCACTCGACGCGCTCGAAGTCGCCCTGCTGCCACTCTGGCTCATGCCAAGCGAGTTCGTCGGCGGTGAGCAGTCCGGCCGGGACGGCGAAGTAGAACTCGGTCGTGGACGCCACAGCCTTCTCGCGTTTCCACGGGGCCAGTAGTTCGCGGCGAAGGTCGCTGCGGCTGACCTTGACCTCGTAGCCGATCACATGGGCGTCGTGCCATGCGCTGAGGGCGAGCAGGTCGATCCCTAGCCATTCTTCGATGCACGTCCACTCCCCGACCATGCTCTGCGCCGTGTGACCGGGATGGTGACGGCGCAAGGCGTCCTTGACTTGTCCGGCGGTCATCTGTGGGCGCTGAGGCTTCCTGCGGGCGCTGGGGCGGGTTGTAGTGGCTGTGGCGCTCAACCTCGGCTCCTGACCCGCCAGACGCGCACCCCTGCCCCTGCGAGCGGGGGTCTGCGGTTCCGCTCTGTGGCGAGCCGGTTTAGTTCCGCAAGCCATATCCGCGCGGCCATCTTCCCGGTCGGGCCGAAGGACCACCCGCCCGTGTAGATCGCGCGGTCGCCTTCGGCTATCGCGGGGGCAGGGGTGTCGGTGAGGTCAGCGAACAGGCCGCCAAGCTCGGCCAGCGGCTCGCG
>Ga0302314_10018345_pt1 | contig 11671 bp, 10 predicted proteins | sample III_Palsa_N2_3_FD_200533 | JGI IMG/M metagenome (GOLD analysis project Ga0302314, IMG submission 200533) | Peat permafrost microbial communities from Stordalen Mire near Abisko, Sweden - III_Palsa_N2_3 | ecosystem: Environmental > Terrestrial > Soil > Palsa > Peat permafrost | place: Sweden... | reverse complement strand
CGCTGTCCTGAAGCTCGGCCGACGGCCACTCGCCGCGGTCCGCGGCGGCCCGGGCCTGCCGGGTGAGGTGGCTCGCGACCGCCTGCGCCGCGGGCGTGACCAGGCCCGCGCGCGCGGCGCCGATGACGAGCGACCGCCACACCTCGGGCTGTGACAGCGGCGCCGCGCTCAGCAGGCCGGCGGCGACGTCCGCGGCCACGCCGGCCCCGGGCAGGATTGTCCAGCCGTGCCCGTGCCGGACCAGCTGCTTCTGCAGGGTCATGGAGTTGGTCTGCACGGGCACGTCAAACTCGACCTGGGCCCGCGCCATCGCCTGGTCGACCAGCACGCGCAGACCGTGCCCGGGAGCGGGCAGGATGACCGGGTGCGCGGCGACCTCGCGCAGGGCAACCGGCGTGCCCGCGCTCAGCCCGTCGGACGCGGAGCCGACGACCCACAGTTTCTCCCGCAGCAGCGGCCACACGTTCAGCGACGGGGTGCTGGCCAGGTTGTACAGCAGGCTCACGTCCAGGTCGCCGTCGTCCAGCCACTGCTGCAGGTGACCGGAGTAGGCGGTGAGCAGCCGCAACTCGATACCCGGATGCTCCCGCCGCACCGCGGTGACCAGGGGCTCGGCCAGCAGCTCGGCGGTGCTCTCCAGCAGGCCCACCGTGACCAGGCCGGCCACGGTACCCGGGACGGGAGCCAGCTCGGCCCGGGCGCGGTCAAGCTCCGTGAGCGCCCGCCGAGCCCGCTCGGTCAGGCTCAGCCCGGCCGCCGTCGGCCGCATGCCGTGCCGGGTCCGTTCGAACAGCGCGACGCCGAGCTCTTGCTCAAGCGACCGGATCTGCCGGGTGACCGCGGGCTGGACCAGGTGCAGCAGCTCGCCGGCCCGGGTCACACTGCCGGTCTCGACCACCGTGACCAGCGCCTTCAGCTGCTTCACGTCCACGTTGCCTCCCGTGCCATCCCATCGCGGCATGCTGATATGCCGAAACACTATTTTACTGACACTGCTATGACCGTCCATGATGTCAAGTAGCCGAGATACCCGGGCGGATGCCCCGGGAGCCGCCGTAAGACCGTAGGAGGAGACCACGTGGACGAACTGAGCCAGGAAGAGTCCGCCGTGGTCGACCTGGTGCACGAGTGGGTGGACCGCGAGGTGCGGCCGGCGGCCCGCGAACTCGAGCACGACAACACCTACCCGGCCAAGCTCATCGACCAGATGAAGGAGATGGGCATCTTCGGGCTGGCGATCCCGGAACCCTGGGGCGAGGCCCAGGTATCCGCGCAGTGCTACGCCGCGGTCACCGAGGAACTCGCCCGCGGCTGGATGAGCCTGGCCGGGGCCATGGGCGGCCACACCGTGGTGGCCAAGCTGCTCCTCGCCTACGGCACGCAAGAGCAGAAAGACACCTGGCTTCCGAAAATGGCGACCGGGCAGGTGCGCGCGGCCATGGCGCTGACCGAGCCCGGCGGCGGCTCGGACCTGCAGGCGATGCGGACCACCGCCCGCCGCGACGGGGACCAGTACGTGGTCAACGGGACGAAGACCTGGATCACCAACGCGCGCCGCTCGCAGCTGATCGCCCTGCTGTGCAAGACCGACCCGTCCGCCGACCCGCCGCATAAGGGCGTCAGCATCCTGCTGGCGGAACACGGCCCGGGCTTCACGGTCAGCCGGGACCTGCCCAAGCTCGGCTACAAGGGCGTGGAAAGCTGCGAGCTGGCCTTCGACGACTACCGCGTCCCGGCCGCTCATCTGCTCGGCGGAACCGAAGGCCACGGGTTCGCGCAAATGATGCGCGGCCTGGAAATCGGCCGGATCCAGGTCGCCAGCCGCGCCCTCGGCGTCGCCCGCGCCGCCCTGGAAGACTCGCTGCGCTACGCCCAGCAGCGCGAGTCGTTCGGCCAGCCCATCTGGCAGCATCAGTCGGTCGGCAACTACCTGGCCGACATGGCCACCAAGCTGGAAGCGGCCCGCCAGCTCACCCGCTACGCCGCCCGCCGCTACGACTCGGGAGAACGCTCCGACCTGGAAGCCGGGATGGCCAAGCTGTTCGCCTCGGAAACCGCGATGGAGATCGCGCTCAACGCCGTCCGCATCCACGGCGGCTACGGCTACTCCACCGAATTCGACGTCGAACGGTACTTCCGCGACGCGCCGCTGATGATCGTGGGCGAAGGCACCAACGAGATCCAGCGCAACATCATCGCCCGGCAGCTCATCAAGCGCCACCGCGTCTCCCCGTGACCCGCGAACCCGCGTCTGGAAGGAGTGTCAGCGTGCGGCATCCGCTGGACGGGATCACCGTCGTCTCCCTGGAGCAGGCCGTGGCCGCGCCGTTCGCGACCCGGCAGCTCGCCGATCTCGGGGCCCGTGTCATCAAGATCGAGCGGCCCGGCCCGGGCGACTTCGCCCGCGGGTACGACCACACCACGCGCGGCCAGTCCAGCTACTTCGCCTGGCTCAACCGGGGCAAGGAGAGCGTCCAGCTTGACGTCAAGGATCCTGATGACCGGGACCTGCTGCTGCGGCTTATCGACGGCGCCGACGTGTTCGTGCAGAACCTGGCGCCCGGCGCGGCCGACCGTCTCGGGCTCGGGTCCACGGCGCTGCGCTCGGGCCGGCACCGACTCGTCTACTGCTCGGTCTCCGGTTACGGGCCCGACGGCCCGTACCGCCTGAAGAAGGCCTACGACCTGCTCGTGCAGTGCGAGACCGGGCTGGTGATGGCGACCGGCACCGAAGAAGCCCCGGCCAAGGCCGGGATTTCCGTCGCCGACATCGCCGCCGGCATGTACGCCTACAGCGGCATCCTCACCGCGCTCTACGACCGGGAGCGCACCGGCCAGGGCACCGACCTGCACGTGGCGATGATCGACGCGCTGGCCGAGTGGATGACCCAGCCCGCTTACTTCTCCCACTACGGGCAGGAACCGCCGCGCAGAACCGGGACGAGGCATCCCTCCATCTCGCCCTACGGCCCGTTCAGCGTGCGCGACGGAGCCGTCTTCATCGGCATCCAGAACGAAAGGGAGTGGCTCGCATTCTGCCGTGACATCCTGCGGCGGGCCGACCTGGCCGCGGACCCTCGGTTCGCGTCCAATACCGACCGGGTCGCGCACAACGACGCGCTCACGGAGATCATCGAAGACGCCCTCTCCGGCTCTGACGCGGAGGAGGTAAGCCAGGCGCTGGACGCGGTCGGGATCGCCAACGCCCGGCTGCGCACGCCGCAAGAGCTGGTCCGGCACCCGCAGCTGCGCGCCCGCGGCCGGTGGCGGACGGTCCGCACTCCCGGCGGCGAGATCGACGCGCTGCTGCCACCGGTCCAGCTCGCCGGGCAGGCACCCGTCATGGGAGCGGTCCCCGCGCTCGGCGAGCACACCGAGGCGATCCGCGCGGAATTCGGTACTGTTCCCGGGGACACCGCCGCGGAGCACAGACGATGAGCGGAGCAGAGACGGTGAGCGAGGTCATCGAGCGGACGGAGATCCTGGTCCCCGGCCCGGCGCAGGCGCTCGGTGGGCTGCTCGACGTGCCCGTGCCCGACCTTGCCGCCGGGGCGGGCCTGCCCCTGCTGTGGCACTGGGTCTACCTGCTCGACCGGCCCGCGCAGGCCGACCTGGGCCCGGACGGCCACCCCGTCCGCGGCACCGTCCCCGCACCCCCGGAACCGGGCCTGCGCCGGATGTGGGCCGGAGGCCGGATCCGCGCCCGCGGGACACTGCGCTGCGGCGAGCCCGCCACCAGGCGCAGCCGCGTCCTGTCCGTCCAGCACAAGCAGGGCCGCTCCGGCCCGCTCACCTTCGTCACCGTCCAGCACCACATCCGGCAGCGCGGGCACGTCGTCATCGACGAGGAACAAGACCTCGTCTACCGCCCGGCGCCCGCCCCCGCACCGCCCCAGGCAGCCGCGGCCGAAGACGGCCCGCTGATCCCGCCCGGCCACGGCGAACGCCCGGTTGAGGTAACCCCCGTCCTGCTGTTCCGCTTCTCCGCCCTCACCTACAACGCGCACCGCATCCACTACGACCGCGACTACGCCCGCGACACCGAGGGCTACCCCGGCCTGCTCACCCACGGCCCCCTCCAGGCCCTGGCCATGGCCGAGGCCGCCCGCGCGGCCGGCTACCCGGGCGGCGCGGACGCAGCAGACCTGGTCTTCGACTACCGGCTGCTCGCCCCGCTGTTCGACCATCAGGGCCTGGTGGTCAGCGCCGTCCGGGAGGGCGACACGGTCAGCACCGCCGTGCGGGACAACTACGGGCGCCAGACAGCCTCAGGAACGCTGCTAACCAGCCCGTGACCAGCTCCCCCGCCGACCCGGGACTCCGGCCGGTCCTGACGAGGAGGTCGCCGGGGAGCTCGAGCGGTCCGCCGGCCGTGCCCGTGGTCGCGGCGGCTGGGCCAGCAGCGCCCTGCGCGGACGCCGATCTCGTACTGGTGCCCGTCCCGGCGCAGGCTGATCCCGAACCCGTGCTGAAGCGTGTCCGCGCGCTGGCCTGACCAGCCGGGCCGTCACGCGGCGGAGCCGTCAGACCGCCGGATGACCGACTTGCCGCAGGACCGCCGAGCCCAGCCACTGGGCGGCGAGCAAGGCTAGTTCAACCTGCAGGCGGTCCTCGCCGACGGGACGGCCGAGGCTCTCCTCCGCCTTGCCTATCCGGTACCGGACGGTGTTCTTGTGCAGTGTCAGCCGTTCCGCGGTGGCCACGAAACTGCCGTTCTCGTGCAGGAAGACACGGAGCGTATCGCGCAGCAGGGCGTGGTGGGCGTCGCCGTCCGCAAGCGATCCGAGGGTCTCGATGACCCAGGCCCGGACAAGTTCCGTCGAGCCCGACATCAGGGCCAGCGGCGCGACGTCGGCGAACCTGGTCACCGGCAGCCCTGACCCGCCTGCCGCCAGCGCGACGGCCTGCGCGCCCAGGGCCTGCTCGTGGGTGCGGCGGAAGCCGGAGACGCCGGAGCCGGGCTCGCCGAGGGCGAACCGGATCCCCGATCCGGCGCCGAGCGCGGACGGGCTAACCGTCTGAGCGGGCAAGGCATCCTTGGCGCCGAGCGGCAGCCAGGCCCACGCGCTCGATTCGTCTTGCGGCAGGAAGACCGGCCTGCCCCCAAGGCCCGCCCGGCGGGCCAGCTCCGCGGTCGCCTGCTCCAGCCCGCCAAGGACGCCATCGCCTGACGTCGCCTTGTCGGTCCAGCAGACCACGCCGACGTGGTACTGCCGGAGCCGGTAGCCCAGGATGGCCTCGGAGGAATCCACGTCAACCCGCTCGCCGCGCAGCAGCGCCTGGACCCGGGCGGTCCGGGCCACGCCGAGGTTACGCAGCCAGCCCTCCTTCTCGGCTTCGTAGGCGGACAGCAGTTCCTCTGACACCTTGTCGATATAGGCCGAGGTGATCTCGGCGATGCGCAGGCCAGCCGCGCTGACGATCGACGCGTTATCGGTGCCGCGCCCGAGTTCCTCCAGACACCAGTCCTGGAACCGGGCCGCCCCGATGCGGTAGGCGCGCAGCAACGCCGATGCGGGCACACCGCGCTGGGCCAGTCGGCGGGCGTATTCCTGCGCCGCCGCCGGGGCGTGTACGTTCTCCAGCTCGATGCCGTGCTGGATGATGTGCAGGACGGTCGCGACGTTTTCCCCGACACTGGCTTCCAGCAGCGTAAGGAGCCGCTTATCGCCCCGCAGCTGCGGGATTTGCCGGACGATCAGACCATAGATATCGGCGGACATCTCCGCGGTGCGGGGCGTGAGTGAACCGGAAACCTCCGCCGCGCTCTGCACGACAGGTGCGCTTGACCGGTCCATCGGGGAATAGTACGCCGCTGCTCCGCGGCTGCCCAGCCTGTCCGCCGCCGGCACACCTGCCAGAAGCCCGGCGTGTCATCGCGGACGCAGCTCAGGCGGAAGATCTCCCGGTAAGGGACAGGCATGGTGCCGGAAGTCGGCTGCGCGTCCGGCGAAGACCTGAGAGCTCCCTAGACCGCGTTGCGCAGTTCCGCGAGTGATTCCGCGCCACCGAGGTGGCGGAGCTGGATCCCGGTCGTGATCTGGGAGAACCCGTAGATCAGGCTGTAGAGGCCGAACAGCAGGGCCAGGGTGAGCGCGCCGACGCCGGGCCGGGCGAACAGCAGCAGGCCGAACACGAACGACACCGCGCCGGACAGCAGGAACAGTGTGCGGGTCCCCGCGCTCTCTCCGCTGCGGAAACCGGCGAAGAACTCGGCCACGCCCCCGGCCAGGGCCCACGCCGCCACCACGATGACCAGAACGAACGCGGTAGGCGCGGGCCAGGCCAGCGCGAACACCCCGGCCACCACGTCGATCATCCCGACCAGCAGGTGCCCGAGGACCGGCCCGGCGTGCCCGCTGTTGAAGGCCCGCACGGCCTGCAGCCCGGCGTCGGCGAACGCGTAGACCGCGAACAAGACGACCAGCGCCAGAATCGTGACACCGGGCCAGGCGATGGCCACAATCCCGACCACGACGGCCAGCACCCCGAGCAGAATCAGTGAATTGGACCTGGACTTAAGCATGCCGGCATCCCTTTGCTATCGGAGGTTCTCACAGGCGAGTTCGACCAGCTCGTCTCCGCTGCTCATTGTCAGGCGGGCGATCCGGCTGGTCGTCGTTCTCCGGTGTCAAGCCTGCCGCCGGGCGTTGGTACGGCGGCACAACCATCGTGCCGGCGGCCCAGGGAATCGTCACATCCTCGTGCCGGCGGCACGTTATCCGCCGGTGCACCCCGGCCTACCGTCAGGGAGCACACCGCGAAAGGGGGCGGACTGAGCATCATGGAATTCGACGTCCTGATCGAGATCCCCCGGGGCAGCCGGAACAAGTACGAGGTCGACCACGAGAGCGGCCTGATCCGGCTGGACCGCACGCTGTTCACCTCGACGCAGTACCCGGCCGACTACGGATTCGTGCGGGACACCCTGGGCGAGGACGGCGACCCGCTCGATGCCCTGGTGCTCGTGCTGGAACCGACGTTTCCCGGCTGCCTGATCCGCAGCCGCACGATCGGCATGTTCCGGATGACCGATGAGAAGGGCGGTGACGACAAGATCCTCTGCGTGCCCGCCGGCGACCCGCGCCAGGAACACCTGCGCGACATCCACCACCTGCCGCAGTTCGACCGGATGGAGATCGAGCACTTCTTCCTGATCTACAAGGAACTGGAGCCGGGCAAGAGCGTCGGGGGCACGTCCTGGGCCGACCGCGCCGCCGCCGAGGCCGAGATCGAAGCCTCCCGGCTCCGCCTGCGCGACACGCCGGGGCCAGCGTCAGGCTGAGGCGCCGACGCCCGCGACCGGCCCTGGTTCGGCGGGAGGCGCCGCCTTCGCGCTGCGCGCGGAAGAGCGCGGAAAAAAAACTTGCTTGGCATAGTTAGCGCTTGGTATAGTTAGCAACGTCGGTCTCGCTCCCGGGGCCGGCCGCGCCAAGAGAAAGCAGAGACAATGCCCAGCCACTCCCCGCAGGACGTCCAGGAAGAGCTCCTGAACGTGATCCGCACCAGCCAGGAGACCGTCGTTGAGGCGGTCAAGACCTGGGTCGACACCGTCAAGGCGGTGACGCCGAAGGTGCCTTCGGTGCCGTTCACCGAGAAGCTGCCCAAGCCGCAGGACGTCGTGGCGAGCGCGTACGACTTCGCCGAGAAGCTGCTCTCCAGCCAGCGCCGGTTCGCCGAGGAGCTGGTGCAGGCGACGGCCCCGCTGCGGCCGGGCAGCGGCGCGCAGGAGGAGCCGGCCGCGGACGCCAAGTAAGGATCCGCGTCACCAGCTATGCAGTCCGTGCCACGCCCGCAATCCCGGCGGGCGACCGAAGCAGTACGCGGCAGCACCGAGCTCCGGTGCTGCCGCGTACTATAATGAGCGGTACTGAGGAGGTACCGTGACGGACTCGTGGAAGACGCAGCGGGAGGCGCTCGGTGCCTTCATCCGCACCCGGCGCCAGATGGCCAACCTTTCGCTCCGCCAGCTGGCCGAGCTGACCAGCCTGTCGAACCCGTACCTGAGCCAGGTCGAGCGGGGGCTGCACGAGCCGTCGGTGCGCGTGCTCAAGGCGATCTCCGATGCGCTGAACCTGTCCGCCGAGACGCTCCTGGCCCAGGCCGGCCTGGTCGATGCCGTGGCTGGCGGGACTGCCGACGCCGCCGGTGAAACAGACCAGGAAGAGCGGACCGAGGATGCGATCGCGGCCGACAAGCGGCTGAGCGACGACCAGAAGGCGGCGCTGATCGCGGTGTACCGCAGCATGGTCGACCGGTCATGACGCGGAGCCCGGTGGACGCCGCGGTCGGCGCCGGGGCGGACCCCGGCGAGCCTCCACTGGCTCTACCGGGACCCCACAGGGTCGGCTGCGCCTGCCCGCCGCGCGCTCACCCGCGCTGGCCCGGCAGCGGCAGGCCGGACAGCCCGGCCTGGATGCCGGCCGTGACGGAGTCGGGCGGCTGGTCGGCGTTGACCGCGACCAGGATGCCCCGTTCGGAGTAGTAGGGAACGAGCGCGCCCGTCGTCTCCGCGTACACCCGGAGCCGGTGCCGGATCACGTCGGCCTTGTCGTCGGTGCGGCCGCTGTGGCGGGCGCGGTCCAGCAGCCGCTGGGTCAGCACCGTCTCCGGCGCGTGCAGGTAGATCGCCGCGTGCAGGGTCACCCCGAGCCGGGCCGCGAGTTCGGCCGCGGCAATCCCCTGGGCCAGGGTCCGGGGGAAACCGTCGAGGATATATCCGCCCTGGGCCGCCGCCGCGGTGACCGCCGGGGTGAGCACGTCCAGCACGATCTGGTCGGGGACCAGGTCACCGCGGGCCTGATAGGCGGCGATCTCGCGGGCCAGGCGGCTCCCGGCCTGGGCCTCGGCCCGCAGCAGGTCGCCGGCGGCGATGTGCCGGGCGCCGGACCAGGCCGCCAGCCGCGCGCCCTGGGTGCCCTTGCCGGCGCCCGGCGGCGCGAGCAGCAGCAGCCTCACAGCCCGGTCAGCTCGGCCGGGATGACGATGTCGCGCTTCTGGATCTTGCCGGTCGCGCCCTTGGGCAGCGAGTCGGCGATCCACACGTACCGCGGGTACTTGTACGCCGCGACCTGACCCTTGACGTAGTCCCGCAGTTCCTCGGGGGTGGCGGCGGCGCCGGGCTTGAGGGTCACCGCGGCGGCGACCTCCTCCCCCAGGGCCTGGTGCGGCAGGCCGATGACGGCGGCCTCGGAGACGGCCGGGTGCTCGTAGAGGACTTCCTCGATCTCCCGCGGGTAGACGTTGTAGCCGCCGCGGATGATCAGGTCCTTCTTCCGGTCCACGATGTAGAAGTAACCGTCGGAGTCGATCCGGGCCAGGTCGCCGGTGTGGAACCAGCCGTCGCGGATCGCCTCGGCGGTGGCCTCGGGGCGCTGCCAGTAGCCCTTCATCACGTTCGGCCCGAGGATGACGATCTCGCCCACCTCCCCCTGCGGGACCTCGCGGTCTTCGCCGTCGACGACGCGCATCCGCACGTCCCGGATGGGCGTCCCGATCGAGCCGGGCTTGCGCTCCCGGCCGGGGTGGTTGAACGAGGCGACCGGCGAGGTTTCCGACAGGCCGTATCCCTCGAGCACCGGGACCCCGAACGCCTCGTCGAACCCGCGCAGCACCTCGACCGGCAGGGCCGCGCCGCCGGAGAGGCACATCCGCAGCGCGCTGGTGTCGTACTCCGCGCGGTCGGGCTGGTGCAGCAGGGCCACGTACATGGTCGGCACGCCTTCGAAGACGGTGACCCGGTGGCCGGCGATGATCCGCAGGGCGTGCGCGGCGTCGAACCGCGGCAGCAGGGTCAGGCAGGCTCCGGCCGCCACCGCCACGTTGAGCGCGACGGTCTGCCCGAACACGTGGAACAGCGGGAGCCCGCCGAAGATCACGTCGTCCGGGCCCGCTTGGACGATGTCGGCCCGCGAGACCTCGGTGTTGCTGATGAGGTTGCCGTGGGTGAGTTCCGCGCCCTTCGGGTGCCCGGTTGTGCCGGAGGTGTAGAGGATCACCGCGGTGTCCTCGTCGCTGGCGTCGGCGACCTGGTAGTCCGGGGTGACGGAGGCCAGCAGCTCGGGGAAGCCGGCCGCGTCGACGACGATGGTGTCCGCTCCGGCCTGCCCGGCGCCGGTGCGGGCGGGATCGGCGAAGGCGTGCCAGGCGAAGATCAGCCCGGCCCCGGAGTCGCCGAGGTAGTAGGCGACCTCCCGCGCCTTCAGCAGCGGGTTCATCGGGACGACGACGCCGCCGGCCCGCAGCACGCCGTAGTACACCACAGGGACCTCGGCCACGTTGGGCATCATGAGGCCGACCCGGTCGCCGGGCTTGAGGCCGCGCTCGTGCAGCAGCCCGGCCACCCGGGCGCTCGCCTCGTCCAGCGCCCGGTAGGTCATCGCTGCGTCGTCCACCCGCACGGCCACCCGTCCGGCGTGCACGCGGACGGTGTCCGTCAGGTTCCTGGCCAGGTTCGTCATCTGCTCATTGTCAGGCGGACGGTCCGGGTGGTCGTCGGTCCCCGGTGTCAAGCCTGCCGCCAGACTTTGGTACCCCGGCACAACCATCGTGCCGACGGGCCAGGGAACCGCCGCATCCTCGTGATTACGTGAAGGCTCCGATTCCGGTGATGGCGCGGCCGACGATGAGCGTCTGCATGGTCTCGGTGCCCTCGAAGGTGTGGATCGCTTCCAGGTCCACCATGTGCCGGATGACCTGGTAGTCGAGCAGGATGCCGTTGCCGCCCAGCATGTCGCGCGCCGTGGCGGCGATCCCGCGGGCCTTGCTGGTGTTGTGCATCTTGGCCAGCCCGGCCACGGTGGGGGTCAGCCGGCCAGCCTCGGCCAGGCGGCCGATCTGCACGCAGTACAGCTGCATCGCGGTGAGGTCGGCCAGCATCGATACCAGCCGCTGCTGGATGATCTGGAAGCTGGCCAGCGGCTCGCCGAACTGGCGCCGCTCCTGCGCGTAGCGCAGGGCGGCGTCGTAGGCGGCGGTGGCGTGGCCCAGCGCGGCCCAGGCGCAGGTGCTCCGGGTGGTGGCCAGGACCCGGCTGGTGTCCTTGAACGAGCGCGCCCCGGGCAGCCGGTTCGCGGCCGGCACGCGCACGTTCTCCAGGGTGATCTCGGCCTGCCAGACCGAGCGCAGCGACACCTTGCCCTCGATCACCTGGGCCTGGTAGCCCGGCGTTCCCTTCTCCACGACGAACCCGTTGACCTGGCCGTCCTCGGTATTCCTGGCCCACACGACGACCAGGTCGGCGACGCTCCCCAGGCCGATCCACCGTTTGCGGCCGTTCAGCACCCAGCCGTCGCCGTCCGGGCGGGCCGAGGTTTCCAGGGCGACCGAGTCCGAGCCGTGCTCCGGCTCGGTGAGCGCGAAGGCCCCCAGCTTGTCCATCCGGGCCATGTCGGGCAGCCAGCGCGCCTTCTGCTCCTCCGAGCCGCACATCGCGATCGACTCCATGGCCAGGCCCGCGTGCACGCCGAGGAACACGCCGAGGCTGCCGTCGCCGCGGTGCAGTTCCATCGTGACAAGCCCGCACGCCATCGGGCTCATCCCGGCGCACCCGTAGCCCTTGATGTCCTCGCCGACGATGCCGAGCTCGGGCAGCCGCTTGACCAGCGGCCAGCAGATCTCGGCCCGTTCCCAGTACGGGCCGACGACCGGCACGACCTCCTCGTCGACGAAC
>Ga0302314_10018343_pt1 | contig 11673 bp, 9 predicted proteins | sample III_Palsa_N2_3_FD_200533 | JGI IMG/M metagenome (GOLD analysis project Ga0302314, IMG submission 200533) | Peat permafrost microbial communities from Stordalen Mire near Abisko, Sweden - III_Palsa_N2_3 | ecosystem: Environmental > Terrestrial > Soil > Palsa > Peat permafrost | place: Sweden... | reverse complement strand
AGCCCGGCGTCCCGCTCGTAGGCATCGCGCTGCCTGCCGGCATCCTCCTGTGCCCGCCGACGGGAACGCTGGTCGGCAAGCTCAGCCGAAACCCCCAGCAGCACTTGCCAATCCGGTGCGGGAAGACCCAGCCGCCGGTACTCGAGGTCGTGCACCCAGCCGACCACCTCGCCGTCGGCCCGCTGGCGCAGGCGGGCGGCGCTGTAGGCGGCGTTGGACGCCACGTAGCGGTCCAGAATCACCACGTCGTGGGCACGACAGAGTTCACGGATCTCATCGGCTCCGCCGGCCCGATCCAGGGCGAACAGGGTCGCCATTGCATACACCGACGACGCCAGGTCGCCGTGTTGGCCGTGCAGCGCCTCGGCCGCCACATCGGCGGTCACCGACTGCCCGTATCGCGGGAAAGCCAGCGTGGCCACCGACCTGCCCGCAGCTTCGAACGCCGCGACCAGGCCCTGGGTGAGGGTCCGCTTGCCCGCGCCGTCGACGCCCTCGATAGCAATCAGCACGGCGCGAGCCTAGCCGCGCCGTGCTGATTGTGAAGCTGCAGTCACGCTCGATACCGAACGTGAGGTTGGGTTCTCCCCCGCAAGCGGGAGGTGCCCCCAGTTCGGCAACCGAAGCGATAACTCAGTAGCGGTAGTGGTCCGGCTTGTACGGGCCGTCGACGTCGACGCCGATGTACTCCGCCTGCTCCTTGGTGAGCTTGGTCAGCTCGCCGCCGAGCGCTTCCACGTGGATACGGGCCACCTTCTCGTCGAGGTGCTTGGGCAGCCGGTAGACCTCGTTGTCGTACTCGTCGTTCTTGGTCCACAGCTCGATCTGCGCGATGACCTGGTTAGAGAAGCTGTTGCTCATCACGAACGACGGGTGGCCGGTGGCGTTACCCAGGTTCAGCAGCCGCCCCTCGGACAGCAGGATGATCGACTTGCCGGTGTCCGGGAAGGTCCACAGGTCGACCTGCGGGCGGATGTTGACCTTGGTGGCGCCGGACTTCTCGAGCCGCGAGACCTGAATCTCGTTGTCGAAGTGGCCGATGTTGCCCAGGATCGCCTTGTCCTTCATCGCCTTAATGTGCTCGAGGGTGATGATGTCCTTATTGCCGGTGGTGGTGATGACGATGTCGGCCTCGCCTATCACGTCTTCCACCCGCTTGACGTCGTAGCCCTCCATCAGCGCCTGCAGGGCGTTGATCGGGTCGATCTCTGTGACGGTCACCCGCGCGCCCTGGCCGGCCAACGAGTCCACCGAGCCCTTGCCGACGTCGCCGTAGCCGCAGATCAACACCTTCTTGCCACCGATGAGAACGTCGGTGCCGCGGTTGATGCCGTCGATCAGTGAGTGCCGGCAGCCGTACTTGTTGTCGAACTTGGACTTGGTCACCGAGTCGTTGACGTTGATCGCCGGGAACGCCAAATCACCGGCGGCGGCGAACTGGTATAGCCGCAGCACGCCGGTGGTGGTCTCCTCGGACACGCCCTTGATCGCCGCAGAGATCTTGGTCCACTTGTTCTTGTCGGCTTCCAAGCTCTTGCGGAGCAGGCTCAGAAACACCCGGTGCTCGTCGGAATCGTCCTCTTCGTCGGGCGGCACCACGCCGGCCTTCTCGAACTGCGCGCCACGCAGCACCAGCATGGTGGCGTCGCCACCGTCGTCCAGGATCAGGTTGGTCGGCTCGCCCGGCCAGGTCAGAACCTGCTCAGCGGCCCACCAGTACTCGTCCAGCGTCTCACCTTTCCAGGCGAACACCGGGACACCTTTCGGGTTCTCGGGGGTGCCGTGCGGGCCGACAACGACCGCGGCGGCGGCGTGGTCCTGGGTGGAGAAGATGTTGCACGACGCCCAGCGGACCTCGGCGCCCAGCGCAACGAGGGTCTCGATCAGCACCGCGGTCTGGACGGTCATGTGCAGCGAACCCGAGACACGGGCGCCTTTGAGCGGCTGGACATCGTGATATTCACGACGCAGCGACATCAGGCCCGGCATTTCCTGCTCGGAGAGCTCGATGTCGCGGCGACCGTATTCGGCCAGCGACAGGTCGGCCACCTTGAAGTCGAGCCCGTTCACGACGTCAGCTGTCAGCTTTGTTTCGGTCGTCGTCATCTACTACACCATTCCTCTGGTCAACTATTTAGCTTGGTTACATATTAGTCGCGCCGCGCTCGCAGCTGCGACCCAGGTTCGGTCGTTCCCACGCCAGCTTATTGGTCGACTGCCCCGCGGTCGGCGGTGGGACCGCCACCAGCCCACCGTTCCGCATCGTTGACAAGCTCCCCGTAGCGCTCGGCGGCCGGGGTCATCAGTCGCGCGAGGTCGGCGGCGACGTCGTGGTCAGCCTCCGGCGGCATCGACACGTAGCTCATCGCCAGCCGGACGATGGCGCGCGCCAGCATGCCGGCGTCCTCCTCGCTGGCACGCACCCAGCTGTTCATGAACGACGAGGTCAGCCGGGCCGAGCAATGCGTGATGATCGGACCGCTGTCGGTGGTGATGATCTGTAGCAGGTCGGGCTTGGCCACGCCGCTGAGCAGCGAGATCACCAGCGGATCGGCCGCCGACTCGGTGAAGAACGCCCGAAACCCCTGCAGAAACGCCGCGTGCACGTCGCCCACGTTGGCGTAGATGGCGTCTTCGACGGCGTTGACCAGGCGATCGGCCAGCCGCAGCGCGTAACCCTTGGCCAGGCCCTGCCGCGAGCCGAATTCGTTGTAGATGGTCTGCCGGCTGATGCCTGCGACTCGGGCCACGTCGGCCAGCGTGATGGCCGACCAGTCGCGGCTGCCCAACAGCTCACGCATGGCGTCGAGGACGGAGTCACGCAGAAGGGCCCTCGACGCCTCGGCGTAGGGGACCCTTCTCACATGCGCGACAGTAGTTGGGAAGCTCACGACCGTGCGACTTCGACCATCTCGAAGTCGGATTTCGCCGCTCCGCAGTCCGGGCAGCTCCAGTCGTCGGGAATGTCGTCCCACCGGGTGCCGGGCGCGATGCCGTCTTCCGGCCAGCCCTTGGCTTCGTCGTACTCGAAGCCGCACTGCACACACACGAACATCTTGTAGTCGCTCATTTTTGTTACCTCCATCAGGCGGGACAGCTCCACCCCTCAAGGAGCTGTCCTCAGCGGATATTTGTCGGAAAGCTTTGTCGCACAGCACGTGCCGCGCTAGGCGGTCGTCACGCCGCGGCGGCGTAGCGGGCCATGATCTGCTTCCGCAGGCGTGGCTGCACGTTGACCTGGGTGATGTCGCCGTCGTAGTGCTCGATCACCCGGTGGTCCATCAACTTGCGCCACAGCGGCGGAACGTACGTCAGCCCGATCAGCGCCGCGTAGCCGCTCGGCAGGTTCGGCGACCCGTCCATGCTGCGCAGTGTCTGGTAGCGACGGGTCGGGTTGGCGTGATGGTCGCTGTGCCGCTGCAGGTGGTAGAGGAACAGGTTGGTGACGATGTGGTCGGAGTTCCAGCTGTGCTCGGGTGTGCAGCGCTCGTAGCGGCCGTTGTCGTTCTTGCGTCGCAGCAGTCCGTAGTGCTCGAGGTAGTTCACCGACTCCAGCAGGCTGAAGCCGAAAATCGCCTGGACGATCAGGAACGGGATCAGCGCCGGGCCGAACACCGCGACCAGCACGGCCCACAGCACGACGGTCATCAGCCAGGCATTGAGCACGTCGTTGGACAGGTAGGTCTTCGGGTTCCACGGATTGCCGCCTTGCCGGCGTATCCGCTGAGCCTCCAACCGCACGGCAGAGCGCAGACTGCCGAAGACGCTGCGCGGCAAGAACTCCCAGAATGTCTCACCGAAGCGAGCCGATGCCGGGTCTTCGGGTGTCGCCACCCGGACATGGTGGCCGCGGTTGTGCTCGACGTAGAAGTGTCCGTAGCCGGTCTGCGCCAAGGTGATCTTGGACAGCCAGCGCTCCAGCGACTCCTTCTTGTGGCCCATCTCGTGCGCGGTGTTGATCCCGACTCCACCGAGCGTTCCGACCGACAGCGCCAGGCCGATCTTGGCCAGCCAGCTCAACCCTCCGTCATAACCGAGCCAGCTCAGGTTCGACGCGGTGAACAAATAGGCGCCGAGCACCAGGCTGAGGTACTGGAACGGGATGAACAGGTAAGTGCAGTAGCGGTAGTACTTGTCGTTCTCCAGCCACTTCATGGCTTCGTCGGGCGGATTCTGGCCGTCGGCGCCGAATCGCAGGTCGAGCGCCGGCAGCACGACATAGAGCAGGATCGGACCGATCCAGAACCACACTGGCGACGCGGCCTGCCAGCCGAGCTGGTTCATCGCCCACACGATCGGCAGGATCGCCAGCAGCAGCGTCGGGACGATGAGTCCCATCAGCCACAGACCGCGCTTGCGGTCCTGCCACATCGTCGTGTCCTGCGTTGATTCGGCAGTCATGCCAACCTCCTTGTGATCCGTAGCACCCTTGAGATTGACAATATCTCGCTGAGCGTCGGTTGTCTAGACATGGGTGGCATGTTTGTAAACTAGGTAGGCGGGAGGGCTGCCGCCTCGCGTCTGGCCATCACCGAGTGCCGGCGGCCGTAGGCCAGGTAGATGGCGATGCCGATGACCATCCACACCAGGAACCGGACCCAGGTGATGACGGTGAGGTTGACCATCAGCCAGACACACGCGCACACCGAGGCGATCGGGAGCAGCGGCACCAAGGGCGCGCGGAATCCACGCGGCAGGTCTGGGCGGGTACGACGCAAGACGATGACGCCGGCAGACACCAGTAAGAAGGCGAACAGGGTGCCGACGTTCACCATCTCTTCCAGCTTGTCCGTCGGGAACGCCGAGGCGGTCACCGCGACCAGCGCGGCAACCAGCGTGGTGATGCGCACCGGGGTGCCGTGCGATCCGGTCTTGGCCAATCGGCGTGGCAACAGCCCGTCGCGCGCCATCGCGAACAGCACCCGGCAGCCGCCGAGCAGCAGCACCATCACCACGGTGGTCAGGCCGGCGAGCGCGCCGATTGAGATGATCCCGGAAGCCCAGTGCACGCCGTTGACCGCGAACGCGGTGGCCAGGTTCGCGTGATGGCCGTCCGGGGTGCTCTTCAGCGCGGTGTACGGAACCATCCCGGACAGCACGACCGACACCGCCACGTAGAGCACGGTCACGATGCCCAGCGTCGCCAGGATGCCCCGCGGGACATCGCGCTGCGGGTTCTTGGTCTCCTCGGCCATGGTGGCCACGATGTCGAAGCCGATGAACGCGAAGAACACGATCGACGCGCCCGCCAGCACCCCGTACCAGCCGTAGTGGCTGCTGTGCGCACCGGTGAGCAGCGACAACAACGACTGGTCGGCCCCGGAGCCGGACTGATCGGTCTCGGGCGGCGGAATGAACGGGGTGTAGTTCGCGGCTTTGACGTAGAAGGCGCCGACGACGATCACCAGCAGCACCACCAGCACTTTGACCGTGGTGACCACGATGGAGAACTGTGACGACAGCTTGGTGCCCCACGCCAGCAGGGCTGCCACCAGCGCAACGATCAGCACCGCACCCCAGTCCAGTGTCACCGAGCCGAACCTGACTGTGGCGCTGGGAAATCCGAATACGGTGCCGAGGTAGCTCGACCACCCTTTGGCGACGACCGCGCCGCCGATCGCGAGCTCCAGTACGAGGTTCCAGCCGATGGTCCAGGCCAGGAACTCACCGAAGGTGGCGTAGGAGAACGTGTACGCGCTTCCCGCCACCGGCAGCATCGACGCGAATTCGGCATAACACAGCGCCGCGAGCCCGCAGGTGGTCGCCGCGATGAGGAACGAGATCCAGATCGCGGGTCCGGTGATGTCGCCCGCGGTCGATGCGGTGACGGTGAAGATGCCGGCTCCGATCACCACCGACACACCGAATACGCAGAGATGCCACCAGCTCAGCTCTTTCCGCAGCTGGGTATCCGGCTCGTCGGTGTCGGCAATCGACTGTTCAATTGATTTCGTGCGCCAGCGCCCGGCCATATACCCGGACCATACCTAGTACGGTGGCCAGATGGGTGGGGAGCGCAGTCGTAAGCATGCTGTCGTGATCGGTGCGAGCCTTGCCGGGCTGTGCGCGGCCCGGGTGCTGTCCGAGTTCTACGGTCGCGTCACAGTGTTCGAGCGAGACGAACTCCCGAGCACGCCGAGCAACCGCACCGCCGTCCCACAGGGCCGTCACGTGCACCTGCTGATGGCCCGCGGTGCGATGGAGTTCGACGGGCTGTTCCCCGGTCTGCTCGACGACATGGTGGCCGCCGGTGTTCCCATCCTGGAGAACCGGCCGGACTGCATCTACTTCGGCGCTGCCGGACATGTGCTGGGCACCGGGCACACGCTGCGCGACGAGTTCACCGCGTATGTGCCCAGCCGCCCGCAGCTGGAATGGCAGATACGGCAACGGGTTTACCAGATTCCCAACGTCGAGATCCAGCGTCGTTCGGTAGCCCAGCCGCGGTTCGACGTCGACGCGCAGCGGGTCACCGGGGTGTACCTCGACAGCGAAAACGATGAGCCTGACTTCGTCGTCGCCGACCTGGTGGTCGACGCGGCCGGTCGCGGCACCAGGTTGCCGGTCTGGCTGGAGCAGTGGGGCTTTGAGCGCCCGCCGGAGAAGACCGTCGAGGTCGGCATCGGCTATGCGTCACACCAACTTCGGTTGCCGGAGGGGGCGGTGCGCGAGCGGGTGATCGTGGCGGGCGCGTCCCGTCAGCAACCGCTCGGGCTGGGACTGCTCGGTTACGAGGACGGCACGTGGACGCTGACCACCTTCGGCGTCGGCAAAGTCAAGCCTCCACAAACCTTTGCCGAGATGCTTGCGCTCGCCAAAAAGATTCTGCCCGAACGTATCTCGACTGCATTAGACCTGGCTGAGCCGGTCGGCGAGGCGGCCTTCCACCGCTACCCCACCAGCCGGTGGCGCCGCTACCACAAGCTGGACCGGTTTCCGGCCGGGATTCTGCCGCTTGGTGACGCGGTGGCCAGCTTCGATCCCACCTACGGGCAGGGCATGACGATGACCTCGCTGCAGGCCGGTCATCTGCGCCGGGCGCTGGCCAACGAGTCGGACGAGGACATTGCTCGCGAGGTGAATATCGCTACGTCCAAGACCACCTATCCGGTGTGGATGATGACCGCGATCGGCGACTTCGCCTTCCACCACGCGACCGGCCACCAACCGCGCTGGTACCGCCCGGTGGGCAGTCTGTTCGACCAGTTTCTCGGCGCGGCCGAGACCGATCCCGTTCTCGCCGAATGGTTTCTGCGCAGGTTCTCGTTGCTGGACAGCCTCTACATGGTGCCGTCAGCGGGCCTGGTCGGTCGCACGGTCAGGCACAACGTGCGGTTGTGGCTCGCGGAGCGCCGCTCGGCCCGGGCCCAACGCCACGGCGCGCTGGCGTCCCGCTAGTCAGAGGCCGACGGTAGCCCGGAAGATCTTCGTCGGTTCGTGGGCGATCAGCCGGATCGGGCCGTCGTCAGCGGCCACCCAGGCTGCCGCGCCACGGGTCAGCGTCAGCATCCCGGACTTGCCGCAGACGGCCGTCGACCCCTCGATGCACAACAGGATCTGTGGACCGTCGTGGCGCGACGGCGCGTCGACTTCGTGGCCCACATGGTCGGCGTCGAGGGTCAGCAGTGCCGCGGCGAATTCCTCAGTGGGCGTGTCGTAGACGAGTCCCAGACCATCGGGATGCGTCTGGGCCCGCAGCTGGGACTCGGTGGTCGGGGTGAAGTTCAGCACCCGCAGCAGTTCGGGCACGTCGACGTGTTTGGGGGTCAAGCCACCCCGTAACACGTTGTCGGAGTTGGCCATCACCTCCATACCGACTCCGCGCAGATAGGCGTGCAGATTGCCGGCCGCCAAGAAGATGCCCTCGCCTGGTCCCAGCGTTATCCGGTTGAGCAGCAACGCGGCGAGCACGCCGGCGTCGCCCGGGTATCGCTCACCCAGCTCCAGCACTGTTTTGGCCTCGGCCTCGAATTTCGTTGCGGCAGCGCTGACGTACTGGATCGCACCGTCCAGCACCGCGGATACCAGCACGTCGATGTCGGGCTGCGGCGCGGTGATCCAGGTGGTGAACAACGCCCGCAGGCCGTCGGCGTCGGACTGGTCGTCCAACAGGTCGATGTAGGGGTCCAGATCGGACACCGCCAGCGCGCGCAGCAGTTCGATGGTCTGGGCGACGGGACGGAATCCCGCAAGCGCCTCGAATTGATGCAACGCCACCAACAGCTCGGGCTTGTGGCTGGAGTCGCGATAGTTGCGCACCGGCGAAGTAACGGGAATTCCGCGCCGTTCCTCGCGCTGGTAGCCCTCGGCGGCTTGTGCGGCGCTGGGATGCGCCTGCAGCGACAACGGTTCGTCAGCCGCCAGCACTTTCAATAGGAACGGCAGGGCGTCGCCGAACCGGGCGCGAGCGGCCGGGCCGAGCTGACCATCGGGGTCGTCGACCAGCGCCTGCAGCAACGAGACTTCGCCGCCCGGCTCTTCCAGGAAGGCCGGATCACCCGGATTGGCACCCAGCCACAGCTCGGCTTCGGGGTGGGCGGCGGGCACGGGGCGACCAGTGAACTCCGCGATGGCGGTCCGTGACCCCCACGCGTACGTCCGTATCGCTCCCCGCAGCAATTGCACTTGCATTACCTCAGAACCAGTTATCCCCGTACCAGCCGCAAATAAACCGCCGCCATCTCCAGCCGGACCGCCAACGTAGCCAGCTGCTGCTCGGCCCGACCCGCACTGGCCAGGGCCCGGCGCCCGTCCGGCAGATCCGGCACGTCCTCGGCGCCGACGATGGTGACGTCGTCGAACGCGGCGACCCGCGATCCGACGACCGCGCGCTCGGCTGCCAATGTCAACGCCAGCACCCGCAGGCGCTCGGCGATCGGCCCGTCGAGTTCCTCGTCGTGAAACAAGGCCTCCGTCGGGTCGACGAACCCCGATCCGGCTCCCGCCCGCAGCGCCGTCAGTGCGTCCGCCAAGCCGGCGGCAGCAGCCACCTCGTGGGCGATCCGCAGCAGGACTCCACAGCCGTGCCGGGCCAGCGTCAGCGTCGCGGCACAGTCACCGGCCAGCACAACACGGCGCCGCGACATGCGATCGACCAGCGTCTTGGCCGGATTGGTGAAGACTTCGCGACTGGCGCTGTTGCGCAACGCCTCCGCGTCCAGCTCGTCAGCCAGCGCCGCCAAGTCCATCTGCAACCGGGGATCGATGGTTTGCAGAACAGCCAGCCCGACGGCCAGGTATCGGCACAGACCGAAGTCGCCGCCGACCGACAGCCTGGGCTCCAACACCGCCGCCCGGCCAGCGGTGGCGTCTCGCAGCGGGCCGTCGTAGGGCGCCGAGATCACCACACGTGCACCGCGACGCACTCCACTCGCGGCGGCGCCGACCAGTGCCGGGTCGCCGGAGTCCTCGCCGGCCACGATCAGCACGTCCAGCGCACCGATCCATGGCGGCGCCTCGGCAGCGATCACGATCGGGGCGGGCACCGAGCCGCCTGACGTCGCGGCCAGCATGGTGCCTGCGGTCTCGGCGGGGCCGCGTCCGGCAACCCAGATCACGGTGCGGGGGCGGTCCTCTCCACGCACGGAGTCCAGCGCACCCTCGTCCAGCGCGGATGCGACCGCGCGTACCTGTGCGCCGGCCATCGACGCCGCCCGCAGCAGGCCGTCGCGATCGGCGGCGAGCAGGGCTTCGGTGTCGTCGAGGTCGATCGTGGCTTGTGCGGCGCTCACATGACGACCTCGGGTTGGCCGACCTGGTCCACCTGTCGCCGGATCACACCGGCAACCTGCTCGACGACGGCGTCCACGTCCTCGACGGACCGACCTTCCACGTTCAGTCGCAGCAGCGGCTCGGTGTTGGAGCTGCGCAGGTTGAACCAGCTGCCATCACCGATGTCGACAGTCACCCCGTCCAGGTGATCGATCGAGTGGATCCGGCTACCGAAGGACTTCAGCACCGCGTCGACGCATGATTCGGCATCGGCCACGGTGAAGTTGATCTCGCCGGAGGCCTCGTAGCGCTGGTAGTCGGCGGTCAGTTCGGACAGCGGGCGGTGCTGCTCGCCGAGGGCGGCCAGCACGTGCAGCGCCGCCAGCATCCCGGAGTCGGCGCCCCAGAAGTCCCGGAAGTAGTAGTGCGCCGAGTGCTCGCCGCCGAAGATCGCGCCGGTGTCGGCCATCAGCGCCTTGATATAGGAGTGCCCGACCCGCGACCGCACCGGCGTGCCGCCGCGCTCGACCACGAGCTCGGGCACCGCCCGCGACGTGATCAGGTTGTAGATCACCGTCGCGCCGATCTCGCGCTGCAGTTCGCGCGCAGCCACCAACGCAGTGACGGTCGACGGCGACACAGGCAGGCCGCGCTCGTCGATGACGAAACACCGGTCGGCGTCGCCGTCGAACGCCAGCCCGATATCGGCGCCGGTGTCGCGCACGAAAGCCTGCAAGTCGACGAGGTTGGCCGGATTCAGCGGGTTGGCTTCGTGGTTGGGGAACGAGCCGTCGAGCTCGAAGTACAACGGCAGTAGCGTGATCGAGTCGATCGCGCCGAGCACCGCAGGCGTGGTGTGGCCTGCCATCCCGTTACCCGCATCGACGGCGACCCGCAGCGGGCGCAGTTCGGAGATGTCGACCAACGAACGCAGAAAGTCGCCGTATTCGGCCAGCACGTCTTTGTCGACGATGGTTCCGTTGGACCCGTCGTAGGCGGGTATCCCGGCGATGATGTCGTCGCTGATGACGGTCAGCCCGGTCTCCGCGCCGACCGGCTTGGCGCCGGCCCGGCACATCTTGATGCCGTTGTAGGCGGCCGGGTTGTGGCTCGCGGTGAACATCGCACCGGGGCAGTCCAGGAGCCCGGAGGCGAAGTAGAGCTGATCGGTCGACGCGAGGCCGATGCGGACTACGTCGAGACCCTGACCGGTGACCCCGGTTGCGAAGGCCGCCGCCAGCGACGGCGAACTGTCCCGCATGTCGTAGCCGATGGCGACGCGCTGCGCGCCCTCGTCACGCATCAACCTGGCGAACGCCGCGCCGACCTCGGCGACGAACGACTCGTCGATTTCTGCACCGACCAGACCCCGCACGTCATACGCCTTGATCACACGGTGGACAGCCGCAGCGGGCCGAGACATCGAAGGCTCCTGACGACGACAATGATCTGAGTATCGTCAGCCTAGCCGGGCGACGGGGCGGACCGGCACGGTCCGCTGGGCAGCCGGGACGGGTCGCTAGTCGGCGGGGTCGGGCAGCACCCGAAGATGACCGCGGCGGCGTCCGGTGCCCGCCGGGCGCGCAGCGGCCGACGTGAGCACAGCTGCGGACGGCACTTCGGCCGGAGCGGCGCTGCACTGGCCGCCCGCCTCGTGGAATCCGGTGACCGGCGCAGCTCCGACAGCCACGCCGCGACCTTCTCGCACCGCTTCGGCGAGCGCGATCAGATCGTCCTCGTCGGGGTTGGTGGCGGACAGCGGGCCGGAGTGCCGGACGAGTTCCCAGCCTCGAGGCGCGGTGATGCGGCCGGCATGGTTGACACAGAGGTCCCATGAGTGCGGCTCGTGGGCAATCGCAAGCGGACCGATAACCGCCGTCGAATCCGAGTACACGAAGGTCAGCGTCGCCACCGCGTAATGCGGACACCCGGGTCGGCAACAGCGACGCGGAACGTTCACGA
>Ga0302314_10018342_pt1 | contig 11673 bp, 9 predicted proteins | sample III_Palsa_N2_3_FD_200533 | JGI IMG/M metagenome (GOLD analysis project Ga0302314, IMG submission 200533) | Peat permafrost microbial communities from Stordalen Mire near Abisko, Sweden - III_Palsa_N2_3 | ecosystem: Environmental > Terrestrial > Soil > Palsa > Peat permafrost | place: Sweden... | reverse complement strand
GCCAACGGCACGTCGGCGACGATGACGCTGTCGGTGTACGTCAACGGGACCAAGATCCAGCAGGACCAGCTCCCGGCGACGGCGGACTGGAACACCTGGGGTACGGTCACCGACAAGCTGACCCTGAACGCGGGCAGCAACACCATCGCCTACACGTTCACCAGCAGCGACAGCGGCAACGTCAACCTGGACAACATCACCGTCCAGGCCGCGAGCGGCAGCGCCACCCCGACGCCGACCGCGACCCCGACGCCGACCGCCACGCCCACCCCGACCGCGACGCCCACCGCGACGCCCACCCCGACGCCCACCGCGACCGGGACCACCCCGCCCGCCGGCGGCCAGACCTATGAGGCCGAGACCGCCTTCTCCACCGGCGGCCCCACCACCAGTACCGCCACCACCGGCTACACCGGCACCGGCTACCTGACCGGTTTCACCGCCCAGGGCGCCCAGGTCGCGATCACCGTGGACACCCCGTCCGCCGGGACCTACCCGGTGATCCTGCGCTACCTCAACTCCACCGGCAGCGCGCAGACCATCTCGCTCTACCTCAACGGCATCCGCAACGGCCAGCTGAGCCTCCCGGCCGGAAGCGGCTGGCTGACGTCCACCCAGAACGTCGCGCTGCGCTCCGGGCTGAACCTGGTCGGGTACCAGACCGCCTCGGGTGACAGTGGCAACGTCTCCATCGACAACGTCACCGTCACCGGCGGCCTGGCGCTGGCCACCCAGGGCGCGACCGTGCCCTACACCGAGTACACGGCGGCCAACGCGCAGACCAACGGCACCGTGCTGCCGGCCAGCACCACCTACCCGAGCATCCAGGCCGAGTCGACCGGCCGCCAGGCCGTCCAGCTCACCAGCACCGGCCAGTACGTCGAGTACACGCTGACCAAGCCGGCCAACTCGATCGTGGTCCGTTACTCCATCCCGGACAACTCCGACGGCTCCACCGCCACCGCGCCGCTGAACCTGTACGCCAACGGCACCCTGGTCCAGGCGCTCAACCTGACCACCGAGTACTCCTGGCTGTACGGCGGCGGCTACTACGACACGCACACGCCCAGCAGCGGCGCGGCGCACCACTTCTACGACGAGACCCGCGCGCTGATCGGCAACTGGCCGGCCGGCACCGTGCTGAAGCTGCAGAAGGACGCGGCCGACACCGCCGCCTCCTACACCATCGACCTGATCGACACCGAGCAGGTCGACCCGGCCTTCACCATGCCGGCCAACTACGTCCCGGTCACCAACTACGGGGTCACCCCCAACAGCGGCTCGGACGACACCTCCGCCATCAACAGCGCGCTCAGCGCCCTGTCCGGCACCGGCACCGGCCTGTGGTTCCCGGCCGGGACCTATGACATCTCCGGGCAGATCAGCCTGGACAACAACGCGGTGCGCGGCGCTGGGGAGTGGTACACCACCATCCAGTCCACCGCCGTCAACGGCTCCGGCGGCCTGTTCGCCACCGGCGGCACCAACCAGATCGCCGACCTGTCCATGTACGGCGACCAGACCTCACGCAACAACGACTCCGGCGCGGCCGGGATCGAGGGCAACTTCGGCAGCGGCTCGCTGATCTTCGACGTCTGGATCGAGCACACCAAGGTCGGCATCTGGACCGACTCCGGCAACGGCCTGTACGTCGTCGGCGCCCGGGTGCGTGACGTCTTCGCGGACGGCATCCACTTCAACGGCGGGACCACCGACTCGCAGGTCTCCCAGTCCACCGTCCGCAACACCGGGGACGACGAACTGGCCCTGGACTCCGAGGACGGCAACGTCACCGGCTCCACCCTCTCCTACAACACCGTCCAGTCGCCGATCCAGGCCAACGGCATTGGCATCTACGGCGGCGCGAACAACACCGTGGACAACAACAAGGTCAGCGACACCGTGGCGTTCGGCTCCGGCATCACCGTCAGCACGGCCTTCGGCGACGGCTTCAGCGGACCCACCACCGTCGCCAACAACCTGCTGACCCGCACCGGCTCCTACAACTCGAACTGGGGCTCCTCGCTGGGCGGTCTGTGGATCTACGCCAACACCGCCAACATCACCGAGCCGGTGAACGTCACCGGCAACACCATCGACAACAGCACCTATGACGCGGTGCTGCTCAGCTATGACATGCAGATCAGCAACCTGAGCCTGACCAACGACACCATCAACGGCGCGGGCGGCTACGGCATCAACGTGAACGACGTCACCGGCGGCCTGACCGCCACCGGCGTCACCGTCACCGGAGCGGCCTCCGGCGGCCTGAACGACACCAACGGCTACACCATCACCAGGGGCAGCGGCGACAGCGGCTTCTGACGATACGTCAATTAGATTCTGGGCCTCCCGCCTTGTGCTTGTGGCGGGGGGCCCAGTTCGTTGTCCGGCGGCGGATTCGGAAATCATGGCCGTTCCATTGGCCTGCCGGAAATTCTGACCCACAATCAAAGATGGTCTGTCACAGCTGACCGGCTTTGAGGGGGAGCATGGAGCATGCGTTTACCGCAGGAGTGATATTCGGAGTTGTCGTTCTCGTTTTCGTGGTGCTGGGACTCCTGCTGAGGGCAGTCGACGAGGACAGCGAGGGACCTGTCATCGTCGTCGGGACGGTGCTCGCGGCGGTGGGGTTCTTCATCCCGTGGTACTGGGTCTCGTTCTCGCCGCCGCATGGCTCCACGATCGTCAACGGCGGGGTGGTGAAGGCGTCCACCTTCACCGAGAGCGGGCTGTCCGTCTGGTCGAGCAGCGGCGGCAAGCTGCTCTGGCTGGGGATTTTCGCCTCGATCCCGATCGCGCTCTCCTACCTGCTCCCGTTCCTTGAGGCGGCCCGAGGCGCCATGAAGGTGCTGCACGCCGTGGCACATCTGATGGTGTCGCTGGCGCTGCTCGCATTCGTGTGGCTGACCCTGGCGTTCTGGAACTCGGGCTTCCGGGCCGACTTCGTCAACCAGACGGGCCGGACCCAGAGCGCCCTCGACGCCTCTCAGTACGTGAGTGGCCATATAGGCGTCGGGCTCTTCCTGCTGACGCTCGGCGTGATTATCGTCAGCGTGGTCCTGATCAAGGAGATACTCGCCCTGATCGGACTGGTGATCCTGGTGACCATCGGGCTGGCGATCTTCTACCGGCCCGGCCTCGGAAGCCTCTACCACGTGCTCGATTTCAGCAAGGGGCGGTATTTCTGACCGGCGGAGCCGACTGCCCGCTTGCGCCGATTGACTTGTACTGGTCACACTCTGGGGTGGTTGTCGACCGGGAGGAGCACTGTGTCCGTCTCTGCTGAGGAGTTCCGTCTGCCGTTGGCCGGCCTCACGGGCGGAGGGCGGCAGCCGGCCGGCCGCCCTCGCCCCGGCTTCCACAGCACCAGGCTCCTGGCCGGCTTCGTTCCGGTGGACGAGGCGATGCAGATCCTGCACGCCCAGGTCCCCGACCCGGTCCCGAGCGCGGTGGAACTCCGCGCCCTGGTGGAGGCACGCCACCACGCGGTCGCCCGGCGGCCCGCCTCCGACCCGGTCGACCCGGTCCGCACGGCGGATCGGACGGTGCTCGACGAGGTCGCGTCACGCCCCCAGGTCCACGCGGCCTTCGAGGGCCGGCGCTGGACGGTCGAGTGGGTCGACATGCGCCAGGTGATCGCCGTACAGAAGGAGATCATCACCGACGGGCTCGACGCCCGGGTGCGGGCCGCCGCGCAGAGCGCGGCCGCACTGCTGGAGCTGTGTCTCCCGGCCGAGCCGGACACCGCGGAGATCGCCTTCAACCTGGACCCCGACCGGCGGGGTATGACCCTGGTGTCGGCCAACTCCAACCTGAGACTGACCGGCATCGGGCGGCAACCGGGGGCTGTGGTGATCGGCTTCGGGCTCTCCGCCGGATATCTGAACGTCGGCCGTCACCACGGGCGTTACTACCTGCGCAATGGTTACCACCGGGTGTCCGGGCTGCTCCGCGCGGGGGTGACGGTCTGCCCGGCCGTGGTCACCGAGGTGGACTCCTACGGCGAGATGGCCCGGGGCGAGGGCATCTTCGCCGAGGAGCTCACCCGCTGGACCGTCCCCCCGCTGCTGGGAGACTTCTGGGACGACACGGTTGCGGTCGACTCGTCCCGGCCCGTCCTGAAGACCGGGTTCCACATCCGTGCCGACGAGATCCGGCTGCCGGGCTGAGGCCCGGGCGACCGCCTACAGCGTGGCGAGGTTGTCCGCGAGGTCGTCCAGGCCGAAGGAGCCCTGGGACAGGGCCTTCATGTGCCAGGACTTGAGGTCGAAGGCGGAACCGTGGCGTCGGCGGGCGGCTTCGCGGCCCTGGAGCCAGGCGCGTTCGCCGAGCTTGTAGCCGATCGCCTGGCCCGGGCGGCCGAGATAGCGGACGATCTCGCTGTCGCGGCGGGCCGCCGGGCTGCCGTGATAGGCGGCCATGAACTCCGTGGCCAGTTCCGGGGTCCAGCGCTCGCCCGGGTGGAAGCCCGAGTCGGCGGGGACGGCCAGCTCCAGATGCATGCCGATGTCGACGATGACCCGGATGATCCGCAGCATCTGCTTGTCGAGGTAGCCCAGGTGGCGGCCGGGGTCGGTGAGGAAGCCCAACTCGTCCATCAGCCGCTCGGCGTACAGGGCCCAGCCCTCGACGTTGGCGCTGATCTCGCCCAGGGTGACCTGGTAGCGGGACAGGGTCTCGGCGGCGGCGGTCCACGAGGCGATCTGCAGGTGGTGTCCGGGAACCCCCTCGTGGTACCAGGTGCTGACGATCTGCCAGGTCGGGAAGGTCTCCCGGCCCAGGGTGGGCAGGTAGGTGCGGCCCGGGCGACTGAAGTCCAGGCTGGGGCCCATGTAGTAGGGCGCGGCGGCGCTGCCGGTCGGGGCGATCCGCGACTCGACCCGGCGCAGCTGGCCGGTGATGTCGAAGTGCTTGCCGTCCAGGGCCTCGATCGCGTCGTCCATGATCTGCTGTAGCCAGACGCGGATCCCCTCCTCGCCCTCGACGGCATGGCCGTACTGGTTCAGGTGGTGCATGGCCTCCAGCACGGTGGAGCCGGTCAGCACCTGCTCGGCCTCGGCGCGCATGGCGGCGACGGTGCGGTGGAACTCGCTCCAGGCCCAGGCGTATGCCTCGTCCACGTCCAGGTCCGCGCCGGTCTGGCTGCGTGCGCAGAGCAGGTAGCGTTCGCGGCCCACGGCGTCCGGGGTGCCGTCGGCGGCGGGGGCGTAGCTGTCGCGCAGCCAGTCCCGGAATCCGGCGACGGCGTCGGTGGCCAGCGCGGCGGCGGTGTCGAGGTCCCCCCGCAGCCGCTGTGGGGCGGGTGCGGTGAAGTCCGCGAACCAGCTTGCGCCGCCGGTGTCCTGGCCGGTCCAGGCGGTGAGTTGGTCGATGACGACCTGGGCCTGGCGGGGGGCGGCGAGCAGCTTGCGGGAGACGCCCTCGCCGAGGGTGCCGCGGAATCCGTCCAGTGCGCCGGGGATGTTGCGCAGCCGACCGGCGACCGCCGCCCAGTCCTCATCGGTCTCGGTGGGCATCACCGTGAGGTTCTGCCGCACCTGCTGCACCGGTGAGGAGAAGTTCGACAGCGCGCGGAGGTGCTCTCCGGCGTCGTGCGACTGTAGCTGTGCGCTGAGCCGTTCGCGCAGCAGCCGGGCGCAGGCCTGCTCGGCGGGCGCGTCGGTGGCCGGGGCGGCGTCGAGGGCGGCGAGAGCGGCGCGGGCGAGGTCGGCCTGGGCCTCGAATCCCTCCGGGGAGAAGTCGGGCTGCCGGTCGTCGCCGGGGTTGACCCCCAACCAGGCACCGATGCCAGGATCGAGGGCGGCGACCCGCCCGACGTAGTCGTCTGCGATCCGGCGCGGGGTCATCTGATCAGCTGGCATGTACCTATCCTGCATCACGGCGGTCCGATGCGGCAGGACGCGGTGCGGCCGGGCCTGCCACTCCTGCGGTACCCGGCCCTACGGCGACGGCGTGGGCCCGGCTTGGCCGGTCAGGGCGACCACTCGGACGGACTCGGGGTAGCGTTCGGCGTCCGGCAGCGCCCTCCGGACCCGCTCGGTGAACCCCTCGCGGTCCGCCGGCCGCGGGATCGCGGAGTACAGGCCGCCGATGATCTGATCGAAGGTCAGGTCCCCCTGGTACACGACCTCGATCTCCCGTACGTCCTCGAATCCGGCGTCGCCGAGGGCTCGGGCGTAGCGCTGTCGGTCCTCGGCGTCGGTGCCACAGGTGGCCTGGGCCCGGCCGCCGAATTCCTGCTCCAGAACTGACCGCAGGGCGCGGGACCAGTCACTGTTCTGAAGCCACAACGGAGTTCCGTTGGAGAGCACCGCGACTCCGCCTCCGGTCCGCGACAACGACCGCAGGACGCGGAAGAGTTGCTCGTGGTCCATCCAGTGCAGCGCGTTGCCGATGGCCGTCATCCCCAACGACCGCTGCCCCAGCACCGCGCCCAGCGCCGGGACGTCGGTGTCGGACCCGAGCACCCAGGTGGCGTTGCGCACGCCCTGCCGCTCGGCGCTGACCCCGGCCAGGCGGAGCATGTCCGGCTCCGGGTCCATGCCCACCACCGAGCGGACCCGTTCGGCCAGCGGGATGGCCAACTGGCCTGTTCCGCAGCCGAGGTCGAGCACCACATCGGTGCCGTCGAGTTGGAACACCGTCTGCAGGGCGTCGAGGATCTGGGTCGGGTACCCGCGCCGGTACGTCGCGTAGTACCCCGCGGTCTCACCGCTGAATTCCGTGGGCATGGCCCCCACTCTGCCGAGTGCGGGCCGATCCGCAAAGCGGAATCCGGGCTTGATCGCTCAGGGCGGACGGCGACGGCGCACATCAGTGGGGCGGACCCGGCGCTTCTATACTCGCGGGATGACGGACGAGGCGGGCGGTACCCCTGTGGCTGGTGAGCCGGCGACGGTGATCTACACGGACGGGTCGTGCAGTCCGAATCCCGGCCCCGGCGGCTGGGGCGCGCTGCTGCGGTACGGGCCGCACGAGCGGGAGCTGTTCGGTGGAGAGCCGGAGACCACCAACAACCGGATGGAGATGCTGGCCGCGATCGTCGCGCTGGAGACGCTCACCCGGCCGTCGACCGTGCGGCTGCACACGGACAGTCGCTACCTGCTCGACGGCATCCAGAAGTACCTGGCGAACTGGAAGGCCAGGGGCTGGCTCAGCGCGGACAAGAAGCCGGTCAAGAACCAGGACCTGTGGCGGCGGCTCGACACCGCGGTGCAGCGGCACAGCGTGCAGTGGGCGTGGGTGCGCGGGCACACGGGCGACGAGGGGAACGAGCGCGCCGACGAGCTCGCCCGCCGTGGCACCGCCCTCGCCAAGGCCGGGCTGGCGGCCGACGGCTGAGCCGAGGGCTGAGCCGAGGGCTGAGCCGAGGGCTGAGCCGAGGGCTGAGCCGAGGGCTGGGGCGACGACTGGGCTGGACGGCTGAGCCGACCGCTGGGCTGACGGCTGAGGCGTGTGGGGCGGACGCAGCGGGCTGCGCCCGGTGAGATGGCTCCGGGTGGCCGCAGCGGGCTGCGCCCGCTCCGCATGCGCAGCACTAGACTCGATCGAGTGCCTGGGGACAGTAGAGACGCGTCATTGTGGCGACACCGGGATTTTGTCCTGCTGTGGAGCGGTCAGACCGTCGACCAGTTCGGCTCGCAGGTCAGCCTGCTGGCCGTACCGCTGGTGGCGATCGCCCTGCTGCACGCGAGCACCTTCGAGGTCGCCCTGCTGAGCGCGGCCGGCGCGCTGCCGTTGCTGCTGGTGTCGCTCCCAGCCGGAGCCGTGGTGGACCGGAGCCGGCGGCGACCGCTGATGATCAGCAGTGCGGTCGGCTGCGCGCTGGCGATGGGCTCCATCCCGCTGGCGTCGGTCCTCGGCGGGGTGACCCTGGTACAGCTCTACGCGGCGGCGTTCGCGGTTGGCGCGCTCAGCGTGTTCTTCGACTCCGCCGCCGGATCGCTGCCGTTCCTGCTGGTCGGCCGCGAGCGGTTGGTCGCGGCCAACGGCCGGATGAACACCGCCCGGGGACTGGCCGAGACGGCCGGGCCGAGCGCCGGCGGATTCCTGATCGGGCTGCTCGGTGCGGCCCGGGCGGTCGGCATCGATGCGGCCTCATACGTGTTCATTGCCGCGATGGTGGCGCTGATGCGGTTCCACGAGCCGCGACGGGAGCCCCGGCCGCCGGGGGCTCGGCTGCGGACCGAGATGGCCGGGGGCCTGCGGCTGGTGCTGACCCACCCGCTGCTGCGGGTGCTGGTGCTGGCCAACGGCGTCGCCACCCTGCTGCTGGCCGGGGTCAGCTCGATCTGGCTGCTGTATGTGATCACCGAACTGCACTGGAGCGTCCGGGCCGCCGGACTGGTCTACGGCCTCAGCGTCATCGGTGGCGTCCTGGGCAGCTTGGTGGCCAAGCGGCTGATCGAGAGGATCGGCATGAGCAGGGCCATGGTGCTGGGCGCGCTCTTCTCCGCGCCGCTGGAGCTGGCCACGCCGCTGGCCCCGCACGGCCTGGCCGGTGAGTGGATCGTCACGCTGGCCTTCGTCTCGCTCACGGCGGCCGGAATGGTCAACATGACCGCCACCACGTCAGTACGCCAACTGCTCTGCCCACCGGACATGCTCGGACGGATGAGCGCGACCAACCGTTTCCTCTCCCAGGGCCTGCGCTTCCTCGGCCCGGTGCTGGCCGGAGGGCTGGGCACCTGGCTCGGCCTGCGTCCGGCGCTGTTCATCCTGGCCGGCTCCACCGTGCTCTGGTCGCTGATCCTCTTCCTGTCGCCGATCAGGACGATGCGCGAGGTCCCGGTCCACGAGGCGTACGCCGAACCCGCGCCGGTGTAGCGGCGTTCCGGCACCGGCCCGGAAATCCGCAGCGTCCGGGCCTGATCGCGTTCTAGCCTGGGCCGGGGCCCGTGACCGCGCGGGCGCCGGTACCGAACTCGTACTGCGGAACGGACGTCTTTTCATGCGTATCTTCATCGCCGGAGCGACCGGGGCGATCGGGCGGCAACTGGTGCCGCTGCTGCTGGCCGCCGGGCACCAGGTCACCGGGACCTCGCGGACCGAGGCCGGGGTCGACCGGCTGCGCGGCGGGGGCGCGGCCGCCGTCCAGCTCGACGCGCTCGATCCGGACGGCCTGCGGCAGGCCGTCGCCGAGGCCGAACCCGACGCGGTGGTCCACCAGTTGACCGACCTGTCGGGCTCGGACGGCGCGGCCAACGGCCGGATCCGGCAGCAGGGCACGCGCAACCTGGTGGACGCCGCCAAACTGGCCGGGGTGCGCCGGATCGTCACCCAGTCCATCTGCTGGGCCTACGTCCCCGGCGAGGGACCGGCGGACGAGTCGGTGCCGCTGGACACCGAGGCTGCGGCGCCCAGAGACCGGATGGTGGCCGCGGTCCGGGCGCTGGAGGAGACCTCGGCCGAGCTGGAGCAGGCGGTGCTGCTCCGGTACGGCATCCTGTACGGCCCGGGCACCTGGTACGCGCCCGGCGGGGCGGTGGCGGCGGCGCTGGCGGGGGACACCGAGGCCAGGTTCCTCGGCAGCATCGAGGCGGACGACTCGGTCAGCTCGTTCCTGCATGTCGCGGACGCGGCCAGGGCCGCGGTCGCCGCGCTGGACTGGCCGGGCGGCCCGGTCAACATCGTGGACGACGAGCCCGCGCGGGCCCGGACCTGGCTGCCGGTGCTGGCCGCCGCGTTCGGCGCGCCCGCCCCGCAGCCCTCGACCGGAGGCCCGGAGTGGGCCCGAGGGGCGTCCAACGCCCTGGCCCGGAGCCGCGGTTGGCGTCCGGAGCGGCCGACCTGGCGGACCGGTTTCGGCAACCAGGACGGCCTGGTCTGACCCTGGAGCGGCAACGGACAACAGGGTGGGCCCCGCCGAGCGGCGGGGCCCAGTCGGACGCCGAGGCACCGGCGTCCGCACGGCAGTTGATCAAGCTCAGCGGTCGATCAAGCTCAATGGCCGATCAGGCTCAGCGGCCGATCGGGACTACCAGCGGTCGCGCTCGATGAACTCCTCGCGCACGATCTCCTCGCGGCGTCCGCCGAAGAGGCCCCCGCGCTCCACGATCTCCTCGCGCTCGATGATCTCCTCGCCGCCGAACGGGCCGCGCCGGACGACCTCCTCACGCTCGATGATCTCCTCACGACCGAAGAAGCCGCCCCGCTCGACGATCTCCTCGCGCTCAAAGAACTCTTCTCGCACGGTGTCTCCCAAGTTCACTCGCCTGGCCAGTGCTGCCCGCTCAAGACGAACGGGCCGCTAGGGAACGGCAGTTGCGCGCACGCGCACGGCTGAGGTCCGCCCACGGAGGCGTCCTGACGTCCCGACAGGCCAGGACCCTAGCGCATGCCGGTAAGGAAGATCTTCCGGGCTGCCCACGGCCCCCGCCGCGCGGTGCGAGTCGGACGGTGCGTGTACTGCGCTGAATCGCGGCAATTGCTTTCCCGGTCCCGGCCGCTGGAATTCCCGGCGCAATTTCCCGGCGCGGTGAATTCCGGTCGTACGCCCAGGGTGCCGTCGGCGGCGGTGTTGCGGAACGAGTTGCGGAACATGTTGCGGAACGAGTTGCGGTACCAGTTCCGCAACTGACGGTCCGACAGCAGGTGTCCCGGCTGGTCCGGGGCGGGTGGCGGTGTCAACCGGAACCCGGTGAACATCATTTGCTTCTTCCCATTGACGAGGCGACGTCAGAATTGTTAAATCACAGCGTGAACTAAGCCTTGATGTAAGGTCTGGCTTCCCCCGGCCCGGCATCACGGCACCACGCACCGCCTCCCGCCCACCTCGGGAACGCGGTCCGTTTGGGCAGCTCAGCGTCCCGGAGGCCCGTGGACGCGGGGCACCGTACACACCAGAAAGGGTGTGGCTAGCACAATGAGCAGAAAGCTATGGCGCTCCGGTCCCCGTGCCGGAGCAGCACAGCGCAGAGCGTTCCCAGTGGTGTTCAGTGAGGACGGTCGCCAGCCGCGAGGCCGGTCCGGCAAGCGTCGGCTGACCTATGCCGCCATCGCCGTCGCCTCCATGCTGGGCGCGCTCGTCACCCCGATCGTGACCACCAGCGCGGTGGCGGCCTCCAACGAGACCGCGCTGAGCGAGACCGGCTGGGTGGCCAGTTCCAACACCAGCTCGGCCGGTGACCCGGCGTCCAACGCGATCGACGGCAACCTGTCGACCCGGTTCAGCTCGGACGCGTACCAGGCCGCCGGCCAGTACTTCCAGGTCAACCTGGGTTCGGCGCAGAGCTTCAACCAGATCGAGATGAACACGCCCAACTCGGCCGGTGACTACGCCGTGGGCTACAGCGTGGAGGTGTCCACCAACGGCACCACCTTCACCACGGTGGCCACCGAGACCGGCACCTCCTCCCCGGAGACGGCCACCTTCGCCACCCAGACCGCGCAGTACATCCGGGTCGTGCTCACCGCCGCCAGCACCACCAGCTGGTGGTCCATTGACGAGTTCTCGGTCTTCAGCGGCACCGCCACCCCGGAGACCGCGCTGGCCGAGACCGGCTGGGCCGCGACCTCCAACACCAGCTCGGCCGGTGACCCGCCGTCCAACGCGATCGACGGCAACCTGTCGACCCGGTTCAGCTCGGACGCGTACCAGGCCGCCGGCCAGTACTTCCAGGTCAACCTGGGTTCGGCGCAGAGCTTCAACCAGATCGAGATGAACACGCC
>Ga0302314_10018341_pt1 | contig 11673 bp, 9 predicted proteins | sample III_Palsa_N2_3_FD_200533 | JGI IMG/M metagenome (GOLD analysis project Ga0302314, IMG submission 200533) | Peat permafrost microbial communities from Stordalen Mire near Abisko, Sweden - III_Palsa_N2_3 | ecosystem: Environmental > Terrestrial > Soil > Palsa > Peat permafrost | place: Sweden... | reverse complement strand
ACGGCGACGCCGAGGATGAGAAGTGGGGCGAGGCGCCTGCGCGTTCCCCGTGCCGGCATGGGGGGGCCATTGAGCGGGGATTCCGTGGCGGGGAGCGTGGGGTTCATTGTAGTTGCGGCGGAGCGGGGTTTGCCGGCCACGGCGGATGTTGCAGCGCCTCGGGGCCGATGCGTCCGGGCCTAGAGTTGCGCCACGGCGCCCACCACATCGCCGACGTCGCTGGTGATGCGGCCGTAATCGAGCTTGATGAGCCGGTCGGCGCAGCCGAAGTAGAGGTCGTCGTGGCTGATGACCAGGACCGCCTTGCCGAGCGCCTTCAGATCGGGCAGGAGCTCATTGTAGAATACCTTCTTGAACAGAGGGTCCTGGTCCGAGGCCCACTCGTCGAAGAGATAGAAGGGACGGTCCTCGATGTAGGCGCAAAGCAGCGCCAGGCGCTTGCGCTGACCCTGTGAGAGCTGCGTGGTGGAGAACTGGCCGTCCCTGATCTCGACCTTGTGGTCCAGGTGCAGGTGCTCGAGGTACGTCCTCGCCCGCTGGTCGGCATCGGCGCCGCCGTTCCCCACGATCCTGTCGAAAAGGAAGTAGTCCGAGAACACGGTGGAGAAGCACTGCCGGTATTCATCGCGGTTGTGGTCGTCGATCGGCAGGCCGTTCAGGAGGATCTGACCCTCGGCGGGCGGGTACAGCCCGGTGACGACCTTGGCCAGCGTCGATTTCCCGCTTCCGTTGCCGCCGATGAGGAAGACGAGTTCGCCCGGGACCAGGACCAGGTCGACCGGGCCGAGCAGGAAATCATCGTCCTCGCGCTCGCGATGGTAGTGATGCTTGACCCCGACGAGTTCGAGGGACCTGAAGGGCGTCGCGGGCCGCCCGCCAGGGTCGGCCGACAGGTTGTCCGCGGGGACGGCGGACAGGGCGAGCCCGAGCTGCTCCACCTTGCTGAGCGACACGCCCGCCCGGCTGAACACGGAGAGGCTTCCCAGGAGGCCCGCCAGGGGGCCCATGAGGTACAGCGTGGCGATGATGTAGCCGGTCATCGCCTGCGGACTGACGCTCTGCATCCTTGGCAGGAGGAACAGGATCAGCCCTATCAGCCCGAGAAAGAGCAGCTGGTTCCAGTTCTGCGCCACGATGAACCGGACCTCGGCCGCGACGTTGTGCCTCTTGCACGCGGCCGCGGCGTTCACCACGTCCTCGCGCATGAAGGCCTGCCGGCGCGAGCGGTGGAGCTTCAGCTCCTTGATCCCCTCGGTGAGCGTGCGAAAGTGATGATAGAGGCGGTCCTGGCCCTCGCGGGCCGCGCGCAGGTGCGAGAAACCGTTGCGAATCAGCAGCCGGTATGTGACGGCGCCCACCAGGCCGAGGGCGAACATGGACAGGAAGACGGGAAAGGAGAGGCAGGCGAGGTACACCGCGCCGCCAAGCAGGACGGCCAGGTTCACGGCGAAGACCGGGACGCTGAGCGTCGCCTGGGTTATCTCGGAGATGTCCTCGGTGAGCGCCACCATGAGCTTCGAGGATCCGAGGTCCTCCAGCTTGCGCAGCGGCACCGAGAGTATCCTCCCCACCAGGTCCAGCCGGAGGCGTGCCGTGGTTTCCTGCGAGAAATGGGACAGCGTCAGCTGCGCGGCGACGTTGCTGAGGATCCGGCCGAGGCCCAGGGCCGCGAAGGCGATGATCATCGTGGCGCCCGGGCCGCCGCGGCGGTTGAGCGCGCCGTTTATGAGGGCGATGAGGCCTGCGCTGCAGGCGCCGCTGACAAGGGCCGCCAACGAAGTCCAGAGGACCATTGCGGGCGAATAACGGACGAGAAATCGCAACAGCTTCATGGACGCCGGGCACGATAAGGGCGCGGCCCAGACCACGATAGTAGGTGTCCACCCCAACCCCGCGGCTCCTGCGCGCCACCACCACTTTCCTTTTTTGTGGTCGGAGAGTTATGCCCAGCGCCATCAGGTCCTTTGATCGTGTCCCGGAGATGGAGCGACTCGTCGCGATCCTTGGCGTGCCGTTCCATTCCCTGTCGATCGGCGAGGCGGTCGACCGGATAGGGCGCATGATTGCAGCCGGGGGCAGCCACTATGTCGTCACGCCGAACGTCGACTTCCTGGTGAAGACGCAGAGGGACCCCAAGTTGCGCCGGGTCCTCGTGTGCGCGGACCTTGTCCTCTGCGACGGCAAGCCCATCGTGTGGGCGTCGCGCTGGCTTGGCGAGGCGCTGCCGGGCCGCGTGGCCGGGTCCGACCTGATCCCGCGCGTCCTTGAGCGTGCCGCCGAGCGCGGATGGAGGGTATTCCTCCTGGGCGGCAGCGCCGAGGTGGCCTCCGAGGCGGCACGGCGGATTGCCGCGAGCCACCCCTCGCTGCCCGGTGTCGGCCACTATTCCCCGCCGCACGGGCCGCTGCACGCGATGGACAACGCGCAGATCGCCGCCCGGCTTCATGCCGCGAAGCCGGACATCGTCCTCGTGTGCCTGGGCTGTCCCAAGCAGGAGAAATGGATCGCGCAGAACTATGAGGCCATGGGGATCCCGGTGATGATCGGCGCGGGCGCGACCATCGACTTTCTCGCGGACAGGATGGCCCGGGCGCCGCGGTGGATGCGGCAGTCCGGCGTCGAATGGCTTTTCAGGCTGGTCCAGGAGCCGCGGCGCCTGGCCGTCCGCTACGCCGACGACCTGATACACTTCGTCCCGGCGATACTCTGGCAGCGCTGGCGCCAGCGCGCCGCCCGCGGCAGGGGCGGCCGAGGGGGTGCGTCATGAGGATCGCTCTCTCCACATCCACCATCCAACGCGGGCGTACCGGGGTGGGGCAGTACGTCATCGCGCTTGTGCGCGCGCTTCTCACCGCCGCGGCGAAGCACGAGTTTGTCCTGTTTGTCCTCGAGAAGGACGTGCCGCTGTTCGGCTTTGCCGCCGGGCACATGCGAATCGTGACCGTGTCCGAGTTCTTCAGGCCGCCGATCAACGACATCCTGTGGCACCAGGCGGTCCTGCCGGGCCTGCTTAAGGACCATGGCGTCGACGTCCTGCACGTGCCGAGCTACCGCCGCATGCTGTGGCGCCGCCCGTGCGCCCTCGTCTCGACCATCCACGATCTGGCCCCTTTCCACCTGAAGGGAAAATACGACCCCGCGAGGATGTTCTATGGCCGCGTCGTGGCCCGCGTGCTGGCCACGCGCCAGGACAAGATCATCACCGTGAGCCAGGCGACGGCCAGGGACGTGGAGAAATTCTTCAGGATCCCGGCAAGTCGCCTGACGGTCATCCCGAACGGGCTCGACCACAGCCAGTTCCGTCCCGGCTCGAAGCCGGCGGCCCGGGAGGCGGTCTGCACCCCCGCGGGCATTGCGGGCCCCTTTTTCCTGTACGTGGCGCGGCTTGAGCACCCGGCCAAGAACCACTGCGGCCTGATCAACGCCTTCAATCGTTTCAAGGCCACGACGGGCTCGGCCTGGAGGCTCGTCCTCGCGGGCGGCGACTGGCACGGGTCGCAGACGATCAGGGCGCTCGTGCACGCCTCCCCCTTCGTGCACGACATCTCGCTCCTCGGATTTGTCCCCTCGGAGCAGCTGGCGGACTGGTACCGCGCGGCGGATGTCTTCGTCTTCCCGTCGCTGTATGAGGGGTTCGGAATGCCGCCCGTGGAGGCGATGGCATGCGGGTGCCCCGTGCTGTCCTCGGTGACGGGAGCCCTCGTCGAGACGGTTGGGGACGCCGCGGGCCAACTCGATCCCCATGACATTCCCCAGATGCAGGCCCAGCTTGGCCGCGCCGCGACCGACGAGGCCTGGAGGACCGAGCTGGGCGTCGCGGGCACCGCCCGTGCGCGCGCCTTCGACTGGAACGCGACGGCCCAGGCCGTGATCGACGTTTATTCACGCGCCCTGGCCCCGTGGGGTCAGTCCCGGGGTGAAGACCGGGTATCAACCCATACGTCCGAGGCGGACCCCGGGGCTAGACTCATCCCTGCCGGATCCCCAGGCACGACTCCCTCCAAATATGATCAAACACGTTGAAAAGGGCTCCCATGCGACGGCCGAGGACCTGGAACTGAGCAAATACGCCGACCTGCTTGAGCGGCGCCTGGCCCACCAGGCCGAGCAAGTTGACATCGAGCGCGCGGAAATGGACAGCCTTGCCCATGCCATCTCGCACGACCTGCGCTCGCCGCTCCACATCGTGACCGGGTTCGCCGACCTGCTCTCAAGGTCGAACGGGCATGTCCTCGACGAGAAGGGCAGGCACTACCTCGAGAGGATCACGATCGCGACCGGGCAGCTCGCGCAGATGATGGACGAGGTCCTCACGCTCTCGCGCGTCGGGCGGATCAGGATGTCCCTGGGGCCGGTGGACCTCGGGCCAATCGTGAACAGGCTGGTGCACGACCTCGACATGACGAAGGGCGACCGGCGCATCAGCTGGCAGGTCGGCCGTATGCCCAGGGTCCTTGCCGACGCGACCCTTATCCGCGAGGTGATGGCGAGCCTGCTGTCCAATGCGCTGAAGTTCGCGGATCCCCGCGAGGTGGCACGCGTCCAGGTCGGAGCGACCTCAAGCGAGGGCGAGTCGACGATCTTCGTCCGCGACCATGGAACCAACGCCAACGTAAGGCAGCGCGAGCGGGGATTCGGCGAGTCCCCGGGCCAGCGGCCATCGTCCGCGCAGAACATGGGCCCCGTCAGGCTGGCCTACGTCCAGCGCATCATCAGGCGGCACGGAGGGCGCCTGTGGGCCGAGTCGGTCGCAGGGGACGGCGTCACCTTCTACTTCACCATTCCAAAAGACCCGCCCGAGACCGCGAATCCCCGAGAGCCGCGTTGAAGATGCGGAAGTCAACGAAAGGCGGCGCGGTGTTGTCGGCAGTCGCCGCCCCCCGCGCGAGGAGGCGCGCCAGCCCGCCGGAGGGCGGCGCTCCGGTGTCGAGCCCGTCCGTCCGCATCGTCCTCCTCGAGGACATGGAGGCCGACGCCGAGCTGATCCTGGAGACGCTCCTGGGCACCGGCCTCGACTTCACGGCGGTCACGGTCGACAGCCGCGAGGGATTCGAGGCGGCCCTCAGCCACCGCCTGCCGAACATCATCCTTTCCGACTACTACCTTCCGAACTTCGAGGGGGATGCCGCGCTCCAGATCGCAAAGCAGATGGCGCCGGATGTCCCCTTCATCTTTGTCACCGGGATCCTCGGAGAGGAGGTCGTGATCGCGATGCTGACGGAGGGCGCCACGGACTATGTGCTGAAGTCCCGGCTCAGCCGCCTCGGTCCCGCCGTGACGCGCGCCTTGCGCGAGGCCGAACAGAGGCGGGAGAACCTGAATGGCCAGGTGAAGCTTCGCCGCTCCCTCGACCAGCTGCGGGCCCTCACGGGGCACCTGAGATTCGTCAGGGAGGAGGAGCGCACGCGCATCGCCCGGGAGGTCCACGATGAGCTGGGGCAGGCGCTCACCAGCCTCAAGCTCGATCTGTCCTGGGTGTACGGCAAGATTTCCGGCGAGCGCGCGCTGAGGCGCAAGATCAAGGCCATGTCGGATCATGTCGACGCGACGATCCACACCGTGCGGCGCATCGCGACCGACCTCAGGCCGGGCGTCCTGGACACGCTGGGCCTCGCCGCGGCGATCGAGTGGCAGACAGCCGACTTCCAGATGCGCACGGGAATCACGTGCGAGGTGAAGATCGACCTGAAGGAAACCATCATGGACCGGGAGCTGAGCACCATGTGCTTCCGGATCTTCCAGGAAACGCTCACGAACATCATGCGGCACGCAAAGGCCACGCTTGTGGAGGTCAGCCTTGCGCGGGTCGAGACGGAGCTGGTCCTCACCGTCAGGGACAACGGCCGCGGTATCACCGAGGAGCAGGTGGTTCACGCGAAGTCCCTCGGCCTCATCGGGATGAGGGAGCGGGTGGCGCAGCTCGGCGGCCAGGTGTTCTTCTTCGGCCTGCCCAACCGGGGAACGACGGTGACGATGCGCGTCCCGATGCCGGACGCGCCGGTCCATGAATTCGGCCCGTCATGAGGATCCTGATCGCGGACGACCACGCGGTGGTGCGCCAGGGCATGAAGCAGATCCTTGCCGGCGCATTCAAGCGGTCGACATTCGGCGAGGCGGCCAACTCGCAGGAGGCCCTGGAGCTGGTCTGGAAGCAGGTGTGGGACATTGTCGTCCTGGACCTCACGATGCCGGGGCGCAGCGGCCTCGAGGTGCTGAAGGAGATCAAGCGTGCGCGGCCCAAGCTGCCGGTGCTCATCCTGAGCATGCACCCCGAGGACCAATTCGCCGTGAGGCTCCTCAAGGCCGGCGCCTCGGGCTACCTCACGAAGGAAAGCGCGCCCGAGGAGCTGGTCGGCGCGATCAACAAGGCCGTCGCGGGGGGCCGCTACGTCAGCGCCACGCTCGCCGAGAAGCTGGCCCTGCTGATCGTGCGCGACGTCGACGCGGCGCCGCACGAGAGCCTGTCGGACCGGGAGTTCCTCATCCTGAGGCTGATCGCCTCCGGCAAGACGGTCAGCGCCATCGCGGCCGACCTGTCGCTGAGCGTGAAGACCGTGAGCACCTACCGGATGCGCATGCTCGAGAAGATGTGCATGTCCAACAACGCGGAGCTGGTCCAATACGCGTTCCAATACCAGCTCGTGGAGCGCGCCGCGTTGGTGCAGGCGAGCGGGCCGGCCAGGGCGAAGCCTTGATATGCCGGGAGACCTTATGAATGAACTGAACGGCAAACATCCGCCACCGGCGCCCTTCGACGTGTGGTCGGTCCTGGACATTTGGCTGCGCCGCTGGCGCTGGGTGGCCATGTGGACCGTCCTGGTGGCGGTGGCGGGCGGCCTTGTGGCCCGCGCGGTGTGGAGCCTGTCGTTTTCCTCGACTGCCCAGCTCATCCGCTATGAGCCGTCCTCGATCGACGACACGTATCACCCGAGGGCGCTTGCCGCGCCCAGCCTCGTCGTGATCCTGCAGGCGCCGGGACTGCTCGAGGAGGTTGGAACCCACATGGTCCCCCCCATGACGGGCAAAGCGCTCGCGGGCCGCCTTGAGATAACGCTCGACCGCAACAACGACGTGGTGACGGTCACGGCGACGGGAAAATCCCGCGACGAGTCGATCGACATCGTTAACCGGTACTGCGCCGCGGCCATCGCCTACACGCAGGACATGCAGCGTCAGGAGGCCACCGAGGTGGGCGACAACCTCAACCGGAACCTCGTGCAGGTCGAGGCCGAGATAGCCTCGAATCGCGGGTCGATGCCTTCCATGAGCGCGGCTTCCCTGGCGGACCTGGGAACGGGTCCCGAGGCGCCCGACGCCACGGGCGGCCTTGCGCTGAGGATCCAGGCGGCGCGCGGACAGCTCGACGACCTCCTCACCCGCTATACCGACGCCCATCCGCTGGTCATCGAGCAGCGCGCCCAGCTCGCGGCCCTCGAGGACGAGGGCCGCCGCTCCGGGATGACCGCGGGCGGCATTGCAGCCCCGCGGCCCCGGCCGGCGTCCGCCTCGTCGATGCTCCCGCTTCTCTACGGGCGGGTGACGCCCGAGGAGGTCGCCATGAGCGAGCGGGTCCGCGCCCTGGAGACGACCCGGGCGCTCCTGATCGAGCGCCAGCGCTCGATAGAGCCCTTTCGCGACAATCCCCCCGGCTACTTCCGGGTGCTCCTGTCGGCGGCCGAGAGCCCGACACAGCTGGTGAGGTACCGCCTTCAGATCATCCTCTTCACCTGCCTGGGGGCCCTCGTCGGCTTCCTCGGCGCCGCCGCGCAGGTCCTGCTGGCGGAATTCCTGGACAATCGCATCAGCACCCGCACCGATGTGCGGCGGATAACGGGACTGCCCCTGCTTGCGACCCTCGGGGACCTGGGCCGGATGTCACCCGCGAGCCGGGAGCGATGGGCGTTCAAGGCTTGGACGGCGGTCCGGAGCAGGATGACGATGCTGCCGGGCAACGGCCTGGTCTGCGGCCTCGTGTCCGCGAACAGCGGCGACGGCAGGTCGACCTGGGTGGGCCTTCTCTCCCGCGCCGCGAGCAGCTGCGGATTCCGCGTGCTCACGGTAACCTCGCAGCCCTCCCTGGAGCTTTCCGGGGATGGGCCCAGGCGCGACAGTCGCCCGCTGGCCCAGGTCGCGGCGGATCCGGCGAAGCCCGGCCTCCCGCTTGCGCCAGACAACGTCGCGGCCCCGGGACAGGTCATCGAGCGCCTGACGAACGCGGATTGCCCTCCCGTGGTGAACATACCGCTTCCCTCGTGGATCTGGGACCTGGAGCACCGCAGGCAATGGCGTTCCGCCCTCGAGGCGTGGAGGAAGGTCGACCACGTTTTCATCCTGATCGAGCTGCCCCCCGCGTTCGTGTCGGAGTCCGTGCTCCTCGCGGCGGGCATTCCCAACCTGGTCTGGCTTGTCGACGGCTGCAGGTCCGACGCGTCGGAGACCCTCACGCACCTGGAAACGCTGCGCCAGGCGGGCTGCAGCCTCGTCGGCACCGTGTTCAACCGCGAGCGGGCCACCCCGCTCAGCGGCCGGTTCAGCCGATGGCTCGGAAGCGCCGCACTCGGGTTTGTCCTCGTGGCCGGGCTTGCCGGGCCGTGCGCCGCCCGTGCGGCCGACGCGCCGCCGCCCGACGCCCCGCAGGAGGCGTTCTCGGCCTCCGGCCACGCCCCTCGCGCCGCATGGCAGCGGCGCCTGACGCTCGGGCCCGGCGACGAGCTGAGCTTCCACATGGTCGGCGATCCCGCCCTCGCCAGCGAGGACGTGCAGGTGGGGCCGGACGGAAGGATCTCCTACCTCGAGGCCGAGAACATCATGGCCGGGGGGCTCACGATCGACGAGTTCAGGTCCAGCCTCAACGCGGAGCTGGGCAGGTTCAGGCTTTCCCCCCACGCCTACGTCACGCCTGTCGCCTACCACAGCAAGAGGTACTACGTGCTCGGCGCGGTCGTGAACAAGGGTGTGTTCGAGCTCGACCATCCTGTCACCATCGTCGAGGCCGTCGCCCGGGCCCGGGGTTTCGAGACGGACGCCTCGCGCGGGGACACCGCCGACGTCGCCGATTTCTCCCGGAGCTTCCTTTCCCGGGGCGGCCACCGGGTCCCGGTGGATTTCGGGGGACTCTTCACGAGGGGCGACCTTTCCCAGAACGCGGCCATCGAGCCGGGTGACTACCTCTACTTCTCGGCCACGTCGGGCGGCCTGATATATGTCCTTGGCCAGGTGGGGCTCCCGGGACCGGTGGCTTTCGACCCGGGCGTGAGCGCCCTTTCGGTCATCGTGTCGCGCGGCGGTTTCACGGATCGCGCCTGGAAGGCGCACGTCTTGGTTGTCCGGGGATCACTCGACCACCCGACGACCTTTACCGTGGATATCGGGCGCGCGCTCACGGGGGACGCGCCCAACCTGGCCCTCCAGCCGGGTGACCTCGTCTATGTGGCTGATCGGCCGTGGTACAGGGCGGAGGACCTTCTCGACAACGCCGCCTCGGCCTTCGCGGAGTCGGCCGTCGTTACATGGACCGGGCTGAACGTGGGCCCCGACCTATTCTCCCGGCCGCGGCAATGAAACCCTTCCGCCCAGGCGCGGCCCTCGCAGCCCTTGCTCCGCTGCTCCTCCTGGCGTCGGGTTGCGCCAGCAATCCGCTTCCCACGGCGCGACAGGGGATCCCCGATCCGGGGCCTGCCCCTCTGAGCGCCGTTCCCGCGCAGCCCCTCGACCCCGCATTGCTGAGTCCGACGGAGGCCGCGTATCGGATCGGGCCGGGGGACCAGCTTCGCGTCCAGGCGACCGGCCATCTTCCCGCCGAGGCGGACGTCACGGTCGGGCCCGACGGAAAGATATACTTCGAATATCTGGCGGGAATCGACGTCAGCGGCATGACCTTGCCTGAGGCGGGCGGGCGCGTCGCGGCTGACCTTGGGAAGTTCGAGCGGGAGAAGCCGCATGTGGCGCTCTTCCTGAGGAGGGCCGTAAGCCAGCAGGTCTGGATGCTCGGGCGCCTCGCGAGCCCGGGCGTCTACGCGTTGGACCGGCCGACGACGCTGCTTGGCGCCGTCGCCGGGGCCGGAGGCCTCGAGGTGGACACGTCCGGGGGAGGGGCGCGCTCCGAGTCGGCCGACCTGTCCGGAAGCTTTCTCATCCGCAACGGCCACGTTGTCCCGGTCGACTTCGAGAGGCTTCTGCGAGACGGCGACCAGTCCCAGAACGTGTACCTGGAGGCCGACGATTTCGTCTTCATCCCCTCGCTGCGCAGCTCGCGCATTCATGTCCTTGGGGCGGTCCTTCAGCCGCGGACGGAGAGATTTGGCGGCCAGCTGACCCTGGTCCAGGCCATCGCCCTGGCCGGAGGCACGATCCCGGAGGCCTGCCTTCCCAATGTCGCGATCCTTCGCGGCTCGCTCTCCCATCCCCGGATTGCAATTGTGGCGGTTGACCAGGTCCTTCAGGGCAAGGCAGCCGACATGCGCCTCGAGGCAGGCGACATCGTCTACGTCCCCTTCACACCGCAGCGCGTCCTGGACCGGTATGCGAACCTCATCCTCGACACGTTCGCACGCACGGTGGGCGTGAACGAGGGGGCGTATGCCATCTCCCGCAAGTCCAGCCCGATCACCGTCGGCGTCAGCGTGACTCCCTAGCGCGCGCCGTGGAGTTCCGCGGCCTTCGCGGCGCGGGCTCCGTCGCGCGCCGGAGCGGCGGAACGACCCGCGCGGGCACCGAGCATTCCACCAGGCCGTTGGCTATCGCGTACCGTGTGAGGCTGGCAATGTCATGGATGCTGAGCTTGTCCATCAGCTGCTGCCTGTGCTTCTCCACCGTCTTGATGCTCAGGCAGAGCGTCGACGCGATCTCCTTGTTCACGTGGCCCTCGGCCACCATCTGGAGGACCTCCCTCTCGCGGCCCGTCAGGTGCGCGGCCTGGCCGCCGGCTGCCTGGCTTCTCAGGCTGGATTCCCGGTAGCGGCCGAGCAGGCGCTTGAGCAGCGACGGGGTGAAATAGGCGTTTCCGCAGGCGACCTCGCGCACGGCCTTGATGAGCTCGCTGGCCGCCGTCTGCTTGATCAAATATCCCGATGCGCCCGCCTCGGTGAGGCGGTGGACATACTCGTCGTCGGAGTACGACGACAGGATCAGGACCTTCGTGGACGTGCCTTCGCTGACGATCTGCAGCGTCGCATCGAGACCGTTCAACAGGGGCATCGCCACGTCCATGACGACAACATCGGGCTGCAGCTCCATTGCCAGCCTCACGCCCTGGCGCCCATCCCCGGCCTCGCCGACCACGACCATGTCCGACTCCGTCGACACGAGGGACCGGAGGCCCTGGCGCACGACGACGTGGTCGTCGACAAGGAGCACGGAGATCTTCTTCACGATGCGGCGCCAAGGCTGGCGCGGGACCCCTGGGGGGCGCCGGGGGCATCCGCACGGGCCCTCTTGAGCCATTCGGAGTGCGCCTTCATGAGGTGATGGAGAAGAGCATGGTGGCCTGAACGTGGCCCCAAGCGGATAACGCCGGTGCCTCGCACAGCGCAAGTGTTAGCGCCTCACCGATGGGTGGGTGTTCACCCCCGTGACCCGGTGCCTCGTCGGTGGTCTAATGCGGCGTACTCGCGCCATCCCCACCGAATACCAGACCCTAAAAACTCTCAGGCGATGCGGCTGCTCTACATTCAC